>SDBU01006667.1_pt1 | contig 13507 bp, 8 predicted proteins | sample 2277071 | NCBI WGS metagenome assembly SDBU01 (sample SAMN10397929, study PRJNA504765) | marine sediment metagenome | isolation source: marine sediment core GS08_GC12, 126 cmbsf | place: Arctic Ocean: Gakkel Ridge, Loki's castle | collected 2008
ATACGCCCCGATACATCGGGGCTATCGGGATCCTCGACTTGTCGGGAAAGCATCATCGGACCTGACCCCCTTCCTGGCCAGGAAGGGGGAAGAAATCATGTCTGAGGGACACCCTCAGACTCCCGGCAAAGGGGCTTCGCCCCTCTGCACGCCCCAGATTTCATCAGCCTGATAGGTTCGCCCCTACCAAGAGACAATACCTGAACGTCCACAGTGCTCTGTCAACTTGATTCTGATGACATTGAGCTTCGCTGCTACCCCCTCTCTAACTCTCCCCCAGAAGGGGGCTCACTGGGGTAGGTACCGTATCTGGATACTGCTCTATCCGTTCGCCCTGAGCCCTTCGGCTGCGCTCTGGACAGGCTTGTCGAAGGGCTGCCCGACGCATATCCCGGTCATGGTTCGACGGGCTCACGACGAAGCGTACGCAATGTATCAACCTCGCCGCCGGTAGGAATGACGGTCTCGATACGCACACGACCGTCTGCCAGGGTAATGCGCTCTACCACCAGCCTTAGCAGTTGCTGGCGTTCCTCGAAGGTCAGAGAGTCCAGACCCACCGATATCCGGCTGCAGAACTGCTCCAGGTGCTTCACCGCTGCCCGGCTGTCAGCCTCTTGCTTGGCCCTCTGTTCTATGTCCCTGGCTGCCCGCTCTAGCTCCTGGCGCCGCGCCCTCAGCCTCTCCATCTCGACCTTGTAGCGGTCTAGCTCCATGACTTCGTTGATGTAAGCATCGGTCACCCTGTCTTCCTTGACCTTGACACGCTTCGATGCCAGCGCCACCTGGTTTCGCTCCCGCTCCAGGTTATCCTGCGAGGATGCTTGCTCCAGACGCCGCTCATACTCAGCTACGAGCACATCTGGCTGCCTGAGGGCATCCGACACAGCCGACCAGACGGCTTCCTCTAGCAGGTCTGCCTGGATCGCCCTCGTAGTGCAGCGCTGCTCATCGGGCGATGTGGTGGAGTTGCGTTTGGTGCAACGGTAGTACCTCTTACCGTGCTGTACCTGGCCTGAATAGGTTGAGCCGCAGATGGCGCACCGCACCAGGCTCCGCAGTAGATATTTGTGTCGCTTGTTGTTGCGCGGTGAGTACACCGAGTTCTGTCGTAGCTGCGCCTGGGCCTGCTCCCACGTCACAACGTCAACAATCACAGGCACTGGTATGGTGATCCACTCCTCTTCTGGCCTGGGCTTTCGGCCCGTCTTGCGCTTTTGTCTGTAGGGGTCTGTCGTAAGCCTTCGGGAAGGTTCTACACTTTCAGCACGATAGTACTTGAACTCGCCCTTGTACACGGGGTTGCAGAGCATTCGAGACACTGCCGTTGGCTGCCAGTGAGCCGCCCCTCTCGCCGTCGGGATTCCTCTCTCGGTGAGCCGCCTGGCAATGCCACGGGCGCTCACGTGCTCTTCCACCAGCCACCTGTACATCTCCCTCACTACTGCGGACTTGTATTCGTCCACCTCCAGCCTTGCCCGTCGGTTGTCAGAGCGCTTGATGAACCTGTATCCGTAGGGGGCGTGCCCTCCCACCATCGCACCCTGCCTTGCCCAGTACAGCTTGCCGCGCCTGGTGCGCTCTGCGATCTTGGTGCGCTCGTACTCGGCTATGGCCCCCTGCATGTGGAGCAGCAGTTTGCCCTCCGGGGTCTCGTCAACGGCGCCCTTGAGGAACACAACCTCAACCCCATGCTGTTGGAACTCATCCACCAGGACTACCAACTTGGCGCCGCTGGCTAGACGGTCTGGACACTGGACGTAAAGGCGGTCGAACTCCCCCTGCGCCACCAGGTCTCGGAGGCGGTCTAGACTTGGCCGCACCAGGTTGTCCCGCGCATAGCTTTCGTCGGTGAACTCCTGGCAGGCTACTACCCCATCCTGTTCCACCCGCGCTCGCAACTCTGCAAGCTGGCTCTGAACAGTGTCTTCTTGCTCTTGGCGGTCTGAACTGACCCTGGCATAGGACGCTGCTCGTATCATGCCTTCCTCCCGTCTCTCGGCTTCTTTCTCCGACGTCCCGGCCCCTTCACGTAGTCCTTGGCGAACTCCAGGAGAGCATCCCTGGAGATAATCCAGTTCCGTCCCACCTTCATAGCGGGAATGCGCTCCGCCTGGATCATTTGCCAGACGGCCACGGGATGCACTCCGAGGATGCGTGCTGCTTCCCCTGTCGAAAGGTATTCCTGGAGTCCTTCAGCGCTCACATGGGCTTTAGGCATGTAAAGAGTATATCAGATGCAACGGCATTCGTCAAGACGTCGTATTCACTCATCTAGAATGCTACCGAGGCCGGTACAGTTCACTCAAGTAATAACCTATGGTTCGCTTGTTTCTGTGAAACATGCACAAATTGTTTCGGTACATCATTGGCTATTCATGTATGAAACCGCCATATCTGAGATCGTGCACGGCCTGTAGATCATTCAGACCAGAATGCTCGTCACATCAACCCTCGGTGTTGGTCCATCAGGATACCTGAATTACGGAAGCAATCAGCGTATCCAGATATACATCCGACAAACGCGACCCAAAATGAGCGAACCATAGGTAATAATGTTACTGGGGGAAGGATGCCAGCCGAAGACGAGATGACCAACTGTGGGCTTCCTTGGAGGAAAGATTCTCTGGAGAGGAAAGCGGAAAGGAATGCCGTCATGTCGGGAGACACATAGTCAGAAAACGCGTTTCGGCATCCGGGTGGGCAAGATCGGCTAGTGGGGCGTGCCGGCCTGTGAACGCCGTCCCACAATGGTACCTCTTGCACCGTAGCTGCCAAAACCCTAGAATCAGGCGTATCAGAAGGACTTGGCTTCAATAGCCCTTCATGATCCATCTGTGCCTGAGGATTGAAGCCTTTCACGCTTACTCCATCCAGGGGGTCAAGGTGATGCAGACTGCCACGCAGAATGTTGCTGATGTACTGAAGCAGTTCGTAGGTGACCCTCAGCGCGCAACTCCCATTGCCTCCTTCTTGGGCTTCAAACCCATCGCCTCTCCCGAAGACCAGCTCGCAGGCCCCTTGCGTGGCGGTTTGAGGTGGTTCTTCGCCCAGCGCTCGGACAACTTTGGCGTCCACGAGCTGTATCGCGTGGGCTCGTATGACGCCAAGCCCGGGTCCGTCGGCATATACGTCGCTGTGCTTACAGAGTGGGGCTTACGCTCCACCGACCGTGACCGTCCCCGGCGACGTATTGCCCGCTCCTTGGTGGAGCAGGTGCCGGACGCTCGTTCGATGGTCATCCTGGTGCCGAACGAAATCGAACGCCGGCACACGAAAGAGGCCGAGTTCGTCCTGCCCCGCTCAGCCGCAGCAGTGGGCAGGGGTGCGGACGGCGCGGCGGCTGTCAGCAGCGTCCGAGCCTTGGTAGACCTGGAGCAACCCAACCGTTTCCACCGCGACCTCCTCCGTGATCTAGTCCTCTGGCCAGGTGCCTCTCTGCTGGAGGTGTCCCAGCATTGGCAGAAGATCTTCAGCGTCGAGCGTGTCACCACCAGGTTCTACGACGAGTATAGGAAGGTACGGGACCGGATGGCCGATGCCTTGTTATCGCACAACGCGGACCACTTGATCGTGGGTAAGCTGACGATCAAGGATGCCCGTGCCTGGGCGACACGCCAGATGGGCCGAATGCTCTTCTTGTGGTTCCTTCAGTCGAAGCGCTGGCTCGGGGAGCCCGGCGGTCACGGGCATCGGGACTACCTGGTACGTCTCTGGCAAAGGCGCCACCAGGCGTCAGTGCAAGAGTACTACCGAGGCCTTCTGGTGCCGCTTTTCTTCGAGGGCATGGCGGTCGGCACTCCGAGCGAGACCGTGCGGGACCTCCTGGGATACACGCCCTATCTCAATGGCGGCCTCTTCCGCAAGAACCGTTTGGAGGACGATGTAGACCGAGGCGGTTGCGTATCCCTACCCGATGAGGTCTTCGACCCGGACATTGCCTCGAATGAACCCCATACCGTGTTGAGTCTTCTCACCGGCTATCGCTTCACCACGCGGGAATCCACGCCTGACGATCAGTCCGTGGACCCTGACCCGGAGCTGTTGGGACGCGTCTTCGAGAACCTGTACCAGGGCGACGAGCGCAAGAACACCGGCACCTACTACACCCCGCGTGAGATCGTCCACTTCATGTGCCGCCAGGCTCTTGATGGCTATTTGCGCGACCAGACAGGAGCCACACAGGAGAAGCTGGACTGGCTGCGGAAGCAGGTGGTGGAAAAGGAAGAGCAACGTGAGCCGTTGCCTAGAGGACTAGAAGAACGCTTGGTTGAGGCGCTGGAGCTGATACGGGTGTGTGATCCAGCCGTTGGGTCAGGCGCCTTCCTTTTGGGCATGATGCAGGAGATGGTCCTGCTTCGCAGGGGCATCGAGCACGCCAAGCGAGAGTACATCCCGGAGGAGGAAGATCTAATCACCAACTGGAAGCGGCACGCTATCCACTACAGCCTCTACGGCGTGGACATCAACCCAGAGGCCGTAGAAATCTGCCAGCTACGCCTCTGGCTCTCCCTGGTGCTGGACCTACTGGAGCCGCCGAGGGATGCGCCACTCCCCAACCTGGACTTCCGCATCGTGGCCGGCGATTCCTTGGTGGACCGGGTGGCGGACATCACCTTCATAGGCTCCTGGCCGCCCAAGGAGACTACCGTCGGGCTTGAGCTGAGGCACAGGGTTGGGGGACTTGTGACTAGCATAGCCCGGTGGCGGCAGGAATTCGACTCTACCCACAGGAACCCGCAGCGCCTCAAGGACCTGCGGGACCGAGTTGCTAGAGCCCAGTCTCGCATCATCTGGCTCCACCTAGAGGACGCCATGAGCCGGGCTGAGGAGGAGGCTGCCTCTGCCGAGAAAAAGAATGCCCAGAAGAAGGCTCAAGCCCGCGTCGAACAGTTGTATGCTCTTATTGCCGACCTGGACTCCAGGGACTTCGCCCTGGTCCAGAAGCCTTTTTTGTGGCCCGTGGCCTTCCCGGACATCCTGCAACAGGGGCGGCCTACCAGCGGCTTCGACATCGTCCTGGCCAACCCACCGTACGTTCGCATGGAGAAGATCGACAACACGGACGAGCAAGCCTACGGCCAGGCCTTTCCTGAAGTGAAGGCGTCTCGGGCGGATATCCTGGTGTATTTCTACGCCCGGGCACTGCAAATCCTGCGACCTGGCGGTTGGCTGGCCTTCATCACCAGCAACAAGTACATGCGCGCCGCCTACGGCGAAGACCTGCGGGGCTATCTGCCCCGATCTATGGCCATTGACCGCGTTCTGGACTTCGGGGACTTGCCGCTCTTCGAGGCCAACGGGAAGGTAGTCTCCTCCTATCCCTCGGTGCTAATAGGTCGCAAGAACGGTGGCCAGGAGCAGCACGTCCTCCATGTGGCCGACCTTACCTACCCGGTCCGCCGTGAGCTTGCCAAACGCGAGGTGCGGGTGAACCCAGAGAACGTCCGCTGGGTGCTGGAAGACTTGGGCGGCCTCCTGGAGGAAAACGAGGTGCCAGACTACCCCCAGGTTTTGCTGCGCAAAGAGGGCTGGATCCTGGAGGACCCTGCTCTGCTTCGCCTCTTTCATCGGCTTATGAGTCAGGGCACACCGTTGGGGGAGTTCGTCAAGGGGCGAATTCACATGGGAGTGAAGACCGGTCTAAACGAGGCATTTGTCATTGACCAGTCCAAGCGGGACGAGCTTGTGGCAGAGGACCCCACGAGCGCCGAGATCATCAAGCCCTGGCTCAGGGGAAAGGACATCAGACGTTGGCGGGCCGAGTGGGCTGGACTCCACGTGATCTTCACGAATCGCGGAGTTGATATGAACCGATACCCCGCAGTCCTTGAACACCTCCGCTGGTTTCGCCCCAAGTTGGAGAAACGGGCAACATCTCACCTACACCCATGGTATGAACTTCAGCAACCACAGGAAGGCATATACGCTGAGTTCGAGCAGCCCAAGGTCATCTGGCCGGATATCACGAGTTCCATGCGTTTCGCCTGGGACAATCAACGGCACTATCTAGGCAATACGGCTTATGTCGGTATTGGACCCAAGTGGTTGGTGTCCCTCCTCAACTCAACTCTCTTGGAGTTTGCTGCACGGACACTTTCAACTGCTATTCGAGGCGGCTATATCCGTCTCATCTACAACAACGTGACTCCGCTTCCGATCATGACACCACCCAAGGCAACGGACAAGCAGTTAGAGCAAATTGCCGAGAGGCATGGGCCCGATTCCCAAGTCGATGAGGTGGTAAACGGAGTTTACCACCTCTCAACGGAGGAAGCCCGATTGCTGCGGAATTGGAAATCTCGGCAGGAAGAGATGTCGTCCGGAAAAGAAGATGAAGCAGGAGCCGAAGACGATGAGTGAGTACGCTCCCCTCCCCATCGCCAACGACGAGTCCACCGGCTCCATGCAGCAGCGCTTGTGACGGGCCTGCGTGTCAGCCACAGCGGACGTGGGACGTGCGGCAGGCGATCCGGGTTTCGAAGCTTGCAGGCACGCCCGAAGAGGTAGGCCGATTTGTGGGAGCCGCAGGGCACGGGAGCATACCGTAGCCATTCCCGGAAGGACGATGAAAAGGCCCCTGACGGCGAGGAGGTCCGACCGTGTCTACGTCAGCAGAGTGGCTAGGCGACGTTGAACCTCCCTGGCCGACACCCGAGGAGGAAGAGCAAGAACGGAAGTTCCGAACTTTCCGGAACTACGTCCGCGCATGGAATCTTGAGCTTGATGATGGCTTGGGGGTCCCAAGTGGGAACATCCAGACTGACCTCGACGCAATCTGTGCCACCCCAGTCTTCCGGAAGACCCAGGCTTCTGGGGCTCTGACGGCCCAGCTTGAGAGAGACTACATTCGAGGGGAACTTGTCCTGCGGGCCATGAGCGCGGTCTCCGGAGGTTCCAACGAGCTAGCCGCTTGCATGGCGCTGTGGCTACCCGTCCAGGCGTACTACGCTATCCACGGGCTTGGATGTGCCTCGCTTCAAGCGTTGGGTCAGCCAACCCCGTATCAGCACAAGATGTTCCGGGTGATGATGGCCTCTTCTCTACTGCCAAAGTACTTCCCAGGAGCACTTCAGGCTAAGGCTGTCTGGGATGAACATGGTGAGCCCAAGACGGAAGGTATTCGGGTCGACGGCGCAAGTATCAAAGAACAGAGCAACCTGGCGACGCCTAGTCCTGACAACAAGACCCTACTGGTCGCCAAGAGCTTGACTACAACTCACAATGACACACTCGATGACGAAGTTGAGAAGTACAAACGCCGTGAGAAGAAGAAGAGACTCCCCAATGGCGTCAAGTCACATTTGCGTAGCAAGATGCATCCCTCGACCATACTCGATCTGCTCTGGCGCATGCGGACGCGAGCCAACTACTCTGACCCGGCCATGTACCTTCATCCGTCCAAGACCGGGAGCGAAGCAGTCGACTACTGCCAGGACATCACCGCGCTTGCGAGGCGCATTGCTTTGGTGTTGCGGGCCATAATCAGGACCAGGCTTGGACACCAGGCATATGAGGAACTGAACTCAACGTTGCCAAATGAGTAGAGAGACCTCCACTGCTCGCGCCTAGTACTGGCTGAAATCCAGCGATCATCGGTATCTTTCGTTCCACACTCTTGCGGGGCCTCGGAAGGTTCACTGGTGGTGAGGCTCTGCGCAGGCAAGAGGTCCAGGTATGAGCAAGGTCAGGCATAGCAGGGACGTTGACGGCCTACTCGTGGAACTATCACGTAAGCCCGATGTGGGATTGGAGATCTTGGCAGGAAGAGATGTCGTCCGGAAAAGAAGATGAAGCAGGAGCCGAAGACGATGAGTGAGTACGCTCCCCTTCCAATAGCCAACGACCAGTCCACCGGCTCCATGCAGGAGCACCTCCTGGGCGCCCTGCATCGGGTGCTGCCCAGTGATGTCCGCATCGCCACGGCCTATTTCACCCCGGATGGCTTCCTGGGACTGCGTCCGGCACTGGAGGGCGCTCAGGCCGTTCAGCTCCTCTTGGGGGAGCGGCCCTTCCTCAACCGTCGGGGCCCGGGGGACGTCCTCACCCAACCCGGCGAGCAGGAGGAGTTGCACGGACCGGCGGAATCGGTGGACTGGTACACCTTCCTGGAGGGCGGCTACCCCTGGCTCTTGTTGAGCCACGAAGAGCGGGCGGAGCTGCTGCGCCAGGGCCTAGACCCCTCCGAGGAGCCCTTCGACCTCAGCGCTTGGGAGCGGGTCCGCGCCCTGGTGGACTTTCTCCGCAAGGAATGCGTGGAGGTCCGCCGCTTCCTCGGTAATGACACGGGCAAGATAGCTCAGGGAAAGGTGCTGGACTACCGCTCGCCGCGTACGCGCCTCCACGCCAAGGCCTACCTCTTCACCGGCGACCTGGGACGCTACGCCGCCGTTGGCTCCAGCAACCTCACCCGCAGCGGCCTCGAAGGGAACGCCGAGTTGAACCTGGCCAGCTATGACACATCCCTTGTGCAGCACCTTGAGGGATGGTTCGACGGCAAGTGGGCCCAGGGCCAGGACTGCAAGGATGAGTTCATCCAGCGACTGGAGGAGTGCGTTCTCTTCGGCCGCCGATACTCACCCTGGCAGGTGATGCTCAAGTCCATGCACGCGGCCTACGGGCGCTTCTTGGAGCTTGGCCTGTCGGAGGACGTCACCGAGCGCCTGGCGGGGTTCCAACAGCATGCGGTGCAGCGCTGCATCCCGCTCCTGAGCCGCCACTGGGGGGCCATGCTGTGCGATTCCGTAGGTCTGGGCAAGACCTATGAGGGCCTGGGCATTCTGTCCGAGTTCGCTCGGCGGCGGGAGGCCCGCACCCGGGCGCTAGTCATTTGCCCTGCCCAGCTTCTGGACAACTGGAGCTCCGACAAGATGTCCAACTGGGGCATTTTCAGCACCACCGTCAGCATGGAGTCACTTCCCCAGCTCGTGGACATCGAGGAAGCGCCCCGCGACCAGCGGGCGAGACTGCGGCGGCTCCTTCGGAGCTACCAGGGAAACTACGACGTCATCCTAGTGGACGAGTCCCACAACTTCCGCCGGCCCACCACGAAGCGTTATCGCGCCCTCATGGAGATCATCCGGGGAGGCAAGCCGGACAAAAGGGTACTGCTCCTCACCGCCACGCCCATCAACAACACCATCTGGGACCTGTACCACCAGCTAATGCTCATCTCACGCGGCGACGATACTTGGTACGCGGGCCGCGGTCCCATCTCCAACCTCAAGGCGACGTTCCAGGCCATCGAGAAAGGCCAGGGAGGCTCCGGCCTGCTGGATGCCATGATGCTGTCGCTGGTGCGCCGGACCCGCCACGACATCCGGGCCATGCAGGAGGCAGGGGAACCCATGGATCTGAACGGCCAGCCCATGCGCTTCCCTGTCCACGAGATCCCCCAGGCCGTGGGGTACAGCCTCCAGGGTCTCTACGGCAACATCTACCGCGACGTGCTGGACGCCATCGAGCACCTGACCTTCGCTGTCTACCGCTTGGACGAGTACGGCGTGGAAACTGGAGAGAAAGAGAGCAAGGAGCAGCTCCGTCAGCGCAACGCCAACTTCGTGGGCATCATGCGAACGATTCTGCTGAAGCGCATGGAGAGCTCCGTCGCCGCGCTGACCGCCACCGTCCAGTCCCTGGTGGCGTACCTGGACCTGTTCCTGTCGCGGCTGGAGGCGGGGAAGGTACTGACCCCGAAACAGGCGTACCGCCTCCGCGCCGTGCTGGGCGGCAGCCTGCCTGACCAGGAGATGGACCCTGAGGACTGGGACCCCAGGGCAATTGAGGCCCTTCGCCAGGAGTTGGACGCCCCCGCCGACCCGGACCAAGTGGCCGGGCTGCGGGAGGCCGCGGAATTCGACCGCGACCGGCTCAAGAGCCTTCTGGACAAGCTGCGGTGGCTGGACGAGATGTGGGCCGGGCAGGGCGACCCCAAGGCCCAAGAGGTGCGGAAGCTCCTGGAGAAGCTGCCTAAGACAGACCAGCACGGTGTGCCCACCAAGGTGGCCCTCTTCACCAGCTACCGCGATACGGCTGAGTACCTGTTCCGGCAATTCGGTGGGAAGTTGGAGAATCTCAAGACGAGCTTCCGAGTGCGGAGCACACTTGCGGATGGCCGCTGGATGAGCCTTCTCACGGGCAACGACAACCAGCAGCGCCGTCGCACCGTTCTAGAGCACTTTGCGCCCTTGGCCACGTTCCGGGAAGCCGAACCCCTGGACGACCTTGCCCTGAACGAGAAGATCCGCCCCCTGCGGAAGCAGGACATCCAGCTTCTCATCGCCACCGATGTCCTCTCCGAGGGACAGAACTTGCAGGATGCCCAGTTCCTTATCAACTACGACCTGCCCTGGAACCCCGTCCGAATGATCCAGCGGGCCGGGCGGATTGACCGCCTATTTTCCCCCCACGACAAGGTCTTCATCTACAACGTCATGCCAGAGCGGGGGTTGGAGGACCTGCTGAAGCTGGTAAAGAATCTCACCCGGAAGATTGAGACGATTGAGGATGCCGTGGCCCTGGACGCATCAGTCCTGGGGGAGCAGATCGAGGCCCGGGAACTGGACATGATCATGAAGGTGCGCGCTGGCGGCGCCCAGGCTGACCAGGTATACCGCGAGGGCGAGCGGAACCAGGGCATTGACGAGGGCCTGGAGATTCTGAACAGATACCTGGACTTGATGAAGGCCTTCGCCACCGAGGACGTGGAGCAGATTCCTAACGGCATCTATAGCGTGAAGCAGGGGCCGCAATCGGGTGTCTACGTCATGCTCAAGATGCCCGAGCACCTCTCTGGCGAAGTCTTCTGGCGATTCTACCCTAACGGGAATGTTGCCCAGCCCATCACGTCCCCCAACGACGTCTTGGGCATCATCGAGGCCCATCCCGAGGAGCTCCGCGTGGAATTCCCTCCGAACGAGAACCCATTCAAGCATTTGCAGAAGCCCCTGGAGGCGGCCGTTTCGCAGGTGGGCGAGGCCTACCTACAGGCCGTGTCTTCCATCATGCCGGGCAAGTTCACTGCCAGGGTCCGGCGCATCTTACAGCGTGATGACCTCCTCAAGGCAGATCCTGAGTTGTGGCAGTGGTTCAACGAATGGACGCAGCAATCCTTGCCTTCGGACGCTCTAAAACGGCGTGCGATGCTAGACCCTGTGCGCGTTGTCAACCGTCTCAACCTGCGGTCCGCAAAGCTCCCTGACCTGAGCACTGTACTGCGGGGACTGAAAGGCGCCATTGAGGAGGAGGGCCTGGACCGCCCGCTCCAGCGCCCAGACAGCGCCCAGCCGTCCGTGCGCGATCTCGAATTGGTGGCCTGGGAGTTGGTTGTTGGGCCAGATGAACCGCAGCATCCTGATGGAGAAGGAGCCTGACCTGACATGACAGCAGACAAGGAGTGGCCACAGACTGGAGAACGCCTAGTCCACCGCTTTCGCAAGAAAGGTGGAGAAGTAGTCGCTGAGGTTGTCTCCGTAGACCACAAGCTGAATCCAACTCAACAGGACAGAGAGTCCTTTGCTATGGTGATGCGGGGTGAACAGCCACCCCAGACAACTCAGATTGGCAAAGCGTGGGCCTGCTTCCGGAAGGCACTGCGAGATGGAGACTCTGAGGGCAACGGGATCAACCTCCAGACGTTGAAAACCTGCATCACGCATTACTTGGACATGGTTAGCATCAAACTGGAGCAGAACGACAGCCCAAACCGCATTTTCGAGAGTCTCAACAACACAGGCACGCGCCTAAGCGTATCAGACCTTATCCGCAACTACCTGTTCATGAACATCCTGGACGAGGCCGAGCAGCAGGAAGCATACAAACAGTACTGGTATCCCATGCAGGAGAGCCTCAAGGACAGGACTGAAGACCATCTATCCGATTTCTTCTGGCGATTCCTCATGATGGACGGACAGATGCCGCGCAGGGACGAGACCTTTGACGGTGTGAAAAAACTGCTCGGCGATCTGACCCCCGCGGAAACGTTGGGGGTAAACGCACTGGCAGTCCACGCTGAGTGGCTGGATACGGTCGGAAACCTTACGCTGTCAGGCTACAATCCAGACTTGGGAAACCGCCCATTCTCCGAGAAGAAGCAACTGCTCGCCGAATCGAACTTCGCTCTGAGCGAAGGACTTCAGGGCTACGAACTCTGGAACGAAGAGACCATTCGAGACAGAGCCAAGGCTCTAGCGGAGAGGGCCGTGGTCATTTGGAGCCAGTAAGTACGGCAAGATCAGGGAGTGGGGCTTTGAGAAGGCATACCACGAGAACCACTATCCCGATGCTATGGAATCCGATTCGGCGCAATAGCGCCTCTGCCTTTGACTGATCTCAGACGACCTTCCCAGGAGCTTTGGTGGGTGGAGCCGGGAAAGGCACGCAAGCCTTGGCATCTGTTCGTTGGTCACCATCGTCCCGTGTCGGATCACGAAAGCCCGTTTGATGTCCAGTGGGTACACAGCTTTGGTGCAAGAGGGCCGAGACCCGCGCGGAAGCTCTACTCCTTCAATTCCCTGGGAGAATGGGCAGCCGCCTTTGACGATACGAACGTGTACCGAAGCCTGTGCGTGTATGCCGATCGGTCTGGAGGTGGCTCATTACTAGGCCCTTTTCTTGTTGACATCGACAATGCGGATTGGGATGACAGGGTCAATGGCTACTCGGTGGACCTCGAAGACGCTCTCACTGTCGCCCGTAGAGCTGTTGCCGTTCTGACCGGCCGGTGGGGCATCCGCCCATCAGATATGAAGGTATTTTTCAGCGCCGGAAGGGCTTCAACGTCGAAGTGCGGCCCTCTTCGTTGGGGATCAATGGTTCACTAGAGGAGCAGCTCAAGATGTCCTGTTTGAAGCTGGCGGAACTCAGAGGGGAGTTGGTCGGCGCCGGACGCAAGCCGGTCAACACTACCAACGTGAGTCAAAACAAGACGGTCATTGACCCAGTGTACGGTTCGCTGCAAACAGGCATCGAGTTGAGGCACCGCTACCTACGGCTTCCGGAATCCGTCAATCTGTGGCGAACGGATCGAGGCCTGCAGGCGCGCAGGAAGATTGAGCTCTCTTTGAGTGACGTGCATGATGAGAATGTTGATCAGATCGTCGCTAGAGCCGAGGTGGTGGGACTCTCTCGCTAGTTGATGCGGTAGGTGAGCCGTATCTCTCCGAATAGGCTACGCCGCCAACAGCACCTCGGCGGCTCTGTGTTTCAGGGGGAGTTCGACCCTGCCCCGTCTCCCCGTCCAGCCGACGGATGACCGGTTGTCAGAATGGAATCTCTGTGGCAGGGGCGAGTGAGGGGTCCGTTGTCGTTGTTCTACGATTGGGTCAGTAGCCAACAGTTCAGGGAAAATGTCAGGTCATGAAAGGACTGACATTGACCACAAAGGAACAGACGAGGTTACAGATCCTAGACGGGGTGCTTGAGGGACACTGGTTTGTGCGAGAGGCGACAGAAGTTCTTGGGGTAAGTGAACGCCATGCGTGGCGACTTCTGGCGGCATATCGAAAGG
>SDBU01006668.1_pt1 | contig 13507 bp, 12 predicted proteins | sample 2277071 | NCBI WGS metagenome assembly SDBU01 (sample SAMN10397929, study PRJNA504765) | marine sediment metagenome | isolation source: marine sediment core GS08_GC12, 126 cmbsf | place: Arctic Ocean: Gakkel Ridge, Loki's castle | collected 2008
ACGCTGCATCATCACTGAACCTCCGTTCGAGTTCCATCAGCGTTTTGGGATAATCTTCCGCCATAGAGTGATATGCTACATATTGCGGTTGGTGGAGTCAAGTAAATACCCTGTTTATACTATAAGCCCGATGGAGTTTTCGATAGCCACACCCCCAAATCTTCCTGAAACTGTTTCATTAATGCGTCTCGGCCGATGAATTCTCCCTTAATTTCACTTAGGCTCACCGCAAGACTTGCTGTAGGAAGGGCAAATATGGGGATGTCCTTTCCCTGTGCATCGGTTCCAAGCTCGTGGCCGTATAGCGGAAGTCCAGCTTCTAATCTCAGTGTATCTCTTGCCCCTAACCCGACAGATACAATACCTTCTTTCTCGCCAATCTGCAGCAGCTTATTCCACAGTTGGACAGCCACTTCTGCTGGCGGAAACAGCTCGAAACATATCGGCTCGCCGGTGTATCCTGTTCTCGATATGAGTACATGAGTACCGAGCATCTCAATATTGGTTAGCCTGTTCCTTGTAGGCTCTGGAAGTTTTCGGATATCCTCTAATAGCATTTCGAGTGCTGCCTTCGTTCTTGGCCCCTGCAATGACAACATAGCCATCCGGGCAGTATGGTCTTCAAGAACTAATCGGGGAAATTTCTCCTTGTACTCCTGGAGCCATATCCAGTCCCTTTTCGTATTGGCCGCATTGACTACGAGAAGGTATTCCTTTTCAGTAATACAATAGAGGTAAGCGTCGTCAACTGCACCTCCGTTTTCATTCGGTATTATGGTGTATTGGGATTGTCCCGGGGCTAGGGCCGCCGCATTGTTAGTCAGAACATATTGCATGAAAGGTAAAGCATCCTGACCGCTTATCAGGAATCTACCCATGTGGGAAATATCGAAGAGCCCACCGAATTTTCTTGTTGCCAGATGTTCGGTGAGTATTCCTGTAGGATAGTTGAGAGGCATCTCCCAACCACCAAATTCAACCATTTTGGCCCCTAGCTTAAGATGCTCATCATATAATATAGTGTGCTTCATTTTGATAGTCCTCAATAGAATCCCGAGTTATACCTTCCGATGTTACTATTATACTCTGTACTCTTGGCTTACCTCCAGTCTTATGTTTTGGCTCTTCTATCCAGATCGTCGTATTGCTAGGTATCGTCTGGTTCTCCTCGGTTTCTGTTGATATATGTGACGTATCCTGTTATGTTAGTTATATGAGCTATTACCGGAGCTGTCATATCATGGTGAATTACGAACTCCCTTGGAAGGCTTACAGGATTGAGCAGCGCGATGCAACGCTCTGTAATTGAGGAAAGAATTCGCCAATTTCTTATGGACGTCTAGGAACTTGGAGCAGAACACCCACACCATTCTATGATGAATGAGGCAAGGACCTTGGTACAATCTATCACCGAGTCTAAATCAACATATTCATTGACCCCGTGGAGATTTTCGCCGTTGGGTCCGAAGGAAAGCGCTGGGATACCAAAGTATTGGGTAAATCTAGTGTCCAGGCCGGCTGTTTTCCCGATGATATCGACGGTCGATCCTAAGGTCTCTTCAGCACAGGCTTTGAAAACTGTCACGAATGGATCGTTCGGATTCTGCTCCCAAGGGTCTGCTTTCCACCCAAACCAGGTTACTTCTGGTGGGTGCTGCGTCAGCCATTCGTCTCTATGAGCAACGTCATCAACAACTTGTTCAACCTGATTCTTGACTTCAGCGAAAGTCTCCCCTGGGATGTATGAGATTCGGCATTGGATCTCGGCCCACCCGGCAACAGTTGAGACCCAATCACCGGCTCTGTAAGTGCCTACACTAAGATGGCATGACCTTTCAAAATTCTTCTCAAACAGTGGGTAGTGTTTTTCTCGGCCTCGCTTCTCGTCCAGTTCCACCAGTGCCTGGAAAACCTGATTCATTTTGCCGATGGCATTTATACCGGTGTGAGCTCTTCCGGCGTGAGCTGGCTTTCCCACAACCCGTACACGGAAGTAATTAATCCCCGAATGAGCCACAGCTATTTCCATTCTTGGTTCTGGAATGACAATACCATCGGCGGTAAAGTCCTCAAGCAGGCAGGCTAAGGTCCCTCCACCGCCTCCAGCCTCTTCCTCGATTACGCTTTGAAGCATAACTGTGCCTTTAGGCTTCAACCCAGCCTCCAGGATGCACTTCAAGGCGAAGTAATTGGCTATAAGCCCACCTTTCATATCAAGTGCCCCGCGACCATACAGGTTCTTTCCCACCCTCTTTCCTTCCCATGGAGGGTAATCCCACTCACTGATCGGTTCAGGAGAAACCACATCCATATGCCCGTTTAATATCAAGGACCTAGCCGAGGGTTTGCCTTTAAGAATACCGATGACATTAGGGCGACCTTCAAATGCCAATCCCGATTCCACAAATGCCTTATGTTGACTTACTTTCTCATGCTTGGCTTCAAACGCTATTACCTTTAATCCTAGATTTGAATATAATCCTTGTATATACTTCTGACCTTCTCCTTCACTCCCGATCACGGTAGGAATCTGGACCAGTGTTCTCAAAGTTTGGACAATTTCCTCTTTTCTACTTTCTATGAGCTTGCAAACTCTATCCCTTGCTTGACTTTCCTCTATTTCAGGCTTTTTAGTTGGCATATCCGTCACCTCCAAAGCTAAAGATTCAGATGGTGCCAGCTCATCCTCAATATTCTTAAACGGCCTGAACCGTGTTGTCAGTGTTCGTTCGGCCTGAAGACGCACTAGGAAGGCACACTACTTGCCGTGTCGTTCATGCCACTGTTGCGCCAGCTCCACAGCACGCATGATGGTCACGCCTGGAAGTGACCGGATGTGCTGTATCAGGCGCTCTAAGTATACCAGTCGTGAAAGATATCCCGAGTAAGCTGGGTCCAGCACAAGAACGAAGCTTCGACCGTACCGATAAGCACCTTCAAACTCCAGCGTCCAGTTGCGGTACACTTGCTCTACGCAAGCCATAGGGCCCACTCGCCCTGCTTCGTAAGCAAAGATGTAATATGACTTCTCCATCAAAGACCAATGAACCGGGATCTCCACCAGGCTCCCTTGCTGGGTTTTCACAAAGTACGGTATGTCGTCACCCATGAGGGAGGAGTCATAAAGGAATCCCCGCTCACTGAGTAGGCCTAGCATGTAATCGCTGGTATCGAGACCTGGAGCGCGATAGCCTGCGGGTTGCCGACCAGTAATCTGCTGGAGAGCACTGGTTGCCTTTTCCAAAGCCTCTACCTGCTGCTCGGGTGACAGAGCTGGCGGCTGTTCGTGACAATAGCCTCGATGGGCTACCTCGTGGCCCTTACCGATGATATCCTGCACCATTTCTGGGTGCTGTTCAGCCACATATCCAGGGATAAAGAAGGTACCCTTAATCGCATGCCTATCCAGCAGATCAAGGATACGGGGTACGCCCACTCGGGGACCAAAGTCACACATGGACATCAAACTGGGATGGCTGGCCCAACTCGGGTCCATGGACAGAAACTCGGTTGCTGCGTCGATGTCGAAGGTGAAACATACAACACACTGCGTATTTTCAGGCCAGAGACCAGACATCGAACACCTCCTTCGGCTGGCTGTGGTATTTGTCGCTTGTGATTACCCGTACTGTTGCTGCCACAACTCAGCTACGTCGATACACCGCATGAACTTCACCCCGGGGAAGGAGCGTATATGGTCTATTAGGCGCTCCAACATCACAATCTTTGCCAGGCGCCCCGACTGGCGCGGGTGCATCGCCAGCATCATGGCTCGGCCGAATCTATATACTCCCTCAAACTCGGCAATCCAGTTCTGGTACACTTCCTCTACTCCGGGCAGACGACCCATACGCCCCATCACTGGCAAACAGACATAATATGGGTGGTCGTCCAGAAACCATTGACCGGGCAACTCCACCAGCCGACCATGCTTGCCTTTCACAAAGTAGGGAGCGTCGTCCCCTACGAGCGAGGCATCGTAGGTAAACCCCAGTTCACTGAGGTAGTCCAGGGTGTGGGCGCTCAACTCCCAGGCAGGAGAACGATAGCCCCGTGGGCGCTCTCCGGTCAAGCCCTCTAAGATGCGTATGCCCCTGTCCAAGATATCCGCCTCTTCCTGTGGCGAAATGGTGCCGGGCGGCTCATGCATGTAGCCGTGGTGTCCCACTTCGTGGCCACGGCGGACAGCCTCTTGCACCAAGCCAGGATACTGCTCTGCAACGTACCCCGGGATGAAGAAAGTAGTCTTGATGTCGTACTTATCCAGCAGATCCAGGATACGTGGCGCACCTACCCGTGGCCCAAACTCCCCAAGGGACATTAGTGAAGGATGCTCGGGCGCCTGGGGGAAGCGATTGATGAGACCGGAAACTCCGTCAACGTCAAAAGTGAGCATAACGACGCATCGGATATCCTTAGGCCAGATGCTAACCATGGCAACCTCCTCGCGCGTTAAGCGCTTGCGCAGCACATAATTTGCCTCGAGCCGTCAATAGTTGAACGTTTCATTTCCAACCATCCGTTTCTTTCAACAATGGCTTTGGTATTTGATTTTAACTGTGTTTTGCCAGGGTGTCAATGTCCTATACCTAAGAACCCCACAGAGAAATATTGTGGAACAGGATAGCTTTGTCTGGTTACCGAGAGAAAAAGGCACAAGACAGAATGGCTGCCAGGTAAACGAAGCTGGTTCGGATACGAATTTAGGTGATATCAGCCAGCCGCTTCTTGCTCCTTTCCTCGGTATTACTTTACTACGTTGAGGAAATGGTGCCATTTTCGCTGACGATTTACGTTAGATATATCTACAACCGGACAGATTTACTATACTCGCCCATACCTAACAAAAGCAAAGACCTTTCTTTTACGCACTAATTCCACAGCGAACCAGATAATTATCGCTGCTCCCACCAACTCTGGCACATATACCTCGGGAGACGTCAGCAGAGCATAAAGCATGTTAGGCATCCAGCCGGTCAGGTCTATCCTCTCAAAGGCAAGACCGTAGGCAGGCCACAGTAGGGTCCGCGGAAAACGCCACATTTGATCGTAGACAAGATGTGCGAAGGTGCCGAAAGAAAAAACCAGCAGCCAAATCCTGCTACGTCGTCGGTAGAGATACAATCCAGCCATAGTTATTGGGATGAGGAAAAGTAGGGTGTGACAAAATATCCTGCCATTACTGAAGGTCTCCCTGAAAAGGAACTGCCCTACAGGTTTGTCAACGATATCTGGGAGCAGGGACCCTATTAAGAGGAGTCTTATGTCTATATACTTGCCTAAGGAAGTAAACCACGATGTCTTAAGGTTGGAAGCCTCATTGGGAGTTGACACTACGTGAGAGAAAGGCGGGGAAGACTCTGTTGCTTCACTCTCCGCAGCTCTAGAGAAATGAGTACCAACTAGAGTATGAGTAAGTAACACCGCCGCAGCGAGGGTAATTCCAGCATGCCCAAATAGTAACATCTTGCTTTAGCTTGCCTCAAATAATAGCAGATAAGCTTGGAGTTGGCAATTTGGCCAAGATGATAATGACGAGTTCCGCTACCGTTGCACAATCGCCTGGATTATTACCTCGTTGAACAAAAGTCCATTCCGTATAATTTCATTGTTCTCTCTGCACACCATTTCGCCAGCCTAGCTTGCCCTGTAGTAGCTTGTGTCTTCTATGCCAGCTTATCTGGTAACACTCAGCCTGTTTGTCGAATGTTTTATACTTATCCATGTTGTCTAACGAAAGGTCACTAAACGTCTTGCACCTGAATTTATATTGAGTTTCCCCCCAATTTACGCTATAAATCCCCTCACCTGAGCTACAAAACCGACCAGATAACCCCACCTAATCAAAAAACCGCTGGTCCAACATCCAGTATCAGACCAACGGCTTAACCACAAGATATTGTGTAGAGCCAGCGGAGGGATTCGAACCCACGACCTGCGGTTTACGAAACCGCTGCTCTACCCCTGAGCTACACTGGCATTCCATCGTGAACCACACCGTTTTGACGTTCCCGTTGACGGCGGGTCACAGTAGGTTACATCCCCCTTTATACAGTCCATCAGATTGTGCAATGACAGTTGTATCAGCATTTACTTCTTCCTACCGATCGAAAAGGCTTTGGCTAGTAATTCACCTGTTTTATAGTAATTTTTCCCGATGTCGTCATAGACAAACGGTTGGACTTTCCTAATATCGGGTAGCCTATCTTCCCCAAGAATTTCTTCCTCCGCTTTAAGATCTACTATTTCACCGATGAATTGTTGTGTACGTAATGAAATTTCATAGCTATGAATGACCTTGCATTCTAATATAAATGGAAATTCGGCTATGTATGGAGCATTCACAGTCTGACTTCTAACAGGAGTTAATCCCAAAGATTCAAATTTATTTTCATTCTTGCCACTATAGATACCCACATAGTCCGTCTCCTCCACAAAAGAGATGGAAGGAATATTAACAGTGAAAGCCTGACTAGCCATTATATTTTCATAGGTGCGTGTACTTTTAGCCGTGTAGATTGCGGCGCAGGGTGGCACTCTACAACAGATGCCTCCCCAACCCGCCGTCATGATGTTAGGTGTGCCATTTTGGTCGTAACTACCTATTACGAGAACGGGAAGAGGTTGAATGAATGGCTGGGCTCCTATAGATACTTTCAATATTAGCCTCCTCATGCTTTATAGCAGAATTATAGAATTGTAGTGGAGGTGTGTCAAACTCCGCACTAGCATGCCCTGAAGCACAAGGAGATTTTGGGAGCGTAGCTTCTTAAGGATCCTGGACTCGAACCAGCCACCACCTGTCCACGAGACATATGCAATTCTGTTGCATACAGCCTTTACAGACATAACCCCTTTACTGTTAGAGACAGGCTTATGTAGAAGACAACACTGCACAATCCGTCAAAATGTGTAGTCAACAACCAAACACTTCATAGGCTCATGCTCAAACCGTAGCTGGCTTTGACGTCGGCGTTGACGTTGACGTCCCGTCACAGCGGATTACAACCCACCACACCAATCGTGGTTTCGGGGGTCGGGGGACTGTACCAGACGATATGAAACACGATGGAACGCCACTTCGGACTCGAGATTACGAAACCGCTGCTCTACCCCTGAGCTACACTGGCACATTTTGGTCTAAAAAAGCACGGTTAGCGTGGCCTTAAACCTGCTGAATAACCTAAGTCTTGCAACTCCTTAATAGCACTGGTTGCATCTTCAGTGTCTAACTGTAGGGTAATGTCATTCTCTTCAGCCGTAGAAGAAGGCGATGTCCATATTAGCTTTATCCTTACTCCCAACCTGTTGATACAGTCGATAATCTTCTCAGCAGACTTACCATCGCCCCCCCCATTTATGAGAATCCGCGTACCAGATTCGCCTATACCCAGCGTTGGATTTATAATTTTATAGAAGAAATCGTTAGTAGTACAAATGCCCACAATCTTGTCACCGTCAAGGACAATCAATGTTCCCACCCTAGCTGATTGAGCCTTAGCGATCGCCTGCTCAACTGTGTCACCGGGTTTAACTGTGACTACTCTTTTCCTCATGACATCGCGGACAGTAGTATGGGATACAACATAAGCGATTTGCCAAAGAAGGGGAGCAGTGGTCCGAGGCTTAACCCGCTCAAGCCTACCTTCGGTAACCAAACCTACCAACTGACCATTATCTACCACCGGTAAGCGGCGGAAACCATGCTCCTTCATGATTCTCTGAGCATCAACAACCGGAGTATCCTTGGAGACAGTGATCACATTTCTGGTCATAACACCCTGTACTAACATCTCTTAACTCCTCCCTCTATCTTACTTAGAGCACGCTGGTTTTGTCTCAGTATAACATAACATCAGGTAACCAGTGAATAGGATAAAGATACTCACTTTCAAGCTCACCCTAGTTTAACCATCCACGGCTTCACGCCGAATTGAATAGGCTAGTTGACGCTTAAATAGGCTTATGATAGTATTAAGTCGCTTCGGGAGTCATGTAACCCCCCATTTAAATTATCCCTTAGCTATCATATAGCAATCCTGCTCAAGGGGAAAGAATATGCAGGTAGAGGAAGAACTAGCCCGGCTATCGCCGGAAAAAGACATGCTACTCACCATCGGAGTTTTTGACGGGGTTCACCTTGGTCATAAATACCTGATTTCGCAGCTGAAGGAACTTGCCAGACAGCAAAATCTACTTAGTGGGGTGGTAACCTTTCTCCGACACCCCCAAGAGGTGCTATTACCTCAAACTAAGTTACCATTTTTGACTAACCTCACCCAAAGAACCAGTCTTCTTAAAGATGAAGGAGTTGAAGCTATCGTTACCTTATCTTTCAACTATGAGTTAGCTCGGCTTAGCACTCGCCAATTCATCAGTTTACTAAAGAAATACCTTAGAATGCAGGGATTGGTAATTGGACCCGACTTTGCCTTGGGCCAGAACAGAGAAGGCAACACTGATGCCCTGCGTACATTGGGACAAGACATGAATTTCAGCGTAACCGTAATACTCCCTATAATGATAAACAATGAGGTGGTAAGTAGCACAGCTATCAGAGGTGCTTTAGCTGATGGAGATATGAAACGGGTGCATAACTTAGCCGGCCGCCTCTTCAGCCTTCAAGGGTGCGTAATCGCTGGGGCACGTCGAGGCATAGAGCTCGGTTTCCCTACGGCCAATCTGGATATAGAACCAGAACAGGCCCTTCCCGCGGAGGGTGTTTATGCTACCCGGGTTTACATCGATAACAAAGCCTACTCTTCAATGACCAATATTGGTAAGCGTCCTACCTTTGGTAGTGGCCAGCGCACAGTGGAGGTTTATGTCCTTGATTACCACAGTGACCTTTACGGGCGTGAGCTAAAAATTGATATCATAGAGCGACTTCGTGGTGAAAGACAGTTTGACACTGCAGAGGAACTAAAGAAACAGATAACCGAGGATGTAAAACAAGGCAGAGCCATATTAAATCATCAAGGTAGAAGCTAAATATGGACGTGGGTGAAAAAGTTATACTCAGCCAAGATATTAACCACTTGCTAAAACGGGGGGTAGCCGAGGTTATAATTGAGGCACAGACGGTAGAGCTACTACGCTCGGGCAGAAAACTACGGCTAAAAGAGGGTTTCGACCCCAGTTTTCCCGACATCCACCTGGGTCATTTGGTAGCGTTAAGGAAACTACGCCAACTTCAGGAGTTAGGGCATCAGGTTATTCTCATTGTTGGTGATTGGACAGCTCAGATTGGCGACCCAAGTGGTGTTTCTGTCACCCGACCTATGCTATCCATGGAGCAGGTTCAGGCTAATGCCAAAACCTATATGGAGCAGTTCTTCAAGGTGGTTGATAAGAAAAAGACAGAGGTGAGGTGGCAAAGCGAGTGGTTTGGTAAATTTAACCTCACTGATGTTATCCAGCTAACCAGTAAGTTTACTATAGCTCAATTGATGGCTCGAGAGGATTTCAGCAATAGGTATAGTGCCGGGCAGCCCATTACCGTAGCCGAATTACTATATCCATTACTCCAGGCTTACGACTCAGTAGCTATCCAGGCTGATATTGAATTTGGCGGCACTGACCAAAAGTTTAATTTACTGGTAGGCAGAGAGCTTCAATCTATGGTAGGACAGCGCCCCCAGCAAGTCTTTCTAGTCCCTATCCTCGTCGGCACTGATGGCAGCCAAAAGATGAGCAAAAGCCTGGGTAACTATATTGGCATCACTGAGCCACCTGACGAGATATATGGCAAGGTAATGTCTATCCCCGATAGCCTTATCCTCCACTACTTTGAATTAGTAACCGATGTTCCTGATGAGAAACTGGAAGAATTTAGACAAGAGCTTGAAGATGAATCCATTAACCCAATGACGCTTAAGAAACGACTGGCTAGAGAGATTGTGACCCAACTCTATAATCAGAAGGCAGCAAGCGAAGCTGAGGAACATTTTGTCAAAGTGGTTCAAAAAAAGGAAGAACCTGAGGATATAAGGGAACATCACATATCATTTATTAAACTAGCACCCCAACCAACGGAACCTTGGAATATCGACATAAGCCGATTACTGGTTGCAACAGGGCTGGCTAGGAGCCGTAGTGAAGCGAACCGATTGATTGCTCAGGGAAGTACTGCTGTAGCTGGTGAGGTCATAACTAGCCATATAGCTAAGGTTGAAAATGGCAGCATTATTAAAGTGGGCAAACGCCGCTTTGCTAAAGTGATTAATACAGATACATTAAAGGAGTAAAGAGGATAGATGGAAAACTTACGCATTCCAGGACCTACCCCCCTACCCAATGAAGTCCTTCAAGCGATGGCCAAGCAGATGATAAATCATCGCGGCGTGGAATTCGGGCAGATACTAAATGAGGTAACTGATAAACTAAAGCAGTTGTTTCAGACCAAGAGCGATGTTTTCCTGCTTACTGCCTCAGGGACAGGTGGCCTAGAGGCAGCTATTGTTAATACCCTATCTCCTGGTGACAAAGTCTTATCAGTATCTGTTGGTGTTTTCGGTGAGCGCTTTGCCACTATCGCTGAGCAATTTGGTGCCGAGGTAATCCCACTACGCTTCGAGTGGGGTAAAGCGGCTGATGTTGGTACTGTTCGCCAGGCTCTCCGAGCTGAACCGAAAATCAAAGCAGCGCTAGTCACCCATAATGAAACCTCTACCGGAGTTACCAATGACCTAGCTTCAATTAGCTCTGTGGTAAAGGAATTTGATAAACTACTACTAGTTGATGCTATTAGCAGTCTGGGCTCAATTAATCTCCCCGTAGATGATTGGCACCTGGATGTTGCCGTTACCGGTTCCCAGAAGGGGTGGATGGTTCCTCCCGGTCTGGCTATGGTTAGTGTAAGCCAGAAAGCATGGCAGGCACATTCAGAAGCCAGGATGCCCCGCTTTTACTGGGACTTTACTAAAGCCAAGAGCTACTTGGAAAGGGGGCAAACGCCATGGACACCAGCTATTCCCGTAATATTTGCTCTATCGGTATCACTGGAGATGATGCTAAGTGAAGGTCTGCCTAACATTATAGCTCGCCATGCCCGGGTGGGGAATGCAGCTCGAGATGGAATAAAATCACTGGGGCTGTCTCTCTTTGCTGATGAAAGCTATGCCTCTAATACAGTCACTGCTATAGCCGCTTCAAATGGGCTTGATACCAAAAAGATGCTCCAGATTCTAAGGGAGGAGCACCAGATTATACTTGGTGGCGGACAACAGAGATTGGATGGTGAGATATTCCGTATTGGTCACCTGGGTTGGGTAACCGAGGATGATGTTGAAGCTGTAATATCAGCCTTAAAGGTAGTACTGCCACAGGCTGGATTTAAGGGTGTTTGAGAATGAAGGTTTTAGTAGCTGAACCTATTGCTAATGAGGGAATAGATATTCTGAGTAGTCATGCTCAGGTAGATATTAAGTTAGGGCTGAAGCCAGAGGAACTTATATCTATAATTGGCGATTATGAAGCCCTAATCGTGCGTAGTCAGATCCAGGTCTCGGCCGAGGTTATACAGGCGGGTAAGAAGCTACAGGTTATCGGCCGAGCTGGTATTGGTGTGGACAATATTGACGTAGACGAGGCAACCCGACGAGGCATCGTTGTGGTTAATGCCCCCACTGGTAACACTATCTCAGCTGCGGAGCATACCATCACTCTCATGCTCTCCCTAGCCCGTAATATCCCTCAGGCTCATGCTGTGCTCAAATCCGGGGTATGGCGACGAAGTGATTTCGTGGGCGTTGAAGTGAGAAACAAGACGCTAGGTATTATTGGTTTGGGTAATGTAGGTTCAGAGGTGGCCAAACGTGCCCGGGGGTTAGAGATGAAACTTATCGCTCATGACCCTTTCATTTCTGTCGACCACGCCCGTAACCTTCAAGTGGAGCTTGTTCCTCTAAAACAGTTGTTCAAAGAGTCAGACTTTATTACTCTCCACCTTCCATTAAAATCGTAAACTAAGGGGCTAATTGGAGCTAAAGAACTGGCTTTAGTCAAGCCAACTGTCCGTATCATTAATACTGCTCGAGGCGGTTTGATTGATGAAACAGCACTGGTTAAAGCAGTGAAAGAAAGGAGGGTGGCTGGTGCTGCCATAGATGTCTTTTCCACCGAGCCAGCTACAAAAGGTCCCTTTTTTGAAGACGATAACATTATTGTCACTCCTCACCTAGGAGCTTCCACTACTGAAGCTCAAGCTATATCAGCTATGGATGTAGCCAACCAGATTGTTGACATATTTAAGGGACAGCCAGCCAGATACTCGGTTAATGCTCCCCTTATTGCGGCTGAAACGCTACCAGTGCTAGTACCCTTCATGAGAGTAGCTTCCACAATAGGCAAGTTGGTCAGTCAGCTAGCTGAGGGACAAACAAATACTATCCGGATTAAATATGAGGGCGAGATTTCTAATTATGATACTAACGCTCTCAAGGCAGCCATTCTAGGGGGATTACTTGAAGAAATAAGTGAGGAACGAGTCAACCTGGTCAATGCTAACTTAATCGCTACCCAGCGTGGTCTAACAGTAGTGGAAGAGGAAAAAACTACTTGCGAAAACTATACCAGCCTTATTACCGTAGACGTTACTACCAGCACCGGGGTTATTACTGTTGCCGGCACAGTAATGCGTGGGGAATCACATATTGTCCGGGTTGATAATTACTGGTTTGATATCATGCCTACAGGAGGTTACTTCCTGTTTAGCGACCACCGAGACCGCCCTGGGCTTATCGGAGCCGTAGGCAAGATAACTGGTGACGCTGATATAAATATTAGCTATATGCATTTAAGCCGCCTCAAACCCAGAGGTCAAGCCCTAATGATACTAGCCCTGGATGAACCTCTGCCTGATGAACAACAGCGTCAAATACTATCTATTCCTGATGTCTACTCCGCCAAGCTGGTAAAACTGTAATCATATCAGCCATAGTATATTTCGCATGGGGTGAAGCTTTAATGCCACTTCGCTCTTAGGAAATCTGATGTCAAGTGATTTTGTATCCATCAGCTTCCCGGCAGCACACTCGCTCGCTGAGGAGACCCCGGATTTCAACTATTTCAGTGTAACCTTCGCTTTGTCAGGCTTCAAGCAAAAGCCCTTTTAAGTCTCTTGTGGGTTAGGCGTCAGCAAGAATATTGTTACCCAGCAGGTGAAATGGAGAACAAGATTGATAGCCTCAAGCTTCAACGCTAAACTTGCTAAGATTAATGCCCTATATTTTGTGTAATAAATAAGCCTGTTTTTTATAAATTTTCCGGATTGACCAGTTCAGTTACATATTAGATGATTCAATTCGGAGCGTAGCATTTAGTCGGGATTTCTGATAACATTACTCTAGCTGGTGTAAAGAGTTACCAATGCATAGAGTCGAGGTTTGCCTGAAGAGCCACCTGCCGGATGCTAGGGGGCTTAGTCTAATCAAGGATATATATGACCTGGGAATAACAACAGTCTCCAATGCCCGTGTAGTCGATATATATTGGCTGGATGCTGATT
>SDBU01006669.1_pt1 | contig 13506 bp, 9 predicted proteins | sample 2277071 | NCBI WGS metagenome assembly SDBU01 (sample SAMN10397929, study PRJNA504765) | marine sediment metagenome | isolation source: marine sediment core GS08_GC12, 126 cmbsf | place: Arctic Ocean: Gakkel Ridge, Loki's castle | collected 2008
GTAAAAGGAGCTGGAAGGGGAGAAGATCTCGGATTCCCAACAGCTAATCTTGATGTCTCTGATACTCTTGTAATCCCGGGTGACGGTGTATATTTCGGGACAGTATCCATAATGGCTGGTGACGGAAAACTGCTGCCTGCAATTATAAATATTGGAAATAATCCTACTTTTGGGACTTCAAAGAAATGGATAGAAGCTCATATATTGGATTTTAATAAGAAATTATATGCTAAGGAGATCAAAATAAACTTCTTGAAGCGCCACAGAGACGAAGTTAAGTTTAACAATAGTGATGAGTTGATTGACCAGATGCGGAAGGATGCCGGACAAGCAAGAATTTTTTTTAAAGGGACAGACTCCTTGTAATTTTATGTAACTTTTATTAAGATGATATGTCTTTGAAAGAGGCTCATAAAGATTTGATTCGATTGTAATTATAAAATACTTATGATAAATTATAGTACGAATATTTGAAGGAGGTGCAGTTAAGTTTGACATTAGTAAAGGAAGATAAGCAAAAGATCATAGAAAAATTCAAAACTCATGAGAATGATACTGGTTCTGCGGAGGTTCAGGTAGCTATTCTTACAAAAAAGATAAATATACTGAATGAGCATTTGAAGTCCAATAAGAAGGACCACCATTCCAGGAGAGGACTTGTGATGATGGTAGGTAAAAGGAAAAGACTCCTGGGGTATCTAAAAAATAGTGAAGTTTCGAAATATAAAAAACTGATCAAAGAATTAGGTTTAAGAAAATAAAACATTTTATTTATTTTTGACTTCATTTTTAAGTAAATCATTTAAATTAATTTTAAGGAGATTGATATTGTAGTATGGAAACAAAATGTGAAATAGATATTGGCGGTAAGAAAATGGAATTTTCTACCGGGAAGCTTGCCAAACAGGCTGATTCTGTTTTGGTAAAGTATGCCGGTAATGGAGTGCTCGTAACTGCTGTTATGAGTAAGAAGCCTGTAGAGCACCTTGATTTTTTCCCCATGATAGTCGATGTGGAAGAAAGAATGTATGCTGCAGGGAAAATACCCGGCGGATTTTTCAAGAGGGAGGGCAGGGCATCTACTATGGCTGTACTCATATCCCGCTTGACCGACAGACCGCTGAGACCATTATTTGATAAGAATATAAGAAATGAAGTACAGATAATAGCCACAGTCTTATCGGTAGATCAAATAAACCTGTACGATGTCTCTGTTGTTAATGGAGCATCTATGGCACTTTATATTTCTGATATACCATTCGATGAACCTGTTGGTGCAGTAAGGATCGGTAAAATAGAAGATAAGTGGATAGTAAATCCAACCTATGATGACCTAAAGGAAAGTACTATTGACCTGGTGGTCGCCGGTACAGAAAATGCCATATTGATGGTGGAAGCAGGCGGACGTGAAGCTTCTGAAGAAATGGTGATCGAGGCGATCGGCAGGGCACATGATGAGATAAAGAGAATAGTCGATCTGCAGAAACAATTTAAAGAAAAGGTAGGCAGGGAAAAATCCAAAGTATCTTATTTTGAGGTCAATGAAGATGTCCGGTTAAGGACAAGGGAGATGGCAGAAGAAAAAATACAGGCCGTACTTGATACAATTGAAGAATATTCTCTGGATCCTGAGAAGAAGGCACTCTTAGATGAAAGCCGTAAGGGTTTTTTCCAGGACAGGGTATCAGATATAAAAGATGAGATCGTAGAGAAGCTGTCAGAAGAATTTCCCGAGGAGAAGGGCAGTATTTCAGTAAGTTTCAAGGAAACCGAAAAAGATCTTGTCAGGAAGATGATACTTGAAAAAGGTATAAGGCCTGATGGAAGAAAAACATCTGAGATAAGAAAGATCAGCTGTGAAGTTGGGCTATTCCCGGAAACAACTCATGGGATGGGTCTGTTTACAAGAGGAAAGACCCAGGCGCTTACTATCCTTGCACTGGGATCTATCAGGGAAGCACAGAGACTGGACAATCTGGGTGGAGATGAATATAAAAGATATATGCATCATTATAATTTCCCTCCCTTCAGTACAGGAGAGACATGGCCGATGAGAGGTCCTAAAAGAAGAGATATCGGACACGGGATCCTTGCTGAAAAGGCCCTTAAGCCCATGGTACCGGCTGAGGATGATTTTCCATATGCTTTAAGGCTTGTTTCTGAAATAATGGAATCAAATGGATCCACTTCAATGGCAAGCGTATGTGGAAGCACTCTTGCACTTATGGACGCCGGTGTACCGATAAAGAATCCTGTATCAGGAATTGCCATGGGCCTTATAAAGGGTGAAGGGGATAGTTTTGAAGTATTATCCGATATACAGGGTATTGAAGATTTTTATGGTGATATGGATTTCAAGGTAGCCGGTACAAAAAATGGCATAACAGCCCTGCAAATGGATATAAAGATCAAGGGAATAGACCTGGATATATTAAGGGAAGCATTAGCCAGAGCCAAAGAGGGCAGGATGTACATACTTGAGAAAATGCTTGAAACCATATCTGAACCAAGGTCTGTTCTTTCAAAAGCTGCTCCCAAGATCACAACATTTAAGATACCGAAAGATAAGATCGGCGAGATAATAGGCCCGGGCGGAAAGAATATAAAGGGCATAAAGGAAGAATTTAATCTGGATGAAATAGACATCAGCGATCACGATGGAGAAGGAATGGTCTCTATTACTTCAACTGATATGGATGCCATAGACAGGGCGAAGCAAAAGATAGAGAGCATGCTGAAATCACCTGAAGACATAGAGGTCGGTGAAGAGTTTGTGGGAACAGTCGTAGGCATAACATCCTATGGCGCATTCATCAATCTTATACCTGGGACCGATGGCTTGCTTCATATATCAAAAGTAGCCAGCGAAAGGGTTAATAAGGTAGAGGATTATCTTAAGATGGGTGACAAGATTCCGGTGCGTGTAGGGAATATTGATCCCAGATCCAGAAAAATAAGCCTGGAAAGAACCGATATTTAAATATAATTGCAGTGTGAGGTTGATAAAGATATAGCTATACCAAATAGTATTAGTTTTGATAACTATAAAATAACTGAATTAGATAGTGGAATAAAGGTCATAAGTGAGTATATACCACACTTCAGATCTATATCGCTGGGATTCTGGATCCCCACTGGTTCCAGAAATGAGAGTAAATCCAATAATGGGATAACGCACCTTATTGAGCACCTCATATTTAAGGGTACTCAAAAAAGAAGTTACAGGGATATAGCTATTGAGTTTGATATGATGGGTGCGGAGTTCAATGCCTATACCGATAAGGAGAACTGTTGCATATATGCAGATTTCATAGATGAACATCTCGGGAAAAGCATTGAACTGCTATTTGATATAATATGCAATCCTTTATTTCTTACAGAGCACATAAAAACTGAAAAAAAAGTAGTCCTTGAAGAAATCAAGATGGTAGATGACAGCCCTTCAGACAGCATATTAAATCATTTCTACTCCGAGGTCTATAATGGCCATCCTCTTTCACTTTCTGTGGTAGGGTCCAGAAAGACGCTTGTCAAGATCAATAAGAAGACCATTAAATCATACTTCAGGGAGCGCTTTGGTCTCGGCAATATGATAATATCGGGTGCCGGTAATATAAAGCATGAGGACCTGGTAAGCCTGATAAGGAAAAATACAGAAGGATCGGTAATCATAAATAACCATATGACGGACGGAGAGAATGGATTGCCGCAAAACTGTAAAGGGCTTCAAAAGATCCATAATAGTAAGACAAAAGCGGCGCATCTTTGTTTTGGCGGACTGGGGTGCAGTAGAAGCGATAATGACAGGTATCCTCTTTCACTTCTAACAAATATTCTCGGCGGGACAATGAGCAGCCGGCTTTTTCAGAAGGTCAGGGAGGACGAGGGACTTGCCTATAGTATTTTTGCAAATAATATCCAGTACAAGGATACGGGCCTGATATTTGTATATTCGGCTTCTTCAAATAGGAATGTCAGCAAGATATTGGGACTCGTAGAAGGCGAGATAGATGATATCCGTAAAAATGGTGTCAGCAGCAGTGAGCTGGAAAGAGCAAGGGAAAACATCAAAGGCAGTATAGTACTTGGTGTTGAAGATATAAGCTCCAGGATGTTCCGTCTCGGAAAGACACTTATGTTTGATAAAAAAGTTTTGACTATTAACCAGATATTAAAGAAAATAGATAAAGTAACCGTAAAGAGTATAAATATGGTAGTAGATAAATATCTGGATCCATCAAATTTTATTACGGTGATATTGGGAAAAAATACTGGAGGAAAAAGGTAATGCAAAGAATAGCCATGTTTGGGATATGTGGAAAAATGGGGACGTCCATGGCCGGTGAGCTTATAAAGGAAGACGATGTAGATCTGGTTGCTGGTTTTGATTCAACAAATATTGGAACCGATCTGGGAGAATATCTCGGTACCGGTAAAAAAGGTATTAGCATCACAGACTCTTATAAAGATATTTTAAATCAGTCCCCTGATCTTATAATTGATTTTACAATAGCAGAAATAGCAAAAAAATCTATCAACTGGGCCATGGATAATGGTATAGATATTATAGTCGGGACAACCGGGCTTTCATCCGGGGACCTGGCCGAAATTGAAAAAAAAGCTGGTGAATGTGGTACAAAAGTGCTCATAGCTCCAAATTTTGCAATTGGTGCAGTTATAATGATGAAGATCTCAGGGATGATAGCAAAATATTTTGATAACTCAGAGATAATCGAAAAGCATCATGACCAGAAAAAAGATGCACCTTCGGGCACATCGATAGCAACAGCAAAAAATATATCAAAAAGCATTAATTTTAATAGTTCCAGGCTAAAAGATGGAGAGGACGAGACCATCGGCAGCAGCAGGGGAGGTTTTACGGATGGGGTGCATATACACAGCATAAGATTGCCCGGCTTCCTGGCACATCAGGAGGTCATATTTGGTACGCTCGGCCAGACTCTGTCTATAAAGCATGACAGCATAAACCGCTCCTCATTTTATCCTGGTATAATATTTGCAGTTAGAAATATGGATAAGGTGTCGAATTACACATATGGATTAGACAAGCTTATTGATCTGGGTTAATTACGGCTCTGTTGTGTTATTGAGAATGAATTTGAAACTTTAATGGTAATAAATAGACTACAAAAATATAAGTATAGAAAAGTGAGGCTCATAGTAAAAGAAAAATATGGCAAAAAGAACTAGTATAAAAATGATACCCCTTGGAGGGGTTAGCGGAATAGGTAAAAATATGATGGTCCTTGAAAAGGATAATCAAATTATCATCATTGATTGCGGACTCATGTTTCCTGATGAGGAAACTCCGGGCATTGATTTTTTAATTCCGGATTTTTCTTATATTTTAAAAAATATCAACAAGGTCAAAGGAGTCATCCTTACCCATGGACATGAGGATCATCTGGGAGGGCTTCCTTTTTTATTTAAGAAAATAAATGTACCGATATATGGGACAAAGCTTACACTTGGACTTACCCGGATCAAATTAAACGGACTGGCTGGCAGTGAGCGGATTGAATATAATGAGATAGATCCCCAAAAGGCACTTTCAATCGGTTGTTTTCATATAGAGTTTTTCAGGGTGAATCACAGTATACCTGATGGTGTAGGATTGATAATAAGGACCGATATAGGAACGATCATACATTCAGGGGATTTCAAATTAGATCATTCACCCATAGATAATAAGCATACTGAACTTCATAAGATATCCAGAGCGGGAGAAGAAGGTGTGCTGGCATTATTATGTGACAGCACAAATGCTGAAGAAGCTGGATATACTCTTCCCGAGAAGGATGTAGGAAAGACATTACTTGATAAATTTGACAAGGCATCCAAAAGGATAATAGTTGCGACTTTTTCTTCACATATACACCGTATCCAACAGGTGCTGGATGTATCTGCAAAGATGGATAAAAAAGTAGCGATCTCCGGTAGATCCATGCTTAAGACTATAAAAATATCAAGCGAGCTTGGATTTTTAAAAATACCCGAAAACCTTATCATACCGATCAATAATATTAATGATCTTCCGATAGGAGATATAGTCATCCTTTCCACCGGGAGCCAGGGCGAGCCATTATCAGCGCTCAATAGGATGGCAATGGATGAACACAGGAGAGTAAGCATCATGAAGGGAGATATGGTAATACTTTCGGCATCTCCAATACCCGGTAATGAAAAGGCCATATCCAATACGATAAATATGCTTATAAAGCAAGGGGCAGAAGTTGTTTATGAGTCTATCGCAGGCGTCCATGTTTCCGGCCATGCCGCGCAGGAAGAGATAAAATTGATGATAAGCCTGGCCAAACCCCAGTACTTTATACCTATCCATGGCGAGAACAAGCATAAAATACAGAATGCACAAATAGCCCAGTCAATGGGCATTGATGCAGACAATACGCTTAATATGCAAAATGGAGATATCGTAAAGATGAATAGGAATGTTTGCCGTATCTCAGGGAATGTAAAACCGAAAAACATATATGTTGATGGGATAGGGATGGGCAATATTGAGGATATGGTGTTAAGAGACCGGAAGATGCTTTCTAAAAACGGTGTCATCTTTGTTGCGCTCGGGATAGATATAAATAAGAAAAAGATTATCATGGAACCAGAGTTTTCAATGAAAGGTATGATATTTATTGAAAATATAAATGCTATCTTAAGTGATGGTAAAAAAGTAATTGCTGACTCTATCCGGAATTGTTTTGAAGATAATATCTTAAGCAAACACAGGATAGAAGATTTCTTACTTGACAGGCTTGAAAAATTTATTTTCAAAAAAGCCAGGATTAGGCCTATAATATCTTTAAAAGTATTGATTTTACAGTAATTTTACTACTGTCTTAATATTAGTTGGTTATGGCAAATAAAAATAGCAAGCGGAATAAGAGCTCGAAGAGGTCAGTCCGTACCGGTAAAAAGATTAGTGCAAAGAGAAGAAGCAGCAGTAGATATATTGGCCGGAGGATTGAAATATATGCCATACTGATAATGATGGTATCCATCCTTCTGATAATCAGTGTTTTTAGCTCTCAGAATTCAGGTTATCTAAATCAAAGGATCAATGATTTCTTATCATATATATTTGGTATTGGTAAATATATTATACCTTTCTTCCTAATCGTCTGGGGAGCAAGTTTTTTCTTAAAACAAATAAGACTGCTGCCCTCAAGGTTTGGATGGGGTTTTTTTCTTCTCTTTTTTTCACTACTTGGAATGTTCTCCAATAATCTAAAATATAGGGATATCTTTGACAATATACTGATCAGAACAAGAGGAGGCATTACCGGTGCAGCAATATTCAATGGATTGTTTAAGCTTTTTGGCAGTGCCGGAGCAATTACGATATTATCCGTTTTTATTATCATATCAATTTTAATAATAACAAGAATATCGCTTGTCGGTATCGGAAAAAAGATCAGGGAATTTTTCAGTCATGTTGATTTTAGAATATTTGCGGAGATCTTTAGGCGGAGAAAACCTTCTATTGTTCAGGATGGCAGTGTTCCAATAAGGATAAAAGATAGAGAACATAGAGTAAATGGTAGAAAGAAACATGAAGAAAAAAATCTTTTAGGAAAGCCCGGGACAAAGTTTGTCAGTGAACCGGAAGTAATAGACGATCTTAGAAGAAGTGAAATAGAAAACCGGAAAAAAAGAAAAGATACTCCCGCTACCGGTGACAGACAGCTAAAAATGCCCATCATGGAAGAAAGCGGGGAAGATGAGAACTACCAGACTCCTCCTGTAAACCTTTTAAAAAAATCCAGAAGCATACCTGCAAAACTATATAAACAGAGTATCAAGGACAGGGTATCTACCCTGAACAAATTATTTGATGATTTCAATCTGCCTGCTAAGATCGACCGGGTAGTAAGGGGGCCGTCTGTAACGATGTATGAGCTTTCACTTTCGCCTGGAGTAAAAGTACAGAGGCTTTTTAGCCTGGAAGATGATTTTTGTGTAGCACTCGGATCCGCAGATATAAGAATACTTGCACCTATACCTGGAAAATCCGCCATAGGCCTGGAAGTTCCCAATAAAGTAAGAAGCATAGTGACACTTGGAGATATATATTCTACGCAGGATAAAAGACTTACCGATGAATTGCTATCTGCACCTCTCGGCAAGAACCTCTCTGGCGATATCATATATATGAATATTGCAGAGATGCCCCATGTGCTTATTGCGGGAGCAACAAATTCCGGCAAGAGTTCGTGCCTGAACAGTATTGTAATATCGCTCCTTATGAAAGCAAAGCCAAGTGAAGTAAAGTTCATAATGATCGATCCCAAAATGGTTGAGCTAAGTATATATAATGGGATCCCACACCTTCTTTCACCTGTTGTCGTAAATCCCAAAAAAGCTGCTGCGGTCCTGCACTGGGCAGTTGAAGAGATGGAGAATAGATTCAGGGTACTGGTAGAAAAAAACTTTAAATCCCTTATAGAATATAATAAAGCTGCAAAGCAAAATAATAATGATGACGAGGACTTTAAACCTCTTCCATATATTATACTTTTCATAGATGAGCTTGCAGACCTGATGATGGTGTCTGCGTCAGAAGTCGAGGATAGCATATGCAGGATAGCACAGATGGGAAGAGCGGTGGGAATGCATCTGGTGATCTCTACGCAGAGGCCCTCGGTAAATGTCATAACCGGACTGATCAAAGCCAATGTCCCGTCAAGGATCGCATTTATGGTGACATCAAATGTAGACTCCAGAGTAATACTTGATAGTTCCGGAGCAGATAAACTTATTGGCCGTGGCGACATGCTGTATCTGCCATATTATCTCAACCGTCCCGAAAGAATACAGGGATGTTTTGTAACAACAAATGAGATCGAGATGATAACCAGATACATAAAGGGTGAAAAAGAGCCTGAATATAATCTGGATATTTCAAAGAAGATCAGCCAGTCCGGGAAAAAGAATATAGAGGAAGACGAACTTTTCTATGAAGCACTGAAAGTAGTCGTTGATTTCGGACATGCTTCTGCCTCCCTCCTGCAGCGAAGATTAAAGGTAGGGTACTCCAGGGCTGCAAGAATAATAGATCAGCTCGAAAACAGTGGTTATGTCGGTGAATTCGAAGGCAGCAAACCAAGGGAGATCCTTATATCCAATGAAGAGCTTGCTGGTATTTTAAGCAAGCAGGAATAAAAGTATAAAATCAATAATAAAACCAGACGGTAAAAATAATGAATTGCTCAATAATCTCAATTGGAACTGAATTAAATCTTGGACTTATAACAAATACCAATTCACAATATATTGCTCAAAAGTTGTCCGAGCTTGGCATCGAATGCAATTATATGTTCACGGTACCTGATAGAGTGGATGATATCTCAAATGTATTAAAACTTGGTATCAAATTCAGTGATATTATCATAATATCCGGAGGGCTTGGACCAACCGATGATGACCTCACAAGAGAAGCAGTAGCTGCTGGTATCGGGGTATCCCTGGTGAGAAATGAAAACCTGGATCCAAGTAGTTTGAAATTCATACGTACACGAAGAACTCCGGAGATAAATGACAGGCTTCTGAGGCAATCCTATATCCCGGAAGGCTCTGTGCCGATAATACCTCTTATAGGAAGCGCCTCAGGATTTCGAATGGATATTGCCGGGAAAAAATATGTATTTTCAATACCTGGTGTTCCAAAAGAGATGAGAAGTATGTTTGAAAATGATATTATCCCATTTCTAAACGACCTCATAGAAAAGAGCGGTAATAAAAGTACTTTGATGAAATTAAAAAAAGCTACACTTCTTACAACCGATATCAGCGAAACAGAAATAGAGGAGAAAATAAAGGACCTGGTACTTGATGCGAAATATTCCGGTATTGATATAGGGATAACTGCCACACCGGGCCTGATCAAGATCATCCTTGTTGAAAAGAGCGGGAATAAGAAGAAAGGCAGGAAAGGCTTAAAACATTTTGAAAAGGAGATCTCCGGAAGAATGGGGAATTATCTTTATGGCAAGGGCGATAATATTATTTCGGATAATCTTAAAACAGCAATAGAAAAAGCCGGGAAAAATATTACTATAAGCACTGCTGAGTCCATCACCGGAGGTTTAATATCAAGTATTATAACTGATACTCCCGGGAGTTCTAATTTTTTCCTTGGAGGCATAGTATCATATTCAAATTTTTCAAAGAAGAAAATACTTAATATAGATGAACGGTTAATAGATCAAAAAGGGGTCGTCAGTATGGAAGTATGCCGGGAAATGGCCCTTAATGCAAAGAACATATTTTCTTCAGATTATTCAATTGCAGTGACTGGTTTTGCCGGACCGGAACATGATGAAGGTGAGCTGGGTCTTGTGTATTGCTGCATTACCGGTCCCGGGGATTATATAAAAGTCTTTGAGAAAAGGTTTCTTGGGACAAGAGCAGAGATAAAATTTAGAACAGTCCAGTTTGTACTAAATGAATTAAGGAATGCTATCCTCCAGAATTTATGATAGGGTTTTGATAGCTTTGAAAAATAAAAGATTATTTATTGCAGCAGAGATTCCGCATGCAGCCAGGAAAGCTGTGCATCAGCTAGGCACCAGAGTCTTTGATAATTTTGGTGACGTGAGATCTGTAAAAGCAACAAATATACATATCACTTTAAAATTCCTGGGCAATATATTTACGGATAATATAGATTTAATAAGTGATGCTATTTCCAGTGCGGCAGCATCTTTTAATAATTTTTCATTTGAGATCGACGGAAAGATAGATGCTTTTCCAAATAAAAAGAGGGCAAGAACAGTCTTCTCTTCAATAGGAGAAGGAAAGCATGAATTAAAACTGCTGTATTTGGGTCTTGAAGAGTCCCTGCAGAGAGCTTGCAGGCAATTTGGGGTAAAGGCTGGTTCAAATGATTTTATAGCTCATATAACCATTGCAAGGGTCCGTCATCCAGGGGATATCACTTATCCAATAAAGGAGGCTGGAGCGATCCCACCCATAAGGATAGACTGCAGGAATATAGCTTTGTTTGAAAGTATACTGGATCACGGGGGGGTCCGGTATATAAAATTAAGGGAATTTAGTCTAAAATAGATTTAAAAAAATTATTATGATATAATCAAAAATTATACATATATACAATTGCATAAATAATTAAAAAAATATATTCAGTCAGCGGAGGTCATTAGATGGACAGGGATAAGATCATAGATAATACGGTATCTCAAATAGAGAGGCAGTATGGTGTCGGATCAATAATGAAGCTTGGAGAAGCAAGCACTATTGAGGGTATAGAATCGATATCAACAAGCTCTTTTGAGCTCGATGCTGCTCTTGGTATCGGGGGGATCCCCAGAGGAAGGGTAACCGAGATCTATGGTCCTGAAGCATCAGGAAAGACAACTCTTGCCCTGCATATTGCAGCAAATGCCCAGAAAAACGGAGGCATTGCTGCTTTTATTGATGCTGAGCATGCACTTGACCCTATATATGCAAGAAACCTTGGAGTGAACATAGAAGAGCTTCTATTGTCCCAACCTGATAGTGGTGAGCAGGCACTTGAAATAACTGAAATACTTTTAAAGAGCGGTGCGCTGGATATTATCGTAATAGATTCTGTAGCAGCCCTTGTGCCAAGAGCGGAACTTGATGGGGAAATGGGCGATACACATGTAGGGCTCCAGGCAAGGCTGATGTCAAAGGCTATGAGGAAGCTTACAGGAGTAGTAAGCAAGACAAAGACATCAGTAGTATTTATAAACCAGCTAAGAGAGAAGATCGGTGTTATGTTTGGTAATCCTGAAGTGACCCCCGGGGGACGGGCCTTAAAATTTTATTCTTCTGTCAGGCTGGATATAAGGCGGATAGACCTCATTAAAAGCGGTACGGATGTGATAGGAAACAGGGTAAGGGTAAAAGTAGCAAAAAACAAGGTCGCCCCTCCTTTCAAGATAGCAGAATTTGATATCATGTACGGCCTGGGCATATCCAGGGAAGGAAGCCTGCTGGATGTAGGCTCCGAGCTTGGTATACTTGAAAAAAGTGGATCCTGGTATTCCTATAAAGAGGAAAGGATCGGCCAGGGAAGGGAAAATGCCAAAGTCTTCTTAATGCAGAACGAAAAAATAAGGGAAGAGATCGAAGGATCTATCAGGGAAAAGCTTGGTTTTACCCAAAAAAAAGCTAAAAATAAGAAAACTCAGAAAAAGAAAGATGGAGCTGAAGGGTAGATGAGGACCGCCCTTCACCGGACTATGGGCCTTGCTGAATTGCTATTGACTTCTTTACCAGTGATGATATAATCTTTTAGGCTAATCGTAGTCTTAATACGATTGCTTTTTTTCAAAGTAAAAATCTTTTAAAAATTTTTACTTTTAATGTTGACAAGAGAATATCAATGTGATAAATTTCTCGAGTTGTTTTGTGTTCATTGAGAACTAAATAGTGCAAGCATTGGATGATTATTATTTTTTTAGATTTAATTGAGAGTTTGATCCTGGCTCAGGACAAACGCTAACGGTGCGCCTAATACATGCAAGTCGAACGAGCGATGTAGAAGTGGCAACACTTTTTCAAAGCAAGTGGCGAACGGGTGAGTAACGCGTAGGTAATCTGCCTTGGAGATTGGGACAACCATTCGAAAGAATGGCTAATACCAAATACCTTATTTTAATCGCATGATTTTTATAATAAAGGGGGGCTTTTAGCTCCCGCTTCAAGATGAACCTGCGTCCTATTAGCTTGTTGGTGAGGTAGAAGCTCACCAAGGCAACGATGGGTAGCCGGCCTGAGAGGGTGATCGGCCACATTGGGACTGAGATACGGCCCAGACTCCTACGGGAGGCAGCAGTAGGGAATCTTGCGCAATGGGCGAAAGCCTGACGCAGCGACACCGTGTGAAGGATGAAGGCCTTAGGGTTGTAAACTTCTGTCAATTGGGGACGAAGGTAGTAGGGTTAATACCCCGAATACTGACGGTACCCGATAAGGAAGTCTCGGCTAACTCCGTGCCAGCAGCCGCGGTAAGACGGAGGAGGCAAGCGTTGTCCGGAATCATTGGGCGTAAAGAGCGCGTAGGCTGTTTTCCAAGTCATGTGTGAAAACCTCAGGCTTAACTTGAGGACTGCATATGAAACTGGATAACTTGAGTGCAGTAGGGGAAAGTGGAATTCCTGGTGTAGCGGTGAAATGCGCAGATATCAGGAAGAACACCGGTAGCGAAGGCGGCTTTCTGGGCTGCTACTGACGCTGAGGCGCGAAAGCTAGGGGAGCAAACAGGATTAGATACCCTGGTAGTCCTAGCTGTAAACGATGGACACTAGGTGTGGGGAGTTATCGACGCTTTCCGTGCCGGAGCTAACGCATTAAGTGTCCCGCCTGGGGAGTACGGTCGCAAGACTAAAACTCAAAGGAATTGACGGGGGCCCGCACAAGCGGCGGAGCATGTGGCTTAATTCGACGCAACGCGAAGAACCTTACCAAGGCTTGACATCATAT
>SDBU01006670.1_pt1 | contig 13505 bp, 8 predicted proteins | sample 2277071 | NCBI WGS metagenome assembly SDBU01 (sample SAMN10397929, study PRJNA504765) | marine sediment metagenome | isolation source: marine sediment core GS08_GC12, 126 cmbsf | place: Arctic Ocean: Gakkel Ridge, Loki's castle | collected 2008
CCGGCCCGCATGAATCGCTGCCTCCGGCAGCTCCGTTCCGGGGGTCGCCGGACTTCCACGGGCTCGCGCCCGTGGCTACCATGAGTTCCTTGGGCCGCCCGGATTATCGGACACCCTCACGCTTGCGTGGGCATGTCCGCGGGGCCTTCTCGTCCGGCACGGCTACGCAAGCGTGACCATGGCCCCCGTCAGTACTGGGCGGACAGAGTACCAGGGAGAGCTGTCACGGCCCAAGCGCGACAAGCCGCCGCTGAAGGCCCGACACGCACCACGTAAGTCACCAAAACGGCACAACTACCAGTATAGCTGCAAATGCCCAAAAAGCAAGCAAAACAAGCCCCCACCGGCCTGCCTGCCGGCAGGCAGGGCTTGTCCCGGTGGAGCGTCAGATTCGCCACTACCCCCGGCCGTCCACGGCGCCGGGTGGCACCTTCAAGCGTAGCCCCGATGCAATCGGGGTGAAGCTTGTGGGTGGCGAAGGGGGACCATGAATTCAGGCGGGCGGACGCCCCTCCACTTGATCGTGGCCTTCTGGCGTATGGCCGGTCGGTCCCCAATCGCACCCACAAGAAGGTGCCACCCCGCGCCCGCCTCCGCCCCCACCGGGCTTGTCCCGGTGGAGCGACAGATTCCCCACTATTCCCGGCCGCGCCCCGCCTCCGCCCCCACCGGGCTTGTCCCGGTGGAGCGTCAGATTCCCCACTACAGGCTCCGCTTGGCGCCTTGCCGCTTGGCGGGGCGGGCCAGGCGGGTTAACATGGGCTGGAACGCTCGCGGCGGTCGCGGGCCGGAATGCCGACGGGAGGTATCGGATGGGTGCATCGCGGGAGCCGAAGAAAGATTTGACTCGCCGGACGTTCATGCACGCGGCCGCCACGACGGCGGCGCTGGCGATGGCGGATAAGCAGGCGGCGGGGGAGGGCACCCCGCCCCGGCGGCCGAACGTGCTGCTGCTGATGACCGACCAGCATCGCGGCGACGCCGTGGGCTGCTACGGCAACACCGCCGTCCACACGCCGCACCTCGATTCGATTGCCGCCCGCGGCGTGCGGTTCCCCCGCGGCTACTCCTCGCTGCCGAGTTGCACGCCGGCGCGCGCCACGCTGCTGACCGGCTGGGGCGGCTGGCGACACGGCATGCTGGGCTACGCGCGAGTCGCACGCAAGTACGACAACGAACTGCCGCGTATGCTCGGCGAGGCCGGCTACACCACCTACGGCATCGGCAAGATGCACTGGTTCCCCGAACGCATCGGCCACGGCTTCGACGGCACGCTCGTCGATGAGTCCAGCCGACAGGAGACGAAGGGCTTCATCAGCGACTACCGCCAGTGGTTCGCCGAACAGGCCCCCGACCTCGACCCCAACGCCACCGGTATCGGGCCGAACGAGTATCGCCACGGCGTCTACAAACTGCCCGAGCAACTCCACCCCACCGTGTGGACCGGCAACATGGCCGTGGAATACCTCGGTAACTACCAACGGCCCGAGCCGTGGTTCCTGAAGGTTTCCTTCGCTCGGCCCCACAGCCCTTACGACCCGCCCAAGCGGCTGTGGGATAAGTACGCCGACGCCGACGTGCCCGCCCCCGTCAAGGGCGACTGGGCCGACGAGTACGCCGAACCCGCCGGCGGCAAGAGCGCCTACCGCGGCGACTTCGGCCCCGAACAGCCCCTCCAGAGCCGCCGGGCGTACTACGCCAACATCACCTTCATCGACGAGCAGATCGGCCGCATCCTCGACGCGCTGAAACGGCGAGGCTGGCTGGACGATACCCTGATCGTCTTCACCGCCGACCACGGCGACATGTTGGGCGACCACAACCTCTGGCGAAAAACCTACGCCTACGAGGGCTCCGCCCGCGTGCCCATGCTGCTGAGCTGGCCGGCCGGCATGACCGACGCCAAGGTCGCCCGCGGAACCGAACTGCCCCAACTCGTCGAACTCCGCGACGTCCTGCCCACGCTGCTCGACGCGGCCGGGACGCTGGGCGACTACGACGAATCACGCTTCGACGGGCGAAGCATGCTGGAACTGGTCCGCGGGGAAACGGCCAAGTGGCGCACCGTGCTCGACCTCGAACATTCCCGCTGCTATTGGCGCGAGAACCAGTGGAACGCCCTCACCGACGAGCGCCACAAGTACATCTACTTCAGCGCCACCGGCCGCGAGCAACTGTTCGACCTCACCGCCGACCCCGGCGAGAAAGTCGACCTCTCCGCCAGCCCCGCCCACGCCAGAACCCTCGCCACCCTCCGCGCCAAACTCGCCGCCCTCTTCCACCACCAAGGCCGAGACGAACAATGGGTCAAAGACGGCACCCTCCAAACCCACAACAACATCCTCCACGGCCCCAACTACCCCACGCCCAAAAAACCCAAGACCGACGCCGCACCGAGGAAAGGGTAATTCTACCATCCCACTCAACCCAGCGTAAATAGTAACCGTCCCACGTTATCCCTTGTTTCGGCGGGATTGTTTAGCGGGCGGGCTTGCCCGCCGTTCGGCCCAGCGGGCCGCGATTGTGATAAATGCACCGGCGAGCCGTGCGGGTGTTCGGTAATCGTCGCGGCCTACGGCCACGAAACGGCGGGCAAGCCCGCCCGCTAAACGGATTGAACCCCTGACCCGACTACTGCATGTAAGTGGGACGCTTACTATTTACAGAGCCGGGCGCCACGCTCCTGTCATTTCGCGGAAGCATGCCGTTCCTTGCGGCGGCCACCAGTGAAGGCCATACGCTCATGCGCCCGGCACGCGGCCAGTCTACCAGGCCCGCCGCGTGTGAGCTAGTGTATCGGGCGCCACCGGACTGCACCACCCCCGCCGCATGCTTCTGCGAGCAGAAGCATGGCACCCGGCCGGCCGGTTGCGAGCTATTCTACAGGGCGTCACCGGACTGCACCACCCGTGGCCCATGCTTCTGCGAGCGGAAGCATACCACCTACCTCTGTGGCGTCCAGCGCTGTCATCTGCTCTCCGTTGTGTTCAGAGAGTTGCCAGGCGCTGCGTCGCGGACGGGCGCCTCTGCCTGAGCATCAGGAGTATGCGCCCCGCCCCGGCGGCCGGAGCGGCCATCCCCGAACCCGCCACGCTCTGCCTGCTTGCCCTGGCTCCCCTGGCGGTGATGCGGCGGAAGCGGCGGCTTTTCGCTTGACACAGGCTGAAATGGGGGTAGAATTGCACGCGCTCAAGCTCGCCTATCGGGGGCGGCCCCGTGTCCGGGCGCTCATCGATCATCCGGTGCAAGAGCGAAAGGGAGTGTGGACCATGAGAACAAAGGCCCTGTGGCTGATCGTTCCGGCTTTTTCCTTTCTAGCGGCCGTAAACCCAGCTTTCGCAGGCGACCCGTCCGGGCCGGAGGTCGCGGCGGTCGTCGATGGCAACAATCAGTTTGCCTTCGACCTCTACGCAGGGCTCGCGGGACAAGAACAGGGCAATCTCTTCTTCTCGCCCTACAGCGTCTCGACGGCGTTGGCGATGACCTATGCGGGCGCTCGAGGCAATACGGAGGCCCAGATGGCGTCCGCCCTGCATTTCTCCCTGCCGCAAGACGACCTGCACGCAGCATTTGGTGATGTGATCGGTGATCTCAACGGCAGGCAAGGGGAAGGCTATCAACTGAACACCGCCAACCGCCTCTGGGGACAGCAGGGATATGGCTTCCTGCCTGAGTATCTCGACGTGACCCGGCTGAACTATGGAGCGGAACTGGCGCAGGTCGACTTCATCGGCGCGACGGAACCCACACGTCAGACCATCAATCATTGGGTCGAAGAGCAGACCCAACAGAAGATCAAGAACCTGATTCCCTCGGGGGCCCTCACCCCACTGACCCGCCTGGTCTTGACCAACGCCATCTACTTCAAAAGCGACTGGAAATACCAGTTCGACCCGCAGTTGACGGAAGACGCGCCGTTTTGGACGACTCCCGATGAGCAGGTCAACGTGTCGATGATGCACCAGGTCAATGATGAATTGAAGCACGCCGCCCTCCCGACGTTCCAGATACTTGAACTGCCCTATACCAATGAAGACCTGTCGATGATCGTCCTCCTGCCGAACGAACGGGACGGGCTGGCCGAGTTGGAAGCATCGCTGACCGCAGAGACACTCAGTCAGTCAGCCGATCAAATGGTGTCGAAGACGGTGGCCCTGTCGATACCCAAATTCGGCATGACCCAGAAGTTCGGATTGTCGTCCGTGCTCTCGTCACTGGGGATGTCCGACGCGTTTAGTCCCACCGCCGCCGACTTTTCAGGGATGAACGGCGAGGGGAACCTGCATATCTCCAGCGTGGTCCACAAGGCATTCATCAACCTGGACGAAGAGGGAACAGAGGCCGCCGCCGCCACCGGGGTTGTGATAGGCACCACCAGCGTCGGCCCACCAATTCCGCAATTCGACGCCGATCACCCGTTCGTGTTCTTTATCCGCGACAACCGCACCGAGAGCATTCTTTTCATGGGTCGAGTGGCGGATCTGAACGTTGGTGCTGAGGGCATCGTCCCCGAGCCAGCCACACTGGCCCTGCTGGCCCTGGCTCCCCTGGCGGTGATGCGGCGGCGGCGCCGGTGAGGTCTGGTTTGACATAGGCCGAAATGGGGGCAGTGTAAGTGGGACGGTTACCACTTACAGAGCCAAGTGCGAGGTGTCTTCCCTTACGCAGAACGATGCCGTTCTTTGCGGCGGCCATCACGGTGGCCCATACGCTGGGGCGTCCAGCACGCGGCCAGTCTACCAGGCCCGCCGCGTGTGAGCTAGTGTATCGGGCGCCACCGGACTGCACGACCCCCGCCGCATGCTTCTGCGAGCAGAAGCATGGCACCCGGCCGGGCGCGTGTGAGCTATTCTACAGCGTATCACCGGACTGCACCACCCGTGGCCCATGCTTCTGCGAGCGGAAGCATGCCACCTGCCTCTGTGGCGTCCAGCGCTGTCATCTGCTCTCCGTTGTGTTCAGAGAGTTGCCTGGCGCGGCGGCGCGAACCGGCGCCCGGATGAGTGGAACGAACGTCGAAAGCATGGCGGCCAAGCGATACCGGCGGGGAAGGTACGTCGTGGCCACGGAAAGGAGCCTGTTTTCGACCTCCGGCCTCACCGGTGGGGCGGTTCAACGCCTAGGGTCCGATGCCCAGACGACAAATTCAGCTTGCTCAACGCACCGCTATCGAATACAATTATTGGTAGGGTCCCGCGATGGTCGCGGGCGCAACGCCACCTGCCTGCCGGTAGGCAGGTCTGGGAAATCCCAAATCATTGAGGCAGCGGGATGAGATTCTTCACTACGGGTATCGTGGCAGCGATGGTGCTGCTTGGCGTGCCACAGGCGGTTTCGGGCGCCACCTTGTCGGGCGAGTTGAGGCAATGGCACAAGCCCACGCTGACGTTCACCGGCCCGAGCACCAGTGAGACTGCCAGCACCAACCCATTCCTCGACTACAGGTTGAACGTGACCTTCACGCAGGGCGACAAGAGTTATGTCGTTCCCGGCTACTACGCCGCCAATGGGGACGCGGGCAACACGGGAGCTGCCAGCGGCAACAAATGGCGCGTGCATTTTGCGCCGCCGTCAACCGGCGCCTGGAACTGGCAGGCTTCATTCAGAAGGGGATCCGGCATCGCCGTTTCAAGCGCTGCCGGAACTTCGACTCACTTTGATGGGCAGTCAGGCAGTTTCAACGTGAGCGCATCGGGCAAATCCGGTGACGACTTCCGCGGAAAGGGACTGATCCGACTGGCGCCGGGCAAGCACTACCTGCAATTCGCGGGGACTGGGAAGTACTGGATCAAGGGCGGCGCCAACAGTCCCGAGGATTTCCTGGGGTATTCCGAATTCGACAATACCGTCACTGGCAATAGCACGTTCCCGGTGACTACATATCCGACCCACGTCGGCGACTGGAAATCGGGCGATCCGACATGGCGTAACGGAAAGGGCAAGGGGATCATCGGCGCTCTGAACTACCTCGGTTCGCAGAAGGTCAACAGCGTCTATTTTCTTCCGATGAACCTTGGGGGCGACGGCAACAACACGCATCCCTTCGCCAGCACCAGCAACGATGTGGTCTATGACGTCAGTAAGCTGGACCAATGGGGGACTGTGTTCGACCACGCCCAGAAGAATGGAATACTGATGCATGTCGTGCTCAACGAGGCGGAGGCCGCCAACAGGAACAGGCTTGATGGCGGCACGCTGGGTACCGAACGCAAGCTGTTTTATCGAGAGCTGGCTGCAAGGTTTGGTCATGTCAACGGGCTGATGTGGAACATGTGCGAGGAAGGTGTCGGCAGCTTCGAACCTGCCACCATCATGAAGTCATTTGCAGACTACGTCCGGTCTGTCGATCCCTATGACCACCCGATCGGTGTCCACAATTGGATAAAGGAGGACGGCATAGATGCGGTGTTCACTGACTTCTATGGCCACCCGAGTATCGATTACCTGTCGGTTCAGTACCGTTCGTCGTATACCCGGACGGACTACCCCGACCCGCGTTATCCAAACCTGCTGAGCGACCTGCGGGCCGGCACAGCCCAGGCTGGCAAGCCTCTGGCCCTGATGGGTGACGAGCTTGAGATAACGTTGCCGTCCGACGATGAGAGCTACAGCACAGGCGTCGTTGCCAAGGGCGGCATGCAATGGCAACGCAAAGCCCAACTGTGGCAATGGTACCTGAGCGGCGGAGCTGGCGTGGAATACATTATTGACGGCTTCCTGAACACACACGACTTCAGGCAGTACGAACCCCTGTGGCGCTACACTCGCTACGCGCGAAACTTCATGGACCAGATCCCATTCGGCGACATGGTGCCGAGCCACGACCTGCTGACGGGCGAATCGACCTATGCCAAGTCGAACCCGAAGATCTCCGGCGTTGTCCTGGCCAAGCCCGGCGAGGTCTATGCGATCCAACTGCCGAATGCCAGCAGCACGGGGACGTTCGATCTCTCGGGCGCATCCGGCGCCTTCACCCTGCGCTGGTACAACCCGAGAACAGGGAACTTTGAAGGCGAACCAACGACAATTAACGGCGGTGGCAATGTGTCCCTGGGAACGCCGCCGTCTTCGCCCGGTGAAGACTGGGTCATCCTGATTAGCTACATCCCTGGTACGCCAGCCCTCCCCGGCGACGCCAACAACAACGGCTTCGTCGACGACGTGGACCTGGCGATCCTCCTGGGTAACTGGGAGCAGGATCCGTTGATCATCTCCACGTGGGAGATGGGCAACTTCACCGAGTCCGGCTTCGGTGACACCGACGTGGACGACATCGACCTGGCTTTTCTGCTCGGCAACTGGACGGGCCCGCCGCCGGCCGGGGCCTCCATCCCCGAGCCCGCCACGCTCTCCCTGCTGGCCCTCGGCGCGCTGGCGGTGATGCGGGCGGGTGCCGTGGCTTGGCGCGAAGCGGCCACCACGTTGTCCCGAATCGGCCAATCGCCCGGGGAATGAACGTGGTTGCGGCCACGGCGGCCAGTCACGGCACGGGCCATGTGCGTTCAGAGCGTTGCCGGGCGGCGCGCCGCGGACGGGCGCCTCTGCGTGAGCATCAGGAGTATGCACCCCGCCCCGGCGGCGGCAAGGATGTGCTTGAGGTTGTGCCCGCTGGCCACCTCGCCGGTGAGTCGGTAGATCTGGTGGTCGAGCGACTCGACGAGCTTCGCCGCACCGTACAGGCACAGCCCCACCCAGACGTACCCGGAGTGGGTATATCGCGCGGGGAACAGGATCAGCAGCAACGGGATGGTTGTGAGCGGCCAGATCTGCACCAGGCTGTACGGCCGCAAGTCGCCCGCGCCGCTCTGCTCGGTCCAGTGCCAGTAGAGCACCGTCGTGATCCCCGCCAGCAGCAGGACTCCCAGTGAGCGCGTGCCGAGGCGAAGGCTTAGTCGCTCGGAGATGACCGTGCTGAAAAGGCCCATGAACCCCAGTGTGATGGGCAGGCGGTCCCAGACCATCGAATCGTTGGTCGGGTCGAGGTGATACCAGGTCGATCCGAAACACGTCAGCGCCACACCGGCAAAGAAGGCGATGTATGCCCAGGCTTCAACGAAGGCGATCAACCCTCGGCCTGCCCTCACCCGCCGGGCGAGCCACCACAGGCCAGGCAGGGCCGGGATCAGGAATGCCACGTTGGTCACCACGTCGCCGAAATACGGAATGCCAAACACCACGCGTGTGTCGGCGAACTTGTGGTACGCCGGGTCCTGGCCGAAGCGCGGCACGAGGAACATCGCCACCATCGCCGCCAAACCCGCCAAGACAATGACGGCCACGCGGAGGCCGAAATGCGACCGCCCAGCGGGCCGACCACCGTTCGATTCTGACATGCCGAAGCCCTTTCCCGCCCAAGCCCACGCACTGCATTGGTGAGTGGGAGGGTTACCATTTACAGAGCCGGGTGCCATGCTTCTGCCGTTTCGCAGAAGCATGCCGTCCCTTGCGGCAGCCACTGCGGCGGGCCATACGCTCAGGCGTCCGGCACGCGGGCCCTCTGCCAGCCCGGCCGCGTGTGAGCTAGTGTATAGGGCGCCACCGGACTGCACCACCCCCGCCGCATGCTTCTGCGAGCAGAAGCATGGCACCCGCCGCGTGTGAGCTAGGGTATCGGGCGCCGGCGAACCGCACCACCCGTGTCTCATGCTTCTGCGAGCAGAAGCATGGCACCCGCGGCGTGTGAGCTAGTGTATCGGGCGCCGGCGGACCGCACCACCCGTGTCTCATCTGCGTTCATCTGCGTTTATCTGTGGCTCGTTCGGTTTGGTTGCGGCCCGTGGTCGCGCTGTGATACGGGTTGTCGTATTAGAAATCGATCTTGAAATCTCCCGCGGCGGCGGTCATGACGCCTTCGAGGTCGCGGCGCTGCTCGGCCGAGAGGACTTCGGGGGGGTCGTATTGCTTGAGATGGCGGCCCACCTCGGCGCGGGCGCGCTGCATGAGATCGGGGCCGGGGGAGGCATCGCCCTGGAGTTGGGTTCGGTCGATGACCGGCCCGGGGATGTAATGTTCCTGGCGGAAGTACTTGAGCGTGTGGTCGGCCGTCAGGAGGGTTCTCTCGCGGAGGAGTTCGTCGAACAGGTCGTCGGCGGGGAAGTCCTCTCGCGGCTCCAGGCCGGCCACGAGGCGGCGGGTGATGTTGCAGAGCTCGGCGTCGAGGACGAGCTTCTCCAGCGACAGGCAGCTTTCGAAGTAGTGCATCCCCGGCCCCGAGACGCTGTTAACCCCCGCCAGGCCGGCCAGATACAGCCCCCCGCCGGACTCGAAGCCCGCCTGGGCGTCGAGGGTCTTGCTGTCGCTCATGCCGATGTACGCCTGGGTGGGCAGGCCGAGGTACTTGCCCACTTCGATGTAGGCGCAATCGATCATCTGCGCCTCCACGGCCGAGATGGTGGCCGCCATCGTACGCATGTCGAACACGCCGGGGGAGCCGCCGTACAAAATCGGCGCGCCGGGGCAGCTTACCTGGGAGATCACGACGCCGCTGAGCGTCTCGACGGCGTGCTGGATAACGCACCCGATAAGGGAGATCGGCGAGACCAGCCCCGCCAGCGGCATGGCGATGAACTCCACGGGAATGCCCAGCTCGGCGCACCTGGCGGTGTTGTCGGCCGTGGTGGTGCTCCACTTCAGCGGCGAGGTGGGGCAGGCCGAGAAGATGGTAAACGGTTTCGCCCGTAGCGCCTCTTTCGTGCCTCGCACGGCCAGGAGCATCTCGGCCATCACGTTGAAGCCGTCGATGGTGAAGGCGCCGGTGACGATGGCTTTGCTGGTGGTCTTCAGCAGTGCGTACAGGCGAATGCTGTCGCCGATGGCGTTCGGCACGTCGTTCGGCACCACGGCCGTGGCGGAGTAGTCGATCGCATCGAGCTGCTCGACGAGCTTCCCGCAGCGGAGCATGTCGTCGGTCGACACGGGGCGCATCCGGTGCGTCTCCTCGTCCAGCATCTTGATGGCCGTCGAACCGGGCGTAAAGTGCACGTTGTCGCCCGACAGGTCGCAGCAACTCTCCCCGGCGATGTTCCACAGCTCGATCCCCTTCGGCACCGTCCGCACGGCCGACTCGACCACCTCGCGAGGCATCCGGACGCACTTGCTCTCGGCGTCGACCTCACAGCCGGCCTCGGCCAGCCGCCCCCGCAGCGCCTCGTGATGCAGCGTGACGCCCTTGGTCGCCAGCAGCTTGTACGCCTCGTCAAGAATCCGCTCGATGAGCTCGTCGCTCAAGAATCTCAACCGTGGTCTCATGTCGTCCTTCCTCATAGGTTGCCAGGTGCCGTACTTGCGCCGTTCCGCAGACGCATGCCCCCCTTGCGGCGCCCACCACCGAGGCCCAGCCGCCGGGGCATCCGGCCGAGCGAGGCCCTCGCCGTACGTGACATGACGCCAATATGCCATGGAGAACCCGCTAACGCAAGGGGACGCCGCAATGACCCCTTCCCGCCCGCCTTCGGCCCCGCCGGCCCGGCGTCAACGACGCGCGTTCCACCTCTGTCCCATGCTTCTGCCAGCAGAAGCATGCCACCCGCGGGGCTTCGGGTCCGCACGACCCAGCGTCAACGACGCACGTTCCACCCCTGTCCCCATGCTTCTGCGAGCAGAAGCATGCCACCCGCCGGGGGTAGTGGAGAATCTGAGGCTCCACCGGGGCAAGCCCGGTGGGGGCCGGGGCGGCGGTCGTCGCGGGTGGGCGTTGAAACATTGCTTCCCTTGGACTGCACTGCAGAATACGATAAGGGCCGCGTGCATACCGAGACGCGATGGATGCGTGCGGGGCGATAGAGGCTTACGACTACGGCAGGGGAGGCAGGAGTGGCGAGATGAATCGGCGGGAGTTCCTTCAGACGGCGGCGGCGGGGATCACGGCGGCGGGGGCGTGGCGGCACTATGCCTTCGGCCGGGGGGAGGTCGTGCGGAAGCCGAACGTTATCGTGGTGTTCATTGACGATTTGGCGTACGGCGAGTTGGGCAGCTTCGGGTGTCCTGACATCCCGACGCCGCATATGGACTCGCTGGCCGTCAAGGGGGTCAAGTGCACGAACTCCTACGTTACCAATCCGCCGTGTTGCCCGAGCCGGTGCTGCCTGATGGCGGGCATGTACCCGCAGCGCTTCGGCAAGTACGGCATGGCGCGGGGGCAGCCGATTCCGGCCGACCACCCGACGATGGCCGAGTTCATGCGGGACGCGGGCTACGTTACCGGCATGGTCGGCAAGTGGGATATCGGCTCGCGGGAACAGGGCCCGCTGGATCGAGGGTTCGACGAGGTGGCGCGCGTGCCCCCGAAGAAGCCCGGCAAGCGATACCAGTGCCTCACGCGCGACGGGGCCGACGCCTACCTGACCGACCTGGACGGCGACTACATCGCCGATTTCGCTACGCGGCACAAGGACGAGCCGTTCTTCCTGTACTTCTCGCCATTTGCCATCCACGAGCCCAACGCTGAATCGCCCCAGCACTACCGCGACCGCTCGACGGCAACGGGCAAGCGCAAGGCCCTGGCCGGCGCGCTGATCGCCCTCGATGACGCGGTCGGCAAGCTGCTGGCGGCGTTGCGAAAGCACGGGCTCGAAAACGACACGCTCATCCTGCTCACCGGCGACAACGGCGGGAGCGTGAAGAGCAACTGTCGGGCGACTCCCTACCGGGGAGGCAAGCTGCCGGGCAACACCATCTATGAGGGTTGGGTGCACACGCCCGCCATCGTGTCCTGGCCCGGGCATCTGCCGGAAGGGAAGACGTACGAGGGCCTGATGTGCACCATGGACTTCTACGCCACCGCGGCCGCCGTGGCAGGTAAGCCGCTTCCGAAGCGGTGCGAGGGAGTGAACCTGCTGCCGTACCTGCGAGGGCAGACCCCCGGCGACGCGCATGAGGAACTGTACTGGCGGAACATGGACCCTACGGACCCGCCGCATCGACACCTTCAGGCCATGCGATGGAAGCAGTGGCGGCTGATCAAGATAGCCGGCCGATGGCGCCTCTTCGACCTGAAGGCCGACCCCAGGGAGGAGAAGGACCTGGCCGAGGCGCACCCGGATGTGGTCGCGAGCATGCAGAAACGTTACGATGCCTGGGCTGCGACACTGCCGCCCGTGATCGAAGGGGGCCGCGCGGGCAAACCAGGCGGCCGTATGCCGCGGGGATGGGGCTGGGCCACCGACAAGAACAAAGAGCAATGGCCCCAGGCGACGCCGAAGAAGCGGAAGGCCCGAGGGGCCCGCGGAGGAACGACCGGCACATGACCCGGCAAACGGCGGCCCACGAATTCGTGCGATCCGCCGGCAATATGGCACCGCAAGCCTGCGTTGTGTACAATGGGCCCAAGTGGCGGGCTATCGACCGATATCTCTACCCAGTTGAAAGGAACGCAACATGAACCGAGTACGAAGTGTGCTGGCCGTCGTAATGGTGCTGTCTCTGGCGTATGCCGCCGCCGCGCAGGCCCAGGATCGCCCGCGGCGTCGGCGCAGCCGGCGGGGACGCAGCACCCTTCTCGGTCTGCTGAGCGTCGAGAAGGTACAGAAAGAGCTGAAGCTCACCGAGGAGCAGTTGGCCAAGGTCAAGGAAGTCAGCGAGAAGCTCGGCGCCGAGATGCGGAAAGAGTACGCCGCCCTGCGGGAAATCGAAGACCGCCAGAAGCGGATAGAGAAAATGGCCGAACTTCGCACCCAGTTCGACCGCAAGGCCCGCGAGCAGCTCGGCGAGGTTATCCCGCGGGAACAGATGAGGCGGCTGTACCAGATTCGCATGCAGGTCCGCTCCGTGTTGGACAGCCTGGGCAACCGGTACGTCGCGGGCCGGCTGAAGATCACCGACGAGCAGAAGACGAAGCTCGCCGAGATCACCAAAGAGATGCAGACCAAGCGAACCGAGCTGTTCAGCTCCGCGCGCGACGCCAGCCGGGAAGAGCGGACGAAGATGTTTGAGAAGTTCCGCAAGCTGCGCGCCGACACCGATAAGAAAGCCCTCGCCTTGCTGACCGATGAGCAGAAGAAGATCTTCGACGCGATGAAGGGCGAGAAGTTCGAGTTCGACCCGCCCCCGGGCGCGACGCCGCCGGCCGAGAAGACGACGAAGGAGTCGTGAGCCCGGGTGATTCTGACCGGTTTCACGGATCCTGAGTAGCCTGCAACCGAGTGCGAGCGCCCCGCGGCGCCGTGGGCTGTGGCGACGGCCGTAACTGCCTCTGGTGACGCGCGGTCGCGTCGCCGCCTGCGGCGCTGGGCCACTTGCAGGGCACCTGCACCTGGGGGGCCAACACCACGCCGGTCGCGCGTGGCAGATGTAGCACTCTGTCCGCCCGATCCTGACGCGTGCCATGGCCGCGCTTGCGTGAGGGTGTCCGGTAATTCACCACCGTCGGGGACGCCGAACTGCAATGCCGGCACGTGCGGGGCCGTGGTCTCGCCCCGGCGGGGCGCGCGTTTTTAGCCCAGGGCGATGCGAAGCAAGCCCTGGGTACATGTCCCCCCCACGCCAGAGCCCCGGCAGGGGCGATCGTG
>SDBU01006671.1_pt1 | contig 13505 bp, 24 predicted proteins | sample 2277071 | NCBI WGS metagenome assembly SDBU01 (sample SAMN10397929, study PRJNA504765) | marine sediment metagenome | isolation source: marine sediment core GS08_GC12, 126 cmbsf | place: Arctic Ocean: Gakkel Ridge, Loki's castle | collected 2008
GTTCTGCGGCTGGTAATATGGGTCTAATACAAATAGGTAGGTCAGAGGATTGGATTTGCCTGAATTAGTGCTCTTGACTATGAGCAAGGCTTATGGTATACTTCCTGTAAGGAATGAAAATGAAGTTTGACGAATGGTGGGAAATATTTCCACGGAATGGATGTGGCGATTGCTGTGAAATTACGTGACGAATGGAAAAATAAAGAAAAGAATGGAGCATAATAATTGTTTACTTTCTTAGTGGTGTTTAGTACATGGGCATTCACTGCTCTCATAATGACTTGGGTTTTTACCTATTTCGTAATAAGGAATACAGACAAGGCTAAGAAATATGCACGACGCCATAAATTCTGTCACTCCTGTGGCATATCATTCATGGTTATTCCTAGGCAGAATACTAGAACAAAGAAGTCACTTGGATTTAATCTAGATGGACACGGTAAAGGAGACGAGCATGAGTAGCATCATTACCGTAGCTGGGTACAGACTTAAAGTAGAAACTGGTGACGAGATAGAGTTTCAAACTTACAACTGTGGTAGGTGTGAAGATATTCACAATATAATTACTGTGAGTCGCAACAATAAAGAAATTACCAGGATTGGCAGTGATATTCGTCTCTCTGATGATGATGAAATTTACGGTGGTGTTGTTGTGGATGTTGATGGTAACGTACTACCAGACCCTCATTGGCTGATTCATATTGTCTCTAATGATATTGCTCTTGGGATGACCAAGGACAGGCTTCACTATGTCGGGTTGTGTGAAAAGATTTTAGATAACTCTGACAGGGATAGAATTACATTCGACCACAAGTTAGTTAGTGCCAAAGAAGCGGAAAGGATTTGTTCTGGTTGTTTGGAAGCACATGGTAAAGGCTAAAAAATTAGACCCAAGAGCAGAGGAAGCTCTTGTAATTAACACTGTAATGCGTGAGCAAGAAACACGTATTAGAGTTAGGCGTCATAACACAGGTAAACGGGTTAAGGTAGAAAAGGACAGTGGTACTTGGTTCGAGGTATGTAAACGTTCTTGTACTAGGTGTCCTGGACGTTTTAGGTGTTACACTGAGCGGGACGTAGTGTTTACACTTGCTGAGTGGAAACAAATAGATATATGCAAAGGTACTGGAAAGACATTAAAAGAGTGGGAAGACTCTATCTTGCGTGAAATGCCTTGGGTAGATATAAAAAGTTATTCTCATAATCTTATATCTTTAGTTCTAAACGCCGTTTCTCAAGGATGGGGCAAGAAGAAGGCTAATTCCATGATAGATAAATTTGGATTGGAGCAGCTTGGGTGGAGAAAAGAGAAGGAGGGTGAGGTGGTCAGGCAACCACCTGGGGCTTGACTTATGAGTAGGCGTATGGTAATATGTACTCGTACATAAGAAGTGTCTACTTCTTTGTGCGAACTAGGAAAGGGGATTGTGGAGTATCGAGAAACAAAAAATCTGCTCGGTATGTCTAGGAGGCTGACAATGACCTGAGAAAAAGTACCACAATTTGATGCTAGTATATATTAATTTTATTAGGCAATTGGGGTGATTTCCTCAATGCAGTTTATTGATTATATTTTTTAATAGTTAATGTGAAATAGGAGTTAACGGGGGTTAGGAATTTTCTTACCTAGCCCCCCCACAATGGACGAGATTACTTAAGATGTATCTAACAATTAGAACATACACCGAACTGAGAAAATATGTACGTGCTTTTAGGAAAAAATACATAGGACTACTGATAATTGTTAGTAGGGCGGGACTAGGTAAGTCTTCTATCGTAGAAGAAGAACTAGAAATAGAAGCACCAATGGTATTGAATTCTCACATCACTCCGCTTTCTTTTTACTCGGCTCTGGCTGAGAGAGTTCGAGAAGAGAAAGACTGTCTTATCGTAATTGATGAAGCGGAGATGATGTTTCGTGATGCCAAATTACGTACCATGTTAAAGATTCTCTGTGATACACGTCAAGAGAAAATCATAAAATACATGTCTACCACACCCTTGCTCAAAAATCTCCCCAAGGAGATTGTTACTGAGGCAAAGGTAGTAATGCTTGTAAACTCTTTGACACCAAAGGATGAGGACATAAAAGCCATAATGTCTCGTGGACATTTGATTAGCTTTGAACCCTCAGATTCCGAAATTCTTAACTATCTTTCAGCAAGTACGTGGGCTACTGATAAGGAGATAAAGGATTTCATAAAGGCTTATGCAAATATTTCTAAATCACTTTCGCTTAGAACTTATGTGAAAGCGGTGGAGAGTAAGCGTTCCCACTTAGATTGGGAGGCAGAAGTAGTTACGGAATTAGAATTAGACCCACGATTCTTAGTTATACGCCGAGTACTTAAATTAAACAAATCTGAGGCGGAGAAGGTAAAGGAATGGGAGGGACAGACTGGTGGAAGCAGGGCTACATATTTCCGCTACAAGAAAGTGTATAACACAAAGATACTAGGAAAGGTTGACAAAGAAGAAGATGAGGGTGAGGATGCGGAACTATTGGCAAAACTAGTATAGGAAACAATGATAGAATGAGTATAACCATAAGGTTAGAGAACACGATTAAACCTGCGGGATTTATTTGTCGTGGCAGGGAGAAGAATCTTTGTCATGGTTGTACATTGCGCTTTCAATGTCTCACCGATCGCAATGAAATAGTAATACCGCAAACAGTTATAGCTGCTAAAAAAATAAATAGCTTAGAGAGTTTGGCAAAGTACATGTTTAGTGATGGACAAGTAGAACTGTATGAAGACGTTCAAACTACAATAGTGCAGGATGGAAAGAAACAATCTACTTTTGTTATGAGAGTAAAGGAATGACCACCGCTAAAGCCTTAAATGCTATGTGTGACGTTTGCACACTAAAGACTAATGTATTTGTGCCGTCTGAGATACATCAGTCAGGTGTATGTATTCTTGCGGAGGCACCAGGTCTTAATGAGGCACAAGAAGGAAGACCCTTGGTTGGTAGTGCAGGTCAAGAGTTATTCAAGATAATAGAAGGTCTTGGTTATACACGAAAAGATGTGAACTTGTTAAATAGCGTTAGTTGTCGTCCTACAAAGGTAGAGAGTGGTAGACTCTCCAATCGTACCCCAACAGGGGACGAGATTGCCTGGTGTAATGAACGATTGCTTACAGAGATTGAAAGACTATCACCGACAATCATTGTGTCTATGGGTAAAGTACCATTTATAGCACTTGGGGGTAACGAGAATCTACCAATGAATCAGGTGGTAGGAACTACGATGGTATGGAAAAATAAATTTGACGTAGTAATAACATATCATCCTGCGGCAATAGGATATGCGGGAGGTGGAGCAACAGAGCGTGGTAGGGCAATAAAGAAAAGTATAGAGGCTGCTCTTAGGTCTGCGTTTGAAATGAAAGTCGAACCTAGGCAGCTAACACTACTCTAATGATGGAAGACGAACAAGCTGGGCCAGTAATAATACATATACTAGGGAACGGTCAACGTGTGACAGGTGGCATAGAAAGATACAAGGACTTCCACTGTTGGGGAAGGAAAAACGCAGCGAAGGTCTGCTCTAATTGTACATTACGATTCACTTGTTTTACGGAGAGTATCCAGATAGAGGTTTCTCACACCTATTTCGGAAAGTATTCCATTAGTGAAATAACCGCAGCTACAGTGGCTGAGGTCTGTACACCAACCCTAGACTATACAAAACGTAAGGATAGAGATAATCATATAAAAATTGTGCTGGATTTTAGTAAGGAAAAGGGAGACGATAATGATAGTTCCACCTAAAGTATTTAAGTTAGATCCTAAGATTAATAAGCAAGTAGTGTATCTATGTGGGCCTCATGGTGTAGGTAAGTCTACGCTTATTGATGACTTGAAGCAGTTTGACATGGGACGAGTAAAGGAACAAATTGCTCACATGGAGGGGTTGACGGACAACATGAGTCGCCAGCTTTGGAGAAGTTCTCTACATTGTATTGAACATAGGGAAAATCTATGGTATGCTATGGGTCAGCCACCTAACTCGGTTATAATTGGTGACAGGAGTTATTTGGATGATATAGCATATGTTAGGGCCTTTACCAGTCTTGGTTGGTTAACACCTGAACAACGTGACGGTATTTTTGAAAACACAGAACTTCTATATAGGATAAGTAGTACACCAAAGCCAGAGAGGTTTATAGTTTTACTCCCACCGCTAGACTGGAACATTGCTCGCATCGAAGAAAGATGGGCAAGTGGAATTCCGCCTAAGTGGTACGAGGATAATTTTGAATATCTCAGCATAGTACGTAACCAATTCCTCACGCTTGCAAATTCCATGCCCGACCAGGTAACTATAATCAATGATACAGACCGTCAGGGTAGAATTCACAAGGTGAAGCAGTGGCTGACTAAGCATGAGCTTGAGGATTTCATAGTCGAGGGCAGGACGTATATTGAAGGGGTACGAAGTTCCTATGGGAGCTAGGGGGGTATGGCAAAGACAAAGAGATGGAGAGATGGAGCAATTAGAGTAGTAGGTATTCATGGTGAGATTAGGGTAGCCAGTAATCATGATGAACTTGGGTACGAGTTGATTTTTTATTGTGAGCCTATCAACAATGAATTATGTGACAAATGTAAATTTAAGTTTCGATGTTTTGCTGACGAGGAAATACAAGTAATATTTAGAGGACAAAAGATTGGTGTATTTCCTGGTGAGTGGAAGAATGCTGAACCGACTCCTGACGAGTTAGAAAAATATCTATTTGGGCACAAAACAGGTAATGTTACGTTACGGGTAGTACCAAGTTCTGTTGACTCAATATTTAATAAATGGGAAGGAGTACCACCGCAAAGGTAGCCGAGTTCGGGGCTTGACTTACAAAAAGGCGTGTGATATACTTAGTGCAAAGGTTAGGAGACAACTAGATGAAGTATTACATTGTGGACAAAGGACACCTAAGTGAGTATGGGCATGAAGATGGTGTGGATAGTGAAGAGGAAGTGATAAAACTGCTAGAAGCGGTAGGAGACGAGTCGGTAAACCTAGCTGTAATAAAAGGTTCAGAGATTACTTTTACAATACATCAGAAGGTAACACTAGATGAGTAAAATACACTATAGTAAGTCCAGCGACGAGCTTATCGCAGCTTGGTTTGCCTATAAGGGAATAACCACTAAACCTGTTTCGCTGGTATCTTTTGCGGCTGGGTACAATGCTGCTCTGGCACCAGTAGAAAGTAAAGAAACTCCTGAAGGGGTCGCTGAAGGACTGTTTGTAGTCAGATTGTATGATGGATTTGACATGGAGTGGATGGACATATCTGAGCCAGTATCAAAAGATGAGGCAGAGAGAATTCTGAACCAGCACACAAAAAATGGTACGGTAAATACTAAGTTTGATGACATAGATTATTATACCATATTTCCAGCAGATACAACAATGTACTTTTCACAAGAGGGAGCTTATGGGGAACGCAGCCGTAAAGGTCTTTAAGTCACCAGAATATAACTTCGTATTCAATACTTCTACAGGGTTCTTTGCCCGTTGGGGTAAGGAAGAGAAGGATGACCCAGAGTATTCTCCTTTCGGCCCTGAGATCCTCGATATTGAGGTGTCAACCATATGCCACAAGGGATGTAAGTTCTGCTACAAGAGCAACATAACTCTTGGAAAGAATATGTCCTTCGAGACATTCAGGATTATGTTTGACAAGTTTCCAAAGCATCTCACACAGATAGCTTTTGGAATTGGCTCCATAGATGCTAACCCTGACTTGTGGAAGATAATGGACTACTGTATAGAGAACGATGTAGTTCCAAATATCACAATCAACGGGGAGAGAATGACACCAGAGCTTTATGATGCTTTGGCAAGTCGTTGCGGTGCGGTGGCAGTATCTCTTTACAATAGGAAGACCTGTTATAATGCTGTCAAGGAGCTAACTGATAGAGGTATGACACAGGTGAATATTCATGCGCTCCTGTCAAGAGAGACGTACAGGAATTGTCACAAAATTTTGGAGGATAGAGCAACAGACCCACGCTTGGCAAAGCTAAATGCTGTGGTCTTCCTTTGGCTAAAACCAAAAGGAGAGAGAAATACCTTTCACCAACTAATGTCAATGGATAACTTTAAGGCATTGATTGAGGCCGCCCTAGAAAGTGGAACTAATTTTGGATTTGATTCTTGCACGGCACCTAATTTCTTGAGGGCAGTCCAGGAGCATCCTAAGTTTGAAGACTTCAAGATGATGTCCGAACCATGTGAATCAACACTGTTCTCAGGCTATATTTCTACCGATGCGAAGTTTTTTCCCTGCTCTTTTTCCCCGAACACGAATGGATGGGAAGAGGGGCTAGATATCTTGGGTAAGGATTTTGTTAAGGACGTATGGAACAACGAGAAAACTAAGGCATTTAGAGGTAAATGTATCGCATCTAAGGATGAAAATGCGTGTAGAGGATGCGTACTCTATGATTTGAGGATTGACGCTAGGACAGAAGTAGTTCCTATTCAATTATGACTATTTTTACTACTCGTCCTATCGGTGGCACAAGCAGTTCCTATAAAAACACAACTTTTATGTAAACTTACTGCTCGCCACGTAATAAAGTAAAGGAGAAGAAGGAATGGAAGCAACAATAAGACTGTTCAGAGCGTTACCAATAAAAGATGGCTTGAAGGCACTTACAGCAAGTGGAGAAAAGCGTAGTGCTTGGGCGCAGAAAACTATCAAGCATGGCTTTATCTTTGCCCCAGAAATTGTTGCCAACTATCCCAACTGTGATGAGCTGATTGCCCTGGTTACGAAGACCGTTGGGTTGTCTGCTGAACAGATGAACAGTTCCTTCCATAAGTCTTGGGCTAAGATAAGAGATACTGACATAGAGCAACTGGTAGTGGAACAGATAGCTCACTACGTAACCACCTACGGCAAAGGAAACCCAGAAGCATACCTTGCCGAGAAGGGTGTGCAGTGGGCGGTTGACGACCTTTCTGATAAGGTAACATCATTGAGTGACCTTGAACACGATAGGGTAGGGGACAGTGATTATGTCTACATACCTACTGAGGCTCTTAATATACCAGACATAGAACTTGATAAAATCAGATTGGTGATAATCAAAGGCTATACGAAAGAGGAGCTACGGCAGAAATTACTTACCCTGTTGGGGACTGGAATAGCTTTAGGTGAAGAGACGGTACAGGCTGCTGTGGAAGTGGCTATGTTTGTGGGTCTTACTGACTTTGAGGATGTTAAAAACAAAGAAGTAAGAGTGGTGCTGTACGATCTCTCAGGTTTGTTTCCAAAAGTACCAGTCGAGTTTTTGAGGTTTGTTATTTTCAAGGCAACCAGTACAACACTCCTGATAAAAAGTCCAACCCTAATCACAGCAATTAAGGCAAGTAATAATCTGAACATCGTTAAGGTGTTCACGGACTACGAAAACATGTATGGTTTTGAGCGGTTAGCTGAGATATTCTATAGGTTTAAGCCGTTATTCCTAGCCTTTAGGACGAATAACAGCATGAAGGTAATCGTAAATAAAATACGAAGGTTAGCTGTAAAAAATCATAGACCCCTACCAGAGGACTTTCTAAACCTGGTCACCGCTAAGATTAATAGAGGTGAGAAGATACTGGCAAGCGAACTAGGCATTGAACTAGAGAAAGTCAATATCTTTAGAAAAATACGACTGGCATACGCATTAAAGTTCAGGACAAAGAACATATCTTCTATTGTGTATAGGGTACGGAACGGCAAGGGGTTTGCTACGGGGTTCTCCTTTAGTAATCAACTTAAGGCGGAAGAGGTACTAAAAAGAGTATTAAAGTCTATCACCCAGGACATTCGTAAAAATGTAAAGGGTAAGAAGATTTATATTCCAGAGTATGTAAACTACAGCATACCAGCCACCGAAAAACAATTCGTTGGAAATTTTCCCTCTGGAACATGTATCTCAATACCTGACAACATGGTTGTCGGGGTACATTGGACGGACGTACATGGGAGAGTAGACCTTGACCTGTCTCTAATCTCCGCAATTGCGGGGAAAATTGGGTGGGATGCTGGCTATAGGACTAAGGATAAGGATATACTATTCTCTGGAGATATAGTTGATGCAAGAAATGGGGCATCGGAACTGTTCTACATAAAGAAACAGCCAAAGAATGCCTTCATCATGCTTGTAAACTATTACAACTTTAGTCCAAATGAGGTTCCCTTTAAGATACTGGTTGCCGAGGAAAAACTTGGGAGACTTGAACGAAATCATATGGTTAACCCCAACAACGTCCTCGCTATTACTGATTCAGTGATGACGAAAAGGCAAAAAGTGCTTGGAATAGTGACCACCTCAGCGGACGGGAACAAATTCTACTTCACTGAGGCAGACATAGGTAGCAGCATAACGTCCTCTAATACTCCCCATGTACAACATAGCAGAGATTATCTGTTAGGGTTCAACGAGAATAGTATCTCATTGAGGGATGTACTGGTCATGGCAGGTGCAGAGATTGTAAGTGAAAAAGACAAAGCAGATATAGACCTGTCACCTGAGTCGCTTGAAAAAGATACCATATTGAGTCTACTACGATGAAGACTATTTACGAACTAATGCAAGAAACTACTGACCCGTTCAAGCTGGGTCAATACTCAGTCCTAGAAATGAGGGGAGTAGAGTATCTCTGTGAGAAGTGCCACGGAGTAGGGGTTAGAGCATACGGAAATACGTCAGGATGGAGGGGAGGTATTGGAGGGCAGGTTATAACTAGTGATACTTGTGATTCTTGTTGGGGAACAGGGGATATGTATAAGCGTGGAGTGAACTTGCGACAACTACGTTACAAATCAGTAGGAGAAGTACATGAAGATAAGACATAGTTTTGTTAGTAATTCATCTTCTTCTAGCTTTATCGTGGCTTTTGATAAACAAATAAAGACACTTAAAGATGTATTAGAGGTTGTACCCAACAGAGCAGAAGCAAAGAAAATCCTTACACAACTAAAGGAACAGGAACCCCATGTGATGTGCTCCCCACCACAAGCAGAATGTCCAGCATGTGAATTGCGTTTTACGTGCTTTACTGGAAGACGGAGTGGAGTAATTGAGGCATTTAATAGGTGGAGCAGTTATGCTGTGGATGAGGAGGAAGACGAGGATTATGACCCATTTGATTCGTATTACTCCTCAATAATCGAGTGGGCGCAACGCTACAAGGGTAAGGTGGCATATTTCTTATCGTTTGCGGATAGTGGAGAGGGTGGGGATGACCTTGATTCTCAAATGAGGTACGATGCGGATCGTGTATTTAGTAACTTACCATATAAGGATATAACCTAAATGAAAGTAAGAAGCGGTTTTGTTAGTAACAGCAGTTCGAGTAGTTTCATTGTTAGAAACAGGGAAAGATTCGCTTTCCCAGGCAGAGACAATGAGCCCAAACTTACTGCGGAAGACATAAAGTTACTTGAGGATTATGGTTTCTTTCGTGTAGACAGACCGTATGCCTCAGAGTTGGAATCAAATCACGGGGATGTGGACAAGAGTACAGACGATTACACGTTTGGCTATTACGTGATATGTAATGAAGACGAAGTAATAGTGTTCTTACTTGAAAACAACATACCGTTTACAGCGGCAACTCAGTATGGTCATATACATATGTTCTATGACAAGGACAGTAAACACATGCTGGTCGCTCGTAATTATGGGTTAGAGCTTGAGATGTATGGTCATACAAGAGAATATGATGAGGATTTTCCTTACACGGGAATGGTTGATGCTGTTCAGTGGATACCCGTGTCTGACTATTTGGATGGAGCGGATTATACTGATGACTCAAGGGAGATTAATGAATAACAAATTAAGACTGAATGAACCCATGAAACGCACGTATCTTATACAGAGACTACATACACCTCACCAGTTTGGGCGAGGTGGTGAAACTATGGATAACGTATTTACGTTTGGTGGGGGTATTAAGAATGGTGGGTTATCAGATGAGGCTATGGATTTACTAGGTGACATTTGGGCATTTGATTACATGGGTAGTGCTGAGTTTGAGTGGGGAGCAGTACCGCAAGCATTATCCTTCATAGCAGAACAGGCATACGCAGATAATATTTGTACTGGAAACATAGATTTTGGTGGTGACTCTACAGTTTACTACATAACACCAACTACCTATAAAAATGAGGTAGTGAGGCGTATAGAAGCATTACACCAAAATGAAATTCCCTTTGATCTTAAAGAGGACTGTGGGCTATCAAGGTATTTTAGGGCTACCACCATATACAGAACCACAGTGGGGTGGCTAGAGCTTGATAATGGATTTGCATTCTTTGTGGATAAGGATATGTTTGATAAGACATGCAGACTATTCGGTATTGAAGTGAAGGAGGAATAAAAGAAAATGACAACAACAATAAAGAATTCGGATGTTTGGTTGGCTAAGGGGGCTTTTGATAAATTAGCTGCGGAGAAACTACCTGTTGCTGTAAGTTATAGGTTGGCTTTGCTGGTGCAGGAGATAGGAAAACAGTACGTGGTACTTTCACAAGTAAGTGATTCCCTTGTACGTAAGTATGGGACTGAGAAAGAGGGTAGGGGTCTTACCGTAGAGCAGGACAGTGAAAACTTTGAGAAGTTTGTTGCTGAGTTCAATGAGGTATTAGCTGAAGATTATGAGATGGTGGCGGAAATGGTAACACTTCCTGAAGAAGTTTCATATACATGTAGTAAGTGTGAAACTGTGACAACAAAACCATTAGAGTTGGAACCTTCTATGCTTGTTGCGTTGACAGCATTCGTAAAAGTTTAATATGGATTATTACTGGGAACATCCGAAATGTGGGGGAAGTGGGCACGTAGAGTTAGAATCTATACCAGAGAATTGGGTATGTCCAGACTGTGCAACCAAGGAAGTGGTACAACCCTTTCCGTATCCTCCATTTATTAAGGTTGCTAGACCGAGGAAGACACATGAAAATTAGAAATGGTTTTGTAAGTAATAGTTCTAGTTCCTCCTTTATCGTAGCATTCCCAAGGAAGCCCAAGAATGCTAAGGACGTTCAAACTATTCTATTTGGTGACAATAAGGAATTACAAGATCCTTGGGACGACTATGGTAAAATCTCTACCGCTTCTATTGCCAAAAGGGTATGGGCTGACATGAAGGGACAAACACCAAACAAGTATCCTGAGATAATGGCGGCTGTTAACGGGGGATGGATGCCCGACTCTCCAGATTATGAGGACTTCAAAAAAATACCAATGGGAGACGAACCAACAGAGGTTCTTTACGGTGGTATACCTGTACTTACTACTATTGTAATACCTGAGTATGATTGGGAGGGGCTTAACAACGCTCGTGATGCGGCTGCTAAGGCGGCGACTGATAGGTTCTTGGGTAAGTTGAGTAATACAGCAATGGTATATACTTTCAACTATGGGGATGACAATGGGGATGGTGCGCTAGAGCACGGTGAAATCTTTGATAGGCTTCCACACAAACAAATAAGTAGACATTAAAGGAGAAGAAATGAAAGTAATAAGTTTGGATGACAAGGAATATAAGGTATTATTGGATTGTTTAGACATGTTGGAGGTAACGGGTGGTTATGAGAATGCCATAGAGATGGGTCATGGTTCCCCAGCGACGGAGCGAATAATGGCAACATTTAAATCTCTTGTAGAGAAAATAAAGGAGTAACTGTGAAGATAAGGAATGGATTCGTTAGTAACTCAAGTTCGTCCAGCTTTTTAATCGTAGGAGTAAATAGCTATGGTGATGATAGGCTTTCCCAACTCGCTGTGGCAGATGGAGTAGAGGACGGTTTTGGTGGGTATAATAATGGAAAGACTCTTGTTTTCCTTGGTGGGGAAAGTGATTACGATGAGAAGTATAATCCAACTAACTACAGGCCAGATTATGTAGGGGTTGAGGCTGAACAAGCACTGAAAAATGGTAGAACAGTGGTGGAGTTAAAGAAAGACTTCTTGGCAAGGGCAGAAGTACTTGGTTTCACCTTCTCAGAAGAGGAAGTTGATCTTCACTATGGTGAAGTTTCGTCTGACTAACTTGTAACAATTGGAGGTAAAGATATGAAGATAAGGCAAGGATTTGTTTCGAATAGTTCGAGTTCGTCATTTATTATTCGTGGTGTGGTGATTACTGAGGAGGAGGCTCTTGTATTAGTAAAGGATGGCCCTGAAATTACAGAGGATTATGAGCTTAGAGATGCGATGGACGATAAGTTTCCATTCATGTCTGCTATAGAAGCCCAGGAAAGACGTAACTCTTTTGATGGTGACGAAGAAGGATACATAGTAGGAAAATCTCTTGGTTATCTTGATGATGGGTCTTTTACGGAGATACGTGAGTTTTCCGAGGATGAGGATGCGGAACTGGTGGCAACTCTATCTGAGTTTGGTATAGTTGGCACGTTGAAAACTTATGTAAAGATGGTAAGTAACGACAATTACTAAGAGTAAAAATGGCTTACGAAGAAATGAAGCAGTGGGTGGATAATGCTACCTATGAGATGCTACTCCTTAAATGGCGAGATTCACCCTTTGATGATCCATTTTTTTGGGGTGAAATGGGTGAGTATTACTTACAGACAATAATAGACAAACGTTCCGAGGTGGGCGAGGAAGAGCACAAGAGAGTACTTGCACGCCTATCGTGGAAACCTTTATCTTGGAAAGGAGAATAAAATGAAGATACGACAGGGTTTTGTTTCAAACAGTAGTTCAACAAGTTTTTGTATCTATGGAGTATACATGGAGGGTGAGTCAGATTTCGTTGCCATTAGGCAAACAATAGAGGAGTTAGGCTTATATTACCATTACGGACAATTTGATGGGGTGTACATTGGGAGGGAATGGTCTAGTATCGGTGACGAGGAGACTGGCAGACAGTTTAAGGAAACGGTACAGGAACTTATAGATAACCTGCCAATAGAGGATAAGGAATGCAGTACCCACGAGGATGGTTGGTATGATGGATGAAACAAGATATGGGGTCTTGACGAGAGGAGTTTGATATACCAAGTGGAGAATATGTAAGAACCGAAGAACATAAGAGACGGTTAAGTGGAATGGGGAGTGGTAGGGATAACTCTAACTACAAGCACGGCGGGTATGGTACGAGGATTTATAAGACATGGGCTGGAATGATGCAGCGTTGCTTTAATGAGAATGCACCCAAATATAAGTATTACGGTGGACGTGGAATCTATGTTGAAGATGTTTCGTGGCTTGACTTTATCCCATTCAGAGATTGGGCTTTAGCTAATGGTTATTCGGATAATCTTACTATAGATAGAATAGACAACAATAGAGGATACTACCCTGAGAACTGCCAGTGGATTACCAATGCTGAGAACCGCTCTAAAGAGGTTCGCCGTAGGTGGGGCAACCAGTACGGTAGTGGAGAATATGTAGAAAGTGAGTAAAGTAATGACGGATAAAACATCCATAGATAAGTTGGCAGAGGAGATTAAACACATTGTATGTGA
>SDBU01006673.1_pt1 | contig 13503 bp, 12 predicted proteins | sample 2277071 | NCBI WGS metagenome assembly SDBU01 (sample SAMN10397929, study PRJNA504765) | marine sediment metagenome | isolation source: marine sediment core GS08_GC12, 126 cmbsf | place: Arctic Ocean: Gakkel Ridge, Loki's castle | collected 2008
GTCCAAGGAAGCGGGCGTCGGCGACGGTGACCATCGGGTTGTCCACCTGGAAGTAGCTTGCCAGGTCCCACCCGCCTTCGCGCAGCACGTCCAGAAGGCCGCTCGCGGCTAGAGCGGCGAACATGCCGCCGTGACCGTCCGGGCCGACCAGCAGTTCGTCCTTCTCCGCGCGCAGCAGCTTCCCGTTCTCGTCGAGGATGGGATTGACCCGCTGAGGGAAAAAGTGGACGCTGTCCTGACCGAGCTCGAAGAAGCCGTTCTGGGCGAAGAAATCCCGCGTTTCGGCGTCGTTGGTCGGGCTGGTCATTATGAGCCACGGCAGGGCGCAGTCGTGACGCCGCCTGGTTGCAAGTATCTGCTCGGCAAAGAACTGGAAGAGGCTTTCCCCCCGGATGGGCGTGATGGGGTACATCCCCTTGGGATGGTCGTAGTGCAGCCGCGTTCCCTGGCCGCCGGCGACCGTCAGCACGGCCACGCGGTCGGCCGCCAGGGCGTCCTCGCCCAGCCCCGTGACGTATCCCTCGACCTCTCTCTCGGATTCTCTCAGGGGCAGCCTGGCGACCGGTGCCGGCTCGACGGCCTCGTAACTGATGTCCGTGGGCGGGGTCTCGATCAGGTTCTTGAACTCCAGCAGTTCAGGCAGATCCAGGCCCGCAAGCTGGCGCAGCAGTTTCTCCCGGCCCGCGTCGTCCAGTTCGTCCAGCCAGCGCAGTGCGTGTTCCTGTCCGGACTCCCGCAGTCTCTGTGCGATCTGTTCCTGGTCGTTGCTTGATTCCGACGGCATTCGCCCCTCCATCAGCACCGTCTCAGCAGATCCGCGGCAGTTGCTCGCCGCTCAGCATTTGCAGCAGTCGGCGCGCGCCAAGCAGTGTCTGCAGGACCACTTTCCCGGCGTAGCGGGCCGACACCTCACCGATGGTGCAGCTTTCGGCGGCCCCCGGCACGGCTCGAAGGGCCTCCGCGACGGCCGGTGCGCTCTCCGCGTCCACGATGGCGACCAGTCGGCCCTCGCACGCAAGGTACAGGGCGTCCAGCCCCAGGACCTCGCAGATGGAACGCACCTCTTCCCTGACCGGTATTGAAGTCTCGTTCAACACGATGCCGGGCGCCCCTTCATGCGTTGCCTCGTTGAGGACAGTGGCCAGGCCCCCGCGCGTCACGTCGCGCATGAAGGGCACGCGGGACGCGTTCCGGATGACGGCCTGCGCGGCGTCCGTCAGGGCGGCGCAGTCGCTCACGACCGGGCTGTCCAGGTTCAGGCCTTCACGCCGCGAAAGCACTGCCGCCCCATGGTCTCCTACGGGTCCTGAAACCATGATAACGTCCCCGGGCTCGGGATGTCCACCGGGCGGCGATGAACCCTCGGGCAGGATGCCCACTCCGGCCGTGTTGATGAATATCTTGTCGGCCTTTCCCTTCGGCACCACCTTCGTGTCGCCGGTGACCACCTCGACGTCCGCCGTGTCAGCCGCCTTGCTCATTGAATCGAGGACGGTTTCCAGGTCGCCCGTCGGCAGCCCCTCCTCGAGGATGAGGGCGCACGAGATGAAGCGAGGGATGGCGCCGACAACGGCCAGGTCGTTGACCGTGCCGAAGACGGCCAGCTTTCCGATGTCCCCGCCGGGGAAGAAGATGGGGTCCACCACGTAGCTGTCGGTGGTGAACGCAACGCGGCCGCTGCCCAACTCGACCCATGCGCTGTCGGGCAGCGCGGCCAGGTGGGCCGAGGTGAAGTGCTTCAGCAGTGTGTCCTCGATGAGGCGACGGCTAAGGACGCCGCCGCTGCCGTGTCCAAGCTTGATGTGGTGCTCAGTCATCTTCGCGTCGCCCGGGTCCGTACTTGTAGTAGGCTGCGCAGGCGCCTTCGTTGGAGACCATGCACGCGCCGACCGGCGAGTCCGGCAGGCAGACCTTGCCGAACAGGGAGCAGTCGGACGGGCGGACCAGCCCCCTCAGCACGTCCACGCATCGGCAGGCTTCGTGCTCCGCCGACGGGATGCGCGGGTCCGGCGGCTCGACGCTGTAGGCCTCCCACTGGGCCCGCACGGCCGGGCCACTTTCGGCTATCAGGCCGAGTCCGCGCCACTGACTGTCCGCAGGCTCGAAGACCTCGTCCACCATCTGCCTTGCGAGCGGATTCCCCGCCTTTCTGACGGCCCGGCGGTAGGCGTTCTCCACGGCAGGTCGCTCCTCGACCACCTGCTGCACCAGGGCCAGGATACCCCTGAGCACGTCGGTCGGTTCGAAGCCCGTCACGCAGCACGCCAGCCCGTGCTCGCGCGCCAGGAACTCGTAAGGCTCCGAGCCGATGATGGTGGAGACGTGGCCGGGCAGAATGAACCCGTCCACGGCCACCTCGGGGCTGTCCACCAGCACCCGCAGTGCGGGCGGCATCGTCTTATGCCCGCAAAGGACCCGAAAGTTGCCGAGTTCTGCGGCCGCCGCTTCCCGGATGGTGGCGGCTGTGCCCGGCGCGGTGGTCTCGAAACCGATGGCCAGGAAGATCACCTGCCGGCCGGGGTTCTCTTGTGCGATTCTCAGGGCGTCCATCGCGGAGTAGACCACGCGCACGTCCGCTCCGCCGGCGGCGGCGTCCTCCAGGCTGCCGTCGGTGCCCGGCACGCGGTAGAGGTCGCCGAACGTCGCCAGCGTGACCTCCGGCCCGCCGCCCAGTCCTATGGCCCGATCCACGTAAGTGGTCGGCGTGACGCAGACGGGGCATCCAGGCCCGCTGAGCAGCTCGATCTCCTCGGGCAGCAGGTGGGGAATGCCGAAACGGTGAATGGCCGTCGTGTGGCCGCCGCACACTTCCATGAGCCGCAGCCTCTTGCCCGCTGCGCGACGGGCGGCGCGGCGTATGCGGGCGGCCAACTCCTTCGCGGCTTCGGCGTTGCGGAACTCGTCAATGAACTTCATTCTGTCTCAGCCGTCCCCCGGCCTTCTCTCGACCTGTCGTTCCATGCTGCCGAACATCTCCGCGAGGAGGTCCAGCGTTTTCTGGGCCTCGCCCTCGTCCATCTTCTGAATGGCGAACCCGGCGTGGATCAACACGTAGTCGCCGACCTGCGGATCCGGGATGAACTGCAGGCCGACCTGGCGGACGGTGCCGGATATCTCGACCTTCCCGACCTGGCCGTTGACGTCTATGATCCTTGCCGGAACAGCCCAGCACATCCTTCCGCTCCAAGGAGAGCCGCTGACCACGAAGGACACGAAGGTGACGACGATCACGAAGGAAGACCAGGCAACACAGGCCGCGGACCAGTTGGCCCAACGGCAATAGGCGTCCCGCCGCAGGCGGGCAAGCTTCGTGAACTTCGTGTTCCGCTCAGCTTCAGTAAGCGCGTAAACCCAGTATACGCATAAGAGCCCGGGATTGCATTTGAATCCGCCGCCCCTGTGGTATGATCATTGGCCAGGAAGTCAAGGCATCTGGCCTCGCGGGCCGGGTGCCTGTTGGCCTCTGTTGCTGCCCTTGGTCTCATAGCACTGATCTTTGGGCTGGTCGCGTACTGGAAGTTCGTGTTTGGTTGGGTATTCGGTTAGCCGATTCGGTTGCGGTTGCGGGTGGGAAGGAGCTTCCGAAATGAGGAAGTTGGCTTTGCTGGTGATCGTTGCCCTCGTTTTGGGTGCCGTAATCGGGACCGTTAGCTACTGCGCGACCGGCGATGCTCTGCCTCCTGAGGACGGCGACCTGCGCGTTTGGCGACTCGACATCCCTGACGATGAGAATGCCTTCACGTACTTCAGTCTGGCCGCGGAACAGGTTTACTGGCCGGAAGATGAGGAAGCCGACGAGCGCATCTGGGCGCTGCTGGATGATGAACTGTGGGACGAAGATCTCGTCCACGAGCTTCTGGAGCGGAACGCGGAGGCGCTCGAATACCTCAAGCAAGGCCTGGCGCGTTCTGAATGTCAGGTGCCTGTGGTCAAGGGAGTTGACGATCCTCTGGCAGCCGTCAGCGAATGGCGAACTCTTGCTCTGTTTTGTTCGCTTCGTGCCCGCAGGCTTCTGAAACAGGGGCGGGACAGGGAAGCCGCCGACGAGGCCATGAGAACCGTGAAGTTCGGCCACATGATACAGGGCGCACGGGGCTGCCTGATCCATTATATGGTAGGCTCTGCTCTGAAGGCTTTAGGCGTTGAGAGATTGAGAGGGATGGTATCCGAAACAACGTTGGAGCCGCACAGCCTGAATGAATACGCTCGCGAACTTGGAGCGTACAGGGCGGATGAGGAGGGCCTGGCAGACGCGTGGAGAGTCGAGTATACCATCATTGCCGCACTTGTTGACGACATGGCAGCCGGCAGGATAGGGCTGGCGGATCTGACGGGAGGGGGCGGGGCTTCCCGCACGCGCGGCTATACCGGCCATTTCTTCAAGCCCAACGAGACCAAGCGCATCTTTGCGAACGCGTTCCGGACGTATATCGAGAACGTCCCTCGCACCTACGCCGAACGCGACTACGCCGCACTGCCGGACTGGGTTGACGACCCGGGCTCTTTCTCAACCGCGAGTGTTCTTGTTCGCGGCAACGGGATAGGCAGGATGCTGATCACGATGCTGATGCCCGCCTTTGACAGAGCCCACGAAGAGAAGTGCCGGACGAATGTCTCCATCGCCGTCACGCAGGTGTTTCTGGCTTTGAAAGCCTACAAGCTTGAAACCGGACATCTGCCTGAGTCCCTGGGACAACTCGTGCCCGACTACCTGCCCGCGGTTCCTCTTGATGACTTCGACGGCCAGCCGATCAGGTACTCGCGTGAGAAAAGGATAGTCTACTCGGTCGCCGAAGACCTGACGGATTCCGGGGGGTTCGAGGGCGAAGACCCGTGGGATATGGCTGACTTCTCCTTCTCCATTGAGTTCTAGCCGCTTCGGGCCTAACAGCATGCGACAGGACGGAGCCTGAGTGTATTCGATCGGAGGAATGAGATGCTATGAAGAAGGTGCTACTGATCGGTTGTTTGACATTGGCGGGAGCCAGCGTCGTTCTTGTTGTCGTGGGAGTGATCGCGGGCTCCTGGCGGTTCTTTTCGCAGATCAGAGGTACTGGCACGTCGGCCATGCCGGCCCACCTGGAGTCGCCCGCCGTGCTCGTGGGCTCCGGCTTCCTCGTCAGAAGCTCGTTCCTTTGGGACATACGGTTGGGCGCAGTCACTGACATCGTTTTGGCGGACCTGGATCCAGGCCCGGGACTTGAGCTTGGGATCGCGGGCTCGTGGGGAGCCCTGTTGCGGAGCGAGGACACCGGCACGGAATCAGCCGTCACGTTCAGTCCGCGCGCAGCCCACGTGGACATCGTGGATGTAGAGGGAGACGGTGTCTGCGAGTACATGAACCGGGGATCCTGGATAGTTGATCCTTCCTTGCTCGGCCATGATGGACGGCAGCTCTGGACATATGGAGGCCCATCTGGCGTGGACGACATGTGCGCAGGGGACGTGGACGGAGACGGCCGGTTGGAGTTCGTTGTTGGCTTTAACGGCGGCGGTGGCGTGCATCTGTTGGACAGCAAGGGCAACAGGAAGTGGCAAAAGCCAGATGGGAACGTGTGGCACGTTGAGATCATGGATGCGGACGGCGATCGGAAAGCTGCCATCGTCCACAGCAATGCTGCGGGGCAGATGACGGTCAGGGACAGACTCGGCGCCATAACCAGGCGAAGGTCTCCAGGCGGTTACTTCTCTGAGTTCTCGCTGTGCAGATGGCCGAGCAAGGACGGCCGCGAACACGCGCTGTTTGCCGAAGGTGACACCGTTTGGCTCTTCGATTCGAACGGCAGGGCGGCGGCCCAATTCGACGCGCCCGGCTGCGGCGACCGGGGACATGCCCGGGGCGTCCCGGCCAGGATATGGCCTGACCGGGACGAGTACTTCGCGGTGCTGCTCAGCTACAGGCTGTGGGGGCGCTCTGTCCTGTATGTCTACGACCCGGCCGGGGCGCTCGTCTACCAGGAGGTATTGCCGCAGGCGTGCACGTCAATCGCAGCTCTCTCGCTGGACGGATCGGGTGCAGACACGATACTTGTCGGTGGGCTTTGCGAGGTCTGGCAGTATGTGGCCGGTGGCGCTCAGGGCCGCGCGGGCGCCGGTGCGTCAGAGTGATTCCCCCGCGACCGAAAGCACGGCCAAGGGGGCTTGTGAAGTTGCGGTTCAGAACATGGAGCTGATGTTGGACTTGCCGGGGATCGCGAGTCCGGGTCACCTTGGATTGGGAATGTGAACGCCGAATGCTTGACCTGACACATTACGCGCCTGAGCACCGGTTGGAGCTGGAAAGGCTCCTTGAGTCTCCCGAGTGGCAGGAAACGATCGGGTCCGGCTTGATAGAAGAGGTCCGAGCCGGAAGGATCGAGCCGCGCACCACCAAGCCCTTCATTGACACCGTTGTTGACCAACTTGTCGCGTTCAACGAGGCGAAGGTCAAGGCATTGGTGGAGGGCGGTTGTGAGGACAAGGACCGCCTATTCGGCGAGCTATCGAAGTGGCCCGACCGCCTGGCAGGCAAGGACCCCGTGATATCTTTCCTGGGGCTTAATGTAACGGCGGGGTGCAACTTCGATCCGAAATGCCTTTACTGCAATCAGCTTTACGTTCAGCCCCTCGCGGGCCTGGACCGATGGAAGCAGATTATCGCAGAGGTGACGGCCGACAATGGCGAGCAGGGGCCCTATATCTACATCACGGGCGGCGAGGCGTTGCTGCTGGAAGGGGCTATCTGGGGCGAAGATGGCTTGATCCGGTTCGCCACGGAGAGGGGCGCGGGGGTCAACGTCAACACCAACGCCGCGATGATAACGCCGGCCATAGCCCTGCGATTCATCAAGGCCGGCCTGGCGAGGCTCCACATATCGCTGGATACGGCGGACCGGGACGTGCAGAATCAGTTGTGTGGCGGGCCGCAGTTCGACGCGATTCTCCAGGGCATCTACAACGTGCAGTTGGCCCGCGACATTGTCGGCGTGCCTTACCCGGGTATTCACACGAACTGCGTCCTGACGAACAGGAACCTCGACCTGTTCCCCCGGTTGTTCGCCTTCATCCTGGAGAAGCACAAGCAGACGGCGGACAAGGACGATCCCTTCGTCAACGACCTGTTCCCACACGTCGTCCCGGTGGGCGGCAAGGAGAATGACGACCTCCGGCCGTCCGAGGACGAGTTCAGGAGGTTCTACGAGAAGGTGTGGCCGGAAGTGTGCGAGATGTGGGATGATTATCAGGATAAACTGGCGGTCCCCGAGGACAAACGCAGGCCTCTATTCGGCTACTGGTCGAACCCGTTCCTGAGGGCAGAGCACAGGGGTGGCCTGGATGCTTACGCCAAGGCGTCGGCGGAAGGTCGTTATGGGAAACTGGCCCTGGCGCGGTCCTGTTACGTAGCCCCGACGCAGGCTGCTTTCACGCCCGACGGGAACCAGTACATGTGCGGCTCTCACGCGATCCGCCGCATCCTGCCCATAGGCAACATCATAGAAAGAGGGGTGTTCGACAGCATCAGGGCGAGCATAGCCGACCTGGCCGACCTGCCCCGGGAAGAACACTGCTACGGCTGCGCATTAGCGACGCTGTACATCAACCAGTCCGTCGAGTCCAAGCTCAAAGAAAAGGTGGAATTTATGGTTAGCGATCACGAAGGACTTTGAGAAACGGAGGCGCACTTCGAGGTCGTTTGGCAGGTGAGGGAAGCTCAGTGCAAGGAGGGCCTGCAATGGGGGGAGCATTGTTTTTCGTTATCTGGCTGTTGACGATGATCGGGATGTTTGTCGGATACGTAGTTCTTTTTGGCTGCAATATGCAGAGGAATGAAAGCCCATGAATAGGGAGCAGAAGGATGTCAAGTAGGCAAGTAATAGGAATGGCATGTATCATTTGCCTATTCGTCGTCATGCTTAGCATTGTGTCGTGTGGAAAGGGAACCGAAGCTCCGCGGGTAGAGGCCGTTCGGGTGGAAGTTCCTCGGGAAAGTGCAACCGACCTTGCTATGGAAGGAGGGGAACTCTCCAGCGAAGAGGTAAGAAAGCTTGAGGACGAGCTTGAGGAGAATCCCGGTGACCTGAGGTCACGGACTAGACTCCTTGGCTACTACGCATTTGCGCCGGGGTCCGTGCGCGAGAGACGGCAGAAACACGTAATCTGGATTATCGAGAACTGCCCTGAGGCCGAGATTGCGGGGCTCCCCTTTGCTGACCTTGATCGCATACTTGACGGGCGGGCATACGAAAAAGCAAAGGCCTTGTGGCTTAAGCAGGTCGAAATGAATAGCAGCAACACGGCAATACTTGGGAATGCTGCCAGTTTTTTTCTCATTCATGATAGAGATATAGCCGAAGACCTTTTGAAAAGGGCCGAGGCGATCGAGCCAGATGATCCTGAATGGTCAGAGCGCTTAGCTCAGGTTTATTCGTTGGAGGGAAGCCGTAAAGCGGACAAGGCCCGAAGCGAGGCAGCAGCAAAGTCCTTAAAGCAGCTGGAAACAGCGCTGAGCAGCACCACGGAAGCGGAACGATTCTACTTGCTTACTGATCTGGCAAAGGCGGCAGTTGAGGCCGGGGACGTGCAGAAGGCCAGAGAGTACGCAACCGAGCTGCTAGACAGAGCAGCCCGGCGCAAGAACAACTGGCATTATGGAAATGCGGTTCATGATGGAAACGTGGTTCTTGGCAGAGTTGCCTTAAGGTCAGGTGACTTGGAAAAGGCCAAGGAACACCTGCTTACGGCCGGACGGACCCCTGGCTCGCCTCAACTCAATTCCTTCGGCCCTAATATGACTCTTGCTAAAGAATTACTGCAACAAGGCGAGAAAGAAGCGGTTATCGAGTACTTTCGGTTGTGTGCCAATTTCTGGGAAATGGGAAGCGACCCCTTGGAGGATTGGACGTCTGCCGTTGAGGCCGGTGATATTCCCGATTTCCGTGCGAATTTGGAGTACTGACGGACTCCGAGGGCTTTGAGCGGGAAGAGCCGTGGGATATGCAGGACTTCGTTTTTCCCCTTGAGTTCTGGCCGCTGAGGCGCGGAAGGAGTATCGGTTGGGACTCGCAGATCGCGGAAGTGCTTCGTGACGACGTTCGGCTCGGAAGCCTGGACGCGTGGTCAGGGAGCAGCATTCCAATTGCCGGCCTTCGCCGGGGCTTTCACGCGTACAGCTTCAGGCAAAGCACCAAGAGGACGGCGGCGGGTGCAAGGCGGCACAAGATCATGACTGTGCCGAGCGTGCCCGCCCGGGGGCGTACTTTCGGCAGCCAGGCCACAAGCCCGGGCAGCGGCCGCTCGGACCTGGACTCCAGGAGGAAGACGACATCGGCGGCGACCAGCAAAACCACCGCGCAGAATGCCAAGGTGTTCATCAGCTTATGGAAGTGCGTCAACCACGCCGTGAGCTGCCCCAAGGGCCAGTTGAAGCGCGTGGCTTGGGCAGCAACGGTGGTCAGGGTGTGCCGAACGATAGCATCCGTCAGCCCGAGACGAACGATAGCATGCGCCAGCCCGAGCCAGACGGTTCCCAGCGCGACATAGATAAACAGCCAGAACGCGCTCTGCAGCTTGTAACGCCGCCAGAGCCAGAACAAAAAGGCCAGTGAGGCGACGTACATGGCAACAGAGACAGCAAGGTTCGCCAGGACGGTGAACATAACCATCACTTGCTCCGCTTCTCATGCGGGAGCTAGGGCCCCCAGTCCTGAATCCAGTTCGCCCAACGGCTTCAACATTATGGCCCTTCTGCAAACGGGACACAAGCCGGTCGCCTTGGCGTCCGTCAGCCGGGTGGCGGCTGCCGCCGAAACCGCGCCAGGGCGCAGGCGGCCTGGCCCAGGGAGAGGCCGCCGTCGTTGGCGGGGACACGGGTCTGAAGGAGCACGTCGAAACCGTCGGCCTCCAGCGCCGATACGGCCGTCCCCAGCAGCGTCCGGTTCTGCATCACGCCGCCGGACAGGGCAACCGTTGCCAGCCCGCTCTCCTGGCGCATCCGCTCGCAGGTCTCCACGATGACGCGGGCCATGGTGTTGTGGAACTTCGCCGCTATCGCACCAACGTCCAGGCCTCGATCGAGGTCTTCGCAGATGCCGCGGAACATCTCGCCCACAAGTATGCTGGAGCCGTCATAGCCGAAGGGGTAGCTGTCCCGGGTGCTGCCGCTGCAGGCGGCTTCCAACTCGCAGGCGGCCTGGCCTTCGTAGGTCGCGCGCGGCCGGATGCCCAGCAGGGCCGAGACCGCGTCGAACAGCCTTCCTGCGCTGGACGTGAACGGGGAGAAGATGCGTTTGTCCATCACGCTCAGCACGAGTTCGCATTCCCGTTTGTCCATCGTGTGCGCCAGGCGTTTGACCGCTTCGTCCGCGCCGAGCGCTCGCGCCAGGTGGGCGGCCGCCATCCTGCACGGATTCCGGACGGCCTGTTCGCCGCCCGGCATCGGGACGTATTCGAGGTGGAAACGGCGCTCGTAGTCGCGTCGGTCGGCGATGAGGAATTCGCCCCCCCACACCGCACCGTCCTCTCCGTAGCCCGAGCCGTCCCACGCCACTCCGATGACGCGTCCGTGACGGCCGTTCTCCGCCAGGCATGAGACGATGTGCGCGTGGTGCTGCTGCACCTGCATGAGGCGTAGGTTGCGGCTGCGAGAAAGCTGCCGGGCGAACTCCGTGGTCGGGTAGTCCGGGTGCATGTCGCAGACGACGACTTCCGGTTCGAGCCGCAGCAGGCGCGAGAAGTCCCGGAAGGCGCGGGCGAAGTGCTCGGCGTTGTCGGCGTCCGAGACGTCGCCGATGTGCTGGGACAGGAAGACGCGCCGGCCGCTGGTCAGCGCGAACGTGTTCTTGAGCATGCCGCCCGTCGCCAGGATCGCAGGTCCTTCCTCATCCAGCAGGATCGGCTCAGGCACGTAACCCCGCGAGCGACGCATGGGGAGGACCCTCTGGCCGAGCGTGGCGACAACCGAGTCGTCGCACCGGTTGGTTATGCGACGGTCGTGCGTCAGGATGCCGTCCACCAGGTCGTTCAGTTCGCTCAACACGTGTTCGTGCGCGATGGCGATGGGCTCTTCGGAGCGGTTGCAGCTCGTCATCACGAGCGCGGGCGGCACGTCGCCCGCCAGCAGCATGACGTGGAGCGGGGCATAGGGCAGCATGACGCCCAGGTCCGCAAGGCCCGGCGCCACGGCGTCCGCAATGAAGCAGGCGGGCCGCTTTTCCAGCAACACGATGGGGGCCTCGGGGGACGTGAGAAGCCGCTTCTCGAACTCGGACACGATGCAAATGCGCTCGCAGGTCGCCAGGTCGGGCACCATGACGGCGAACGGCTTGGCCGGCCGCTGTTTGCGCTCCCTGATCAGGCTGACCACGTCCTGCCGCGTCGCGTCGCACGCCAGATGGAAGCCGCCGATCCCCTTGATGGCGACGAGGTGTCCGTCCTTGAGCATTCGCCGGGTCGTCGCCAGGGGATCGCCCAGTTCCTCGCCCTGCGGGGTGAGGAACGTGAGGGAGGGTCCGCACTCGGCGCAGGACAGGGTCTGCGCGTGCAGGCGCCGGTCGGCGGGGTCCGAGTATTCCCTCGCGCAAGCGGGGCAGGGGGGGAATTCGTTCATCGCGTTGGTCGCGCGGTCGAAAGGCACCTGAAGGGCAATGCTGAACCGCGGACCGCACGCCGTGCAGGTGTTGAACGGGTATCCGTGACGGCGGCAGCCGGCGTCGCCCAGTTCCGCTTTGCATTCGTCGCAGGTGGCCAGGTCCGGGGGGATGGGCAGCAGGCTGCGTCCGTCGGCGGCGCTTCGCTCGATCGTGAAGCCGTGCTCGCCGCGCGGCTCCATCTCCTCGACGATCAGTTCGTCCACTCGCGCTCGGGCGGGCGCAATCTCTCGAAAGTCGCGCACGATCTCCCGGAGGACGTCCTCACTGGCCTCCACCTCGAGCACCGCCCCTTCGGGCGTGTTCCTGATGCTGCCGGCGCAGCCCCGGTCCGTGAGGGCGCGGTAGAACGCAGGTCGGAACCCCACGCCCTGCACGCGCCCGCGCGCCGTGAGCCGATACCTCTTCAGCGCTGCCGCGGTCTGTTTTGCCTTGCTCATGGCGGATAGGAAGGGCGGTTCGCGAACCGCCCCTACGGCTATGAGGAGGGGATCATGTCCTGATGAAAGTCGCAGAGGCGGTTGACGGGACAGTTGTCGCAGTCCGGCTTCCTGGCAGTGCATATCCGCCGTCCGTGTGTCCCCAACAGTTGCGTGGCCCGGGTCCAGCGCTGCCGGGGGATCACGGCGCACAACTGGCCTTCGACCTTGTCGGGATACCTGGCGGCGGCCAGCCCTATCCGGTTGGCCACGCGGTGCACGTGGGTGTCAACGGCGATGGCCTGCTGTCCGAACGCGTTGCCCAGCACAATGTTGGCGGTCTTCCTGCCCACGCCGCCTATCTTCGTGAGCTTGTCCAGGTCAGCCGGCACCTCGCCGCCGTGCTGCTCGACGATCGTGCGGCAGCACCCCCGGATGCTCCTGGCTTTCTGACGGAAGAATCCGGTGGGGTGGATTATGTCCTCGATGGTGGACTGTCCGGCCGCGGCGAGCGCGGCTGCGGTCGGGTAACGCTTGAAGAGCACCGGAGCGATCTCATTGACCTTCTCGTCGGTGCACTGGGCGGCCAGGATGGTCGCGACCAGCAGTTGCAGCGGGCTCTCGAAGTTCAGGTATATGCGGGCGTCCGGATGGGTCCGCTCCAGCACGTCGAGGATTCGGCGCGCCTTCTGCGGCGTAGTGGCCGGCTTCACACGTTTCCTCTTTGCCGCCATTGTGCCGTTCGCGCCTATCGATCAGCCACCTGGATTGGCTTCCACGACGAATATGGCCATGCTTGCCAGCAGGTTTGCAAACAGGCCGGGCAAGCGGCCGTAATTGGCCGTGAGGAATGCCCTGTCAACGATTCTCAGATTCAGTTCGCGGCACAGACCGAGGAAGTCCTTGATGCTGAGCAGGTGGATGTTGGGCGTCTCGTACCATCTGTAAGGCAGCGCCTTCGTTGCCGGCGCTCTGCCGCCCAGCAATAGCTGGAGGCGGACCTGCCAGTGACCGAAATTGGGGAAGCTGATGATGGCCCGGCGTCCCACCCGGAGCATCTCCTGCACCACGCGGTAGGGCTCCAGGATCTGTTGGAGCGTCTGGCTCAGCACGACGCAGTCGAACCGGCCGTCCTCGAACATCCCCATGCCCTCGAGCATGTCGCCGTGGTAGACCGGCACGCCCCGGGCGATGCATTTCCGCACCTGCGCCAGGTCCACGTCAATGCCGCATCCCTCGACTTCGTTCTCGCTGATGAGCTGTTCGAGAAGCGCACCGTCCCCGCAGCCCAGGTCGAGCACGTGGGCCCCCCGTTCGACGTACTCCTCGATCATCCGGTAGTCTAAGCGTACAGCCATGGCAGCGCCGCAGTCGCGCCCGTGTACTCGAGCGCCTGGTTCAGGTCCTTGATGAGTTCGTTCATGTCTTCCCTTCCGCAGTTGGCGGGCCCTGTTCGGTCT
>SDBU01006675.1_pt1 | contig 13501 bp, 13 predicted proteins | sample 2277071 | NCBI WGS metagenome assembly SDBU01 (sample SAMN10397929, study PRJNA504765) | marine sediment metagenome | isolation source: marine sediment core GS08_GC12, 126 cmbsf | place: Arctic Ocean: Gakkel Ridge, Loki's castle | collected 2008
CATGGTCACCAATGCCGGTCTCGGTCCGCACCCGTTTGGCCACGGAAAAGGACCGATGCATCAGCCGATTCAGAATAACGCCGCAACTTCTATGATCAGCTGCCTCCTGGTAGGAATCTTTGATCTGTCCAAGGATCTGCGGCTCTCCCACCACCATGGAATCCAGGCTTGATGCCACTCGAAAGATATGGCGAATTGCCTCATCGCCTTCGTATGTGTAAAGGGCATGTTCAAAGGTGTCGCGAGGAGTTTTCTTAAACTCGGCGAGGAAATCCTTAATTGCTTCTGCTGCTTTGGATGTGTCCTTTGTAGCTAAGAGAAACTCCACTCGGTTGCACGTGGAGAAGAGAACAACTTCATCCACGTACGGCTCTTGACGCATGATTTCCAGCACCTTGGGGTTGTCCTCACTGGCAAAGGCCAAGCACTCCCGTACCTCGACAGGTGCTGTTTTATGATTCAGGCCGATGATTACTATTTGGTTCTTTTCCGCCATGACTCTAACCCGGATAAACCGGAAATCCGAAGCACGAAATTCGAAACAAATCCGAAATGCAAAATTTCCAAATGTTCAAAACGATAATTCTTCTCTTAGATATGGGCTTTGTGTTTATGTCATTTGAATTTGGAAAATTTGGTCATTGTTTCGGATTTGCGGCTTGCGCCTTGAGAACAGTACGACATTCGATATTCGTATTTATTTTCTGCCAAAAAAACACCAATCTGAGAATTAAGCGCCTGGCTCGATACTACAGGAATCTTCCTGTTGAGCTAACCGAAAAAAATTACCCTAAAAAGCGTAAGAAAAATGTAAAAATAAGTATTACAAATCCCACAATAGTCATAACGGCGGCCCGCCTTCCTTGCCACCCCACTGTCAGGCGTTCATGGAGCAAGGCCGCATAGACCAGCCATGTGATCCCTGCAAAGATCTCTTTGTGGTCCCAGCTCCAGAATCGGCCGTGGACCATCTGAGCATAAATGACTCCGGTAATGATCCCACACGTCAGCATGGGAAACCCTGTAATAAGGCATGAGTATCCCATGGAATCAAGCAGGTTCAGAGAGGGAAGTCGACGGAAGAAAAACCCGCGCTTTTTGTCCTTGATCGCCCTCTCTTGAATCAGATACAGGATGCCCAACAAGAAGGCTATGGCAAAGGCGGCAAGGCCTACAATGAGGGTCCCAATATGAAACGTACGCCAGAGGCCCCTAAAAAGAGGATCTAGTTCAACTGGCGGCCTGGGCAGTATGGAAGCGATAACAACGGCCAGGGTGGCCAAGGGTGCCACAAGGGCTCCCAGGACCATCAGATTGAATTTGACTTGAAGTATGAGAAAGACACCAACAATAGCCCATCCAAACGTGGAAAGCGTTTCATGCAGACTCTGAACCGGAATATGTCCCCCCTCAAAGTACTGCAAGGCAATGACGCCTGTGTGACACACGAATCCCACCCAAAGTATGATACTTGCGACCCTGTACACGAGTCGCCTTTGAAACAGAACATAACCTTGATAACCCAACGAGCTTGCAATGTAACACGCTATTGTCAGAGTAAACAAAACAGTCATGGATAGACCCCTCGAAAAGTGGTGGCTATGCCGAAGCAAAAGCCTAGCCCGGACAAGCCGGAAAATCCGAAGCTCGAAATACGAAACTCGTACTGTTCTCAAGGCGTGAGCCGCAAACAAATCCGAATATTAAATGTCCAAATGTTCTAAACTGTAGGTTCGTCTGCCTGTGCGTTGTCGCACGCAGACAGGATTTCAGTCCCATTATAAAATGATAGAATTCCTTATCGTTTTTTAATTTTGAATTTTTGTCATTCGATATTGTTTCGCATTTCGGATTTCGATATTCGGATTTTAATTGGCAAAGATACAAAAACTTATGCTATATCAACAATTTTTTGTCGATGCTGCGGCGCTAAGCGCCTAAGGCACTTGGTCGGTTCTCATTAGCTCTTTCCACGTGTATCCATTGCCCAGGACATCTTTGAGGAGGCCGTCTGCGTCTTGGGTGCGATTCTCACGGATCATTTCCAGCAGCCCCTCATCGAGCAACTGCTCAAAGATTCGCTTGTGGGCCTCCGGACTCTTTGCCTCGGATAGGAGCTTTTGACGGATCGCCCCCATCAGGTTCAACAATACCGCATATTCCGGCCCGAATTCCTTTTCCAGGGTCTGACGTATCCTCCTGGCTACAGCCGGACTCTTGTTTGAGGTGGAAATGGCAATCAACAGGTCACCCTGGCGGACAATAGCCGGAAGGACAAAGCTGCAGGCAGCCGGGCGATCGGCAATGTTACAGAGCAGTCCCCGCTTTGCAGCATCCTTGCTGATTTTCTCATTCACCTCTTCGCTGTCAGTTGCTCCGATCACCAGATATTTGGCCTCCATGTCAGAGGGTTCATACTCCCTCGTTCTTAAATCAATGCGTCGCTCTGAGGCCAAGGTCTGAAGTGACTCGGTTGCATCGGTGGTTATCACGGTAACCAATGCGCCGCATTCAAGCAGGGTCTTGACCTTACGTTCACCCACGCCACCGCCTCCAACAACAAGACATTCTCTGTTTTGCACGTCCAGGTTTATGGGGTAATAGCGCATTACGACCGCCTGTCCAATACATCCTTGATAAATGCCGCCCCAGCGCATGAGAGTTCAAGAGGCCCTTTCCACGAAACACATTTAGTACCGGCCACGCGGACAAAGATTCGAACAAGGTGCGCCAGGGGAAGTGGCCGGGAAACTGGCTTGACTCGCCCCGCTTTGATTGCCTGGATAATGGCGTCGGGAGTCTTTTCGGCCTCAACTAGCGAATAGGCCAACCCAAATTGGTCCGGTATGTGAGCATCCGAGGTTCCGACAAGAGGTAGTTGATGCTTCCGGGCAAATCGGACGGCCCGTCTGTTAAAATTTATCCAGAGGGCATAAAGATGGCAATATTCGACGGCATCAAAGAGGTGCGGCATGGCTTCAAGATGTCCGTCCAGGCAGGTGGGGCCCGGGAAGTAGGGGTGGGGCGCAATAACCAAATTGTTCTCAGCCTTTTGTCTTACGACGTCCTCGAAGCTATTGTAGGAGCCATTTTTAAAGGGCATATTGACCAGCAGGATGTGCTTGCCTCCAATGGCGGCCTCAACGCCCGGGATCAATACAATGCCGCGTGCAGCTGCATACGACTTGAGCTCGTGACTGTACGTCAGCGTATCGTGATTGGTAATGGCCAGGGCATCAAAGTCTCTTAACGCGGCCTCATCAATAAGCTGATAGGCTGAGTATGAGATCCTGTCTTCTTTATCCTCTTTGGTATGTATGTGAAGGTCAACCTTTAGAGGCTTCATGTTCGTCGTCTATGTGAACCCACAAGATAGAGTTTCGTACCTTATTGTACAAAGGGCCAACGTCATATCATATATGAAATAGTCCAAAAATCAACCGAAGATTCCCTGTCCTGCTTTTGTGGGGACTGTGCGGAGCTTCAAAACGACGTGTAATATTGAATGCGGGAACCGTTCCAGCGGAAAGAGAACAGTTCCAGCGGAAAAAGGATTGACTGAAAAGGGGCAAGATGTTACTCAAAAAATTTGGGAGGCGGTGTAGCTCAGTCGGTTAGAGCATGCGGCTCATATCCGCAGTGTCCGGGGTTCGAGTCCCTGCACCGCCACCAACTTTAGCAAAAGATTTCGCATGGTTAAGGCGTCCTTTCGGGAGTGTTCGCAAACCCGCATGGTTAGTGGAGTACTCCCGTTTTTTTTCATGATTTAAGATAGATCCAAATTACAACCAAATCATTGGGTGACCGTGGTTACTTTCACCACATTAGGCTTCGGTGATATTACCCCGAAGACATCTGCAGGGACACACCCGCTCAGAAATGACTCGCGCATATGCCAGGCGGTCAAGCGAGGTTGTAACTCAGGCATTGATTGGCCGGCGGAGAGTGATACCTGTTAGCATGACGTCGGCATTTGAGGATTAGGCTCGGTCCGCATAGCTTCAATGTGCTTTTTTTTGGCTTGGATCTTTGGGAATCCGAGATAATGGGAGGTTTCTTGAAAGACTTTGTACGTCCAATATTCAAAGGTGTGGTAAGAAACGGTAGTTTTCACCCGCCAGCGAGATTACGAGAATGGCTACTGCTTTGCTGTGAGCTTAATGCCTGAATATTGACAAAAAAATGATGTGAGAGTATATTGACGTATAGAGATTTCTACAAAAACGACCCTGTTCTTTAAGAAGGAATTCTTATACCCTGCCAAGACAGGCCTATTGTACCAAGCCGGAAAAGGGGCCGATACTAATGAAGAAGGCTAAGTCACAAAAGTTTCCTGAGTATAAAAAACCTCCAGTGATAGAAGTTGTTTGTGGTATTGTTTTTGAAACGATTGAAGGCTTCAAGGGAAATCACCTGGGACTATTCTGGCAGAAGGTACGAGATAAATTCCCTAAGTGTGAGCATGCGTTGCGCTTGGGGTTTGATCCCGAGAAAGACTTCGACATGGCAAACTATCTTCCAAGAATCTGGTTTGTCAGCAAAAAACAGAACACACTTATCCAGTTGCAAGACAATAGGTTCTTTTTCAACTGGCGCAGAATGGAAGAAGATGAGGCCTACCCTCGTTACAGGACTATCATCAAGGCCTTCAAAGCAAACCTTAGGACCTTTGAGGCGTTCCTTCAAGAAGAAGACTTGGGGTCGGTCCATCCCAAATCCTGTGAACTTACATACGTCAACCATATTCCAAAAGGGGAGGGATGGGAGTCTTTTAGCGACATAAATGAAGTCTTTCGGGATCTTGCTTGGAACACAAAAGGAAAACGGTTTTTGCCAAAACCAGTGAAGTTGGCAGGGCAGGTTTCATTCCCACTGCCTGAAAAAAAGGGATTCTTAGACCTAAAACTTGGGTACGGAGAAAGGAAGTTCGATAAGTGCCCTGTACTTATATTACATAATTCCGCCACGGGTCTTGGGGCGGACAAATCTATGGGAGCTGTTTGGGAATGGTTTAAAGTTGCCCATGAATGGATTGTCCGGGGGTTTGCCGATCTGACGGGGGCGACGATTCAAAAAGACATTTGGAAACGCACAGGGGGCAATTAGATGGTGAGTTTGGCAGCACAAGTTGATCGTCTTGACAAGTATGAGAGGTACCTCGTAGCTGGGGCTGGTTCTGCCAGTAGTGCCACGTGTCATGCCTTGGCAGAATTTGAAGTGGCGGAAGAGGAAACTCCTGCTTCGGACGAAGAAGAACCAAAGTTTAAGGAAATCTGGGGCAGGTTGTTAAGGGCAAGAGTCCGACCGAAGAGCGATGTGGAATCAGACCACAGGCTTGAGAACTATCTTTTGGAGCTCCTATCTCATGCTCCGGAGAGTCCTTTTGATGTGCTTGACGAGCTGCTATCCGGTGAAGAAAAGGTTGAAAGGCTGATTGACTTCATCCGCGATCAATCGAACCTCCAGTTTGCCGAGGAACTTTCCGGTAGGCTCTTTTGGTTGTACCAGGCTGCCAAAGAAGAGGATCCCGAAGAGGTTCCGATTTCGCCTAAATCATTGAGTAACTTCATTGGCTTTATTCAAAAGATGACGAATCTGAGATATCCAGACGTTGTTCTGACACCATCTAATGAAATCCTTGCCCAGTGGCGGACGGCACCCAATCGTCATTTTGCAGTGGTATTCTTACCGACAGGAGAGGCTCGGTTTGTGATCTTCACACCAAATCGGAGAGATCCCGATAAGATTGACAGATTGTCTGGAATTACCTCTACGGATACCTTGATGGAAACAGCAGAACCTCACGGGGTACTTGAGTGGGCTTCCCAATGAAAGGGGATCGCCTACCTGAACAGGATCATATTTCCCGATACTGTTCTCCCAAGACGGCACCAGATGGCCAACCAACTTTGGCTTCATTCATGCCTCGGTCAAAGAAGGACCCATACTTGTCAGTAAATTGGCTGGAGTACTTTGATCTCCCAGATCAAGAGGCTCAGATAGCTCAAGTTAGACGAGATATTGGGATGAATCTGGCGGCAACAGGGAAGTTCGCAGTGTTGAACGTTGGAGAGGTAATCGACTTTGTTGAAAAGAACGACCCCGACAAGCGAGTCCTTGATGTTTTGCATGAACCAGAAGAGGACGACAAGTCCCATAGTGGCATTTACGGATACAGCTCTGAAGATATTGGGGTCGCTCAATTGATCGCAGAAGTAGTCATAGAGATTTATCCCGCCAAAGAAAATAGCCAGTAAACAACCAATGAGGCAAAATTAGTTCTATTACTTTTAAGTAGTTAACGCATCAAGACGCGGGTTCGACTCCCGCCGCCTCCACCAGCCCAATTCCATAATTTAAGAAGGTTAGGCCCATTTTGATACCCCGAAAAAGTGGTATCAAAGTGGTATCAATTGGCACGCAGAAGCCCGACCTTGAGAGTCGGGTTTTTTGTTCAGAAAACCGCAAGTCCCTGACTGGAGTCCCGTTCCCCAACGAGAAGTTTGACATGATCTCTAATATCATTTAGAGATCTATTATATTATAGTAAAGGCTCTTTTTTCTAAAACAGGTGCAATCAATGACATCGATCAGTCTAACTGAAAGCCCGTTCCTGGACTCACTAAGCCGCCCGTCAGTTCATGTTGCGGCCGGGGACGGGCCCTATAGCAATACTTATGCGGCGCTGGCGCAGCTGGATCTTTCACCTGCCCGAGGGAAACGAGTACTGCTCAAGCCAAATGTCGGGCGGGTTGCTCCTCCTGAAGCAGGCATAACCACACACCCGCAGGTCGTTGCTGCTGCAATCGATGCGTTCAGGGAAGCCGGGGCAGATGTAGCTGTTGGCGAAAGCCCCATATGGGGCGTCAAGACAGAGGAAGCCTTTGATGCCGCTGGTATCACATTGATCGCACATGAGCGCGATTGCCTCCTGATAGACATGGATGCCCGCCGCTTTGTCGAGGTGCCGGTCCCCGACGGTGTTGCGATCAATTCCCTTAAGGTCTGCCCGGAAGTACTTGAATATGATCTTGTCGTGTCCCTCCCGGTCATGAAGATGCACATGCACACCGGCGTGACACTGGCTCTCAAGAACATGAAAGGCTGTCTCTGGCGGCGTAGCAAGGTACACCTGCACATGTTGCCGCCAGTCGAAGGACACGAAGAAAAGCCGATCGACATAGCTATCGCTGATATATCCTCAGTGCTCCGCCCGCATCTTTCTATCATCGACGGTACCGTGGGTATGGAAGGGCTGGGCCCTAGCGCTGGCCAAGCCAAGCCTCTCAATGTGATCGTCGTGAGCGCTGATGTCTTTGCGGCAGACGCCATAGCGTGTAGGCTGATGGGTACGGCGGCGGAAGACATTCCGCATTTGCGCATCGGCGCAGAGCGAGGCTACGGCGTGATCGATCTTGACTCTATTTCGGTCACACCCGACAACTGGCACGACTGGAGTTCTCCGTTTACTCCCCCGCCTGAAAATCTCTCGATCGAGTTCCCGAATATCAATGTTCTGGACAAGAACTCATGTAGCGCGTGCGTGTCGACCCTCTTTTTGTTCCTGAAGCATTACAGGGATCGCCTTTTCGACTATTTTCCTTCAGATGCCAGTATATGCATTGCTATCGGCAAGGGCCACGAGGAAGTGCCAGAGGGCACACTCTGTATCGGTAATTGCGTGGCCCTCCACCGCGGCAGCGGAATCTTCATTCCAGGATGTCCCCCGGTCAGCAGTGAAATCCTCACCGTCATCTCAGGTAAACCCTCGGTTGACAGCAAGGATGGCCACATTGCAACATCGGACATAGCTGCTGGCGGCGCACCGGACGAACCAAAAGAATAGTTGAATATGGAGGAAAAAGAGGAGGAAAAAGTGGGACGTTGTTGACTAATTGGACATATTGGTAAAACGATGCGGCGTCAGGTCTACATTCTTGACAGATTGAGTTTCTCTTGCATTGTTTTAATGGCCCCCTAAATTTGCTATCCTGGTCCGAGGTACCGTTTTGATAGGAGTATACAATCTTCAAGAGTAGGACTTCACCGGAAGAAGCCGACTCGCGATTCATGATTACAAGAATCTTTATAATAACCGAATTCGAACTTCCTGCCGCGTTTCTCTAACTCAGCCCCCCCCCAAAGCTGTTTTGATAACACTTTCGTATCTGCGCTCTGAGCTGTGTGTGATGGATCATTATCATGCACCCTGAAACGGAATAGTTCTTTGCCTCAACAAATGGTCCACAATTACCAGCCTCACCATGGCCTCGCAAACCGGAACAATCCTGGGCACAGCTGATACATCGTGTCTCCCCTTAACCGAGATAGTGGTCGGTTTCATATTGATGTCCACCGTACGCTGCTCCTTCTCAATGGAGGATATGGGCTTCACAGCAGCTCTCACCACAATCTCGTCACCGTTGGAAATGCCCGCCAGGATTCCCCCGGAGCGGTTTGTCACAAATCCTTCGGGCGTGATCTCGTCATTGCATTCAGAGCCTAGGAGCCGGGCAGCGGCTAAGCCCACACCGATTTCAACGGCCTTGACAGCTCCTATGCTCATAACCGCCTTTGCAAGCTCGGCATCGAGTTTGTCAAAGACAGGTTCTCCCAGTCCAGCTGGACAGCCCTGAACTAGCACCTCTACGATGCCTCCGGCTGAATCTCCAGCCTTCTTAATCTCCATAATCCTTTCGCCCATTTGGTTTGCTGCATCGAGGTCTGGGGCAAGAAACGGATTCTTGTCAATGACGTCCAGGGCCACCTGTTCAGCTCTGACCCCTGCCAGCTCCAGGGTGTAAGCCCTTACCAGGATCTTCTCTTGGTCCAGCAACTTCCTGGCGATAGCTCCTGCGGCAACCCTTGCTGCTGTTTCCCTGCCAGAGGCCCTTCCTCCGCCCCTGTAATCTCGTATTCCGTATTTCTTTTGATAGGTGAAGTCACCATGCCCCGGCCTGAAGGCATCCTTCATTGTCTCGTAAGCTCTACTATCGATATCCTGGTTATATATAATGAGTGAGATAGGGGTTCCCGTAGTCATGCCTTCAAATGTGCCGGAAAGGAGCTCAACTTTATCTGGTTCCCTTCTGGGTGTACTTGAAGGCGCGCTCTGCGGTCTTCTCCTGTCAAGGTCTTGCTGGATGTCAGATTCGCTGAGGGGTAACCCAGGGGGACATCCGTCGACAATCACGCCCAAAGCCTTCCCGTGGGATTCACCCCATGTGGTAACCTTAAAGACCTGTCCAAACGTATTACCTGCCATTTTACCCTCCGTAACTGTTCAAAGGGAAGAATTAGCCGCAGACTACCCCAGTACGATCATTCAAACCTACCCCATTAATTTCTTCGGCAAAAGTCCGTGTGAGTCTGTGTGAGTCTGTGGCAAAAAAAGTGTTACTAACCCCCATACTTTTCCAGTTTTTGCACAATCTCATCCAGGATCTGCTCAACACTTTTGGATGTCGTGTCCACAGAAAAATCCATGGCGCCCCTGTAAAAGGGAGTCCTGGATTCCAGAACCTCTTGTATCTCTTCGTACGGGTCTTTTTCGGTCAGGCTTGGTCTCTGTTGTTCGGTCTTCTTATCCAAATGCATTCGTTCAAGGATGGTCTGAATTGAGGCTTCCAGTAACACGATAACGCCATTTTGCTTCAGGTTCTTAACGTTTTCAGTGTCCAGGACCGCACCGCCGCCCGGAGCGATTATGTAGTCGTCGAAAGACGATAGCTCGCGAATCGCCTCTTTTTCCTTTGCCCGAAAAAAGTCCCAACCCTCCTTTGCCACCATATCGCTGATGGACCTCTTGGCCTTCTCTTCGATGTAGTCATCAGCGTCACAAAAGGCATTCCCAAGCCTTTTGGAAAGGGCCAGTCCAACGGATGTCTTGCCAGTACATCTGTATCCAATCAAGACGATATTCATGTTGAAGTGAGCTAAAGTGCCTAAAGTGAACTAAAGTGCCTAAAGTGAGATAGGGTGAATAAAGTGAGCTAAAGTGCCTAAAGCCCGCCCTGGCGCTACGTCCTCAGATCAGCCTACCAAGACTGTAGCACGCTATGTTCGCGGTTCGGCCTATCATGCCTATAAGTCAGGTCTGGGCCAGGGTGAACTAAAGTGAACTAAAGTGAACTAAAGTGCCTAAAGTGAGCTAAAGTGCCTAAAGTGCCTAAAGTGAGCTAAAGTGCCTAAAGTTAAAAAACGAAATCAAAACAAGTTCCACAAAGACAACATCCGGCCATTGAACGTTGAGGTTCCATTCTCTCTCAATCATCAATCGTCAATCATCAATCGAAAGTGAATCGAGCTTTTCCCAAAAATCCGGAAACGATTTCTTGACACAATCCGGATCTTTAATAGTGATACCTTCTATGGCCAAGCCTACTATGGCAAAACTCATGGCAATCCGGTGATCGCTGTAGCAGTCAATTTCAGCGCCACGGGTAGCGATTCCCTGAATGATCATGCCAGCTGCTTTTTTTTCAGCCCGTGCACCGATCTTTCCGAGTTCACGTGTCAGGGCAGCGACCCTGTCTGATTCCTTCACCCGAAGATGTAATATGTTTTTGAGGATGGTCTTTCCCTTCCTGAAGGCAGAGACCACAGCCAGTGCCGGCACCATGTCCGGCACATCATTCAAGTCAAAAGAGAGATCCTCATGGTTCGACAACGGCCCGGTTACCTCAACCCCGTCTCTAGATGCGGACACCTTGCATCCCATGGTTTCCAGGATCTGCAAAAAACGCAAATCCCCCTGCAATGAGTCCGGGTTGATATTAGATATCCTTATGGTCTGGCCGACGATGGCAGCAGCAGCCATAAAATATGTGGCACTGGAGACGTCGCCTTCTATTACATACTCTTTCGGTTGATAGATTTGACGGGCTTTTATATGAAAAAGTCTATCTTCAGAGACTGAGACCTCGACGCCAAAGTGCGCCATTACATCTGTCGTCAGCTTTATATACGGCCAAGATGGGATGAGACTGGAAATTGCGATCTCTATGTCTGTTTCAGCATAAGGCGAGGCCAACAGGAGCGACGATACATACTGACTGCTGAGCGCTGTAGTCAGGTGTGTCTTCCCGCCTGGTAGGCCTCTTGCCTGGACTTCCACGGGTGGGCAACCGTTCCCTTCAACACAAAAAGCCTTAACACCCATCTTATTCAGGGCATCAACAAGGGGCTGGATCGGTCTTTGCCGCATGCGCCTGTTGCCGTCAAGCACAAAGGTGCCGTGTCCCAGTGAGACTGTGCCGACAAGAAACCGGAGTCCGGTTCCGTTGTTTCCGAGATAGAGGGGGGAAGAGGGGGTGACCAGTTTGCCGCCAGTCCCCTCCACCACAAAATCAGTCTGTTCCTGGGCGATGTTGGCCCCCAGCGCACGCAGGGCCTTTATCAAATGCTCGGTATCTTCCGAAATCAAGGCGTCTTTTATGATGGATTTGCCGCTGGCAAGCGAAGAAGTGATCAGCGCTCTCTGGGTATAGCTCTTTGAACCGGGGACGCTGATTACTGCATTGATTTCTCTTATGGGCTTGATCTGCTTCATCTATTTGCTAGTTCACTGAGGCAAATGTTCTACATTCGATTTTGGCAATCCAACATGTTGACGAAACACATCAACCGTTGCAAAAATACGAATATCGAAATCCGTACTGTTTTCAAGGCGTGAGCCGCAAATCCGAAACAATATCAAAATCCAAATGTTCGAAATTCAAAACAAATGCGGTCAGGTACTGGCGTATTCTGTTTTGGTCATTGATATTTCTGTCATTCGGATTTGCTTCGATATTCGATATTCGGATTTGTTCACCAGACTTAGGTATATTATTTACTTGCTATTCCTCAGCCTCTCCAACACCAGGTTTCTCATTAGCTCCACAGGGGGTTCTTTACCCGTCCAGATTCTGAACTGTTCAGTACCCTGAAACACGAACATCTCAAAGCCGCTCGCCACCATGCAGCCTGCTGCCTCTGCCTCCCTTAAGAGCATTGTCTTAAGCGGGTTGTATATAACATCCACCACTCCCTTGAATGCGCCCAGCACACGCTTTGGCACGGGCATCTCGTCTTCCTTGGGATGCATGCCTACCGGGGTAGTGTTGACCAAACAGTCTCCGTGAGCGCTTTCGATCTCAGAGAGGGGAACAAAAGCGCAATCCAATTCCTCGGCCAACGCACGGCCCTTGTCCTCAGATCTGTTCACAACAATGGCCTCTCCCCCTTTGCTAGTTACGCCAAAAACCACAGCCCTTGCCGCTCCCCCAGCTCCGATCACTACAAACTTATGATCTTCTATTGGGAGCAAGGCCTCGAGGCACCTGACGGCTCCAACCCAGTCTGTATTGGTACCTCGCACCCCTTCTGTTCCAAAGACTAAGGTGTTTACCGCCCCAATCTTTTCGGCTGTATCATCAATTTCGTCGATGAGTGCAAAGATCTCTCTCTTGAAGGGATGAGTCACGCTTGCACCCTTTATTCCAAGGGCCTTCATGCCGCTTACGGCACCTTGCAGATCTTGCACCTCAAAGGGAAGGTAGATGGCGTCAATGCCAAGGAACCTGAATGCAGCATTGTGCATCAGGGGACTCATGCTGTGTGCTACGGGGTTTCCCAGAATACCATAAAGGGAGGTGTGCCCCAGCACACTTGCTTCGCTCTCAGCAGTCGATCTCACGTGAAGTTCAGAGCCATCTCCGGTGATACTAGACTGCAGTTTTCTGGAAACCGAGATTATCTCGCTAAATATTCTGCTGATTTCTGAAGTGTTGAGCGGCCCCTGATTGCGCTGGGCCAAATACTTGAATATCGACTCTTCCCGGTGATGGTCATAGACACCCAGACCGTTTTTGACCTTGAGTTTGCCGATCTCGGCAGAAACCGTCGCCCGCTGGTTCAAAAGTTTTAGAAGATTCGCATCCAGATCTTCAATCCTGCGTCTCAGCCTGTCCAAGGAATCTTTACTCATCCCCGAAGCTCCTCAATGGCCTCCACCACAACACCCGAGGGAATCTCGGACGTTACAAAAGGAGCGCCTATTTCTTTCACCAGCACAAAGTGTAGCCGGCCTGCAACGGCCTTTTTGTCACTCCCCATGAACGCCTCGATTTGGGCTGTCTCCATACCTGCCGGAATCTTGATAGGAAGCTCGTATTCTTTAATCAAGTCAACGATCCTATTATAAGAAGTCGTATCCAGGTAATTCAACCTGTGTGAAATCTTTGCAGCACCCACCATTCCAATGGAGACTGCCTCTCCATGGGAAAGACTGTAGCCCGACGCAGCCTCCAGTGCGTGCCCCAGAGTATGGCCAAAATTGAGAATCCGCCTCAAGCCGAGTTCTTTTTCGTCCATTTCTACAACATCCGCCTTTATCTTGCACGAACGCGCTACTAAGCTATTCATCAGAGAAGGACTACGCCTCTTGATCTCATCCTTTTCGTGTTCAAGGAATTCGAACAGATTGTGACTGCCTATTATGCCGTATTTGATTATTTCG
>SDBU01006676.1_pt1 | contig 13499 bp, 32 predicted proteins | sample 2277071 | NCBI WGS metagenome assembly SDBU01 (sample SAMN10397929, study PRJNA504765) | marine sediment metagenome | isolation source: marine sediment core GS08_GC12, 126 cmbsf | place: Arctic Ocean: Gakkel Ridge, Loki's castle | collected 2008
CGATTATCCTGCTCCAGCGCGTAAAGTCGTGGCGCGAGGGCTACGATAGCCACGACTGCTTTCCCCACGACTTGCGCGAAGACATCGCCACAGTACTTCGGGCTTCGGCGGACACGGCGGTCGATGCTCCGGTACCCGAGAACGGACGGTTAGACTTGGACGATGAGCCGGGACCCTCGTAAAGATCGGGCGCGACGGAAGCGTCGACGATATCGCAACGACGCCTGGTGCTTGCGCAAGCTTCAAGAAGCAATTGCTGATCTCATGTTTCCACGTCGACAAGAGCGTGTATTGGTCGACCTAACGGCGCCGTTGCAGGATCCGATACGGATTGTTGTACCGATGCACATGAGACAAGCGGACAAGCCATGAAGCAGCGCCTCATCATCGACCTCCGCACCGAACCCGAGCGTCAAGAGGTCGGCTTCTATCCCGAGGCCTTGTCGATCCCAGTACCGAAGCCGCCGTTGAGTTTCCTTCAGCATCATCAGATGAGGAACGCTCTGGTATTTCGACTGAACCATCTGGATCGCCGCACACCCATCGCCGTCCACTGCGCCAAGGGCATTCGGTCCGAAATAGGTACGGCGATGCTCCATCAGATGGGCTTCGTCGACGTTCAGGACTGGGGCACGTTCCGAGGCTAGCGTTACCTGCTCGGTAGGTCTACACTGGGGCGCATGAGCGTCCGACCGATACGGAACAAGGAGCCGGGAGGTCCAGGGCGCGTGGCCAACGACACGCCGCCGATCTGCCCGAAGTGCCGCCGAGGTCCGATGGCTTCGTGCTTCGGGATCGAAGGACCCTACGAGGTGTGCGTCGAAGACGGCTGCGACTACGTGTCCGTCGAGCTTGGGACGCGCTGCTTCGTTGCTCAGGAACTTCGCGATGGGTGACTTCGAAGTCAAGGAACGTCCAAACCGCGTCGCTCCTGAAGACCTTCCAGCCCATGCGGAGTACCTCCAACTTTGGCGGTGCTTGAGGTTCCTCCATCTTTCTGAGGAAGAAAACGACAAGATGAGGGAGCGCATGGACGTCTTGTGGTTGGAGATGTCGGATGCGGACCGGAGCAGGGTTGAAGAATTGACCGATGAAAAAGCGGACAAGCCATGAGCTTCAAGGGACGCATCGTCAGGGCTGAGATCGCCGACGGTCTACGTGATGCCTCGGGGGTGCTTATCCACGGCGTGGTACCGGAGGGACTCCATGAGGACAGCGACTGCCCCGTCTGTGGGATCGAGCTTGCGGTTGTCGAGCACTCTCACTCGCGCTGTAGGGCGCGTGTGGTGCGAAGAAATCTCCTCCAGGCGATCTACGCCTCTCGCAGAGCGGAGGGAGCGTGATGCCGGGTCATTGTGACCACGAGCCGGTGCTCTACGACGAGGACGTACTGCTCACGTTCGAGCCTCCACCTGGGGTCGTCTACGTTGGCGACGTCCAGAGGACCCTCGTGGGTACTCCGGTGCGCCTCGTCTTTGTCGCGTTGACACCGACGCGCACGCTCGTCGCCTACGCTTGCCGGAGATGCGGGGGCGTGTACTCTCAGATCGTGGACGGCTCGTGACGAGGATTACTGAGGTCATCGACAAGGAGTTGGACGCGCAGATCCAGCGAAAAACGCAGGCGATCAAGGACGACCTGCGAAAGATCCGCGAAAACCTACAGGCTGCTTCGGCAAGAATAAAGGCGACCAGTCGCGCTCTCGCTGAAGATGAAGAACGCGTTCAAAGGTGGATGCGCGAGCGCGGGTATCATGATGAGCCCAGTTCATAGCGAGCGCGCCCGATGTTCTGGAAAGCACCAAAGGGATTTCGGGAGCCGCCGCGGCGCGTCAGCGACATACGCCACGGAGACCTTGCCAGGCTGAGGGAGCGACTCAAGGGCGACGGTAGTCCTTTGACCGAGTTCAACATGGCTAGACGCGAAGTGGACATCGAGGTGCCTCGGAAGAGGAAGGGCAAGCAGTCCACGAACTTCGTGGTGTACCGGCGCACGGGGTGCATGACCAAGGAGAGAGTGGCGGCGGTCTCAGCCGCCGAGCTGAAAGACCTCGTGCTGGAGTTTGGCTACTGCAGGGTGTGGGACGTCATGGATCGACCCATCATCGTGTCGCGTGCAGTGTGGTATCGCAACAGAGAATGGCGGGCACCTCCATGGTGACCCGGTAGACTCGGACGAGTGAGAAACATGACCAAGACTGCGTGTCCTATCCCAGAGTGTGGATACAGCGCCAACATGGCCGAGTTCGATGAGGCGTTGCGTCGTCCGTTGGATTTGAACACTACCCGTTCTCATGAGAGCAAAGATGCTCACCGTGACATGGACGACTTCGACGAGGACGAAGAACTTGCGCGACTCCGACGCGCGGTCAAAGAAACTGAGACGGTTTCGCCTGAAGAAAACCCTGAGCTGTACCGGTTCATCGTTGAGGCGTTCGGCAACATCGACGAAGGACTTCGCCGTCTTGGACCGCTGCCTCAGGCGTGGTTCGGTGCTGCTCTGGAAGATCATGGAGATTGAGATGGAGATTGAGTCTCCAGTCGTCCGATACAAGAGGACGATGGTCGAACTGTTGCGGCGGCGTAAGCTTGAAGAGTTTTCGTTGTCGGACGAAGAGCCTTACAGCGAAACCCTTGAGATCGAGTGGGAGCGAATGACGGAAGAGGAGCAAGTGCAGGTCGACGCCTGGTTACGCGAGTTGAGGTCGGAGACGTCTTAGATGGAGATTGAGTCACCGGTCGTCCACATGGGGAAGCCACACGACGTCTATATCGGCCGACCTTCGATCTGGGGTAACCCGTACACGCATCAAGCCCGCACGCAGGCGAAGTTTGTGGTGGCGACTCGGGACGAGGCGATCGAGAAGTACGAGGTCTACATCCGATCGACGCCTGAACTTTTGCGTCGGCTTCCTGAGCTTCGGGGCAAGCGCCTTGGCTGTTGGTGCGCTCCCTTCCCGTGCCACGGTGACGTGCTCGTCAAGCTTCTGGCGCAGGTGGATGCGGGGACGTTGGCGATCCCGTAGTATCAAGGCTGGCCACGGAGGCACCCAATGAAATTCCAAGTCTTGATCACCCGCGACGGCGAAGGGTTGGTGGCGGAGGTGTTGCAGAAGTACTTCGTGGTTCAAGCTCAAGGCTTCGAACAGCTTCTTCAGCGTTTCTTGTCGACGCTCTGGGCGTACAAGACGTTGGACAAACTTGACGGGATCGATCCGCTCAGCAGCCTCGACCCAGCGAAACCTCGTGTGTGGCAAGAGTACGAAAAGGCTGAGCCTGTCGTGTTCGACGAACAAATCCTTGCGCGAGCACGTGAGGGTTTTGAATTCCCAGAGCTGGAGTTTCGTCAGCGATGATCTGCTACAAGGTCGGCGATGCAACGCAGCCCTGCAGCGACGGCATCAAGCTGATCGTGCACTGCTGCAACACCCTTGGTGCTTGGGGCGCTGGATTCACTGCTGCCCTCTCGAAGCGGTGGACTGAACCTGAGACGCACTACCGAGTGATGCTGAAAAGTGTCCTGGGGACCGTGCAGATCGTGCAGGTCGAAAACGAGATTTACGTCGCCAACCTCATCGGACAAGAAGGTCTCGCGGGCCAAGCTGCGCTGCCGCCGATCCGGTACTCGGCATTCGCCGCAGGATTCGAGTCCCTGGGCGGACTGGGCGATGGAACACAACGCCTCCGTGCACATGCCGAGGATCGGCTGCGGGCTCCGCAGGCGGAGACTGGGCACGCGTCGAACCTCTTCTTGATGAGCACTTCGTCGCACGAAACATCTCGGTGACCGTTTACGACTGGCGCCCATGAAAAGGGGATCGGTGACCTACGACGACATGGAAAGCGCCGTCCGGCGCACCAAAAGCGCTCGCTGGATGAACGCGATCAAGACGCTTGGTGCTCTTGGGAAGCTCCCCCGCAACTGCGTCGTGGGAGCGCCCGGCATCGAGTTCAAGAGCACGGGCTTCCGTGTTCAGCTGCGGCCTGATTTGCCTGGGATTCAGGTGTTGTGAGTCGAGGGCTTCCACTCCGTAGCGCGAGGGCATAGGATGTCGATGGGGCATGCGCTTTGCCCTGACCGTCGAACTTCGGGACCCACGCCCGGAGTGAAAAGACGGCGAAGGGGTTCGACTCCACAGACCGCGTAGATTTCGCGTTTCCTCGTTTCGACCAACGGGAGCCAGACGCGTGGGGTCGGCAAGTCCCGAGGTCGGAATCGAAAAGGAACGACATATGGACAAGGCGAAGAAGCGCGTGCGTGCGCATGCGAATAAGCATGGGATGAGCTACCAGGCGGCGTGGAATCAGTTGGAGGGTCGCGGACCCGATGAAGCGCTGGAGTTTTGGGATTGGATGAAGCACGTCAATGGAAGAAGCGACTGCTTGACGATCGGGGACATCCTGAAGCTCAAGAAGGGCGAGCGAGTGCCTCTCTTGGTGATGGACCGAAACTTGTGCGACCACGTCTACCCGGATATCGGGGAAGGACCCAAACCGATTCAGCCAGCGCAGGAGTTCTTCGATCTCAAGCGCGACGGTGCTGTCTACGTCCACCGCGAGGGGATGACTGGGACGGTCGAGTGGGGGTGGGACGACGAGCACGACAGTGTGGACGAGCTGTTCACGTTCGAGATCGAGTTCAAGAAAGACCACTGGTATCCGCTCGACGAAGACGGGACGTTACCTGCTGCCGATGAGGAGTATCAGGTAGGGCCTCCAGAGCCTTGGGACGAGGAGGTCAACGGTGCGTGGGACGGCACGGCCCAGCACGGGGAGGAACTTCCTCCGACTCGGACGCATTGGAAGGACTACCCCGAGACGACGCACGTAGGGTGGCGTGGACCGATGATGCGGTGGGAGCGTGTTGCTGAACAACCTTCGGTCTTCACGAACATCGACCTGGACAGGCTTGCGGCTTGTGCGGCGTTACCAATGATCAAGCAGGCGCTTGAAATGGGCGACGATCGGTTGTGGCTCGCTAGAGAAGGAGGTGAGTGGGTGCTCGTTGTGAACGGGTTGACCGACGAGGAGTCTGAGCAGCTCAAGCGCAGGTTCACCAACGTGAATATTCAGGCGAGAGACGCGAGAGCGGCTTCGTTGACGACGGTCGACGAAGACGTCGATCTTCTGTTTGAGCGCCTGGGCCCTGAGGCTGCTCGGCTCCAAGTTGCAGAGCAGCTGACGAAGCTTCTACAAACGGAGGACACGTCGGATGAAGATGTGCCTCGCGCTGCCGATCTCCTCTTCCGGCGCGCCCACGTCCTGCTGACTCTCGCCACGGAGTTGTCTTGCATGGAGGAGGAAATGCCAGAGGAGGTTCAACGGGTGCTAGCGCTCATCGAATGGCCGGTAGGCATCGAGCCTCCGACGTTCGCGGAGATCTTCGATGCGAGGTAGCGTTACCTGACCGGTAGGTCTACACTTGCCCGATGGATGACGAAGAGTTCGATCGCATCGGACTGGGCCTCGATCGCACGTTACTGCAGGACGCACGGGACAACCGCAACCAAGATGTGACTCTGGTTATGTTGGTGCTCGTGAAGCAGGGGACCGAGGCTCGCATCGTTCATCAGAATATCGACTACGGTGATGACGATGCGCGCGACAGGATGAGCGACATGGTCTTGCGAGCCAACCGTTTTGGTTTGCTTGCTGACGGAGAGCGTTTGGAGCTGCGTGAAGTGGGATTGCGTGGACCCGACATGCTGGAACACTCGAAGACAAGACAGGAGACGACGACGTGACTAGGGGCGCCTGGGGTGTTGCAATCTTGCTGCTCTGCTTGGGCGTCGCGATCGGCCTCCTCATCCAATCGCAGCAGCACATCGCGTGTGAACGTGAACTCGCTAGCAGGGGCGACCGCCAGAACTCGTTGGAGACGGCGTTGGGTCGAACGCGTAGCTGTGAAGAGAAGCGGAGAAAAGCAGCCTGGGCTGGCGAGAGGCGGACGGAGCAGGCCCAGGTTCAGGCTCGGAGGAGGGCTGATAGATGCGTCGAAACGGTGCAGGCGGAGCGGGTGAACGTGCTGTCGGAGATGAGCGAGGCCGTCCTCATGCTGCTCTGCGCTGCCTACGACCTGAACGAAGATGTCCAGATTTTGTGCATCGACCGAGTCGGCATTGCTGAGCGAATGGTGAAAGAAGGAGACTGGTAGTTCGATGAGCCAGCGAATCAACCACCGACGCGAGGGTCGGCGCTACCAGGACAACGGTCCGCGATGGGAGAGTCACACCCCTAGCGCCGGGTGCAACACCACGCACGTCGCTCGGGCTCGTGCGGGCTGGCGAACGCTAGGGCGCCGCGCCGAGAGGCGGACGGGGCGTAAGGGCTCGGCCTCGGTTCACTACACCGTTCGTGGGCGCGAACTTCCGGAGCCTGAGCTAGAGGAGTCATGATCCGCCGTATTCTCAGGAGCATTGCCCGTCGAGTGCTTGGTGAACGGTGCACTCTTTGCGGTCGACGAGGTCTGCAGCAAGGCAGTGACATGCTGTATTTTTGTTGGAACTGCGGCCTACTTGAACTTGTCGAGCGGCCGGAGCCAGAGGAGTCATGATTCGACGAGCAGCACGTTTTGTTTTCCGTCCCGTAGAGGCAGCTCTGGAGGGTGGCGCCTACTTCATTCGCTGCTTTAGCGTTGCGTGGAAGCAAACGCACGCATGCAGGGACTGTGGCGAGTTCGGTCTCGGGCACATGCTCGACAACGAAGTGTGGGCATCCCTGTTGACCGACGAGGAGCGTCAAGAACATCCTTCGGGTGGACCCAACGATCCTACGAAGCCTTCGTTGCTCTTGTGTCTGCAGTGTTGCGAGGTTCGTCTTGGGCGTCCGATCACCTCTGATGACCTTGCTGCGGTGCCGATCAACCGACCGTTGAACTACGTGTTCGACAACGCTAGGGACGCAAGTACATGAGCCGCGGCATCTCGAACGCTAAGCTCGTCGAGTACTTGGACTCAGTGCTCGACTCTATGTTGGAGATACCTTCGTGTTGGGGTGCTCTTGGATGCGTCGAGCTTCAGGTTATGCGTATCCTTGAAGTGCGTTTGCTTGTGACGCAAGGAAGGTCTTTCGAGAACACCAACACCGTCATGTCGATGTACCGGGAGTTTCTCAAGGATGAATTTCCCAAGATCCAGGGAAGAGGTTTGAGCGTGTGCGTCGACGATGACGTTGTGGAGTTCGCCTATGTGCTGAAGAAGTTTTGTGACCACGTACGAGAGGAGCAAGACGATGTCGGCTGAAGTGAAGTACCTGGCACGCCAACAAGCCTTCGCGAAGCGCATCGTTGAGGCTGCTTGGGCGTTAGCCCAACAAACCGATCCTCGAAAGGCGAAACGGAAGCCATGACCATCAAGCCCGTGTTCGCCTGGTACGACTTCTGGGTCGGGATCTTCTGGGACCGGCGCAAGCGGCACTTGTACATTTTGCCGTTGCCGTGCGTCGGCATCGTGTTGAAGTTCCACGAATCGAATGAAGCCGTTGAACCGCGAAAGAACATGTGGAGTGCTTTTTTGGACGGCTTCTTGAACGGAATGAGCTGGGGGCTTTCGGGGTTCTTCCCGGCGCGTCGACGTCGACGTCGCCGACAGCGTCATCAAGCTGCCCTTCGAACCTTCGAGGACGATCAAAAAGCTTTGCTTGGCGACCTCGAACGTCTCCACGGAGACGCTGAACGAGCTGTGAAAAAGGTACCGTTGCCGAGCAGCGATCCAAACCCCGCAAAAGATCATGAATCTTCGTTGACCTGCGAGAAGAACCCTCAGATTGAATATCTGCGGAAGGCGTTGCGGGATGGAGACGACTTTGGCGGCTACGAGTGGCGGTAGTGTAGACTCGCTTGCATGGCCAACCCGATCGTCGTCGGACTCCTCCTTGCTGCGGGCTTCGGAACGCTCTACTGGGTCAGCAAGAAGACAGCGCCTAAGAAGAAGCGCAAGAAGAAGGCACCGAAGGCACAGCCTGGGAAAGTCGATCCTGGAGAGCCGACGCCGACTACGACCGACTGGCCCGAAGAGCCACTCATGACGACGTTGACTTTTCAGGAGACGCTTGGCTTGGTGCCTCCTAAAGTCGTTCTGCGACTTCAGGACACACTCAGGGTCGAGTTACCTTTCGAGTCCGAGCTTGGGGGGAGTTGGGGACATTACCCGCCGACGAACGAACGACTCAACGTCGTCATCGAAGGAACGGCCAAGTGGTATGACATCACGGCGTGGCCAAACGCGGAGCCGGGGGAAACGTTCGTCTTGATCCGTCGCCTCAAGTACGAGGAGACAGTGCTTGGAGTACAGCCTGTGATCAAGGAAGAGGGTCGTGTAGACATCGAAGTCGTACCCTCATCTTGATGGGGGTAGACTCCCACAATGGCCAACCCGTTCGTCATCGGTGCTCTTCTCATCGCAGGTGTAGGAACGCTTTACTGGGTCAGCAAGAAGACCGCCCCCAAGAAGAAGAAAAAGAAGAAGACTGCGCCGTCGGAGGAGCCGACCGAGCCAGCGCCTACACCGGAGGCACCGCCTACGCTTCCGATTCCGTTTCAAAGCGGTGTCGATCGAGACTTGGCCGTCAGCACAGGTGACGTCGTGTATGTCACGTACGATGCCGAGGCAGAGATCAAGCCGTTCGTCCAGACGAGCCCCTCCAACATCCCGTTCAAGAAAGAGGAGCCGGGCGTCTTCAGCTTCACCATCCAGGGCCCGGGACCTACGTCGCCTGTGATCTTGGAACCTCGTGCCCAACCATTGGGCCCTCCAACGGGCGCTCCCATGCGCCTTTTCATGGAGGTCACCTGAGTGAGGTAGACTTCGGGCATGGCTGCCTTCGCAGGTGCGAACCCCCTTGTTGTTGGACTCCTTCTCGCCGCAGGCGTCGGTACCCTCTACTGGGTCAGCAAGAAGACGGCACCTCCCAAGGCAAAGGTCTTGAAGTGGTACATCTTCACGGACACCTGCGAGTTGCGAGGGGTGAAGCCGCCTAGTAAGGGGGCCGCACAGAAGTTCATCGCTCAACAACTGATAGTGTTCGGAGGATGGGATGCGATTGGAAAGGCGCTTGGAAATCCGCCTGGAAATCTTGATCGGAACATCGAGTTCGTTCATGCGTTTGCGACACACCTCTTCAGGAAAACCGTCCCGTTCAAATGCATTACCTCGATGGGCTTGAAGGGCAATCTCCCCACCACTTTTGAAGGCAAGAACCAGTTCGGCCTCGACTACTCTCCCGAGCAAGACAAGATGACGTCACTCATGGTGGAGTACTTCAAGAACGCGGTCTCTGGTACAGCACAGCTTTTGGTGAAGGACTCCTACAACGTGTTCGGAGGCTTGGAGGCTGCAAGCGAAACACCGGTCCTCGCTGACGTCATCCGAGGCGTGGATCTGTGAGCATCAAGCCCGAGACGGCGGGGGTTCCTCGTCCCTTACCTCATATTTGAAGCCGTTCCTTCTTGGGGTAGACTTTGGGCATGGTTCACCCGCTTCTTGTTGCAGCTCTCGTCGTCGCTGGCGCGGGCACTTTGTACGTGATCACGAAGAAGGCGCCGACCAAGAAGAAGAAAAAGAAGAAGACTGCGCCGTCGGAGGATCCGACCGAGCCAGCGCCCACTGAGCCCGCGGCCGTCTCGACGTGGTACCTCTTCGGCGACGACTGCAAGTGGTTGGACAAGGAGGTGCCGAGCAACGAAGAGGGACGGCAGTTTATCCTCGACCAAATCGAAGCGTTTGGCGGACTCGGGCAACTGGGTGATCTTCCGGGCAACGTCGAGGCGAACCAAGAGTTCGCACGTAGGTTCGAGATCCACATGTTCGAACAGATGGTCTCTCCCACTTGCGCGGACGCCATCTTGAACCAAGGAATAAAGACGCCACCGCTCCTCGTCGAGTTCATCGACGGGCTGACCGTGGGAGTCGACATGTTCATGATGGATTTGGGCTACGACATGGGCATGGGCGTCGCGTTGGAAGGCGCTCCTATGGGTCCGAGTCTCGTTGACGTCGTCCGCGGAGTGTGAAACCGGAGTTTGCTGTAGACTCTGAGGATGGCTAACCCCATCGTCATCGGTGTTCTTCTTCTCGCAGGCGCAGGGACGCTTTATTGGGTCTCGAAGAAGACGGCACCAAAGAAAAAGAAGAAGCTGTCGTGGCTACTTGTCGGCGATGACTGTCAAAGGCTTGATGTACGGGAACGAAGTGACCAAGCGGCGCAGAAGTTTATCAAGCGAGAGATCAAGGTGTTTGGAGGAATAGCGCCGTTGGGAGATCCCCCGGGTAGCGTCGAGTTGAACACGGAATGGGCGCATGCTGTGGCGACGCACCTCTTCAAGAAGTTGGTGAGTCCCAAGTGCATTGCTTCGTTGGACCTCAAGGGGAACTTCCCGAAGAAGTCCGGCGAACCGAATCGCTTCGGGGTCGACTTCTTTCCGGAGCAGTACAAGATCCCCGGCGAGCTTCAGCAGCTGTTTTTTATGCTGGTGCTTGGGGCCGCGGGTGAACTACAGGACCTCGGCTACAATGTGGTCGGTCCGCCGACGCCCATCCCACCGCCGGGTGGACCAGTGGTGGAACCGGGTGGTCCTGTTATGCCGCCTCTGCCTGAGATGCCGGATTTCCCAGGCGCGGAAGCGGGAGTGGGACCGCAGGTCGACCTCGCCGATGTTCTTGGAGACCTCTTCTCGTGAAACTCAGTCCCGAGACGGCGGGAATCCTGACGCCCTACCTTCTTTTCGCAGCGATTCTTGGAACCGGCTGGGTCATTTCCACGCAGCTCAAGAAGAAGTGAAGGAGGGGTCTCTCGAACAGTAGGCCAAATTTTAGTTCCGGCGTCTTTGCGCACCGCCGATGCTTTTTCAACCAGCCGCCGCTTCGGATCTAGCGCACCGAAGCGGCGGTTTTTTCCAAGGAGGAGGACTGTGGACCCAACACCGTGCGCAATCTGCGGGAAGCCCACACCCTACGTCGTTCACGCTGACAGCCCGCTCCAGCCGACGCATCCGGAGTGTCGTGATGATGCGCAAAGCAACAAGGCGTACTGGGACGCTCCGGACGAGCGCATCCACCTCGTGATCGATGGCTGCCCTCCCGGATGGGGCCGCAAGAACAGGAAGTACAAGGCTCGCGGATCGAAACTCCTTTCTGACGAGTACAAGACGTTCTGCGATTACGTCTGGGCTGCATGGATGACCGCAGGCAAACCGCGTCTCGACAAGGGTGGCTTGAGCATTGAGATCCACGTCTACTGGAAGCGGAAGCGCAAGCTTGACGACGGGCATGTCACCGCCTACGCGGATGTCGATGCCGTCACGAGTGTTGTGCTCGATGCGCTGCAGGACAAGAAGGACAAGGCTGGGAACATTATTGAGCGGTGCCTCTTTGATAACGATATGAGGGTCGAGTCCAAGGTCGTGCGCAAGTTCGTCGACAAGGACCATCCTCGCGTCGAGGTCTGGGTGGGCGTCGATTCTTGAGGTACGATCGAGGTCACGATGGCGACCAAAAGCGAAGTAGGCAAGCTAGGTACTCTTGGGAAAGCAGGAGTCCCGGGTTTTGGACGCCACCACAATCCGATCTCAGCTCCGGGTATGGATTTGAGAACACCCGACGATCGCAACGTCGATGACATGGCCGAAGCCGCGGCTCGTTTTGGGGAGATGTGGGCCGAGTACTTCGACCAGCACAATGCTCGCTACCAGATTGAGTGGGGTGTTGTACCGGAAGGCGATGTCGAGATCTCTGACGACACGGGGACGTACACGACGCGATTACCTATGCGTTTCGAAGTCGTGATGATGAACTGCTTCGATGGTGAAAAACCTGACGAAGAAGAGATGAATACTGCAGGTGATCGCTTTTTGGAGCAGTCGGGCCTTGGAGAGTTTCTGTACTACGACGGATGGGAGTCAGGTTCGTGTGACTCGAACGATCCACACGATTGGCCGAAGAACTTCTGGTATGAGCACGACCGTACCGGGGAATTGTATACGTACGAGAGCTTCGAAATTCATGTACGAAAGCCTCAGATCCGTGGTGGCGTTTCAACCAAGAAACTCAAGAGCAAGCTCCTGAGGTAGACTCGGCGGATGCGTACCGCCATCAAGAAAATCGCAAGTTACTTCCTTACGGCTATTGGAATGTCTGAGCACATCAAAGCTCGACAGCTCCGAGCCGAATCAAAAAGGCGTCGCCATCGCGGTGAGTTGTTCATGCAAATGGGGGAATACTGGCGCCGCGAGCCATCGACCGAAGAGCCAGTCGAAGACGAGATCGTAGTCGAGGCACACTGATGACCAAGAAGAAGCAGACCATCCGCTGCAAGGAGTGCGCGGGTGAAGGTGAGGCTACCTACCAAGTGGGCTTCTTCAGCATGACGGGCCAGTGTCCGAAGTGCGACGGGAAGGGTAGGGTATCCAAGCCGACGCCTGAGGAAGAGCTGAAGGACAAGCTCCTCCAGTGAGCGAGAAGCCCCCGAAGATGAAGCTGACGGTGGAGATCCCGAGCCGGGAGGAAGCTGATCACATTCATCGGGTCGGCGCGCACGGGATCGTTGTAGAGCCGCTTGGACCAAACGCCTGGTTAGTAGAAGTGCGCGTCCCAGACGAGAGTCTCGAAGGTGATGCTTGGTACGAGACGTTGGAAGTTAGCGGTAACGAGTTTGAACTGCAGTAAGAGAGCCCGGCTCGCGCAAAAATGCAGTCCGAGCTGGGCTCTGTGGCGGCCTTCCTAAGGCCGCGATGGATTGTCTTACGCTTCAACCACTCATCTCTCTCGGCTAGGTTTTTGAGAGAGAAGATTGCGGCGCCGCGAGTGGCCGGAGCACGAAAGTCGGATCCTAATTCCGATGCTTTACAAGCACCTGCGTGTGGGCTTCGGCCGATTGCAGCGCGCGCTCGGGTACAGTAGCAACACACCTATGGCTGTCAACTTCTCCCTCCTCCTCGTAGGTGTCGCTGTCGTTGCAGCCGCTCTGGCGTTCGCCAAGCCTAAGCCCAAGGCCAAGCGTGCTCGTCTTCCCGATCAAGGAACGATCGCGGGCTACGACTACTTCGTCGAGCACGTCGGTGGTGCGGTTCGAGGCGACCAGTCTCCTGCCGTGATTGCCTTTCACGGTCGCGGTGGGACCCCAGAAGGCATCGCCGACTGGATGCGCGACGCCATCGACCAACCTGCACACCTGATCGTGCCCACCGGCAAAGAGACGCTGGGCAACAACAATGCGTGGTGGCTGGAGCGTGCTGCGAGTGCCGATCAAGGTCAGCTGGCTGCAGAGATGTCCTGGGCCGCTCAAGACCTGAAACCGTTTCTGAAGAAGGTCCGTGCTGCGTATGGCAAGCCCATCGTTGCAGGACACAGCCAGGGCGCGATGATGGCAGCGCTGCTTGCGGCGCAACATCCGCGTTTGATCAAGAACGCAGTCGGCGCAGCAGCGTGGTTGCCGCGCGATCTCCAGACGGGCCAGACAGCCCCTCTGACGGTCGTCCATGGAATGAACGATTCCATCATCCCGTAC
>SDBU01006677.1_pt1 | contig 13499 bp, 11 predicted proteins | sample 2277071 | NCBI WGS metagenome assembly SDBU01 (sample SAMN10397929, study PRJNA504765) | marine sediment metagenome | isolation source: marine sediment core GS08_GC12, 126 cmbsf | place: Arctic Ocean: Gakkel Ridge, Loki's castle | collected 2008
ACCATAGAGCTTGATGAAATCACGGCTGTCTGGCAGGCCGGCCGGCGGTTGGCCGAGCGCGACGCAGATGACCGCAAGATATTTACATACATTGATAAGGATGACGATGATGTGGTCGATGACGCCGATGACGATCCTTTTGATGACAGCGGAGAGGTGGTTCGCTTCCATACCGGATCTGCTGCTGCAATAAGTGCAATAAGGCCTTATCTGGGGGTGGAGGCTGATGCCGCCTGGGAATATCTGGCAGGGTCCCTGGCCAACAGCCACATTAACCGGGTCACCAACCTGATTGAGTACATCCGCGGAAACGATATTTCCGGGCTGAGAACAAGGACCTTTGATTACGACGAAGACGGCACCGACGAGACCTGGAAGCTGGGGGATATTATCCATTCCACGCCGGTTACCATTTCCAAACCCCCGGATAATTTTCACGTTATCTACGGTGACGAATCCTACCAGGACTTTTATAATGCCTTTAAAGACCGGGAAACAGTGGTTTTCGTAGGGGCCAACGACGGAATGCTGCACGCGTTTACTTCCTGGAAATACAACAGTACCACCTTGCAATACGCAGATCCCTACCCCGCGGACGGTGTCGTCGATGCAACCTATATTCCTAACGAAGTGATCGGGGATGAGTTATGGGGCTATATCCCACAGAGTCTTTTGCCCCACCTGAAATGGCTGCCATCTTCCAGTTACGGCCATGTCTATTATATGGACATGAAGCCCAAGGTTTTCGATGCTGAAATACTCGCAGATAATACTCACTATGCCGACACCACCGGCTCGGGAAAAAACTGGGGCACTTTTCTTTTGGTGGGCTTCAACCTGGGGGGCGGGGATATCCAGGCCAAGGAGGATTTTGATTACGACGGCAGCAATAATGATGCCGGAAGTACCCGTAACTTTTATCCCAGTTATGTACTCCTGGATGTGACCGAGCCGCGAGATCCCAGGGTGATATGGGAAAGAAGTTATGGTGACTTGCAGGCCAGCGCATCCACGCCTACGGTAGTAAAGGTAAAGGACAAGTGGTTTGCCGTATTCGGTTCCGGCCCCAGTGGCTGTGACGGAGAAAGCACCCAGACCGGTAAGGTCTATGTGGTGGATTTAGCTACAGGCGATCCATACCAGAATTCCGACGGTGATGACTGGCTTTTTGAAACCGCCGAGAGCAAGGCTTTTATGAACTCGCCGGTATCTTTGGACAAAGCGCTGAATTTTAATGTCGACGCCATTTATTTCGGCCAGACGTGGCTCCAGGGAGCCAGCAACTGGAAAGGCAAAGTATACAAGCTAACGATTCCCTGGGCTGACAGCCTTAGCGTTTATGATGGAGCCGATCTTACCAAATATTCGGATGATCCCAAAGATACGGACAATCCGTGGATATTTACCGAACTGTTTGATGCCACTCGACCGGTCACGGCAACCCTGTCATTAAGTGTTGATGCTTATGAAAACGTATGGATATACGGAGGGACCGGCCGTTATTTGAATGAAGATGATAAGAGCAGCACGGACACCCAGTACCTTTTTGGTTTAAAAGATCCGTTTTTCAACCAGGGCCTGTACGCGGCTGATTATTATCACAGCTACAGCAGCACAAACGGGTTGGCTCATTCCGACCTTCTGGATGTTGATGGTATTGTTGTCACCACCGCCAGCCTTGTCTTTAATAGTGCCGGCGCCCCTTACGATGGGGTTGGAACCTGGGACGAACTATTGAGCGACGCTAAAGCCGCCGACGGCTGGATCCAAAGCATGACCGGCGGGGAACGGATCCTGACCAAACCGACGCTGCTGGGCGGGATTGTGTTTGTACCATCATATATACCCAGCGCCGATGTCTGCGGATTCGGCGGAGACAGTTCGCTCTACGGCGTCTATTTTGAAACCGGTACAGCCTATTATAAAACGATATTCAGCAATCCGGCAACCGTCACCTATACCGATGCAGGCGGTGACACTCATGCCCAAGTTGTCGGCAAGATCAGCTTGGGGGCGGGCAAGGCCTCCAGCCTGGGTATACATGTCGGGGGCGAAGAAGGCGCCAAAGGATTTATACAGCAAAGTACCGGCAGCATTGTCGCCGAAAGTCTCACGCCGGCACTTACCATCAAAAGCGGTCTGACTTCATGGCAAGAAAAATAAAATGTAACTGTTGAGCTGCCAAGACATAAAGCCAAAAGTGAGGAAAAGAATTATATTATAATCGTCGAGACTTTGTGCCTTAGCGGCGGATCTATTAAGATAAAAGGAGTTATTATGAAGGCAAACATAACGAAAAAAAGTTTGATGAAAGTTTTTGTTTTGTCTTTGATTTTTTTAGCAGGTCTATTCAGCGGCCCTTTTTTGACCGATTCAAAAGCATCCGAGGAAGAATCTGAAATGTATTCTTCCGTTTTGATCCAGGGCAAATATAGAGATGCCATTTTGGCATATAAGGATATGCGTTATACCGTCACGAAGCTGACAAAGATATTCGATAGCAGCGGCAATGCGATGACCATCGCTGATCTTCCTGTTCCATGCCGAGCAAAAATATACAGTCAGCCAGAAGTGTACAACGACCCGATTGCCACTAAAATCATCATCACCGAAATCATGCCCGGCGCAACCACCGACTGGTATGTTCCGATGCCGGAATGATAGAATGACTTCCGACATGAAACCTGCCAAGAAAAAAAATGATTCAGGCAATCCCTTTTCCGTGGAAAATGTATGCCAAACCCTTCTTGAAAGCGGTCTGGTGACAGAGGCCGAGGTAAAGAAGATTAACAGGAAAAAGGATGCCGTCCGCGAGAAGCTGGAGCGGCTACGGGCCCAGCGCCTGGCTTCCTCGCGGGCCGAGTTCAAGATAATCAACCCCATCACCATTGTGGATGTTATCGTTTCCCTTGAGTTGAGTAGAGCCGATAACCGTGCCTGGCCTCTGGATGAAGAAATCATTTTCCAGACCCTCGCCAAAAAATGGAAAATTGCATACAAAAAGATCGATCCCCTCAAACTGGACCTCAACGTAGTGACCACCACCATTCCGCGTACCTTTGCCATGCGACACCTGGTTCTGCCTATCGATATAAACGACGGTTATCTGACTGTGGCCACCTCCAACCCCTTTAATGTTGAGGTCGTTGAAGACCTTACACGGGTTACCCAGTTGAAGGTCAAGACGGTTGTCAGTTCCAAAACCGATATTATCAAGTCCATTGATGAATTTTTCGGCTTCAAGCGTTCCATTGTCATGGCAGAGGACATGTTCGCCACAAAGGGAGTCGATCTCGGTAACCTGGAACAGTATGTTAAATTAAAATCGGCCGATGAACTCCCGCCCCATGACCAGCACATTGTGAATGCCGTCAACCACCTGCTGGTCTACGCCTTTGACCAGAAGGCCAGCGATATCCATATTGAGCCCAAGCGGGATGAAGTTCAGGTGAGGATGCGGATCGACGGTGTTTTGCATACTGTTTATAAGCTGCCCAAAAAAGTTCACAACGCCATCATCAGCCGGATAAAGGCCTTGTCCAGGCTGGACATGGCGGAAAAGCGCAGGCCCCAGGACGGACGGATCAAGACCGATAAGGGCGGCGTGGAAGCCGAAATACGGGTTTCCACGGTCCCGGTAGCGTTCGGGGAGAAGGTGGTGATGAGGCTCATGGACCCCGATATCCTTTTTCAGGACTTGCGAGGGCTGGGCTTCACCTCCACGGATTTGGAACGTTACAATCAATTTGTCAGGATGCCCCATGGCATGGTGCTGGTCTGCGGCCCCACCGGCAGCGGCAAATCGACCACCCTTTACTCGACGCTCAAAACTCTTTCAACCCCTGAAATCAACATTACGACCATAGAAGACCCCATTGAGATGATCAACGAAGAGTTTAACCAGATCGCAGTACAGCCGGCGGTAGATATTACTTTCGCAACGATCATCAGAACGATTTTGCGACAGGATCCGGATATTATCATGATCGGGGAAATGCGTGACCTGGAAACGGCGGCAAGCGCCATCCAGGCGGCATTGACGGGGCATTTGGTGCTATCTACACTGCACACCAACGATGCGACCTCCGTGGTCACCCGGCTTTTGGACCTGGGGACCCCTGCATTTATGATTCAAGCCTCACTGGTGGGTATTCTGGCCCAGCGGCTGGTTCGAGTGATCTGCGATTTTTGCAAAGAATCCTTTGAGATCGATGCGGAAGATTTGAGAACCATGGGGCTGGATGTGGAAAAAAAAGGTCGATTAACTCTTTATCAAGGAGAAGGGTGCATCCGCTGCCGCAATACCGGCTATCGGGGCAGGTCCGGCATCTATGAGGTGCTCCCGTACACAGACGCCTTAAAGGAACTAACGACCGGCGATGTCGATATCTCCAAGGTTGCCCACAAGGCCATGAAAGAGGGTATGGTCACCCTCAGGGAAAATGCCGTCAAGAAGCTTTTAAAGGGAATTACTACTTACAACGAGGTGCTCCGGGTCACCTGGGAACAAGCCTGATTCGCCCATTTGCTGTGTTATCAGGGATTCGCGGTTAAGGTTCAAGGTTGGAAGGTTCAGAGGTTCAGAGGTTCAAAGGTTCAGAGGTTCAAAGGTTCAAAGGTTCAGAGGTTCAACGTTGAACGCAGAACCCAGAACGAATAACCCAGAACGCAGAACCCAGAACGGTGAACCTAATTCGTCCAAGTACCTTTCGACTGACTTTCAGTCGGCACAGAAATCAACCTACTTTAGCAGATAGTGGTTTAATCGGTTGGACTGCGAAAGGTCGCGCCGGGGTGTACCGACTGTTCCGAGTTGGTTATAAGCACCGTTGAGGTTGTAAGTTCGGTGTGAAGAACCAGCAGCGTACCGTAAATCACCTGTGTCCGGAAAAAATCTTGTTTTTGCTTTTGACCGATTTTCTCCTTTTCCTGGTAATATATACTATAAGACTGTCCTTTTTCTACCCCGTCTTCCTGCCCCTTGTTGATGAATGCTACCGTATGGGCGCCTATAAGGCTATCTTGTTCTTCAGTTAAAAGGATTTTACCGTTTAGTCCCGGCTGGCTTGCAGTCAGGGTTATTTTCGGGTCCTTTTTTTTGTATGGCATCAAAAGATCATTGACTCCAATGGCACGAAAGGATTGTATTACTTTGGCTATGGCAAAACGGGGTTCTTTTTTAATAATTTCGACGACACCTGTCAGATAATGCTGGATTCCTATGCGCGCCTTTGTCTTTTTGTCTTTCAGCGGTTTCATCGTTCGATATACGGTGTATTTGCCCCCCAATGCATACGGCATGTCGTTCTGTTGCATGATGTAAGCCAGATCCCCGGTACTGATCATGGTTTTATTATCTTTGACCTTAAAGATGTAACCGTGGGGAACGACAGGTGTTTTGCTGACAAATCCAATGCTGTCGATGGGTGAATAGTAGTAGTAGGGCAGTTCTTTGGGCGCTTCCGGCTCTTCTTGGGGGAGCGGCTTCTTTTCCGCAGTTTTAATGACATAGCTTTCGACTCCCGTTTGATGAAAGAGGCGAATGCGCATGCCCGGATATATCCGGTGAGGATTGAGGATCTGGTTGTTTTCCTTCCATAAATCCGGCCACAGCCATGCTGAATCAGAAAAACGCTGTGAAAGGTCCCAGAGCGTGTCGTTTTTTTGAACGGTATAGTAAAAACCGGCCTCATGCTCTATGGTTTTGGTGGTTTCCTGTGCCGCGAGATGCAACGGGGAAAAGATCATAGCGAAAAAAATAATCAAACACGTAAACACCCGGAAAATATGATTGCAAAACATCTGAACCCCCAATTTAATCATTTGTAACTATTCAGCCACTCCTGTCCACTGTACAAGACTTTGGCAGGCGGGAAGGCACAAGCCGACTTCGCCATAGTAGCTTTAGCTACGACGGCTGAAAGGCACTAAGAGATAATGGTTTAAATTGTCCCCCTTAACTTTTAGTTGGCGCCAAGTGCGGTGCCTTTCGCTTATAAGATCCCGCAAGCTTGCTTGCGGGAGTTCTATAAAATCGTATTACGATTTTATTTATCCTGCTTAGCGGTTTTTGTCAAGCTTTTCAATAATTAAGCTATTCGGATAGGCATACAAAAAATTGGGGCAAAAAAAAGCCTCCATGCTGAAAGAGCATGAAGGCTTTTGAACAAACATTATCAACCGGGCCTGGGTTACATCATGCCACCCATGCCGCCCATTCCGCCCATGCCGCCGCCGCCCATTCCGCCGCCGGGGGGCATCGCCATTTCCTGTTTTTCTTCGGGTTTGTCCGCGACCATGGCTTCAGTGGTCAGCATCAGCGAGGCAACGCTGCCGGCGTTTTGCAGTGCATAACGAACCACCTTGGTGGGGTCGATCACACCGGCTGCCATCAAATCTTCATATTTTGAGGTTTCGGCATTAAATCCAAAAGAACCCTCTTCTTTTTTTACCCTGTCAATGACAACGGATCCTTCAAAACCGGCGTTGTTGGCAATCTGGCGCAGGGGTTCTTCGATGGCGCGCATCACAACTTTTACTCCCAGTTTTTGATCCGCCTTGAGTTTCATTTTTCCCAGAATCGGCAGACAGCGGACCAGGGCAACACCACCGCCGGGCACAATGCCCTCTTCAACCGCAGCGCGGGTGGCGTTCAATGCATCTTCAACCCGCGCCTTCTTTTCCTTCATTTCAGTTTCAGTGGCTGCGCCGACATTGATGACGGCAACACCACCGATCAGCTTGGCAAGGCGTTCCTGTAATTTTTCTTGATCATAATCAGAAGTGGTCTCATCGATTTGAGCCCGGATCTGTTTTACACGGCCTTCCAGAGCGCTGCGTGAGCCGGCGCCGTCAACTATGGTGGTATTGTCTTTGTCAATGGAGATGCGTTTGGCCTGACCAAGGTCAGTCAGAGCAAGGTTTTCAAGTTTAATTCCCAGGTCTTCGGATACTACCTGGCCGCCGGTCAGAATAGCGATATCTTCGAGCATGGCTTTTCTGCGGTCGCCAAAACCGGGGGCCTTGACGGCCGCTACATTCAGGGTGCCTCGCAACTTGTTGACGACCAGGGTGGCAAGGGCTTCGCCTTCGATATCCTCGGCAATGATAACAAGCGGTTTGCCCATCTTGGCAATCTGCTCGAGGATGGGCAGCAGATCTTTCATGTTGCTGATCTTTTTTTCGTTAATGAGAATATAAGGTTCTTCCAATGAGACCACCATCTTCTCCGCATCGGTTACAAAATACGGCGAAAGGTAGCCGCGATCAAACTGCATACCTTCAACAACCTCCAGGGTAGTCTCCATAGCCTTGGCCTCTTCAACGGTAATGACACCCTCTTTGCCGACCTTGTTCATGGCTTCGGCGATGATGTTGCCGATGGTTTCATCGTTGTTGGCCGATATGGTGCCGACCTGAGCGATCTCACGCTGATCTTTGGTAGGCTTACTCATGTTGTGCAGTTCTTTAACCGTAACTTCAACGGCTTTGTCAACACCGCGCTTGATGGCCATGGGATTGTTGCCGGCGGCAACCAGCTTCTGTCCTTCTTCATAGATTATAGCGGCCAGTAGCGTGGCCGTAGTGGTGCCGTCACCGGCCATGTCACTGGTCTTGCTGGCCACCTCTTTTACCATCTGGGCGCCCATGTTCTCAAATTTGTCATCCAGTTCGATTTCCTTGGCCACCGTTACGCCGTCTTTGGTAACCGTGGGCGATCCCCAGGATTTATCAAGAACAACGTTCCTCCCTTTGGGACCGAGAGTTACGACAACCGACTCAGCAAGCGTTCTTACCCCGTTCAGCATGGCTTCGCGGGCTTTCATACCATATTTTATTTCTTTAGCCATATTGGTCTATCCTCCGTTTATTTTTTTAAAATTATTCGATAACGCCAAGAACTTCGCCTTCATTCATGATCAAGTATTCTTCACCATCAACATTTATCTCCGCGCCGCCATATTTGCCGAATAAAATCTGGTCACCTTTTTTGAGTTCAAGCGGGATTCGTTTGCCGTCTTCGCCCAACTTGCCGTTTCCAACCGCAACGACTTTGCCTTCGGCCGGCTTTTCCTTAGCAGTGTCAGGGATAATGATTCCTCCCTTGGTTACTTCTTGCTCCTCAACACGTTTTACCAAAATTCGGTCATTCAAAGGTCTAAGTTTCATTTTTAAAATTCTCCTTTTACATTAGATCATTAGAAATGTTGTTATAGAACTGCTATTTGTTTTTTATGATATTGCCGGAAATGGATGGGGAAGGCCTTAATTTTCCAGCATACTGAAGTTGTAACTTTAGAAAATAATCACACATTTTTGTTTGTAAAGGGGTTTATGAAGTTTTATCGGCAGATTTCTCCGGTTTACTGTCTTTTGATTTGCTTGTATCTGTCGATGATGCTTTGGCCGCCTTCTCTTGGGAGGTGGAAGTCTTTCGGGTTTTGCCGGCATAGTCGGTTGCATACCAACCGGTCCCTTTGAGATGGAAACTGCTATGAGAAATAAGCTTTTGCAGTTTTCCGGAACAATGGTTGCATTTTTTTAGAGGTTTGTCGGAAAATTTCTGAATAACTTCATTAATTTTCCCGCATTGCATGCATGCATATTCGTAAATGGGCATCTGCTTAATATCTCCTTTTTTCAATCTGATCTAATATAGCCAATGTTAAAGTATTGTCAAGGCTTAGGCTAATATTTTATTATAAATTTTTCAATTCGTCAATCGGTTGGCGCCATCTGTCATAAAACTTCAATACATCCGCCGATCCGGGAATACTAACCGGGTCGAGAATTTCATGCGTTATTTCATGAACACGTGACTCTTCCGCCATTGTTTCATGCTGAGAGGCATCAAAGCCTTGAAGGAACTTGCTGAATCTGACTATATGAATTAGTTCGTGGGTTATGATATAGAGGATAAACGGTAAAAGCTTAATGTCCGGTGATTGCCTGAGTGTTGCCAGGATCGTATGGTCCTGAAGACATATTTTGTAAAAATCATATGCGGCAGAACCCAAAGAGGAATTTTTGCGATGTCCCTGGTAACGTATTATTTGTGCAAAGGGTCCGTGAATGGTTTCGTCGGGGCTAAGGTCTGCCAGGGTTTTAATGTCGTATCTGCGGCCCAGCCACTGACTGGCGGACATCTTGTAGGAATTGCTCACAAGTTCTTCAGACATGGCAACGCCGTTGTTAACGATGGCAATCTGATCAGCGTTGAAGGTTTCAAGGTTTTCCATGGGGTTTTTTGAAAAAAACTGTAGACAAACAAATTTGAATCATGTAGAAAATTATTTTTACTGGTTCAAAATAAAATAAGATTGGAGGTGATCTGTTGGGTAGTGTCGTTAAAAAACGAAGAAAAAAAATGAGAAAGCATAAACACAGAAAACTTTTAGCCCGTACACGCCATCAACGAAGAAAAGGCAAATAATATTCAGGCCGACCTTTTCTTGATTATAAAAAAGCACCAATTCCGCTTCAAGAGGTCTTGGTGTTTTTCTATCTTAGGGGGCATACCCTTTAAGATATTTAAAGAACTCCGAGTCCGTTGAAATCACTAACGAACTGTCCTTGCCAAGGGCCTCGCCGTAGATTTCAAGCGTTTTGATAAACGAGTAAAAATCAGGGTCGACGCCATAGGCGTCAGCGTATAATTTGGTCGATTCGGCATCGGCTTTACCTTTTATCGTTTGAGCCTTACGGTAGGCTTCGGAAGTGATCTGCTTCAAATCTTTTTCTTTACTCCCTAATATCTTGCGGGCCTCACCTTCACCTTCGGATCGAAATTTTTCTGCAATCTGTCTACGCTCGGCGATCATGCGGCCGTATACCGAATTTCTGACTTGCTCTACATAATTGATGCGTTTGATCTTCACGTCGACCACTTCAATGCCGAACTTGGACAGTTTGGGCTGGGCCTGGGCCAGGATCCGCTGGGTAATTTTTTCTCTGCCGATGGTGATGTGAAACGATTTTTTATCTTTAGCCTCTTCAAGTTCAATACCTCGTTCAAAAGTGTCCATACCCCGGTTGGTCTGGCGCACCGCTTCAATCAGCCGGTTTTTGGTAATCAAGTTTCTAACCGCGGGATCGAGAATATCATCAAGCCGTCCCTGGGCGCTGATGGTGTTGTTGACCGTCTGAAAAAATTTAACAGGATCGACAATTTTCCAGCGGGCAAAGGTGTCGACCCAGATATAGGTTTTATCCAGGGTGGGGATCTGTCCGGGATCACCGTCCCATTCCTGAAGATTTTTCGGGAAACGATTGGGATACTGAATAAAAGGAATCATGAAATATAAACCGGAGTCCTGCTTGGGTGCGCCCACTACTTTCCCGAACTGGGTTACAACCACCTGTTCGGTTTCATCCACTATATAGGCGGAAAAATAAATAAGGGCAATGGCAACAGCGGCAACGATTAAAAAAGCACCTTTAGATTTCATTATTTTACACCGATTTGTTTCCCAAGGTTAAGCAGCGGCAAAAGGTTTGTCTGATCCGAATCAATGATATATTTGTCCCCAAGTTTAGGGAAAAGGTCTTTGAGCATTTCAAGATATAGGCGCCGTCTGGTAACGTCCTTGGCCTTGGCGTATTCTTCGAATACAGCCACAAACCTGGAAGCGTCACCCTTGGCCCGGTTGACGCGGTCAAGGGCATACCCTTCCGCGGCTTTGACGGTCCTTTCGGCCTCTCCGCGGGCGGCCGGGATCGCTTTGTTGTAATCCTCCTGGGCCTGATAGACCATTTTTTCCTTTTCCTGGATGGCCTGGTTGACTTCATTGAATGACGGCTGCACCGGCCCGGGAACATTGGTTTTTTTCATTTCAATGGTGACGATATGGATGCCGGATTCGGCATTGTCCATTTCTGCTTGCAGGACATTTTTGGCTTCAATGGCGATTTCTTCGCGCTTGCTGATAACTTCATTGATGCTGCGGTCGCCCACTACCAGGCGCATGGCCGCTTCCGACATATCAATCAGCAGTCTGCGAACATCGGCAACTTTAAACAGAAAATTGTAAGGATCCTTGATGCGATACTGAACGATCCAGGGCACCAGGGCCACATTCAAGTCACCGGTCAGCATCAGGGATACGCTGGCAGTCTCACCTCCGCCTCGAGACCGTGTGCGCGCTTCTTCGCGGGTGGAGCGGAAACCGAATTCTTCCTTGTAAACGCGGCGAACCTTAACCTTGGTAACCTTTTCGATTCCCGAGGGCAGCTTGAAATTAAGACCGGGCTGAGTGGTACGGACAAATTTGCCGAAACGCTGGATAACACCGACTTCATCAACGCCGACCGTAAAAAAGGTTGAAGTGCCGAAAAAAAGAATAATAATAAGTAGAATCAACAGCGGGCCGCCCGGCAATTTAAACTGCTTGAATTTTTCAAAAAGATCATTCATCTGAGGAGGAATGCCGCCTCCGCCCTTGCGCTGTTGCTTCTCTTTGAGTTTTTCCCAATCCCAGCTCATAGCTTTAATCCTCTTGGTTTAAGAGGCAATTTCAAAACATCCTCTTTAAAGATAGTTGCAAAATGCGATTTAATAACTCGTTAGAATGCTCGAATTATTAACTTTACTAAATTATGTTACCAAACCCTGCAAGTCAAGCAAAAAGCAGAAGTAAGATATGAAATATAGGCGGCCTGGTTTTTCTTGACAATCGAACCGTTCACTTTATAGTCTTCAAAGAAGGATCATCTCCAAAAGAGTTGGAGTGATCCTAAGGATTCAAGGGTTCGAGTGAAATACTTTAAAATATCTATGCCTTAAAAGTTTTGCAGAAGTTGCAAAGGCTATGTTTGCATCTATATAAAAAAACGACTCACAAAGGTATCCTCTGAAGAAGAAAGGTTCTATTTTACTGAACCCTAAACCTGAGAACGCCCACGATAAGGTAACCCTGAACGGTGAACTTTGAACCTGTGAACGCCTACGGTTATGAAAAGAAGAAAAAACGTTAAAGAGTTTACGCACATCGGAAATATTATTAGCAATGTCTTGAGGTCCTATCGCCATGAGGCGGATGAAGGTCTGGCACAGATATGGGACCTTTGGGATCGTGCCGTCGGAGAGAATATCGCTAAAAATGCCCGGCCGGAGGCTTTTAAGGGTAAGCTGCTTTTAGTAAATGTAACCAGTTCAGCCTGGGCCCATGAACTGCAATTTTTAAAAAAAGATATCATAGCAAAAGTCAACCAAGCTATGGGCAAAGCCCTGGTCGAAGAAATAAAATTCAAGATTGGACCGGTGTAAGTGAATTGTATAGAAATTTCCTATTTAACTGGATGTATAGAACGCGGATAACACAGATTAAAACGGATTTACACAGATACATATAAAATAATATAAAATCCGTTAAAATCTGTAGAATCCGTGTCATCTGTGTTCTATTATCTTGATTGTATAAGTAATGGATTCTTTGACTATAGATGCTTTTTTTAACGGTCGTATTAAAGTCAAGCAGCACCGCAGCGGCTACCGCTTTTCCATTGATGCTGTTTTAATGGCCGGCCATGCCAAGCCGCGCCCTGAAGATACGGTTCTGGATCTGGGTACAGGCTGCGGTATAATTCCCATGATACTGGCATATCGTCATGCGACCATAAAAGTATATGGAATTGAGGTGCAGCCGCAACTGGCCGAGCTTGCAGCCCTTAATGTTGCAGAAAACAATATGGGGGATCAGATTTCAATTCTTTGTATGGATATGAAAACGCTGCAACCTGATGTGATTTCCGGGCCGGTGGATCTGGTAATAAGTAATCCCCCTTTCAGGAAGGCAGAATCAGGACGAATAAATCCTAACCGGCAGCGGGCAATTGCCCGGCATGAAATTAAGGCCACTCTTTTTGATGTTGTCGAAACCGCCCGTCGCATGCTGCCTCTTGCGGGACGCTTTATTACCATCTATCCGGCTGAGCGCATAACCGATATTCTTTCGCAAATGCGCAGCGCGGATATTGAGCCCAAATTTATGCGCATGATCCATTCCGGCACAAATACCGCAGCGAAGTTGATTTTAGTGGCAGGGAGCAAAGGAGGGCGCCCGGGGGTAAAAATCGGTTCTCCTTTAATTATTTATAAAGAAGACGGATCATATACCGAAGAGGTCCAGCAGATGTTTCAACCCTAATTGCCGAGTGAGCGGGGCCACGTCATTTAAACAGGTAATTGTTTGCAATAAATTAAATTCCAAATTCCAAATCACAAATATCAAACAAATTTGAGGTTTCCCTGGCTGAGTGGGTTGAGGACCTGGCCGGTGATTACTTTTGGGTAAAAATAGGTGGCTTTGCGCGGCATAATCAGGCCTTGGGCGGCAATATGCCGAACTTGCTCAATTTTTGTAGGGTTCAGAATAAAGGTTATATCGTGTTTGCCGTCCTTGACCAAATCAATGGCTTCTTCTGCCATCCTGGTGTAGGCAATCAGATTTTCATTATCGAGTCTGGCCTGATCAAAACCTAAGATCTCCATAAAAAGAAGG
>SDBU01006678.1_pt1 | contig 13498 bp, 15 predicted proteins | sample 2277071 | NCBI WGS metagenome assembly SDBU01 (sample SAMN10397929, study PRJNA504765) | marine sediment metagenome | isolation source: marine sediment core GS08_GC12, 126 cmbsf | place: Arctic Ocean: Gakkel Ridge, Loki's castle | collected 2008
GGCGATTGTCGCAACGCACGCTGCAATTGACCACGTGGGCATCCGTACTGGCGCAGCTATCACGCCCAATATGTAGTAAGCCGCATAAATGACTATCCATAACACTGCACACCACCAACCCCATGGACGGAGTCGAACCAAGCCGACAGCCGTTAGTACTCCGAAGAGTCCGCATACAGCGAATAGTGGCGCATACCCTGCAAGTGTGATATGAAACTGTATGCCGGGTAGGGCTTCAGGAGATGCGTAGGACGCTGCTTCCCTGGCAATGGAGGCACTCAGGGGAAAAAGCACTGCATAACCCAGGAACCCCACGCTGTATAGCCCGATTATCGCCCCAACGACATACACCGGCCAGACGGACGGCCTGGTTGTGCCCTCGTCAGTGTCTTTAAGGGTATTCATCTGTCTCCCTCCTGTACGCTCTAAGCGCGGTTGGGGGGGGCCGGCCTACATCCCGCTAACCCTCATGATTGCGAACCAGAAGTACCAGTAGACCAGGGGCATGCTGAACAGCATCGAGTCAAAACGGTCTAGCACGCCGCCGTGGGGCCCAAAGATGGTGCCAAAGTCCTTGATCCCGATGTCGCGTTTCAACACTGATTTGCCCAGGTCCCCAAGCTGCCCCACTGTCCCCATCATAACACCGAGCAGGGCGGCGTGCCAAACGGCAATACCCAGCCATCCCCCCACCAGCAGGGCACCAATGACGGCAGCAACCAGTCCCGCGACCGAGCCTTCCACAGTCTTGCCGGGACTGATTGCGGGTGCCAGTTTCACTCGGCCCCACAGGTTCCCCACCAGATAAGCGGCTGTGTCGCACATCCAGATCGGCGCGATGACGAAGATCAAAGCGCCCAGGCGGCGCCCGAATTCGTGGCCGGGTTCATAGCCCATCAGCGCGGGGACGTCAACGTATCTCATGTGCAGCACGAAGGAAAAAAGCAAGCCGATATATACTACGCCGAACACTGTGGTCGCGGCATTGGCAACCGGCGACTGGCCAGGCCGCCTCTTGAACTGGCAGACCAGCGTGCCGCCAACGCAGAACAGCAAGACCAGGAGCGTGAGATGCAGCGCTCCGGTGATAACATTCAAATCCTGGAGACCAAGCGTTGCGGTGCCGCCCTCTGGGATCAACGACTGGCGCACATTCTCACTGTACTGGGCGATGATAAGGATGAGCAAGGCGCACAGCGATCCCAGCTTGGCGTTGGGGCGTATCTGTTTGATACGAAGTGATGAGTAATACTCGTGGAGCGCAAACACCGTCATCAGGGCGATAACGACGAAGAACGGCCACCCCCCGATATACCCAATCCCGAACAGAACACCCAGAATAACAGCACCGAACAGGGCGCGAACCAGGAAATTGAGAAGCAGCCGCATGGCGGTATTTCTCCTTTTCGGAGCCTCGGGCTTCGAGGTCTACCGTAGGATTCCCCTATCTCCTCATATTTAGTGTCTGGTGCATCAGTTCCTCACTTGCGGCTCTGCCTTTCTGTGAATACAAGAGACTGGTGGCACCGCAGGCGGCTCTTGCTATTTGGGCACCGCCCGCCGGCGCTTCGTAAAGGCCGAAATAACTGTCTCGTCCAGGTCACGTCTCGTGGCAAGCAGATAGATCTCCTCAAACAAGCAGAAGAAGATGACCCCGAAAGTCAGCCATTTTAGGAGCTCATTGACACCAAAGACGAGCGAGTGCAGGACGAATACAAACAGCAATACAGAGGCCAGCTTGCCCGACAACAGATGCAGCGGCACTCGCTTGCCGTGGCGCAGAAACTGAAGGGCAAGGTCCGCCAGATAAATGGCCAGTGTGCTCCCAATGAGCGCCAGGTTATCGAGCAGCAGCTTGGGTATGAGTAGGTAGATCCATCCGACCAGGGACAGGTACACCAGCGTGTCGGCAATGTTGTCCAGCTTCGCGCCCAGGTTGGATTCCAGCTTCCACCTACGGGCGACGTAGCCGTCCAGGGCATCGGTGACGACACAGAGCAGAAAGACCGCGGCGAACAGCACGTTTTCCCGGGGCAGTGCCAGGGCCAACCACCACAACACACCGACCAGCAAGATCCTGCTGAAGCTGATTATGCAAGGCGCACGCTTAAGCTCCATCGGCAGCATCTCTTTGGGCCTCCTTTGGGCACCCGGCCGGCGCCAGAGGCTCTGGTACCGGCTTGACGTCTCCTGGCCTCAATATCATTCACTCGCTTTACATCCACAGTAGGGCAGCGCCGGGCGCCACTTCAATCTCGAGTGGCGTCTGGGCACGGACATCGCCGTCCAGCAGCGCCGGGGAGGGCTGATCCGTTCGTATTGCCACTTTTCGAGCTCTCAGCATCACAACTTTGGGCTCACTCGTGTGCACGCCGCGCAGCCTTCCGGCCCGCGGATTAACTATCAGCGCAACTTTCATAGCGATTCCCCAGTTCAACCAGGATACAGTTAGGTTGGTAGTTGATCTGGCTCGCTTCAAGCTTTCTCTTGCTGTTGGCCGGGAGTGATTTGCTGAAGACAGCTTGTCTGGTGTAGCCGGTGTGCCTTGGCTGGGGTTATTTGACCAGCACGTCTTAGGATTTGGGCCGCGTGGCTCCAGAGGAGCCGAACCATTCGCGCTCCGCGCGGCGCTGAGAAAAACCGATCAGGGTGTCGTCCTCCTCGGCCTCGCGTCGCTTCACGAATACGTGCTCGTACGCGGCCGCAAAATGGGCGCCGAAGAGCAACACTTGGGCGCCCAGAAAAGCCCAGAGTGAGAATATGACCACGCCGGTGAGTCCACCGTAGATGGTACCTTGCTGATGGAACCGTCCAATCGTGTAGGTGAATAGCGGCGAAGCCGCCTGCCACAATACGGCAGCGACGGCCGCGCCTGCCAGCGCCACCCTGGTCGGCACGTGTTGTACGGGCATGAACTTGTACAATAGCCCAAAGGCAATATAAGACAAGACGAACTGATACGCCAACAGAAAATGCGGGCGGGCCTGGCTCAAGAAGGTGGCAGGGATTTCCGGGAATTGCTGCAGCCAGGATTGTGCCGCTGCCAACAAAACGTTGAATAGCATGAAACCAGCCAGAAGCAGTCCGGCAACCAGCATCATGCTGAAAGTGACCAACTTGCGGGTAAAGTACCCGCGCAGCATCTTGCCGGGCCAGATTTCAGTCAGACTGCGCTCGACCGTCTCAAAGAGGCGCCGGCCTGCCCATATAAGCGCCACGATGCTGACCAGGCTGGCGACGTAAGCGTCAGGGTTATGAAGCAACCCGTCTACCTGTGGCATGATGCGGCCGGCAGCTTCCGCACCCAGGGCATTGACCGCCTCCTGGATCCGCAGATACACGTCACTGCCGGGCCCCAGCAGTATCTGCAAGCCGCCGGCGAGCAGGATCCCTAAGGGGGCTAAGCAGATCAGCGAGAAGAACGCGATCGCCGCGGCCATGAACAACCCGCCACCGAAGCTAAAGCGCAAGTAAGCGATGCGCAGCACGCGCCACCAGGGACTGAAGGCGCGTACCAGACTACTGTCAGTTTCGTTCTTCCCATGATGTACCGTCATTGGTAAGAAGTTCGACAATGAGTGGCCTCCTCCCTTCTTCGAGCAGATGCCTAAGGTGCTGAAGAAGGCCGGCAGCCCTGCCTGGCAAAAGGTAGTTAACCGGAATTAGATAGCCCGACCAGAGCAATTATCAGAGGGCCGCCCAATTCGATGTGGGAAGTGTGCCCTGCGTCTTCGAATCCATGGTTCTTACCAACGAACGCTGTGCGCCTAGAGGAATCGTTGCATCGAACGAAGAATGGTATGAGAAATAGCAGGCTAACTGAAAAATCCCGAATCTGTATCCGTGGATAGATTTTCTGAGGTAATGGAGAGACAGTGGAGAATATGCGGAGGCTGGTTATCTACAATCCGACAGCTCGGGCGAGCAGGCCACGTCGGGTTCAGCAATGGATTACCTCCGCGTTGACTGAGGCAGGACTGGAATATCAGTTGGAGGTTAGTGAAGATCCCCGGACAGCTACCGAGATAGCGCACCAGGCCGCCAGCCAAGGATTCGACCAAGTCGTCGCCGCTGGCGGCGATGGCACGGTCAATGCGGTAATTAACGGCTTAGCCGGCTCGGACAGCGCCCTGGGAATCATACCCCTGGGAACTGCCAATGCCCTCGCAAAGAATATCGGGCTGCCCGATGGTGACATTGGCGCCGCCGTGCAGGTGATTGCTCAGGCCCGAACCCGCCGCGTTGATTTAGGGATGATAAACGGCCGATACTTTGGGGCTATGGCCGGGGTGGGATTGGATGCTCAAGTAGCCTCTGAGGTCAAGGACCATTGGAAGCGATGGCTGGGTAATCTGGCGTTTGTCGGCCAGTTGCTTACGACGGTTACGCGCTATCAGCCCTGCGACTTTGACCTACAACTGGACGGTGAGCCATCTCTAAACATTGTGGAACCCCTGTGGGCAATCGTTATCTGTAACTTCCCTTTGTACACCTGGCGGCTGAAGTTTGTCCCTCAGACCCGTGCTGATGACGGCCAGTTGGATGTGATAATCTTTCACCACTGCCGCCTGTACCACTTGTTGGGTCCAGTTGTCCGTACCTTCCTGTGGGGCCACGGCCTTGGCAAAAGCCGCTATATAACAGTAACCAGAGCGCGCCGAATACAAATCTCCTCCCAGCCGGCTTGCTGATGGCAGGCCGACGGTGATGTAGGCGGCCAGACTCCTGTGGTAGTGGAGGTGGCTGCTGAAGCTCTCAGTCTGATCGTACCTCCTATCGATTGAAGCCCGTGCCTTGCTCTGATATCATGACCGAGATATCGCCCGACATCACAGTCGTTTGGGATTCAGCGTGAATAGTATACATCTATTATTGGCATTGGAGAGTATTCGTAATATTGTGCTGGATCGCTTCTTCTGCGCGGTCACCTACCTGGGATCTGAGGAAGCGTATTTGGCGTTAATTATCATCGTCTATCTATGCGTCAGCCGCCGCCTGGGGTTTCGGCTGCTGATGATATTCGCCCTGTCGGCCTACGCGGTGTCGGTGCTCAAAGGACTATTCGCGACTGAACGGCCGTTTGTGATGTATCATGACATTGTACATCCCCTGGCACTCGCCACCGCCGATGGCTATTCGATGCCCAGCGGTCATGCGTTGCTTTCAACCGTGGTATGGGGGTATATTGCGCTGCAACTGCGGTCGCGGCCCTGGCGCCTGGTTGTGCTGGCTGTAATCCTCCTGGTGTCATTCTCACGCGTGTATCTGCACGTCCACTGGCCGGCAGATGTACTGGCCGGGATTGTCATAGGCGCTTGCCTATTGGCCGTGTACGTCAAGGTCCTGGCCTTCAAGGAGAAGCGGGAACTGCGGCTTTCTCCGCTACCTTCCGGGGCGCTGCTTATCGTAACGGCAGCCCTGCTGTACACATGCGGTAGGCATTTGGCCAATGGGCCGCCCACCGCTGGCGCGCTGTTAGGGGGTGGACTGGGCTACCTGGCTCTTGGCTATGTGGGCGGCTATACGGAGAGAGCTAGCCCCGCCGGTCAAATCATCAAGGCAGTGTCTGCCGTGGCCGTGCTGCTAGCTGGGAGATACCTTCTGAGGAGCTTGCTCGGTCCTGCTCCCTGGGCCGAATTGTTAACCTACATGATACTGGCCTTCGTGGGCACCTTCGGCCTGCCTGTAGTCATCACCTTGAGCGCACAAATCGCCACACCCAATAACCGATTAGCTTGACCTGAGGCCCGGGGTCCAACTCTCCGGGCCGGGCTGCACTTATGGGCCCCAGACAAATGGGACCGTTGCTGCGGGCGATTTGGGCCTGCAGCCTCATTTGTTCGGGCAATATAGGTAGTATCCTATCAGTGAAGCTAAGCCTATGGCCTGCACCAATGTCAGTTCATGAGACCGCGGTCCGTCAACTGAGGAAAGGATGGTAATGGTGATGTTCTACTGCCCCAAATGCAACCAGCCCGCTCCAGGCCGGAGGGACAGGGGTTGGATGGGTTTGTCCCGAGGAGGCGAAACCACTTGAGACAAGGCCATCCGCCGGACACGGACATGGTTTACCAAGCCCTGTCGGCGCTGAAGGGCAAGGACGCTGAGGATTTCCTTCGTACACAGATTTTACTACCGGCATTGCGTCATAAGTACGGCAGTGAAAAGGTCCACGACTGGTGTGGGCCATATGAACGAGGCGCGGACGTGGGATGCTGGGTAGAAGGGCCGTCCGGTCGCAAAGAACTAGTTGGTATCGTTATCACGGTAGGCCACATTACGAAGCCCATATGTCAAAAGATATTGAATCAAGCAGAGCAGGCCTTGATGTCTGGTCACCCCACAAGCCAAGTGGGCGGCACGGACGAAGCAAATGCTGGGCGCGCGTGGGCAGTCGTAACAGACCCGTGGGAAAGCTGGACCGAAGGTGCGAGAATATTATGGAAAGACAAATGTGTGCCGCAGAGTATACTGAGAGACGTTGAAGCAATAAGCCCATCTCATCTCTCTCAGTTAATCTGCGCTAACGATCCTGGGCGTAGCATACGCAGGAAGTTGCTTGAGCGAGCGGGATTGTGGGAGCCGATTTCCGTACAGCCGGTCAGGCCCTCAGAACTGCGCTCCGCTCTTTCGCTAATCGCTACACAGCCTCGCTGGGCTGCTCTACGTGTCTCCAAACTTGCCATCACACACTGGTTGAAGCTGAACCGCTCCGAAGCGACCGTAGCTGTACGAGGTGCCCTCAAGAGCCGCGAGGTGCCTTTCATGGCGAGAAAACTACTTGCCGGCTGGTTAGCAGAGCATCCCTCAACTGACTCGGCCGTTCAATCATTGGTTCAGGAGGTGCTAGAGGACGCTGTTCTGGCAAGGCACTTCCTGGCGCAAATGCACGATAGTCCCGAATGGCTTAAAGTTATGAGCCCTGTCTTTGAACAATTGGCCCAGGAGGGCTTAGTTGAGGTTAAGAGAACGCTTGGCCACACGGTGGCCCGCGTCTGCAAAGATGAGCGCGATTTAGCGTTGGGATTTCTGCGTCTCCTATGGCCGACACAGGATCATGGGGTTGGGTTAGGTTGCATTAGGATTATCGAGGAACTGAATCTGTGGGAAGAGGTAGAAGACCTGCTCGAGCAAGCCGCCAAACAGCGGTCGCCCATTCTAAGCTTTATGCCTTTTGCACTTATGTCTGCAGTCAGGCGGGGCGATGTGTCCTCGAGCCTTGCGACCAAGTGGCTCGCGACATGGACCCTCAGTCAGATGGGAGAGGGCCCTGTGGGGGCACCACATTTCAAGGATTCTCTAAAGCACGCATTTGGCGAAGTAGTGGAGAAGGATCCTGCATCGGTTCTACCTTACGCTGCGAAACTAGTCGAAGCCAACTGCGAAGCGGGCGACCAGTTGGGTGATGAGCGCTATGGATTGAAGGATACAGACCTGCGAGCGCATCTGCAGTTTCGCATCGACGTAAGAGGCTCGAGAGAGGAACCGGCTCTTGTTGTGTTGACCGCGCTCCTGCAACTGGCCGAGGCAGGAATCCACATTGCGGAGCTGGGCGCTGAGATTGAGAAGCTCCTAGAATCGGAATACACCGCAGCGCGTGTGATTGGAATCAAGGTATGTCGGGCAAATCCCAAGGAGTTCGTTCCACAGTGTGTGACGGCATTGACTGATGGGCGCAACCTGGTTCATCCACTGGGCGAGGTGGCCGGACGTTTGCTGAGCGCGGCATACCATCTGCTTTCCAAGAAGAAGCGAAAGGAAGTTGACGATGTCCTGCTCAGGTTGAAGTCAGAGACTGAAAGAGAAGATTACAAGGGCATCACCCGGCTGTATGCTCTGAAGTCAATACCAGAAGAACATCGGACCGAGGAGGTAAAGGCTGAGATAATAAGACTACTGGAAGAGAATGAGCGTCTACGTGATATTGACTTTGCGCCCGAGCCAGAAATGCAGGTGGGCTTTCAGCCTGCGCCTGTTTCTGACATTGCGAAACAGATCGACAGTATGACCGTAGAACAGGTCATCGAACTATTGCACAAGGCAGAAAACAGTGACCCGCATGGCATTGACAGATATGACGTTGGTCACGAACTGCGCAGGCGGGCTGAAGATAACAGTGAGTTTGCCCTACAACTTGCAGGGGAACTTGCCTCGGCTACCTCCTTGGCCAGCCGATACGCTGCGGAGCTGTTGTGGGGAATACGAGAAGCACATACCTGGGACCACCGAATGGAAGTAATCTGGCGGCTGCGGAAACTTGACGACTCAGGCGTGCATGGTGTAGCCGCCAACATTATTGAACAGGCCGCCCCTGACCTCCGTGGTAAGTGGGTTCACCGGGCCAGGTTACTCCTCTACAAGTGGGCCACGGACCGCAGCCCAGCCGCAACAGGTGAAGCTGACGCAGACCTACTCATGACCGGTATCAACAGCGCGAGGGGGAGGGTGGCAGAAGCGCTACTTCGCATTGCTGGCGAGCATGGTCTTAAGCGCAGGAGTTCAGACGTGCTCCGAGCGTTGGCTGGGGACAAATCACCGGCCGTAAGAGCCTGCGTACTAGGCAAGCTTGGCCATCTACGCCGCGACCACTACAGTTTCTCACTCGACTTATTCGAAAGGGCTACTCGTGGGCGTAAGGACGACCGAGTGCTCCAGTACACTATCTGGTACGCTCGTTACATCAAGTCCAAGGACTATCAGCGGTATGTCGAGCCCGTCATTCGCCGGGCGGTGCAATCTGATGATAAGGAGGTCGCGCGGGTGGGTGGCGTCCTGGCTGCGTGGGGGCTGATAGAACCTCAGCAGGGATCCCCGGAGCTTGAAGGACTGCTGGTAGATACGCGCTCGGCGGCTGTAATCGGGGGTGCGGAGGAAGTGTTCTCCGTCAACGTATTCAGCGAAGATGAGGAGATCGCAAGAATCTCCCGAGAGTGGTGCCTCCGCTTAATGCAAAGCGGTGGGCCAGACATCGCGCATAGCGTAGTAGGTGGCCTGTGGCGTCAAGACCCGATTGACCTCCGAAGCGTACTGGACATTCTGCTTACGGCGGCCGAAAGTAATGACCAAGGCGCCATCCGCAATCTGCTTCAAGTTCTTGAGAAAGGCGTGAAACAATTCCCAAACGAAGCGGCCGAGGTGCTGTCAAAGCTTTGGTCACGTGAAACGTCTCAGCAAGCGCTTAAGCAACTACACATAGGGGAGTTGCACCACGAAGTACTCGAAGAACTGTTGCAGAATGATGATGTTACTGTTGCCAATAGACAGCTTGCTTGGGACATCTTTGATACTCTCCTCGAGGCTGGCGATGCGTGGGCCACAAGCCAGTTCGACGAGTATGTAAAGATAGCGACCACCGGGTAACGCCCGTCTCAGCGCTACAAGTCGGGAAACAGGAGCGGGTTAGGCGGTCGTCGGCTGGCAGCTTCAGATGGGTGAGCCGACCCAACACTTTGCGTTGTCCGGCGTGTGGATCATCTTCGGCGCTGTGCTCATCGCGGTTGGACTCATACGCCGGAACGCTTCCCTCAGATGGATAGGGATGGCTCTGCTGGCCATCACCATCGTGAAAGTCTTTTTCCTCGATCTGCGTGAACTCGACATCGTCTATAAGATCCTGGCTTTGCTAGGCCTCGGGCTGGTGCTAATAGTGGTGGGGTTCGGTTATCAGCGTCTCGTCAGGGACCAGGCTGAGCAAGGCATAACTGAGGATTAGCCACCGACCCAGCACCCAGAAACAGAAGTCTGTGTAGCGCCTGAGTGACGGCCCGGGGTTGCTATGCGGGCACAAACTCCCGTAGGTGCTCGGGCAGAGCAGTATTGATCCAGATGCCCGTTCCCAGCTTGAAGCCGGCCGTTGTGGTGGGCTGGTGGGATTCGGAATATAGCCCTTCGCCTATGGCAAACATAAACCGCGTTTAGAAGTGCCCAGGAGGGAGATAGATGAATATGCGTAGAGACACTGACGAGGGCGGGGCCAGGCCATCCGTCTGACCGGTATATGCTATCGCACCAGTAATCGGCTTTGTAGGGCTGATGGCGGCGGTATTGGGTGTCGTGCTCCTAGCTTCCGGACCGGAGGGCTGGCGACTCGAAATTGTGCTGCTTTTCCTCGTGCCGGTCGGGGCTTTCAGTATCGTGACGGCCTACGGTCTGCTGCGGCTGCGTCGTTGGGGATGGTGGTGCGCAGTAGTGTGGACGAGCATGTTTATAGCAGACTCTGGATTGTGCATGGTGGCTGCAAGGCGTAGGTTGCGTACTGTGAATACCGGCCGTCTGCCCTCTCTGGTTAGCTATTGCGCTCCAATGTGACCAGAAAGAAGGGAAGAAGTTGTCCCCCCATGATAGTGTGTGGCAAGGCCTGGACTCGTGCTCAACTGACCTGATCCCGCAACTGTTCAAACGCCCTCAGCTGAGCCAACTCACTCGCGAGAGTAGCAACATCCCGCAATCGTCGCCCAGAGCAGAGGTGTTGGCCCTCAGACAGCAGGCTGACTACGTGCTCCTGGATCTTCTCCGGTAGGTCGAGCAGCTTCATAACCTGCGTAATCCGTGCCCGACTCAATCCATACTGCCGAGCGATCCCGGCCCGATTGTTAACCACCCCGGTCTCCAGTAGCTCCTGAAACTCGTATGCAAGCAGCACAGGGTGCCGGTACTCTTTCTCAGGCGCATCTGGAACTGTCCGTTTTCCCCGTCGTTTCAAGCTTTCTGGGCAGAATGTAAATCGCTCGAAAAAGTTCCCACAGTCATCTGCATTGGGGAGCCAATCAGAACGGCTAGAGTGACCATATCCAGTTGTGATATGGCGACTTGTGCCAGTTCCCGACACTCTTGTGACTGGAAAAAGTTCAAAAAGTCGTCCCGTCTGCCCCGCCAGGTGCAGCGGAACAGCCCGGCTCTTCTCACTGAGGCGGTGGGTAAGTCCCTGCAGTTGGATGGGGCGCGGGGTGAGTATATCCATGGGCAAGTAGTTATTGTGCCGGTGAAAGAGGACCTTAGCGGGGTGACCGGGAGCGCAGAGTCGTTGCAGGGGTCCCAGGGCGCTACCATTCCCTTATCCATACGGGTAGTAGGCTACCTGGACACCAAAGAAGAGCCCGAGCATTATGAGGTGCCCTTTGCGGGTTGGTGGCCGGACCCGCTGCTCAGTCATCTCACTACCTTTGATGTGCCGGTCGGGGCCTGCCAGCCGTTATGGATAACAGTAGCCATTCCGCGGGAGGCATTGCCGGGGGTCTATGAGGGACAGGTGCGGGTCAATGTTGGTGATACCAAGCAGGCAGTACCGGTGCGAGTGCAGGTACGCAGCTTCGAAATTCCCCAGTCCCTCCATTTCCGTATCGCCGCCCGCTACGACGGAGGAGATTGGGTCGAAACTGTATGGGGAGGCCTGCAATGAGGAACTCAAGGAGCACTACCAGCAGTTTCTCCTTGACCACCGGCTTAATGTGGATAGTATCTATGACGGCGTCATACTTCATACTCCAATTGAAGAGCTACAGTATTATAGGGCTGAGGGCCAGAACGTCTTCGGTACCTTATATTGGGGAGGTTGGGTCCCGGATTGGGAACCCAGTGCCGAGTGGTGGGGGCGCTTAGAGGCCACTATGGAACGTGCCCAAGAAGCTGGCATCCCTGAGACTGAGTTGTAGTTCTACGGATACGATGAGGCGGGGGAGGAGCGGCGCCCGGAGATGATTGCCGCCTCCAAGGAGATCAAGGAGCGTTATCCCCAGATACCCATTATGACCACGGTCCGCTTCGCAGATATTGGAGCGAATGATGAGTTGGCCCAGACCGTTGATGCGTGGTGTCCTGACATTGAGGTGTATGAGAACCTGTGGAATAAGGGGAAGGTCGCCGCGGCTCGCGCCCGGGGCAAAGAGGTCTGGTGGTACACAACCTTGGCACCGCTCCATCCGTACCCGAACTGGTTCGTTGAGTATCCGGCTATTGAGGCGCGGCTGCTTATGGGAGTGATGGCCTGGAAGTATCAGCAGGATGGCTTCATGTACTATTTCTTGAACCGGCTCGCCCCCGGCAACGACAAGCCCATTGATGACGGTCCTCTGTGCCAATGGAATCCCCATAGTGCTGGGGCCTTCAGCGGGGACGGCTGTGTCTTCTATTACGGAATTGACGGACCGGTGAGTACCATTCGGCTGGAGAACATAACTGATGGTCTGGAGGACTACGAATGTTTCTGGGTACTGCGCGACCTGGTAGATAAGCTGGAGCGCAGTTCCCTGGGGGATACCCAGGAGGGCACTGTGGCCCTGCAGGCGGCCCGCCGCTGCCTTACGGTCCCGCCGTCAACAGTAGAAACGCTGACTTCGTTTACCCAGGACCCAGCTGAGGTAGAGGAAGTGCGCTCGGCGGTAGCCGACGCCATCGAGGCCCTGCTATCCCTCGGCCTGGAGCAGTGACCATGGAGCAGGACGCCGCTATCCTTGTAGCCGAAGGCATGGCCGCCAAGCGTGTGGGAAAGCTCGATGAAGCCGCTAGCAAATTGCAACAGGCAGTCGCCCGGGACCCCAATAGTGTTGACGCACACTGGGGCTTAGCCTGGGTATTGGCCAGTCAGGAAAAGAATCAGAAAGCCATTGCACAGTTCGAGCAGGTTCTTGAGCTGACGGATGACCAGGAGAAGGTCCGGGAAGCCAAGGCAGCGATTGAGCGGCTGAAGTAGCAGACTTGACTGAGGCCGCGCACCATGTCCACTTCCTGCACCTCACCGTCAGCATCCTGGCGGACCAGGGCGTAGCGGGCATCTGTGACTAGGTCGTCCTCAAAGCGGACGCGCCCCCGTTCAGGCTGCAAGACGATTGAGTCGGTATGTCCGGCGGTAGGCTGACTTCGGCGAGTTCAGTGGAGCCGAGGAGGTGATAGGCAGCGACACAGTGCGGGACGACGAAGGGCACGAAGACGACTTTGAACAGCACCAGCGGATCCCAAGAGGGCCGACCGTTGTCAGGGCGGTAGCGGTCACTAACTAACTCGGAGACGAAACTGAAATCTACGCGCCATCGCCGAAGCTATGGCGCGCAGGCGACTGCTGCCAGTTTGCGTAGCAGATGATCAGTGGGGATCAACTCTTTGTAGATCATGCCAAAGAAACTGTTTTGGCTGCTATGTTCACCTTGCATAAGCCCAATCACCATTGCTACAGAATAATGGTTCAATTACTGTCGTTGATTCTAGCACACTACCCTCTTGACACCAAGCCCCCCCCTGCTATAATGTATGAGCAGCTTTTGCACCAGTCTCTCCGGATAAACAAGCAAAGCCCAAATAGTAAATCTCCATTAACTCTATCTTCGTTGAAATGGGGCATATCGGTTGAAAACACTTATCATTGGTGGAACAGGTCACATTGGGACGAATCTGACGCGTATGCTTGTCCAGGATGGAGAGGATGTTACCGTGATGTCCTCCGGCACAACCCCCATCCCGGAGGGGGATTGCTACAATCAGGTCAAGTATATCGCAATGCGATATA
>SDBU01006679.1_pt1 | contig 13497 bp, 15 predicted proteins | sample 2277071 | NCBI WGS metagenome assembly SDBU01 (sample SAMN10397929, study PRJNA504765) | marine sediment metagenome | isolation source: marine sediment core GS08_GC12, 126 cmbsf | place: Arctic Ocean: Gakkel Ridge, Loki's castle | collected 2008
GCATGGCACAAGCGGGCGCAGTGGTCAATATTGCTGGTGCCCAGTACCGCCCGACCAAGCTTCTGCATGACATAGTTGTCCTCGTTGGTGCACTTGGCCGAGGAGATGACGGCTACCTCATCCCCGCCATAGCCACCAAGTCTCCCGGCAATCAGGTCCAGTGCCTCGTCCCACGTTGCCTTGGCAAACTCTCCGTTCTTTTTGATGAGAGGAACCGTCAGGCGCTCACGGTGGTGGACGAATTCAGCGATGCCAAAACGGCCCTTGACACAGGCTTGTCCTTGATTTACGGCGCCGTCTCTTACCGGGCTAGACTTGATTACTCTACCCCGCTTAATCTGTAGTTCCAGCACACAGCCCACCCCACAATAGGGACAGGTGGTAACTACCTGGCGCTCAGCCAGACCCTCCCACTTATTACTCCGCTCCACTATTGCCCCGGTGGGACAGCTATCAAGACACGCTCCACAAAACTGACATCCCGATTCCCTGAGGTTAATCGCCTTCGACCCAACCACCACCTTGCCATTTTTATAGACCAGACCGAGGGCACCAGCGCCCCGTACCTCCTGACAAACCCTGACACACCGGGTACAACCGATGCACAGGTTGTAGCTTCGCTCAAAGAAGGGGTCTGCCCTCTCCACTGGCAGCTCCTGATAAGTATAGGGCAGCGTTCCTTCCTCTATCCCGATATACCCGGCTACCTCCTGTAACTCACATTGCCCATTCTCGGGACAAAATTCACATCCGGTAGTTACCGTCGCTTTACGCCAAGAAGCCCGGTGTGGGCCGCAATCCTGCCGGCGCTCACAGGTGAGGCACACACTGGGATGTTCGTTCAGTATGACCTTCAAATTGTCACGCCTTTTTTTCTGAACCGGCGGTGTGTTGGTGCGAACCGCCATCCCCTCGGTGGCCTTGGTGGTACAGGCAGTGGGCAGACCATCCATAGCTTCAATTTCCACCACGCACAGCTGACAGCCTTCAAACTCTTCAGCCGAATGGTCATTCTTGATCAGCTCGCCGCCCCGATAGACAAGCTCATAAGCGCTCACTTCTCTTGACGATGGTAAATCAGGGTAGGAACACAAGGCAGGGATATAAATGCCGGCACTTTGTGCTGCTTCGAGCACGGTAGCGCCCTCGTTTACTCTGACCTCAACGCCATCAATAGTTAACTTAACGCTAGCCATCGGCTACACCTAGAAAAGAATAGGCTTCCTCCCGGATTGCATCATCATAAAGATAACCTGATTGCTCTTGAAGCTTCTGTAAGAGGAAGATTGCAGAGCCTCTCCCCCCTTTGTGGGGAGAATGGATCGATGACAATCGCTGATTCATACCGGGTATAGAGTTTATCATAAACTGGGCCATAAGTTCAAGTCTTTGTATTAAGCCGCTATCCACTTTCGCCCCGTATAACCACCCAGAAGACCACAGCTTCAGGAGCGATATTCCCATCCACCGCCCAACTTTTTTAGAATTTTGGCCGTCAACCCATTGCCTAATTGCCGCCAAGGGTATAAGATAATAAAGCATCATAAAATGGCCCAGTTAGGGGGTGATGGTACCACTAACTTACTGGCCAATCGGCAAGACCTTGGCAAGTCGACCGGACGGACAGACTATGTGCGGATTTGGCAGCGAAGTCAAAAATGCCGACTTGATTATTGGTCAAAAATAATCTTCTGAGGTAATGGCAATGTTCGTAGAACTGGTTCACATCGGGTTTGGTAATATACTCGCCATGAATAGAGTTATTGCCCTAGCTTCACCAAACTCAGCACCTACCAAACGTACTATCCAAGAAGGAAGAAACAAGGGACTGCTAATTGACATGACCAGCGGCCGAAGAACGAAGGCTGTTATCTTCGCTGATAGCGGGCACATTGTTCTGGCGGCACTCGCTCCAGACACTATTGCTGGCAGGTTGCAGGCCAGTCGGGGGGCGCCACTGCCCAAGTTGGAGCAAATCGAGGAAAGCGTTGAGGACTGAGAAGCAGTCACCGGTCAATCAACCGACAACACCACTGCTAATAGCCCTCTCTGGTCCCTCAGGAGCCGGCAAAGACGCCGTGCTAAACAGAATGACGAAAACCAGCTACCCTATTGAATATGTTACTACAGTGACCACACGGCCTCGGCGGTCTCGGGAGAGAGACGGGGTGGACTATCACTTCATCTCAACCGAAAGGTTCCAGGAAATGAAGGCAAATAATCAGTTATTAGAATGGGCAAACGTTTACGGTAACTGGTATGGCGTACTTAGAGAGCCAGTCAAGCAAGCTCTCGACAGAGGCCGGGACGTGATAGTGAAGGTTGATATTCAAGGGGTAGCCACGATTAAGAGAATGATACCTCAGGCGGTGGCGATCTTCCTGACGCCCCCATCGCTGGAAGAACTTATTCTCCGACTCAAGCGGCGCCATACTGAAACACCCTTCGATTTGACCCTACGCATAAAAACCGCCGAAGAGGAGATAGAACAGCTGCCTACGTTTGACTATGTGGTAGTCAACAAGCGGGATGAAATCGACCTGGCCGTATCTCAGATTAAGGCTATTATCACTGCCGAGAAGTGCCGGGTAACCCCCCGGGAAATCGTGCTATGACATTAGTTTAAACAACCAGGCAAATAAATAACCCAGCCCCCCACAAACCGGGAAGGTTATTACCCAGGCAGCAATAATATTACCAGCCACCCCCCAGCGCACCGCGGACAACCGTTGGGTAGCCCCCACCCCCATAATGGCAGTGCTTATGCAGTGGGTAGTGCTTACCGGGATACCCAGCAGTGATGCAGTTTCAATAACCGCCGCCCCAGCAGTTTCAGCGGCAAAGCCATGAATCGGTCGGAGGGTAGTCACCCTCAACCCTAATGTTCTAATGACTCGCCAGCCACCAATAGCCGTTCCTGAGCTAATAGCTAACGCCGAGATAACTATGACCCACCACAAATTACCAAAGGCAATGCCGTCCCACACCGCGTCCGCTTGCCCCTGCTGACCAATGCTCTGATAATAGATTACCAGTGCCATAGCGATGACACCGATGGGCATCTGACCGTCATTCTTGCCATGGCTATAAGCCATAAATGCCGCCGAAACGATTTGTAGATTGCTAAAGATGCCTCGCACCCTGTCTGGGAGACTGTGCCGGAATATCCACAAGAGGCAGACCATCAACACAAAGCCACCGATAAAGCCCAACACCGGAGCCGTAACCACTGATGCTAAGACCGGCTGCATCTTATTCCATACTATCGCGTCACTGCCAGAGACTGCCATCCCAGCCGCGGCCAGCCCGGCAATGAAGCCATGGGTCAAGCTTACCGGCAGACCATAGTAGGTAGCAACTGTCGTCCAGATAATGACTGAGGCTAAAGCAGCCATCACTGTCAGATAGGAGAGCGCTTCTGGTACTAGAATCCCCTTGCCAATGGTCTTGGCAACCTCAAGACCAGTGGCGGCACCGGCGAAATTAAGCAAGGCACCCATTATGATTGCATTTCGGGGGGAGAGAACACGGGTGCCAATCACCGTAGCAATGGCGTTGGCCGCATCGTTGAAGCCATTTACTAGACCAAAACCGATAGCCAGGGCAATAATCAAGAGAAGGAGCCACAGGGTAGAATCAGGCATGCTTGAGAGCTACCCCTTCAAGAACATCAGCCACATCCTCGCACCTGTCGGTGGCACTCTCCATATGCTGGTAAATGTCGCGCCACTTGATAACCTGAGCCATATCCGCAGAACCATCAAACAGCTCGGCCAGCGCTGAGCGATATGCCCGGTCGGCCATATTCTCCAGTCGATTAATCTCGACACAGATTGGCAGAACCTGCCTCAACTGGGCACCACGGCGTCGCAAGTGAGGTACTGCCCGTGCTACCTCGGCTGCTGCCTGCACGATAATATCGGCTAGTTCCTTGGCCCGCTGACTGGGATAGTCCACCTTGTACAGCAGCATGGCATTAGCTGCAGCATGAATAAAGTCCGTCACATCGTCTAGGACATGACCCAGCGAGGCTATATCCTCTCTATCGAATGGAGTGACAAAGGTGCGGTGCAACTGTGCCATGATCTGATGGGTGATACTATCCCCCTCGTGCTCCAGTTCAGTGATTGCCGTCACACTTCGCTCAACATCCTCCCAGGTATCAACCATCCTCTTTAGCTCCTGCGCTGCCCGTACCGCATTCTGGGCACTCTGCTCAAAGAGACCAAAGAATTTTTCCTCCCGGGGAATGAAGGGGAACTTAAACAAGAACGAGCCTCCTCTGCCAATAAGATTCACCAGATAACCAGGTGTTAATGGTTGAAGGGGGAAAGGAATAAAGTCTACTGCCTTGCTTGCCACCAGGATTGGGAGGCACAGAACTACAAGCCTGCCTTAGAAAGTCAGATCGCAAAATGCTCTCCATTGTCAGTTTAGAAGAAATATGGCTGATTGTCAAGCCAGCCACCAGTTGACAAGAGAAGAACAACTGCGTAAAATTGCTCCGTTACGGTCATGTAATTGAACGATGGCAAACAGTCGGCAACCCAAGCCTGGTGACAAGATTTTCCGCCCGCGACGAATTAAGCGCTACCGCTTAAGACGAATATTGGGAGTTTCTGCCTTATTCAGTGCCGGCTATGGGAATGTCGGTTCCTCCATCTATTATGCCCTGGGAATTGTTGCCCTGGTGGCGATGGGGGCGACCCCAATAGCACTGGGTATTGCCGGCGTCCTCTTTATCTTTACTGCTCTTACCTACGCTGAAGGTACCGCCATGTTGCCTGAGGCCGGCGGCTCAGCCAGTTTTGCCCGACATGGCTTTAACGATGCCGCCGGCTTCATTGCTGGCTGGGCATTGATGCTGAGCTACATTGTCACCATTTCGATCTCAGCATTTACCATCCCTCCTTATCTCGGCTACTTCTGGGAGCCACTTAAGGATTCGTCTATCATTGGTACAATAGCCTCTATGGGAGTAGTCATCTTCCTGATGGCGATTAACGTCATCGGTGTCAAAGAGACCTCTATTCTAAATATAGGGGCGGCCATAATAGACATAGCCACCCAGGTTTCACTGGTGGTTATTGGGGTCTTCTTAATACTTATACCCAACCCAGATATCTTGGTAAAAAATATGTTTGCACCGGGTAACTGGCCAACTCCGAGTAACCTGATTTTCGGCATCGCCCTGGCTTCTATCGCCTATACCGGGATTGAAACCATGTCTCAGATGGCTGAGGAGACCAGGCAACCGGAGAAAAGCGTGCCCAGAGCATTAATTATGATGATCGCCGTGGTGCTGGTTATGTTTGCCGGTATTTCCCTGGTGTCCCTATCGGCAATGACACCCCAGGAGCTTGCCTCGGAATGGGGTAGGGACCCGGTGGCTGGCATCGCCGCCAATATTCCCGTAGCACTGATACAGGATATCCTGAAACCGCTGATTGCATTACTGGCTGGCACTATCCTGCTAATAGCGACTAACGCCGGACTCATGGGTATCTCAAGGCTCGCCTTCTCACTGGGGAGCCACCGGCTAGTGCCAGCGTATTTAAGCCGAGTGCATCCCCGGTTTAAGACGCCCTATATTTCCATAATCCTGTTTGGCATAGTTGCCCTTTTGATTCTACTCCCCGGTCTTTTTGCCACTAATGTTTTTGAGAATATGGGGGCGCTTTACGCTTTTGGCTCGTTACTCGCCTTTATGTTTGCCCATGCCTCCATCCTCAGCCTGAGAGTCAGAAGACCTGAGGCAGCACGTCCTTTCAAGCTCGGCTGGAACGTGAGGATTAAGCGGCTGGAGATCCCAATCAGTGCTGTCCTAGGTTTAGGGGCAACAATGACGATATGGATCATAATACTGATTACCCAACCCTATAGTCGCTGGGTAGGAATAGTCTGGATGATAGTCGGTGCCGTCATTTATTACCTTTATCGGCGAAAGGAGCATTTGCCGTTAACCCACGTCCCCCACAGACCAAACGGTGGCGGAGAAGCCGTCGCTCCTAAATAGGGACGCAGCCGGGCATGTCGAGTTCGTTGGTCAACGTCGCTCCCTCGGCAAGAGAGAGGGAGAGGAAGTACTCTATGAAAGGCGCCGCCTCAGACTTCCCTTGATAAACAATTTCAATATTGTAGAATTCACTGAGGAGGATTATAATAGCCGTTGCTGAATAACAGAAGGGTGTAGCGCGTAATGGAGTTTCGAAGGATTCTAGTACCCGTAATCGGCACCAAAGCTGACGAAGAAGCAATCAGGCTGAGCTGTAAACTGGCCAAGAAGAACAAAGCCAAGATCTGGGCCGTTTATGTTATCACCCCAAAGCGCTCCCTGCCACTGCAGGCTGAAATTGCTTCGGAAGTTAGAAAGGCGGAAGACGTGCTGGACCACATGGAGAGGATTGCTGAAGAAGAAGACTATGAGGTAGAGACTGACCTGCTTCAAGCCCGCGATGCCGGACCAGCCATCATTGATGAAGCTGGAGAGCGAGAGGTTGACTTAATCTTGACGGGAGTTGCCTACAAGACGCACTTCGGGCAGTTTAGCATGGGCAGTGTCGTACCCTACATTTTAAAAAATGCTCCGTGTAGTGTTATACTATATCACCAGCCCGGGAAATAGTTGAGTCTGCGATATGAAAGTCGTTATTATGGGTTGCGGACGGGTCGGGGCCCGGCTAGCTACTCTGCTGGATATTGAGGGACATTCGGTTACTGTCCTTGATACTGATGATTACAGTTTCCGAAGGCTATCACCTGACTTTGGCGGCACAGCACTAGTGGGTAGCGGTGTTGACCAGGAAGCTCTGAAACAAGCGGGCATAGAAGAAGCTGATGCCTTTGTGGCGGTAACTCAGGGGGACAACCGTAACATAATGGCGGCCCAACTTGCCAAGCATATTTTCAACGTCCCCAAGGTAGTCTGCCGTATCTATGACCCCCTGCGTCGGGAGCTATATACTACTCTAGGGATTGAAGCCTTCAGCCCAACCACAATATTCGCCCAGATGCTGAAGGAAAAGCTGGAGAAGTGAGGCGGAGGTATGTACATAATTATTGTTGGTGGCGCTGAGATTGGCTACCGCCTAGCTAATGCCCTACTGGACGAAGGGCACGAGGTATTGGTACTGGAGAAACGTGCCGAGGAGGCCGAATTCATCTGTAGTCAGTTGGGAAGTGTATGCGTCCGAGGTGACGGCTGTGAGGCAGCAACCCTGGCTGAAGTTGGCACCGGCCGGGCGGATATGCTGATTGCGGTAACTGGCGACGATGAAGACAACCTGGTGGCCTGTCAGGTAGCCAAACATAAGTTTAACGTGCCCCGGACCATAGCCCGCATCAAGAACCCGAAGAACAAAGTCATCTTCAAGAAACTGGGGATTGATGTTACCGTGTGCAGTACTGATGTTATCCTGGAACACATAGAGGAAGAGGTGCCGACACACCCGTTGACCCATCTGCTGACCATTAGAGATAAGGGGCTGGAAATCGTCGAAGTAAAGATCCCTCCCGAGTCGCCGACAGTCGGTAAACAAGTGAAGGAGCTTTCGCTACCCCGAGGCAGTACGCTATCACTGCTGATTCGCAAACAGCAAAAGCCTCGCCCGCCCAGGGCTGATACTGTCCTTCGGGCTGAAGACCAGATAATAGCGGTTACCCCTCCTGAGTCGGAAGACGCACTACGGATGGCACTGAGAGGTGCCTAAACTAGCCTTCCATAGCCTTTATCTTGTTTAGCCGGCGCAAGTGCCTGCCGCCTTCAAACCGGGTTGTAAGAAAGGTATTAACAATCTCAACCGCCGCTTCTGGGTTACCCCGTGCCGCCAAACACAGAATATTGGCATCATTGTGCTGACGAGCCCGAGCGGCACTGAACTCATCATTACAGAGTGCCGCCCTTATCCCCCTAACCTTGTTGGCGGCAATACTCATCCCAATGCCGGTGTCACATATCAAAACACCGTAGTCAAAATCACCCCTGGCGACTGCTTCGGCTACCTTTCGGGCAATATCAGGGTAGTCTACCGATTCAGCAGTATAACAGCCAGCATCCTCACAGCTATGCCCCATTTGAGTAACCAGATGGATTACGAATTGCTTGAGGTTTAGTCCCCGGTGGTCACCGCCAATCACAATACGCACTATCCTAGCTCCCTTCGCTAACCATGACATCACCACATACCCGCTGAAGTTCCTCCAGCGGTATCTTCCCCTCCCGCAAAACCAGCGGCGTTTCCCCAGTCACATCAACTATAGTTGATTCCCTGCCACCAGGACACCTGCCAGTGTCAATAATTAGACCTATCTGATCACCCAGTTGAGCCTTAACCTCGTCAGCAGTCAGCAAACTTGGGTGACCGCTCAGGTTAGCACTGGTGCCCACAATCGGGACACCCACACCCTCAATAAGGGCGACCGGAACCGGGTGAGCCGGAATGCGAACGGCTATCGTCGCCGCTCCAGCAGTAATAATGTCAGGAACTGAACCGGACTTGCGCAAAACTAATGTCAAGGCACCAGGCAGGAAGTTGCGAGCCAAGAGCCAGGCAATCTCCGGCACCGGGTGAGCCACCTCGCTTATCTGTGAGGTATGAGCGAGAAGCAACGGTAGGGCCATGGTTCGTGGTCGCTGCTTGATAACATACACCTGCTCCACGGCTCGGACCAGATCGGCACAAGCACCCAGCCCGTAAACAGTATCAGTGGGAAAGGCAACCAGCCCGCCTTGCCTAAGGATAGAGATGCCCCTTTCCACCTGACGCCGGACATCGGCAGGGATTCTAGCCAGCATTACTGTTATCAACCAGAGAATGACTTTCTGCTAGCTACAGTATATCACAGTGTTATTGGGGAGACCTAGAAATTGTCCGGCCCAAAATTGACAGTTAGACAGCTAGCGTGATAGAATGTGCACTTAGATAAATACTGGATAACTTGTTCTCCGAGCCGACTCTCCTAAAGGTAAACCAATGGAGAGCGGCCGATAGGGTATCGCTGGAAACGGTGGTGCCTCCCATGCTTGGAAAGGAGAGCTTTTTGATTAGCCTAGTCGTAAGGAATACTCGTTCTCCCCCAACACCTTTCCACTTTCAGCGTGGCTACCATATTCACTGGCTCAACCATTGACTCTCAGGGTATCCTATCTGTGCATACCAATCCCATTGCCAATGTCAACTAATCTTATCAAGGAGACAAATGCGAAACAAGATAATAACCTTCATATGTTCGCTGATAGCACTGTCATTGCTGACTAGCTTGATCGGGTGTGCTGCCTCAGCGGGTGCGCCGTTACCGCCAGAGCCGAGATTGAGGGTGGCCACCACCACCAGCCTCTACGATACCGGGCTGTGGAGCTACCTGGAACCTATGTTCGAAAAGAAATATGGGGTCGAGATGGACATCGTGTATGCTGGCACTGGCATAGCACTGGAATACGGCAGGAGGGGGGATGTGGATGTCATCACCGTTCACTCCAAGGCCCGCGAAGAGCAGTTCGTTGCTGAGGGCTATGGCGTCGAGCGGGTGCCTTTTGCTTACAACTACTTCCTGGTTGTCGGACCAGAAGATGACCCGGCGGGTATTAAGGGCTTAGGCCCCGAGGACGCCTTCAAGAAGCTCTTTGATACCGGAAGCGGTAGCTTTGTGTCTCGGGGGGATGATTCCGGGACTCACTCCAAAGAGAAGGCAATCTGGAAACAGGCTGAATTTGACTATGAAGCGGTTAGAAGCGCCGGAGAGTGGTACATTGAGTCCGGGAGGGCGATGGGCCCTACTCTGCTCATGGCCAGCGAGAAGCAGGCTTATACCCTGTCCGACCTAGGCACCTTCCTGTCCTACAAGGGCAAACTCGACTTGGTTCCGATAGTGGAAAAGGGTAAAATATTGCTCAACGTGTACTCTGCCGTCGCCATAGACCCGGAAAGGCACCCCAAGGCCAACATTGAAATGGCAAACAACGTGATAACTTTTCTCACCTCACCAGAAATACAGAAGTTCATCGGAAATTATGCGGTTGAGAAATATGGGACGCAGTTGTTTACCCCATGTGCTGGGGCAGAACCCGAATCATAGCGCCAACGGAATGTTGAACGGAGGATGAAGCCAATTGTCTGAAATATGGCAGGCGTTTACTACCGCCGTGGAACTCATAATTTCGCTCGACCCTGAGGTCATGGAGATAGCCGGAAGGTCTCTCCAGATCTCCATCACCTCTTCCCTCATTGCCAGTTTGCTATGTATCCCGCTGGCAAGTGTTATCCACCTCCACCATTTTGTTGGTAAGCGGATTCTAATAGCCATTATTCAGGCGTTGTTCAGCATCCCTACCGTAGTTATCGGACTGTTTGTTTTCGTACTCTTTTCCCGAGCCGGACCTTTGGGTGGGCTCAATCTGATGTTTACCCCCACCGTTATGGTAATCGGACAGGTCATCCTTATCATTCCGATTCTGCTTGGCCTGACCATTTCGGCTGTTAGCGGGGTGGACAAGGCGATTGTGGACACTGCAATCTCACTTGGTGGCAGCAGCTTTCAGGTTGCCATAGTCATCTTGAGGGAGGCGAGATACGCTGTGTTAGCTGCCTTTATTATGAGCTTCAGTCGAGCCATCTCCGAGGTAGGGCTAGCGATCATGGTCGGCGGCAATATTAAGGGGTTCACCCGGGTCATTACTACCGCCATATCCCTGGAAACATCCAAGGGGGAGCTTGAGCTGGCCATAGCCCTGGGCATAATCCTTGTCTTCATAGCCCTGGTCATCAATATCGGCTTAAGTAGAATTCAGCAGAGGTGATAATGCTGAAGATAGTCAATTTGTGCTACGGACGTGGTGGCCGTGAAGTACTGAGGAATATAAACCTGGAGGTAGAAAAGGGACAGGTGTTCGCCCTGATCGGACCCACTGGTGCCGGTAAGACGACCTTGCTCCGCCTGATAGACCTTCTCGAAATACCCACATCGGGGGAGATATATTTTGAGGGGGCGAAGGTCACTCGGGGACGGCGGAGGCGACTGGAATTACGACGGCGGATGGCTTTTGTACTTCAAAAACCGGTGGCGTTCAATATGAACGTCCGTGATAACATCGCTTACGGACTGAAGTGGCGTGGCAAGAACCGAGTTGAGGTTAGGGAGAAGGTTACCCATCTCCTCGAGGTGGTGGGGCTATCTGCCCTCGGTGATAAAAATGCTAACACCCTGTCCGGGGGTGAAGCCCAGAGACTAGCCATAGCCCGAGCCGTAGCCGTTGAACCAGAGGTACTGCTGCTGGATGAACCCACGGCCAACCTGGACCCGGTCTCAACGCTAAAGATTGAAGAGCTAGTACTGAATATCTTTCGCCAATACCAGACCACAATAATAATGGCAACCCATGATCTGTCCCAGGGGCGTCGCCTTGCCAGTAGAATCGGAGTCATGGTGAACGGCGAAATCATTCAGGTAGGGAACGCCGACGATATATTCAGTTCACCGTCAAATCGGGAAGTAGCCGAGTTCGTCGGTGTCGAGAACATTGTCGGTGGCAGAGTAGTATCCAGAGAGGGTGAGCTAGCTGCCATAGACGTCGGCGGTAAGGTCATCGAGGCCGTCTCAGATAGCGCCGTTGGCGAGGAGGTTCATGCCTGTATCCGGCCAGAAGATATAACCCTGATGATGACACAACCATTGAGCAGTGCCCGCAATTCTTTTCCCGGGGAAGTGACCAGGGTAAAGCTAAGTGGTTCTTTGGCACGGGTTCAAGTCGATTGTGGCTTTCCATTGGCGGTTCTGGTTACCAAGAGATCGGTTGAAGGGCTGAACCTGGAAAGCGGGCGGCAGGTTTATGCCAGCTTCAAGGCCACTGCCGTGCATGTCATCAGGCAGCAGTAGCAGTATATAAAGATGTCGGAAAAAGCAGGCTCAGTCACTCATTTTGCATATTGACAAATCTGAAAATATGAAGTAGGCTAGGGGCACAGTCATAGACGATAACCTACGAGGTGCTTGTCGGTGAGGGGATGGAAAATAAGGGTGCCGCAACCGCTAAATAACATGCGGTGGCTGGTGCCCTTTTCCATTTGAGTCAATAGGAGGATGGATTCACCATGGACAACCCAGTGAAGGATGCAACCCAATTGAGGCCGCTAGTAGAAAAGGCGGTCAAAGGTCTGTACGGCCAACAGATGCAGAACGTCAAGGTCATGAAAGCTGACCGATTTCCACTGTTCAGGGAACCGAAGCTAAGTTGGCTCGTCCACGCAGAGTTCAATGATGACAAGTATGAATACGCGGTTCAGATGGACGTACAGATTGCAGATGGCCGAATTACCAGGTCGGTTGAGTTGCATCGGTCGCCAGTCCAGTAATGAAGGATTGTTCCACTGGAGCCGCCTGTAATAAGGCGGTGGCTGGTGCCCCTCTTGGGCAATAGACAATCGAGCCAGGGCTAGAGGACAAGTCTGCCAGTGAAACTGCCACTGGCCATGGTAGCTTCAGATTAGAATCAGGTCTGGTCTATCTTGTTCCACAGGCGCCAGAGAAATATTGACCGCCCACTTACCACCCGAAGGTTTGCCAGATGCTTCCCTTTTGTTTAGCAACCTATCCCCCTGACCCCCTTCCCTTTATCAATTATTAAGGGAAGGGGGCAAAAAATCTGAGAGGAGCTAGCGCCCCTCTCAACGAAGCTCACCCCTAATCACTAACTTACGGTGAGTTGCAGTCCAGTTTGGAGGCAAAGACAAGATGGTGCTAGTGGTATCAATAGGTAGGAACTTTTGAGCTGGAATTCAGAGTCGCAGCTTAGCTTTTGTCAAGCACCCTCAGACTTTGAAATTCGTGCTTGATTTAAGAATGTTTCATAGCTCTCTAGGATACGGGTATTTTCGGTGTCATAAACTCCTGAAGTTTCTACAAACATGACTTTAATTACCTTTAGAGCAAACAGTGTCATTTGAATGACGGCATATAGGCTTAGTTTACCTATATCGGAGGATAACATCCCCCCAAATAACGGATATTTCAATATCCTTTCATTAAGCTCTTCTGACTCAGGACCCACAGTTCGTGCGGACAGCGATTCTAGGTTCGGATGGACAAGTGAAGATTGAGAACTGTAGGAATCTCTCATCATTTTTCTTAAGGTGTCGTCAACTTTCAAAATGGCCGCTAATTTTTTGTCTACATCACGTTGTGGTATCTCCTGCCCAGATAGGAATTTTTGTGCTTTATCTTTATCTGCGTAGAAGAGATAGCACCGCGTTATTCGCTCATGGCAGCCTCTTAGCAGGTCACGAACTTCAGGGAAATATCCAAAAAGAACAGCATGTCTTGCAAGCAAAAGATAATTCAAAGTCGAATTGGCCATTGCAGTAGCAGCTTTCATAGAGACATTATCTTTCCATTCTTGTTCATTGTGATAGCCTCCCTGTAATGATGTGACAAATAGTGTAAGGGCATCGTCAAGTAAGGCTACTTCCTTGCTCAGTTCCAACTCTGCTCTCGTATAGTTCCTTT
>SDBU01006680.1_pt1 | contig 13496 bp, 13 predicted proteins | sample 2277071 | NCBI WGS metagenome assembly SDBU01 (sample SAMN10397929, study PRJNA504765) | marine sediment metagenome | isolation source: marine sediment core GS08_GC12, 126 cmbsf | place: Arctic Ocean: Gakkel Ridge, Loki's castle | collected 2008
GTGTCGTTTCTGTGACACCGCACTCTAACGCTTTACGGAAGGCATTTCGAGTCTTTTTTTGAAAGAAAGCGATCAAACTACGCTTGGCTTAGGACTAGTGGTTCATTTCTCTTCAATTAAAGGATAGAGTCGTTTCAGTTTGATCCGAGCATCCTTGGTGGCGAACCGCCAGTTTACGCCGGCGTTGTTGCGGTTTCGTTCTTTTGTCATCGTCTTGCACGCGAGGGCCAGGGACGTTGCGTTGCCGAGGCGGCGTGGCAGACGTCGCCCCAGCACGCTCAGTTCGATCTCCGCCATGTTAAGCCAGCTTCCGTGTTTCGGCGTATAGTGAATCTCGAGCTTGTCGGCAATCCGTTTGGCTTCAGCCGGCTCAAACGCTTCGTACAAGGATGCCGGCGTATGCGTGTTGAGATTGTCCATGATCAATACCACGCGATGGGCATCTTTGTACCGACCGTCCACCAAGTACTTCACATACGCCGCCCAGTCCTTCTTCGTGCGTCGCTCGGTTACCTGCACATCGCCCCAATTGGCTAACGGCTCGAAGGCCAAGAACAGATTGGCGGTGCCCTTGCGCTGGTACTCGTAATCCACACGCGCCGCCCGCCCCGTAGCGATCGGAAGCGGATCTCGAACGTCGCCGATGAGTTGCACGCTCTTCTCGTCGATACACACCATCGGATTATTCGGATCGTACGGACGTTGATACACGCACAACACGTCCTCCATCTTCCAAACGAACTCGGCGCTTCCTTTCGGCGGAATGCACCACTGCTCTTTCAGCCAAGGCTTCAGCTCGTTTCTTTGAGCGTGCGAAGCACGGTGTGCCGCGACACAGCGTCCACGTAATGAAGCTTCACCATGTGGTCAGCCAACAAGTCTAGGGTCCAACGATCACGTCCGTCCGGTGGCGTCGAACAGGCCAACGTCACAAGTCTTGCCTCGGCCACCCCATCCAGCCTGCGTTTCTGCGGACGATCGGGCTGCGGGCGACGCTCGACCGCCGCCTTCACCCCGCCCCCGGAAAACCGCTTACGAGCCCGCTCAACCGTCGAGACGCTAACCTCCAACGCCTCCGAAATCCGCGCCGCCGACCAGCCTCCCCTGCGTACATCCGACTTCAGCAGAATGCGCGCCCGCGCGATCTTCGCTGCCGAGTTACGCCCACGCCGAAACGCGGGCTGCTTGCTGTCACAGCGGTGGCATCCGGCACGCTCCCTTACGGTCGCGTCTCGGTATAACCGCTGGGGCTATCCACAATGGGAGAAGGGCAAGGAACTCAAGGCCGAACGCTCCGCACAGTGCGCCGCTTCTGCGAAGGGGACTCGAAGTCGCAGTGGGAACCAGGCCGAGGGCGCGCTTGGCAGTTGCGTCGTTGAGCGATCGCTGCACGGCTTGCCCGTTGACACCGGGCAAGCCCAGCTCGATGAACTCGGCCAGGTTCTGGAAGGGTCTGCCCAAGACGGCTGCCACGCCGGTGCCGTCGGGTATGTTCCGCACCCGAGCCTCGAAGGTCGCGGTCAGGATGAACGCATCGTCAGGGGTGACTGAGTAGGTGTAGGTGTGTTCCTGGGGCCCCAGCAGGACGATTAGCAGGGTTCCTTGGGCACGGACCTGCTCGAGAATCGCAATCGAATCCGCGTCGGCCCCTTCGGCGAGCAGGTCGTCCAAACTGACCACCTCGGAGCGGATCGGGCCGATCACCTCCGTGCGAACCTCCGCGGCGGCGGCACCTGTGAGCAGAAGGGTCGATTCAAAAAGCGTCTCGCCGGTGTCGGCCCGCATCACCGAAACACGCAGCTCCGCGAGCATCTCGTCGAGGTTCCGCCCGGGCTCGGTCGACCAGAAGACGACCGCACCGCTGAGAAACACCCGGCTCTCCATGGTTTGGGTGCCGTCATCATTGAATTCGATCTGGGAAGGCGAAAACACGACGGTCCGCGATTCGACAGCCGAACTCTGCACGGAATAGGAGACGGACCGGGCATTCGAGTAGCAGGCCACCTCCGCACCGAGTTCCTCGGGGTTGGGTTGATCGAGCCGGGTAGGGTCGACGAAGTGGCCAAACCCCTGTCCCAGCGATACCAGCACGCCCTCGAGGTTGGTTGAGGTGAGACTGGCATGTGCGCTTAGGGGCGGCTCAAGCGAGTCGACACCCAAGGTCTGCTGATGGCTGTTGAGCGACGCGGGTGTCGCGTCGATCAACTCCTGCACGGTCGCGAAGACCGTGGCCCCGGTGTCGGTGATCTCCGCCGATGCCGCGCCGGCCATCCAACACGCAAGGAGCACAGCTTGGAGAACCACGCCGGCCCGGCGTCCCCAAGTCCCGGTGGAGCTTGAAGCTCCTCTGCCGCTGGTGCGGGAATCCCCTCTCGCATCTACCGTTGGGTCCGGGTTGGCACGCTCCCTTACGGTCGCGTCTCGGTGAACCCCGCTGGTGCGGGAATCCCCTCTCGCATCTACCGTTGGGTCCGGGTTGGCACGCTCCCTTACGGTCGCGTCTTCGTAAGTACGATTCGGTGTTTTCATAGCGATGACCCCCATGCCCCCTATGCCGACGGGCGTGATCCCGCGGCCTTGCTCCGAGTTCCCCCGTCAAACCCCGCCGCCCTCGCCGGGCAGCGGCCGTCTTCGAGCGGGCACCCGCTCCCGGGCGGGGCACGCAGTCATTCCCCCGACGGGGCCCCGTAATTGTAGCGGATTTTCCCGTGCAGGTCGAGTCTTGTTCGACCTAAGTCGATGCCATCCTCTGAAGTTTGACAGGAGGAATCGTCAGGCGTATGACCAGCCGGGCAGGAAGAAAGGGCTAGCCATGAAGAAGATGATTGCGGTTCTGATTGTCCTTGCGGTCGTTTTGGGAACGTACTTCTTCATAGGGAGCCAACTGGGCGATCGGCAGAAGCGGTTGATGCTGAGCACCGTAGACGCCATGGAGCTGAGCGGATCGGAGCGGGAGGAGGTGCGTCGCCTGATCGAGACGGTTCACGAATCGGCTCTCAAATCGGCGCGTTCGCGCAGCACCGCAACCGGGGAGGAGACACTCATGCAGGCCTACGCGGCGGAGGTGTTCCGCCGGATCATTGCCCGCTCTGGTGATGCTGGAAACCCAGAACTTGCCGAGAAACTCACCCGGGAACAGGAGCTGTTCGACTTCTAGGTGGGTGGGTCGGGCTCGGCCCGACAGCGCCTTCACCCGTCGGGCAGAGCCCGACCTACGCGTTTCAGCGCTGCCGGCTGCGGACGGGCAGCCAGGGACCGTCCGGGGTGATTTCGCGGTTCAACGCGGCTATCAGTGCCCGCACGCAGAACCGTTGGGCCGGCGTCATCGGCCGATCGGCGCCGGCCTGGGACACCGCGATCCTCACGGTGCTGGGGGAGCCGGTCCAGGGCTCCTGCCGGCGCCACCGCCGCGTGCCGAAGGTCCGACCAGTTGAGTCGACGAGAAAGTGAGCCGCCAAGCGGTCGGCGCTTGCCGCCAGCAGCGGGCTGGATGTTACGCTGGCCGCACCGGCAACAACCTCGATCTCGCGCCATTGCCCCGCACGGATAGAGACGCCGTCAGCCACGGCCGATTGAGCCAGATAGCTGATAGCACTCGCAGGAGGAGTGTCAGTCGAGCGTACCGGTGACGGATCGATCCATTGCAGGAACGCTGCGGTAGCAATCATCGCCCCGACCAGTGACGCCAGCGTTTTGAAGGTTCTTGTTCGCTGGTCCATCAACGTCGCACACGAAACAGCGGCATTCGCCGAGCGGAACCCATGCGGTCTTAGTCAAAGATCTTTTGCTTCTGTACTTTTATATTGATCGGCGTGGATCGAAGATTAACTTGCGGAATTCTGAACGTGGCTATGCGGATTGCATCGCCTTGCGGCTGCGGGACCGGTCCCGGCAAGCCATGACCGCGACCTGCACCGTTGCCCTCAGCTGCGGTGCCGGTTGGATTGCACGTGTCGAGGGTAACCTGTTTGCGGGTGATGCGAACGCCGGAGACCCAGGCCCGGCGAGTGGGCGATTCTCGGACGCTGCGCCTTGCAACGCTCACCCCGCTTTCCAGGTGATCGACCGCTACCGCTGCCCCGATGAGCAGTCTGTTTTGACCTGGTGCGTGGATATATCCTAGACTTTGGGTTGTTGCAGCGCTTTGTTGCCGCAGCATTTTGGGGGGAGGGAAGATTCATGCAGCCGACACCGCCACGTATCCTGGTTGCCGATAACGATCCCGCCGGCAGGGCCAACTTGCGGAGACAGCTTCAATACGCCGGCTATGAGGTGAGCTTCGCGGAATGCGGCAGTGACGTGATCTGGGACTGCTACGACAGCCCGCCGGACGTGCTCATTCTCGACGTGGACCTGCCGGACATGGACGGCTTTGAGGTTTGCGAATACCTGCGGCACACCACGGGCGGGTCGGAGACCACGGTGATATTCCTCTCCGCCGCCAACGACGAGATGACCAGGACATATCTGGGGCGAATGGTCGAGTACGCCGACGGTGATTTCTTCTTCGCCAAGCCCTACGACGCTCGGCTCGTCGCCCGGGTGGTGGAAGAGGTGTTGAGCGGCACCGCGGACGCCCCTGAGCGTCCCCGCATCGTCTTCCCGACGCGGGTGATCTGGCCTACGTCGCACTGCTGCGTGTCCACCGGAGGGCAAAGGGCAGGGCAGTGATTCGGAAGGCAAGGATCATCCTTGCCCTATCACGGAAAGGGGTCACGATTCCATGGGGGGAGGGGGGACGTCGGGGCTTTGACTGCCGAGGGGACCGCCGGCCAAGCGACCAGACCCCAGCCAAAGAGCCTCACCACAAGCGGCCAAGAGCATCGCCGGTACGACCACTATCGCGTACGTCTGCCAGGCCTGCAGCCAGGAGATCGGGGCGGCCCGCTGCCCGAGACAAAGCCCGAGCGTCGCCACGATCGCCGGTGGTTCGAGCATGTTTAAGGCGATGCCGACCCTCATTCGCCGCCTGACCCACGGGTCCCGCTCCGACAGGCTCACGACCAACTCGTCCGCATCTTCGATCAGACGTTTCAAGGCGATCCCGAGGCTTACCCCCAGCCCGGCCACACACAGAAGGGCGACGCCGTACAGTGCGCCGGCAGCAAGGAGCACGCTAAGAACGCATGTGTTGTTGATGAAGATCGTGGCCGCACGACGCCACCAGGACGGGGACCTTAGCAGGGGCACGATAACGTGCGTCAACCACCAGGAAACAAGGCGCACGCCGACAAACGAGCGATAATGCCCCACGCCCCAGCCCGCGTAGGTGCCCACGAGCACCAGCCCGGTCCCCAGAAGCATGCTCACCCAACACGCCGACAACACGTTCCACAATTGCACGATCAAGACCGGACCTCACCGCCCCGCAGGTCATTTCGCACTCCTCAACGGGTGTGTGTATATAATCCGGGTCTTCTTGGCAAGCTTGCTCCAGATCTTGTCCGTGAAGCGCTGGTTTGTCGGCGGAACGACGAGGCAGTGCCCCGGGTCCGCTTCCGTCGGATCCGCCACCACATCGAGTCCCAGCTCTCGAACCTGCCAAACCTCAACCGAGGCGACGCTCCAGCCGGCAATGTCAAGTCCCCCGCGCGCCGCCGACATGAGCAGTTCCCGCGGATCTGTCAGCAGCTCTCGGCTCCAGGATGGGAACTCCTCTTCGGGGCGAGGCTGAAGGGAGAAGGAGGTCGCGGTCAATCCGATGCCGGGTCGGTTCTTCGTGTTGTGCGGATGGGGAGTTATTCGCCTGACGATCGTCTCATTGGAGGGAATCGGCGCTGCAGGTCCCACGCGGACGATCTCCGAGCGACTACGTATGCGGAGTGTCAGGGCCAACTCGTCAAGAGCGCGGCAAGCGTACCGGCATCACGCGTGCGACCGTCACGATCCTGACTGTGGTCCTGTTCGTTCAGAAACACGTAGCTGATGAGTCCCGATGGATCCACGGACGCGTCCAAGCTCCACGCCCCCGCGTCCCAGCAGAAAGCAGCATCTCCGCTCGGGGTGGCCGTTACCGTGGGTGCCTCGGTCCCGATGAACCGGGCAAGGCACTGCAGTAGTTCGGTGGCCCGGAGGACTGAATCTCGATCTACACGTTGCGCGCCGTAACTGTCCCAGTTCGGAGGAAGTTCACGGAGCCGCTCAAGTTCCGCAATCGCGCTGGGGAGCCACGCAGACGGGACATCTCGGACGGCAAGAACCACCGGTTCCCTGGACAGCGCGTCGGACTTTTCCTTCGCATCGGCGGGGATCGGGTCGCCTTCGGCAAACGCTACCGACGAGCTGCCAGTGCCAGAGGGTGTCATGACGTCTTCTCCCAACGTTCCTTCTGAATCCCTGGATCCGTAATGCTCACGAAACCATGCACAACCCAATCGTGGGCTAATCGCAGTGAATCCTCAAGCGAGTCGCCTCCCTCCGGTTTGTGGTTGACCCGGGCGGTAAGCGTGCAGCGCACGATCTCGCCAGGTTCATCCTGTCGCACGGCGATTGCAGCCTCCGCATATAGGCGGCCAACCTGCCCTTCGATCACGTAAACCCGGTTGAAAACAGCGGCTTCGGGGACCGGGAGCCGAGAATCCGATGTTTCCCACCTGAGCCCGGTAAAGACCTTGCCGAAGAGCTCGACGCCGGTCTCCCCGGGATGCGGAACCATGTTGTTGATGTATGTAACCTCACAGAGGTTCGGGCTCGGCTCTTCCAGACTATTCTCTCGGCAGAACTGGACGAATCCGTCGAATTCCTCGAGGAAGCGCTTGGAATTGGCGTTGTAGGACGGGTACGGTTCCGAGGTTTCGGGCGGGCCTCGCCAGTTGAAGAAGAATCGATCCGGCTGCAGTTGGATCAACTCCGCTTCCGACTCCGACACGTACCAGACGCGCTGGGGCGTTGCACCGTGGGACAGCCTCAGCGTCGATTCAGGCAAGGGGAGCTTTCTGGGAAACGGTTCCGCAACTTCATGGAGACGGATTTGGTCCTCGTATCGCTTGTACCGTTCCTTGATCCGGTCCCAGAAGAGTCCGAAATGCACCGCCCCAAAGCCCGGTATCTCCGGAAACTGCACACCGATGGCGGTCTCAACGACCGGTGGGTTCTTGAACTTTGGGCTGCTCCGCACGATAGTCCCCGGAGGACAGAAATCACCTTTGCCTTGCTTTGTCCACACCGTGCTCAGATGTGGACATCGTCCCACAACAGGGTACGACGAGTCAAGCGGGAATGTTCGAGAATTCGGCGTGAGGCTTCAGCTCTCGCTGATGCCCCTGGCACCTGTTTTCCGATGCCCGCAACTTGGGTATCGTATGCGTAGTACAAGGGGACGATGGGAGCTGCCATGGAGAACACGGTGGAGCAGGTCCGGGATGAGGTGCATGCCCTCCTGCGGGAGGCGGCCAAGAAGGAGGCGTCCGACGTGCATCTGGTGCCGGGGTATCCGGCTTCGGTCCGGGTTCACGGGCAGTTGGAGTCGGCCCGGTCCGAGCCGCTGACCCCGGAGCACGTTCGCCGCATGATCGAGTCGATTCTGCCCGAGCGGCTCGTTCCCCGGCTGCACGACGGAAAGAACATCGAGTGCTCCATCGCCCTGGCGCTCGAGGACTCCGTGGTGCGCTTTCGGGCCAATGTCTTTTTAGCCCAAGGACACTGGTGCGCCTGCCTGCGACATGTTCCCGACGAAATCCCCTCGTTTGAGTGGATGGGGTTTCCGCGGGGTCTGGCCCAGCGCCTGGTCTCCTACCCGAATGGGCTGGTGATTATCACCGGGGTGACCGGCTCGGGTAAGACCACCACCCTGGCCGGCCTGGTGAATCTGCTGAACACCATGGGCGGATATCGCGTGATCACCGTCGAGGAGCCGATCGAGTACGTTCACCCGCGGATCAGTTCGAGCGTGATCACCCAGCGGGAGGTGGGTCGGGACGTGGATTCTTTTTTTGACGGTCTGAAGTACGGCCTGCGGCAGGACCCGGACGTCATCCTGGTGGGGGAGATTCGCGATCGCGACACCGCCCAGATGGCCCTCAGCGCCGCGGAGACCGGACACCTCATCCTCACCACCTTGCACACCAAAGATGCCAAGGGGGCGATCACGCGCCTCTGTGACCTGTTTCCCCACCAGGCTCAGGACGACGTCCGAACACAACTGGGCCTGAGCCTGCGCAGCGTGGTCAGCCAGCATCTGTTGCCCGCGACCAGTGAAGGGGAGAAGCGGTCGCTGGCGATGGAAATCCTGCACGTCAATCACCCGGTGCGAATCGGGATCAAGTTCGGCAAGATCGAGTCGATCGATTCATCCATCCAGACCGGGAAACGTGACGGCATGTTGACACTCGACGACGACCTTCAGCGTCTGTTGGACGCCGGCAAGATCGCTCTGCAGACCGCCCGCCGCTTCGCCAAAGACCCCGACGGGATCGTCCCACCGTCTTCGGGACGGTAGGGCGAAGATGATCTTTGCCCTGCCGCTTGGCCGTGTCAGCCCGGCGTCAGTCCTCCTGCTCGTCGTGGGCCGGTGCGCCCGCGGCCTCCTTTTCCGTTTTGGAATCGGTTTTCGTGCGGTCGGCGTCTTTTGACTTTTCGTCACCGTCCTTCGCGGGAGCGTTTTTTAGCGATCGTCGCACGCTGGAGAAATAGGCCTTCACCGCCTTTTGATACTGCCGGGGGATCCGATCGCGGCTAATGCGATCGCTTGCGTCGCGCTCGGCGGCGGAGAGGAGTTCCACCAGGTCCCCGGAAACGTCACCTTTCAGTTGCTCGCCGTCGACCTGGAACTGTCCGATGATCGCCCCTTTACCGGTGTGAACCTTGCCCCGCTCGGTTTTGAAGTTGATCTTGGTCTGCTTTTCCTGGGCGAGACCGCCGCGCCCCTTACCCATCTTGCGTCCCATGCCGGCACCCGGCCGGTTGCCTGAGCCCCCTCACTGTCCGCACATCTTACCGTTCTGCATCCCCGTGCCGTTGCACTTAGGACAGGAGTTCTCGATGTCGTCCTTGGCGTTTTGCAAACCGGCCAGGGCGGCGTCCATCTGGCTCATTTCCTGCTCGAGTTGTTCGAGCTCGCTGAGCTGGTCCGCCGCCATGGAGAGCCCGTCCATGGCTTCACCCATCTGCCCCGGATTGCTCCCCTGGGCGGCCTGTCCCATGGACTGGGCCAGCTTCTTGGCCATAGCCCCGGCCTGCTGTTGTTTCTGCAGCTGCTTGACCATTTTCTGAATCTGCTGCTGGTTCCAGCCCTTCTCTTCGAGCTTCTTTTTGAGTTGGTCGAGGTCTTTCTTCTTGAGGTTTTCCAGCAGCCGGTCCACGTCCTCCTTCTTCAAGCCCGCCTGCTGGAGCTTCTTGGCCAGATTCTTGTTGCGGGAAAGTTGTTCGAGTTGCTTGGCCAGGTCATCCAACTGGCGAGTCATTTTGGCGACCAACTCCTTGTCCCCCTCGGCCTTGAGCGTGGCCAGTTGCTCGCGCAGCTCCTTGACCTCCTCCCGGGCGGTCTTGAAATCCGCCTGGGCCAGGGCTTTGACGAGCTTCTGCGTCTGGGCGGTGGACTGCTTTGGAACTTTGAGCCCGCGCATCATCTTGCGCATCTCATTGACCGCGCCGTACTTGTCGCTTTGTTGCTTGCGTTTTACGGCGTCCTGCAGCCTGTCGATCTGCTTGGCGGCCAGGTGGCGCATGTCGGTGGGACGGGTGAGCTTACTGCCCATATCCTTGTCGGCCCACTCCAGCTCCTCTTTCATCTCCGCAAGTACCGGATTGGCTTCCACGATCTGGCGGACCTCGTCCATTTTTCTTTTTACGGCCACCTTCGTCTCGCGGGCCTCGATCGCCTGCCGGGACAGCTCCGTCGCCTCGCTTCTTTCAAGAAGCCCGGAGGGAACCAGAAACAGCAGGGCGGCAAGGAGGATCGATCCGCTGGTGATGGTGAGTGGCTTGGGCACGGCCAGGCGAATGTGCTGCCGGGCGGACAAGGACGTGCTGGCCAGTTCCGCATCGGCGACGACCGCCCGGGCGAAGGGGTCGTCCTGAGCGTCACTCCCCGCGGCGGCTGAGCTTAGGCAATAGCGCCCGCTGCTAAGTCGCTCCTTGAGTCCGGCCGCCTGATCCAAGGTCGCGGCCGCAAACGCCGGGCCCACTCGTCGCACGGTCGTCCAGATGATCGACATTGCGAGTGCTCCGCCGCCCAGCCCCACGCCGAACCACAAGAGAGGTATCGGGGCGGCGTATAGCCGCTGCACAAGGATCAGCGCAGCGAAGATGGTCGCCGCCACGGTGAGCGACCGGCATAGGTAAACAAGCCAGTTGTTGAGCCCGAGCCGATGCTGGGCGACCCTGATCTGTCGCTCGAGTTGGGTCATGGTCTGAGCCTCCCTGTAGGGCAAAGATCATCTTTGCCTTCCGTGACGAGCCCCACCCGTCCCATTCTATGCTATCCCGCCGAGCCAGTTGAGACAATCTCGACAGAACTCTGCTCCCGACGCTTGTCCGTGGCACCCCCCGACGTTTTCGCATTTCCAAGTCTCGACGTTTCGACATTCCGACGTTTCGACGTTTTCTCGTTTCTCATTGCCTATTTCGCCCGCTTGGCCGACAATAATTGACAAGAAAAGGGCTCCGGCCAATGACGCTTCCGTGCGTAGCGGTTCGTATGCTACAATGCGCTCCGTGCGGGGCGGCGAGAATGACGTCTCCGATAGAGCGGTCCGCCGGCAGTGGTAGGGCGAAGATCATCTTTGTCCTCCGGAGCAGCCATGCACACCTCGGCCATTTATTCTGACGGGCGAGCCCGACGGGCGTTACGATGCGAATGCGGGCGCGGTTTGGCTGCTCTGACCGTTATCCTGGCGCTGGCCCCACTCGCCCCCGGTCAGCAGCCCGAGAAGGAGCCTTCCGCTCCCTCCCAAAGCAACGAACCGCCCGCCGCCGAGCCCTCGCCCCCAAAGGTCATCCTCGAGGGGCAGGTGACGGACATTATCGGAGCGGGTCAGAAGGGCGCTACCGTTACCGTTCGGCGGAAAACGGAGGACGGCAGCGAGGGCGAACTCATCGCCACGGTCACCGCGGACGAGTTAGGCGACTTCGTGGTTACCTCGGAGCAGGTGATCCGCGGCGACCTTGTAGTATCCATCTCCAAACCCATGTTCACCACCATCGTCCGCGAGGTGCACATCGGCGAGGAAGACGAGGTGCCCTACCTTGCCGAGTCCTTCGCCGGCAACGTCATGGTTATCGGCCGGGTTACCGACACCCTCACGAAGAAGCCGGTGGCAGACGCATCGGTTAATCTCAAGGCCCTCTACCAGGACTGGTATGCCAAAACGGACGATGAGGGACGGTTCACTATCAAGGGTGTTTTCCCGGGACGCGGAGAGTTGATCGTTACCGCGAAAGGTTTCGGGCGGCAGGTTCACAGAGTTGCAGAGCTCGCGGACTTCGGCGAGATACTGATCAAGCTCAAACCCGAGCGGATCATCCATCTCAAAACCATCGACGACAAGGGCAAGCCGATCCCCGGGGTGGTGATCGAGTGCTACGACGAGCCCCGCGACGATTTCCGCACGGTGGTAACCGACAAGAGCGGCCGGGCCACCCTGGAGGGCGTGCATTTTGACGCATCCTCGCTGGACCTGAAGCTGTCACATGACGACTACGTGTCGTCCGAAGGATTTGACCGACGGATCGAGCCTCCACGGGAGCAGACCGAGTCAAACCACGAGCTGATCCTCGCTGGGGCGGGGCGGATCACCGGGACCGTCAAGGCCGCCCGAACGGGCGAAACGCTGGCGGGGGCGAGGGTGATGACCGGCACCGACGAATCAATCGATTCCCCACGTGATTGGGCGGATTTCGAGGGGAAGTACACCGTCCGAGGAGTTAACCCCGGAACCGCCGTGGTCACCGTTCATCTTTCGGGCTACGCCCCGGAGCTTATGACCGTGGAGGTAAAGGCCGGCGAAACCGCAGCTCTCGATATTCTCCTGGGACCGGCTGCGGTGCTTCGGGGAACGGTGAAGGACACCGGCGGGGCTCCGGTCAAGGACGTCTATATCAATGCCACGAAATGGCGTGGCCATGAAACGCTGGGGCTCCGTGCGGTGACCGATGAAGAGGGACGATTCATCATGGATGGGGCTCCGGCGGACGAGTTCGAGATCGTCGCCTTCCCGGCGGGTGGGGGTCGGGTGACAAGGTCGGTCAAGGCCGGCAGCGACCGAACCGTCGAGATCACCGTGGACGCCGCCCCGGTTGGTGGGGGAGCAGGCGATCTGGCCAGGCTCAGAGTCGGTGATACCGCCCCGGTTCTTTCGCTTGCCGGGCTTGACGGTAAGTCCATCAGCATGTCCGATCTGAAGGGCAAGACCATCCTACTGGACTTCTGGGCGACCTGGTGCGCGCCTTGCATTGCGGAGATGCCCAATCTGCTGGAAGTGTACGGGAAATTCGGCAAGCGCAGCGACTTCGCCATGATCGGCATCAGCCTGGATGTTGACCGGGACGCTCTTAAAGAGTTCATCAAGAAGCGCGAGCTGAAATGGCCTCAGGTGTTCGGCGAAACCGCCCAGAAGGCGGCGGACCGTTATGGTGTTGGGGCGATACCGGCCTTGGTGATTATCGCACCGGACGGGAAGATCGTCGCCACGGACGTGAGCGGGGCGTCCGTTGTCGAGCGGATTGAACGAGTCTTACGAAGTCACGACCCGACGTGAACAACGGCGATTGGAGATTGAGGATTGACGATTGGAGATTGAGGATTGAGTGAATCTCGCAAAGAATCGACAATCGACAATCGACGATCGACAATCGACAATCGCCCGGTCGGGCTGGTCAAACCCGCAAACGATCACGCTGCTCGCGCACTTCGTGCGCTCGATGAAAAACGCCTCCGCGACGCCGAGGCGTACATTGCCGCCGTGACCGGCTCGAAGGCCGGTCCCACATATGGCAAGGGGACGGATCCGGAAAGCAAAGAGGATCCTTGCGCTCCGTCCCCCACGGGGGGGGGACGCTACAATGCCCAAGGCAAAGAGGATCTTTGCTCTACGGGTATCGATCGGGCGTGGAAGCTGCTTTTGAGCGGTCTTGTGGCCCTTGACCGCGCCGACCTGGCGACGGCTGAGCCGCTCCTGCTGCAGGCCTCCTGCCTGGCCTTCATCGAGGCAACCGGGACGGAAGGAAGATTAGATCCCGACAGCTTGCGGGTGACCGCCCTAGCCCTTCACCATGTCGGATGGATATACCGCCGTCAGGATCGTCCCGACGCTGCGTATCGCACGCACCTTTCCGCGTACCATCTTCGTGAGCGGCACGGCTCGTTGGAGGAGCTGTGGGAAACCGCGGTCGAGCTCGGCCTGGACGCCGACGTCGCCAGGCGGTTCGACGATGCCCGGCGGTGGCATCGGGCGGCGGTCGAGGCGGGGGAACGTGCGACGGAGGAGCCTCAGGGCAAGCAGGCGATCGCCTTTACGAACCTGGCGACTTCCTGCGTCGAAAGCGGCCGATACGAGGAG
>SDBU01006681.1_pt1 | contig 13496 bp, 18 predicted proteins | sample 2277071 | NCBI WGS metagenome assembly SDBU01 (sample SAMN10397929, study PRJNA504765) | marine sediment metagenome | isolation source: marine sediment core GS08_GC12, 126 cmbsf | place: Arctic Ocean: Gakkel Ridge, Loki's castle | collected 2008
AAAAATTCCAAAAAAATACTGGCTTCAAATTAATGATACATTTGTGATGTATGGTCAAAACATTTGCAAGCCAATTTCACCACTGTGTAATATTTGTAAGATTAAAACAAAATGCAATTATTATAAATCTAAGAACGCTTCTTAGTCAAAAATAAAATTCCAGCTATTACACCAACTGCTGCAGTGATATAGAATGGAAACAAATGAAACAGGTTTTGAGCAGGATCGCCAGAAATAAGTTCGAATTTTAGATTCCCAGAGTTAATTGCAGGTGGATCAGTTGAAGATTCCATTCCATGAACAGAGTAGGAATCAATTGCAAATACACCAATATCTAGATTTGAAACAACAATTCTAATTCCGTTGTTAATCGTCATACCTGATTGGTCTGTATAGGCGATAATGGCTTTAGCTTCTGGAGTCCAACCGCGTTCCAGCAGGTCATGAATAACAACATATCCAATATCAGGCAACTGAGCTGCTATCCAAAATTTATGATCAGGTGGGCTACCCATGCCAATCTCTATAAACGTTTCAGGTCCTGAAACATCATAGAATCGCAATACAGCATTACCGTCTGGGTTTGCATACATCAAATCATTCTCTAGAATGATCTGCCAACTAATTTCGTGTAGATCATCGAACTCCATTATTACAGTATCACGTGCAACTCTATTGAAATCATAGTAAGGAATTTCTTCGTTGTAAACAATTAGTGATGGATTTTTAGATTGAGCAAATGCTGGATTGAATAGAATGATTGCTAAAAGAGTAATTGCTAAAAAATACTTCATGATTTTTTTCTTGTTGGTACGAATAAATATCTAGTCAACAAAAGGCTTGCCATGATTTAGAATAATTTTTGCTACCTCTGGACGTAGAATGTATTCAGATGGAGCTTTTCCTTCTTGAATCATCTGTCGTAGTTTTGTTCCGCTGATTTGTTCTCTTGATTCAGCATCATGTGGACATGCTTTTTGATTTGTAAATGTGAGACATTTCTTACAATAAAAGAATGCAGGAAAGAAGACAGGCGTTATTTCTAGATCTGGATAGTTATCAAATATTTTGTGAGCTGCAAATGGATCATAATAGTTTCCAACACCAGCATGATCCCTACCAATGATAATATGAGTACATCCATAGTTCTGTCTCATGATAGCATGGTGTATTGCTTCCTTTGGTCCAGCATACTTCATTTCTGTGTGTAGTGTTGCTAAATGACATCTGTTTTTTGGATAATAATTTTCAATTAAACTTTCATAACACTTTACAATAACATCATCGACAAAGTCTCCCGATTTTTTCTTTCCAATTAATGGATTAACAAAAACACCATCTCTTGTTGTGATTGCTGTTTTTTGTAACATCTCATGTGCAACGTGTGGAGGATTTCTTGTTTGAAAGGCTACAATGGTCTTCCATCCTGCGTCGTGGAAGGCCTTTCTAGTTTGAAGAGGTGTCATTCGGTGTTTTCGAATCTCTGTATCATCAGGCCGTTGAATGAAATCAATCTTACCTCCTATCAAAATATCATTCATAGAGTTGGTTTTTGTCACGCCCAGATGCTTGATATCGGTGGTACCATAGACACCTTGCGCCATCTTTTCCTTATCGAATGAAAATGATTCCTCAACATGAAGAATAGCTATGCCAGTTCCGTCTGGATTTTTTAAAAGTACATCACTAGCGTCCTTCATTTTTTTAGAAGTTTCTTCATTAACGTCTAGAACTGTGGGTATCGTCCAGGCAATTTCGTTAGATAATCGTCCTTTGGAAATTACTCGTTCAAAGTCATCTTGTCCTAGAAATCCTTCAAGAGGACTAAAGATGCCATCAGCTATATTCTCTACATCATTTGCTAAATCTTGACTAATAGAAATTGAAAACAGACCAGAAGGATCTTCTTTTGTTAATCTGTTTACTAGCTTTCCACCATGTGGATTAATTCCAACAATGTTTTCTGACATTTCTATCTATGCACCATTGTTCATGTGAAGACCACATTCTTTATGTTCATTTGATTCCCACCACCAGCGTCCTGCTCTAAGATCCTCACTAGGATTAATTGCTCGAGTACATGGTTCACAACCAATGCTAGGATATTCCTTATCGAGCAGCCTATGATATGGAATGTTATTCTTTTTTATGTAATCCCAAACTTGGTCCCAAGTCCAATCAATTAATGGATTTATCTTTACAATTCCATTATATTTTTCATCAATCTCAAGTATGGACGAATTTTTTCTAATTGTTGTTTGATCACGTCGAATTCCTGTGATCCAACCATCTAGATTAGCCAACATCTTTCTTAATGGATGTACTTTACGTATACCACAACAAAGATGTCTGTTTTCAACAGAATCATAGAATATGTTAATTCCTTTTGCAGTTACCATTTATTCTACCTCTTTTGCATCTGGAAACATTACTTCAAATGTAATGTTGTATTTTTTTGAGAGTTCGTCCATCATGCTATAGGTTTCTGGATTTAGTCGGCCTGTGTCTAAAGTAAAGAATCTAGCCTTTGGATTAATTTTTGCCATCAGATCTATGATAGCGGAATCTTCAGCACCAAAGCTAGATGCCTTTGCTACTCGTGGATGAAGGTTATCTAGGGCCCATTTTAGAGCATCCTGTGGTGTGTTTAGTGTAGGATTGATTTCATCTAGTTGTGCTTGAGCAAATTTTCCCATGATTAAATTTGGATTTGGTCGTTTTATAATGATTACGAGAAAAGTGGAATGGTTCTAAATTATAAACAGCTTAGAATAATGAAAAAAAATGAGTCAAAATGCTTCCGTAGTTGTGTTTTCTTCTATTTTTGCGAGAAATAAAATTAAACAGCTAGAATCAAATATTAAAAAAATACTCAAGATAAAAAATCAAGAATTCCAAAAAATTTCTCGTGATGAATCATTGATTATTATTGATGCAAACGACCCAGTCTTTGCATCTTCGGCAATAAACTTACTTTTTGGAATAAAAAGAGTTGTAATAGCAAAACAAATTAAAAATGATTTCAATACGGTTGTTTCTGAAATTACAAAGATCGGTTCTAATCTACTTCTCAAAGGAGAAAAATTTTATGTTAAAGTTGAAGGTGATCCATCTGGTTTTATAGCAAAGGATGTAGAACTTTCTGCCACATCTTCTCTTATTGATAAAACTGTTAAACTAGGCGTAAAACCTGGGACAGAAGAAAAACATGATAGGATGCTATACACGTTTCTTACAAAATCTAATGCTTATGTTTCTATTTTTGTAGATAAGGGACATGGTGGCATACCATATAATTCTCAAAATGAGAAAGTTGTTTGTGGAATTTATGATGAATTATCAGCCGTTTCATGTCTTGAAACTATCAAACAAGGATTTGATGTAAAAATTATAGTGTGTTATAAACAAAAATCAGAGCTTTTGAATTTAGTAAAAATTTTGAACCAAATTTTACCTAGAACAATTAAATCAAAATTGGAATTAGAGTTTTATCAAATTCCGATAAAAGGTTCAAATTCAAAGAGTCTTTTAACACAGATAGATTCTGTAACAAAAATTTTGATCCGTGTCGCTAAAGCTAATAAGATAAGGAGAATTTCACTTGCCCTGTCACCTTTAATTTTTCCATTAGATTTTGTTGAAAGGTCTGTCAAAGAGGTTTTCGATAGTGGTTTAACACCAAAAACACCTATTTCAGGTTTGGATGATGATATCTTTGCAAGCGCAGAAGAGATAGGATTAAGAAAATATCTGCCAAAAATTGAAAAATTGGGTAAAATGAGATTCCCAAATCACCAATCTGCAAAAGAAATTCAGAAAATTGCTGAGAATTCTTTGAAGACCAAAAAAGTTGTTTCAATCACTATAGGACCGAATAACGTTCATGATATTCTTGATTCTCTTGAAGAAAATCATTGAGAATTTAAACCGTCTAAGTTGATTTGAAAATATGATTAAGATAGGAGAATTCATCTATCCTTGGGGTAGTGGTCATTACTCCAGAATGATGCGATTAAATGATGCACTGCCAGATTACATTAAAGATGATTTAGAAATTCACTTTTCAAGTAAGGATCATGTCTATGAAAAATTATTAGAAAAATTTCCAACAAAAAGAGAACAAATTCATGAAATTTTAATGCCGACACCAATTGATGGTGAAGTTGGTCCCAGTGTATCGCTTTCAATGCTTAACATGCTTATACCAATAGCAAAAAATCCTCCTTTAGTAAAACAAATTGCAAACTATCTAAAGGAAGAAAGGAAGTTATACGATCAAGAAAATTTTGATCTTGTGATTAATGATGGTGATGTAGGTTCAAACGTGTTAGCTGAGAGACGTGGTATTCCCAGTATTTTTGTCACAAACCAGTTTATGCCAAAGCTGTGGAAATCAAAATTTTATTTTTATCCCTCATTGATTTTTATTGCTAAGCAAATTGCGAAAGCAGATAGAATTCTCGTTGCTGATTCGCCACCACCATATACAATATGTGAATATAATCTAAATTTTCCTGAGAAACTTAAGGATAAGATAACTTATGTTGGATATTTCACAAATGGTAAAACTATTTCAAAAGAATCCAATACTGATTTAGAGAATTTAATTCAAAATTCAGAGTTCGGTTATTGGATGCGTACTGGCAATAAATCAACGAATAATGGCACTGGAAAAAAATATGAAGGGGTTTTCAGTCTTCCTGAAATGGAAAATGAAAAAAGAATTGTTTCTCATGCAAAAAAAGATCCTTCTAAAGATAGTGTTTTGGCAAAAGATGGTAAAAAATATTCTATATCCGAAGCACTTGAAAAGAAGATTGATTGGATTCAGATAGATATTGGCTTTTTGTCGGAACAGGAAAAAGATACTGTATTGAATCTGTGTAAATATGGAGTTGTTAATGGTTCTCATACAGTACTAGGAGAGATCTTGGGAACAAAAGCAAAGCCGATAATTGGTATTCCAATCTATGATGAACATACTAATCAGCTAAGGTGGATCGAGGAAAAAAATCTCGGAGCTTTAGCCAACAATGAAAAACAGATCATCAAAGCCATTAAAAATATCAAAGCCAACTATAATCAATATGAGCAGAGTCTCCAGGAGTTCTCAAAGAATTTTATGAGTAATGGTGCTGAAAATTCTGCTAGAATAGCCAATGAAATTCTTGAAAATAAGAAATAATAGCTTCTAGAATTATGTTATGCATCTGGTACGCGGGATGTTCGATGGGCGAACTGACCGTTTTATCGGGATGACGATATAAACCGCGTACCAGATCTTCCGTGATGATCTTTGACGTGGATCATATTACCGAGTGGTAACGCTTTTATGGAAAAAATTAGGTCTCTTCAACATTGCCAAACTGCCCAGAATGTGTAGCAAGGGAAAAGAAAGCCATTCGGGAGAGTAATGTTGACAATCCTGATGTTGATCTAAACGAGCTTTTTGAAAAAATTGAAATTCCAATGAAGATGGATCCTAGAACAAAGCATTTCATTTGTAAGAAATGTGGTCTTTATGCTACTAGAGAACAAATTGGAGATATTAAAGCCAAACTCAATCAAAGGGAATACACCAAAGAAGATAGACAGTATGATTATCAAGAATGGTGGCAAAAAAGCAAGAAAGAAAAACAACAAAGATAATGATGCAAAATGGTAAAAAAGAAAGAAGATGTTCCTGAATGAGTTTCCAATGAAATTCAATCAGTAAAATTTGAAAAACCTGTTTCTGTGACAAAATCGGGTTATGGTTTAGAAATTTACGAAGGAGATGAAAAAATCGATGCTCAACTTTACAAACCAGTGGAGGGTGGAAGACATATTGTTACAAAGGATTTACCAAAAAAAATCAAATCCGCTGATTTGGAAAAAGGAGCAGTTTATGAATTTACATTTGATTCTCTAAAAGCGCCTTTGAGTAAAAAAACTGTAGAATTTTTGAAGAAAAAGAAATTGAAATGAATGTGATCTATCAGTTTGAATTGAAAAATTTAGAATTACTTGATATTGGTTCCACTGAATCAGCAGATGTGGAAGCAGAATAAACTATTGTTTTTTACTGTTCTCAATTTGTTTTCTAAACGCTGAACCAACAATTGGATTAATGAAATACGGAAAGGTGTGTTTTGCCCAAACGGCACCTCGCACTACTGAAGGTACAATTATTTCTAGTCTTGAAGAATTTGCTGCTTTAATGACTGCTTTAGCTACCTTCTCAGCACTAAGAGATGTAGGAGAATATTTTGGTAATTTCTCAAACGAAGGATGATCAAAGAAGTTTGTTCTAACCATTATTGGGCTAACAACTGTGACACGCACGCCGGTATTTTGTAACTCATGTTTAAAACCTTCAGAAAATCCAAGCATGGCAAATTTTGATGCACAATATGACGCTATTCCTGGCAAACCAAAGCTTGCAGCAACAGAAGCCACATTAACTATATGACCAGAGTTTTGTTCAAGCATTATTGGTAGAAAGTTTTTGATACAGTAAACCATTCCAAAATAATTAGTTGCCATTTGTGATTCAATTTCTTCGATGCCAAGATCTGACACCATTCCATAAATAGCAAAACCTGCATTATTTACTAGGATATCTATTCGCCCAAATTTTCCCAAAACAGTTTTTGCCATTTGTTTTACTTGAGATTTCTGTGAGACATCACATGGACATACTAATGTTTTTACATTAAACCTTGAAATCTTTTTTTTAACTGCTAAAAGTTTTTCTTCTCTTCGTGCAACAAGAATAAGATTTGCGCCTTTTTTTGCAAATTGAATTGCTGATGCTTCACCAATTCCACTTGAAGCGCCGGTAATTACTATAACTTTGTTTTTGAAATCCATATAATCAAAAAATAATTTGAAAAATAAAGTACTTTCTATTTTAGATCGGGTTTGTTATATCTAATCAAGGCAAGCTTTACTAGCAAAAACCATGTAATTGCAATTGGTACGTAATAGGTCGCAATTCTCCAAGCGATCACTGCATTCCACTCTACGCTCTCTTCTGGCACATCAAAATCAAATGGATTGAGATCATTCAGATATGCTATGATCCCAAATTCTGCCAGTCCCGATCCACCAATTGTAATTGGTAGGTTACCAATCGCGTTTGCACCCATCACAGCCATGACAGAATCAAACGCATCAATGACATAGCCCGTACCAGAAGCAATAATCATAAAAGTAATTCCGTAAAAGATCCATGAAACAAGAGATAGTGCAAAACCATTCACAAATACTTTTTTTGATTCCTTTGTTCTAAAATTTTGCCTACTCATAGTACAAATTTCTTCCATCCACATGTTTGCTTGGTCTATGGATTTTTTCCCTTTTTCTTTTCCAAATTTTATTACAAGTTTGGCAATTCCTTTTGGTATTTGGAATGTTCTTTTAGATGAAAGGAAAAACAAAATCACCCAAAGTACCGTAACAAAAATGCTGGTTCCAAGAACAATTGCAGCTACAACATATGCACCACTAAGTAATGCAAGAATGCCAGCCATTATAGATAACAGTCCTGCAGCAAAAACTTCTGTAACAATATCTAGGATGGCAACCCACATTGCTTTTGCTGGTGAAACACCCTTTTTATGTAGCCAATAAATGACAACAAATTCTGCTCCAACAAACATCGGAGTTGTAAATTTAATGAATTCGCTTCCAATTCTAACTCCGGACATTTTCCAAACAGAATCTATTGGTCCAAGATAGTGTCTTGCAATATAGGAAAATTTGACTCCTTGTAGTCCAAGTTTTACCATCATTGCTAGTATGGCCATGGTAAATGGAACGGCACCAATTGCAAAGATATCTTCTGCCTTTATATCAAATTGTATTACAATGATAACAATGGGTATCATGCTAGCTGGAATAGCTACAATTCTCCAATTCATCGCAGATTTTTTTAGGTATTCAAATATAAGCCAATAAAGAACAACAACGCGAAAGATTGAAGTCAATTTTTGTAGTTGGAACTGCTGGTTCAGGAAAATCTCTCCTTACCTCTAAAATTCATGAATACTATACCAGAAATGGGGCATTCTCAGCCATACTAAATTTAGATCCTGGTGTGGAATCATTGCCATACGGTTGTGATATTGATGTTAGAGATTATGTCGACATTGTTTCAATAATGAAACAATACGAGCTTGGTCCAAACGGAGCTCTGATAATGACAAATGATTTGATCGCGTCAAAAATAGATTCCATACAAGATGAAATAGACAAGGTTAATCCAGATTATTTGTTAATTGACACGCCTGGACAGATTGAATTGTTTGCATACAGATCAAGTGGTCAGTTTCTTGTTCAAAATTTACGTCTTGATGATAAGATGAGTATCTTTCTATTTGATGGCGCTTTGATCACAAGTCCAATAAATTTTGTTTCAATTGCATTATTAGCTACTTCAATAAAGTTACGACTTGGTTTGCCTACAATTAACGTTCTAACAAAAACTGATCTAATTGGTGAAAAACTAAAAGACATTCTAAAGTGGTCTACCAATTTATCTACATTAGAAAATGCTATTTCTCAAGAGGCTGATGGTGAAACATATACATTAACTACAAACATTTTGCGTGGTCTCAATTTAGGTGGATTTGCCCAAGGACTAATTCCCATATCAAATGTAACTGGAGAAGGAATGGTTAATTTGCAAACTGCGTTAAGTAGAACCATTAACTTGGGAGAAGAGGTTGAAGATTAATTGATAAATAGCGTAACTGTAAGAGCGCCATCATCAACGGCAAATTTAGGTCCAGGTTTTGATGTTTTTGGTCTTGCTTTAGATGCATTTTTCGATGAAGTAAAGCTTTCAAAGAGAAAGGAAAAAGGAATCAAAATAATTTCAAAAGACCCAATTCCTATAAATCCTACAAAGAATACTGCTGGTCTCGTAGTCAAAGCCATGTTAAATAAATTCAAAGTTAGCTCTGGTATTGAAATCAAAATAAAGAAGGGTGTGCCTGCTGGTTTTGGCATGGGCAGTAGTGCAGCTTCAGCTGCAGGTGCTGCTGTAGCATTTGATAAGCTATTCAAACTAAAACTTGGTCCAAACGAGCTAGTCAAGTTTGCAGGCATAGGAGAGAAAGCAAGTGCAGGAACAATTCACTATGACAATGTTTCTGCTTCAGTACTAGGTGGGTTTGTTATTGTTAGAACAGAGCCTCTAGATGTAATACAAATTGATCCTCCAAAAGATCTTGTGTTATGTGTAGCAATTCCAAAACTCAAAGTTCCCGAAAAAAAGACCAAAGTTTCAAGAAGTGTAATACCAAAAAAAATAGAACATACGACTAAGATTAGGAATCAGCAACATGCTGCAGCAATTATTGTTGGATTTTTAACAAAAGATTCTAGGAGAATTGGAGAATCGGTCATAGATGAAATTGTAGAGCCTGCAAGAAAACATATGATTCCTGGATTTTCCCATGTGAAAAAAAACGCATTGGATTCTGGTGCATTAGGTGTCACAATTAGCGGTGCTGGCCCCTCTGTAATTGCATTTGCAACAAAGTCTTCTAATCTAAAAAGAATAGCTTCTTCAATGAAAAAGGGGTTTTCTAAAGCAAAAATAAGTTCTGAGACTGTAATTTGTAAACCCACAAAAGGTGCAAGAATAATAAAGCTTGATTAGTTATGAAAAAAGCCGTTGTAGTTTTTAGTGGGGGGTTGGACTCGGTTTGTACCTGTGCTCATCTAAAATCAAAATATCATCTATATGCAATTTCATTTTCATATGGACAAAGAGCAAACCAAGAAATAAAAAATGCAAAGAAATTTGTAAAAATTCTTGGATTAAAGCAACACAAAGTTATTGATATAAGCTTCATGAAAGATTTGTATGGAGCAACTAATGTGTTGACTAATCCAAAACCCAAATTGCCTTCACGATTCGAATACTCAATTGTGGTTCCTATACGAAATGCAGTCTTCTTATCTATTGCAACAGCTTGGGCATTTAGTTTGAAAGCCTCTGTTGTAGCACTTGGAGCACACAAAGGAGACAAAAATTATCCTGACTGTAGACCCATATTTTCAAAAAAAATTGAACAGGCCTTTAACCTAGGTGAGATAGATGGTATCAAGTTGGGATTAAGAAAATCTGTAACTATATGGTCACCATTTATAGATAATCTTTCAAAGAGTGATATGATAAAAATTGGTTACAAAATTCTTGGTGATTCAATTTTCAATGCCTGGAGTTGCTATTCCAACAAAAGATTTCATTGTGGAAGATGTGAATCATGTAATAATCGTAAACTTGCATTTCAAAAAGCAAGAATCAAAGACAAAACAAAATATTTGAATTAAAAATTTTTAGACTAACGATTTTGTAAAATTTTTTTCTTTAATACAAATCCTCTTATGCCAATATACCAGACTAAAAATACTAGTGATATAATGCTATAGAAAATCCAGTTTAGTACAGCTTCATCAGTTGTTGGTTCTTCTGCTGGAGAACATTTCGTCAGTTCTGATTCTTGATAACATTCCAATCCTTGACTCACAACCATTTCTTGAAATAGTGGGGTTACTTGAAATGCGATCAGAACACCTATCCCCAAAATAATGAAAAATTCTATGACATACCATGTAAAGTGTGGCCATGATTCCTTTGGTATATGTATATTATCGTGAGAGCCCACGATCATCGTCTGTAAATAGAGTATTTAATTTTTCACAGGAACTTAAAAAGTGAATGATTCAGAATGTGTTTTATGAATCATCGAAACAATGTTTTCTTTTTCTTCCCTGTTTTGATAAATTCCTCGATATGCTACGGTAGTCATTTTTAAATCATTTTTCACACCACGCATCTTCATACATAGATGTTCAGCTTCTGCTATTACCACAACACCTTTGACACCTTGAGAATGAAGTTCATCGGCAATGTTTTTTGTCAAACGTTCTTGAATTTGTAATCTCTTTGCGTACTTTTCTACAAGACGTACTAATTTTGAGATTCCAAAAACTCTTCCATTTGGAGAATATGCAATGTGGATTCTTCCAAAAAATGGCAAAATATGGTGCTCACACATTGAATAAAACTGAATATCCTTTGCAATAACTACATCCGAATCCTCAGAAAATTGAATTGAAAGCTCTGAATCAGTATCATATCCACTAAAGATTTCCTTGTACATTTCAGCAATTCTGTTAGGAGTTTCACGTAATCCTTCTCTGGTTGGATCTTCTCCTAATTCGATGATTAATTCCCTAACCAGTTTTTTTACTCTTTCTTTGTCCATTTTTCAAATTAGAAGGGTTTTTGCTGGTATTTGAAGTTAAGTGGTGATTTTGTACCTAATGCCAAAATTATTTAAGACTAAATTATGGAACGCCAATTAATTTTTGTAATTGTGGAACTATTCGTACCTCATTATAATATGGATATACAAGATCATAAAATTCTAGGAGGCTTTGCAAACTTGGTTCTGCTATCCCAAATGTTGGTTGAATAATAAATCCTGAAAGATCATCTCGTGTTATAATTTTGAATATATTTTGTAATAACTTCTTGAATGGTTCTGACTTCGTTTTTGAGCTTACAACAATTTTGATATATGTTTTTTTCTTTGAAGAAACTGAAAATCTCAGACACCCCAAAGCATTTTCCATTAGGTTTGGATAGTGTTTAGAATCAACAAATTCAGCGTCTGGTGTTTTAAATTCAATTTTTACAAAATCAATAAACGGTAAAACATGATTGAATTTGTTGGAATCAAAACATGATGATTCTAAATAGGTTGGAATTTTCATTGATTGGATGTGTTTGGCCAATTCCGCAACGGCTTCATGCTGGAGTAAAGGATCCCCCCCAGTAAAATTAACTTTGTATGTCTTGTCTTGTAGATTTTCATCTATCAGACCGCATGCCTGTTCTAGTGTGTATTCAGTTCCTGAATCTAAAGGAAGGGCGTCTAAGGTGTCACAATAAAAGCAGGTAAATGGACATCCTGCAAGTCTTACAAATAGTGTTTTTGTTCCATAGAGAATTCCTTCGCCTTCTACTGAAGTAAATACTTCAAATAATCGTACTTTCAATTATTTTCATTATTTCTTGTCATTATTTATTCAATGAGGTTTACGCATTAGTTTTGAAAAGATGATTTAATTCAAAACAGGTTCTTTTGCATAAAACAATCCTGATATGAAAAAGACCACACCTAAAATTCCGATTAGGCTCCCAACAAATTCAACGGTTTCTCCCAATTCTGCTTCTGCTGGAGCCCATAATAGTGCAATCAAGGCTCCTACAACCATCATTGGAATGCCAACCCCAACACTAATCGCTTTAGAAGCCATGTTTTGCCATCATCTCAAAAATGTATATGAAGTTTGTGTTAATAGGAATTTTTAACTTCTTAGTTTTTCAACTAATTCACTGAATGTTCTCAATAAATTCAATGCTTCATCAGTATTACCATCAGAAAGTAGATTCTTTGCTTCAGATAAAATTCGTTCAGCCTCTTGAATCTGAGAAGGGTCAATTCCTTCTACTTGAGATAGTCTTTCTAATTTTTGTTCCATCTGTGCTATTCTTGATTCAATTCTATCGGTTTTTGTAAGTTCAAATTGATCCTTAATTAAAATTATTTTTCTAACGTGTTCAACAATCTTATGAGGATCGGAAGTAGACGATAATTCTTCATAGGCATCCTCTAACTTGTTGATGATCTCTTGTGAGTAGCCTTGTTTCTTGGCCTTTTCAATAAGATTAGCAAGTTTTTCTAAGTGTTTTTGTGCAAAATCTTTTGCTCTGGCGGTTTTGCTTTCATTGGCTTGGGCAACTAATGTTGTTTTTATATCACTAAGCAAACGTTTGGTTTGAACAATGTTATTCTTGGCCTCATCAAAATTACCATCATGAATATTGCTTTTTGTGACACTAATTAGCCGATCAATTTCAGAAAAGTCAATTCCTGAATCATATTTTTTGGCAATTGCTTTTAACTTAGATAGGAATTTTACCATTCGTTCAAGATCACTAGATAAACTATGTGCTGTATTAGAGACGGATATAGTGGCTTCAACTGTAGGTCTTTCTAAAATCATTTGAGATATTTTCTTGAAAATTTTCATGGCTGAAAGAAAATAATTTCTTGCGGATGAAATATCATCATTTTCCAAAGAGTTCTCTAGAGAGTCAACCTCTGCTGAGCCCTCTTCAAATAATCTCTGGACTTCATCTGAGACTTGTTGGTTGGAAATTTGTGTTCCAATTTGTTTTTGTGCCTGTGATGCAATTTTTAGCAAAATATTAGGATCAGCCTGTGCCTCTACTGAAATTGAGATTCCACTAAAGACCATGCTTACAACCAAAGCCAATAGACCAAAGGATGTGATTGTTCTCATTATTCTTCTTCCAATCCTCCCTTTAGTTTAACTAGGTTTTGCAAGTCTTTTTTAACAATCTCAATAATTCCTTGTCTTTCAAGTCTCTTAACAGCCCTCCACATGGTGGTTCTAGGTTGAAGGAA
>SDBU01006682.1_pt1 | contig 13496 bp, 17 predicted proteins | sample 2277071 | NCBI WGS metagenome assembly SDBU01 (sample SAMN10397929, study PRJNA504765) | marine sediment metagenome | isolation source: marine sediment core GS08_GC12, 126 cmbsf | place: Arctic Ocean: Gakkel Ridge, Loki's castle | collected 2008
GTCAAGAATCAGATGCGCCAATTACCACAATTCCAGTATCAATAACAATGGGTAGGATTGGCGAACACATTATTGTAGATCCAAATGCAGATGAATGGTTTTGCTTAGACGCAAGAATTACTATCACTACAAATTCTGATGGAAATATCTGTGCCCTTCAAAAAGGTGGAAAAGATGGATTTACAATTGAGCAGTTAGTAAAATGTGGAGAAACCTCCATATCTGTTGGTGCAAAGATAAGAGAAACTCTTAAAGAAACAAAAGGAACCGGTCAATAAAATGGCCAAAAGAAAATCTCTCAAGGGCTTGGGAGCAAGATATGGCATCAAACTTAGAAAACAATATACTAAAACCCATTTGCAAATGAAATCCAAAAGGTCATGTCCCGAATGCAGCTCTCAAAAATTTGGACGAGAATCAGTTGGAATTTGGGCTTGTAAAAAATGTGGATTTAAAATAGCTGGCACAGCTTATGACATTAAAATTTAATGCAAAAATTACAGTAGATGCAAAAGAAAAAACCAAATCAATTTTTGAATCAATAAACACGGACAATAAATTTTATCCAGAAAACCCAACAAAAACTAAAATTTCTTTACAAGATTTCATTTTAATTTCTATTGAATCAAAACAACTCTCACATTTGAGAGCAAACTTAAACTCCACACTGAGATTGGTTCAAGCTAGCTACGATTCAATTGAATCGGTAAAGATATAAGAAAACCCCAATCTCTTACTCATGATGTCTTCTGGACAACAGATTCCACCTTGGTTACAAGAACAATTAATGAAAATGCAACAAGCACAACAAAGTCTTCAATCAATTCATTTACAAAAACAGCAATTAGAAATGGAACAGATTGAAGCCGACAAAGCACTTGAAGAACTAAAAAAAGCATCTGATGATAATACCGTTTACAAACATGCTGGTTCCATATTGATTAAATCTAACAAAACAGATCTTATTGCTGAATTAGAAGAGACAAAGGAGTTAGCCAAAACCCGTTCTATTGTATTATCAAAACAAGAAGAGCGAGTAAAAGAAAGTATCAAAGAACAAGAATCTAAAATTAATGAAATGGTTAAAAGTGCATCAACTGCTGGAACAAATACTCAGCAACCACCGAAATCTGGACCATCCAAATAAAATATTAACAAAAAAATCTATTCTAAATTGTGAAGTTAGACAAATTACGCATCATTATTGATGAAAGAGAACGGAAAAGTGGAATTCCTGATCTTCTTCGAGCAGTTGGAATCAATATTGAAATGAAAACACTTCCAATCGGTGACTATATTGTGGCTCCAGAAACCATTGTAGAAAGAAAGAGCATTCGTGATCTAGTTTCATCTGTTTTTGATGGTAGACTGTTTGATCAATGTAATAGATTAAAGGAACACTACCAGTTTCCAATAATTTTGATGGAAGGCAACGTGGATGAAATTAATGAAATCACTGAAAACCCATTAATCTTTTATGGTGCTGTTTCAACAATTGCGTTGGATTTCAAAATTCCAATAATTCCTACTCCAAGTGCTGATCACACCGCCAAATTGTTAGTATCAATGTGCTCAAGAAAAGAAACACCAAAAGGCCCTTTCTTGAAAAAAATAAAAAAATCTAACAATGTACAAAAACAGCAACTGACTGCACTTTCAAGTTTACCAGGAATTGGTGAGAAACTATCAATCAGAATGCTAAAAAAATTTGGTTCTCCATTAAGAGTTTTTAATGCAAACTTGGCGGAATTAACAAAGGTTGAAGGACTTGGAGCTGCAAGAGCAAAAAAAATCAAGAATATGTTAGAGACACAAAGTAAATACCTTAAAAAATCAAATCAAAAAACATTACACGAATCCTAAAAAAATCCTAAATGTTATTTTGTTTGATTAATTTCCTTTTGAGTGAAGTCCCACATAAAGGACATTCCAAGCCTGATTCAAAATTCTTTCTGCAACCCGGACAATAGTAAACCCAGCTTCCTACATCTTTTATACCTGAAGTCATTAATGGTGTAACTCTAAGATTCAGATTTTTTGCTACATTAGAAATTGCAAAATCATCAGTGATTAATTCTCCATCTAGCTGTGCGCACAATGCTATTACAGATACATCCTGCTTGGAAAGCTCATTAAAATCTCCAGTTTTTTTAGACTCATTTCTTACTTTTTCCAAAAACTCTGAATCGGGATCAGAAATTTTTAATCTATTAGTTTCCAATAAAATATCAATTGCGTCATGATTTTTTTTGATATGTTTTATCTCATCAAAAATCAAAGACGTTGTATAGAATTCATTTGGATCTCTAAATGGTATACCAGCGTAAAAAGCACTGGAATCTAAAATTCTAAAAACCAAGTTTATTCATTTGCCGTAAGCCACGTTTTTTCAGTCTGACAAAAACTGCTTGTTTTTTGTATTTCTTGATAATAATTGGTTCTTCAAAACCTGCTGATTTTACTACTTGAGCATCCATAACAACATTACAATCCTGAGAACAAATCACTTCAATCTTTTCATCAGGAACCACAATTGACTCTAATCTATACACTGGAGCTACAGGAGTAATTATGAGAACATCAAGACTTTCGTGTAATATTGGACCTCCCAAAGAAAGTGAATGACCTGTGGAGCCACTTGGTGTTGCAACTATCACTCCATCCATTTTTTGTTTTACTGTATCGTTTTGAAATTTAATTTCAATTTCAGCAGTCTTGGTAAGATTTTTTCTATTGATAAAGATCTCATTAAGAGCCGGCGGAAATTCTTCCTTTCCACATGATGCCACAACTCTAGTTCTTTTATCCAGGAAAACCTTGTCAGCTAAAATTTGCTTAATAGCAGTATCTATATCTTCGAGAGTTATTTCAGATAATATTCCTCTATTTCCACCTACATTTACAGTAAGTAATGGAATTTCGTTTTCTAAATTTCGAAAAGCTCGAAGAGTAGTTCCATCTCCTCCTAACGTAACAACAAGGTCTAACTTTTCTTTTTTTAAGTCCTGTATAGTTTCTACTTTCTTACAACCCTGAACAGAAACAGGTGAAATAGTAAATACAGTAGATTTTTTTGAAAGAAATTTTTTTACCACTTTTTTTGCAGCGGTCTCGGCTTGATTATTACCGAATTTACTTACTACTGCAACTCTGTTTACTTTCAAACAGGAAACATCGCTTTCGTCTACTTAAAAATGATAGTTTTAGTGATGACAATAAAGAAAAACAATTAAAAATAGATACAAACTCATAGAATCGATTCGTAATGACTTACGCACATCCAGAAGTTTTAGTAGACACAGATTGGGTTGCTAACAATACTCCAAATGGCTCTAGGAAAATTGTTGAAGTAGACTATGATCCTGAAAATGGATATAAAAAAGGCCACATCAAAGGTTCTATCTTAGTCTGGTGGAAACGTGACATTAATGATCCTTTGACCAGAGACATCATTAGCAAAAAACAATTTGAAGTATTAATGAGTAAAAATGGAATAAAACCTGACACTGAGTTGATTCTTTATGGGGACTTTAACAATTGGTTTGCAGCATTTGCTTTTTGGGTTTTCAAATATTATGGACATGAAAATATCAAAATTATGAATGGCGGTAGAAAAAAGTGGGAACTAGAAAACAAGGGATACACTACTGATGAACCACAAATTCAATCCACCGACTATAAATCTGCTCCCCCTGATGAAGGACTGAGAGCATATCTTTTTGACATTAAACGCGCATTGGACAAACAAGATTCAGTAATGGTTGATGTAAGATCTCCAAAAGAATTTTCTGGTGAAATAACCGCTCCCCCTGAATATCCAATGGAGCATGCACAAAGAGGTGGTCACATTCCTGGCGCAAATAACATACCTTGGGCTACTGCTGTTAATGATGCAGATGGTACATTCAAATCAGTTGAAGATCTAAAGCAAATTTATCAATCCAAGGGTGTAACTCCAGACAAGGACGTTATTTGTTATTGTAGAATTGGTGAAAGATCCTCACATTCTTGGTTTGTATTGAAATATCTACTTGGTTATCCAAAGGTTAGAAACTATGATGGTTCCTGGACAGAATGGGGAAACATGATTGGAAACCTTATAGAAAAGTAAGTTGAGTCAAGATCTTCCAATTCTAAAAAAGGGTAATTTCTATTTCATTAAAGATAGTGAAACTCATCTAATTATGGAAGACAAGACTAAGAGAGGGCTCACTGTAAAGGAAAGATCACTTGATGACAAACTGAAGGTAGAAGCTGAAAAAGGAATGATTCACGACATGGATGGAATTGGGCATTGGGTTCCAATTAGATGGTTTTTTCCTAAAAATGAATATGACCTTGACGAGGTTTTGTTCCACGCTAAAGCCATGGAAAAGAAATACACAGAATTACGTGAGCTTACTTGCCCAGAGGACAACGACTAGCCAAGCTTTTTAAATAAATCTAAACAATTCAAATCAAATGTCACTTTTACTAAAAGATCGAGTCTACACAATGGAATCACCTACTGCAAAAAGAGGCGTATATCCATTACATGGTTACAAATTGGGGCTCTTCAGGCTTCCAATAACCCTAGACGAACCTCTAGAAATTCAATCGGTTCATGATGGTCTCAAAAATACATTTGAGATGGATGCTTTTGCAGATAGAATTTATGCTACCTACAAATGGATAGAAAAAAACATGGATGATCCTGATGCAAAGGGATTCGAGCAAGTTGAACTAAGTATAACTGTAGAGATCGTAACTGGAGAAGTGGTTGATATTATTTATCAAATTTTTCCAATAGAAAAATTTGGCGACCCTCAATGGGTCAAAGACTATAGGGAAAAAGCAGACCATTTCGCAAAAATGGTTATGGATACCATTCTTAGAAATACTATACTTGCTGACAAGATGATTGAATCTCTTATCAAAACTGAAAAAATTTCAGAGACTGAAGCATTGAAAAAGTTGCAGGAACTAACTCCACTAGCACAAATCGTCCCAAATGCAAAACCAATACCTATCATAAAAAAAGAAGAACCAGCTATAGAGGGTAAAGTTGGACAAGCATGGAAAGGTGGTGGAATTAAACCTGGACCTATAGATGTAGAATACAAATCGAAGATGGGACCATCTGCACCACATGTTGTGGCAGACACCGGTGTTTCACTCAAGACTTGGGGAAGAGTGGGAGCAGATAATGGAATAATGGGAGTTTGGGGCGAATCTGTCTCAGTGGACTTTGATATTTGTATCGCAGATGGTGCTTGTATAGACGCTTGCCCTGTGGATGTTTTTGAATTTCGTGATTTTCCGGGTAATCCTGCTTCTACAAAAAAGCCATTACAGATAAGAGAACCAGATTGCATCTTCTGTCTTGCTTGTGAAGGAGTTTGTCCACCAGTAGCAATTAAGATTTATGAAAATAAATAATAATTATTTCACACATAACCATTCATTTCAAATATAAATACAGAGAGTGAATTTGCCTTTGTAGGTATGTACGTAAACCCTTTCCTTCAATTTGTTTTTGATCTTTTTATCATAGCTGCAATTCTAATAACAGCATATACTTGCAACTTTTACTATCTTGCTTATCTCTCATCACGACGTAATGAGAAAAATGATATTATCCTCCTTGATTCACCTTCGGTTACAATCCAATTACCAATCTACAATGAAAAGTATGTTGCAGCTCGTCTTATTGACACAGTTTGTGCTATGGAATATCCAAAAGACAAAATGAGAATTATGGTTTTAGATGACTCTAATGATGATACCGTTGAACTAGTGAGGAACTTGGTTAATGACTATAAATCTCAGGGTTTTCAAATAGAACATGTAAGAAGGGGCACCAGAAAAGGCTACAAAGCAGGCGCTCTTAACCATGCAATGAAAACCACTGATACTGAGTTTGTTGCCATCTTTGATGCAGATTTTATTCCTCCCACATGGTTCTTGAAAAGAGCTATATCTCACTTTGTCAAACCCAATATTGGTTTGATTCAATGTAGATGGGGCCACGTAAATGAAAATTATTCTTCGATAACTCAAGTACAAGCACTTAGTTTAGACTTTCACTTCTTAATTGAGCAAAAGGCGAAAAGTAACTCGCAACTTTTCATGAATTTTAATGGAACCGCAGGAATCTGGAGAAGAGAGTGTATAGAAGATGCTGGTGGTTGGCATACTGCCACACTTGTTGAAGATCTGGATCTAAGCTATAGGGCTCAAATGAAGGGATGGAAATGTCTTTTTCTTCCTGACATTGTTGTTGATGCTGAACTTCCTGTAGAGATGAATGCTGCTAAAAGACAACAATTTCGTTGGGCCAAAGGTTCTATTCAATGCGCAATCAAATTACTTGGCAATATAGCAATAAAACGAAAAATTGCGTTTGAAGCAAAAGTTCAGGCCTTTGTTCAACTTACTAGACATATCGTTTATCCATTAATGCTGATTCAATTTCTTACATTGCCAATTCTATTGGCCTCTGAAGTTAATCTATACCTAATTAGTTTCATTCCAGCATTGACAATTGCAGCATACTTTGCAATTGGACCTGGTGCATATCTATTGGTTATTCATAAAATGTATAACAAATCTTGGCAATCAAAGGCAAAGGTACTTCCCTCATTACTTGTTTACACAGCAGGAATGTCTGTCAACAACTCTGTAGCAGTGTTTGATGCTGTTTTTGGAAAGAACAATGAATTTTTACGAACTCCAAAGTATGGCATTATAAAAAATACCGATGATTGGAAAGACAAGGCATACAATCTACCCTTCACAAAAACTACACTTCTTGAGATTTTCTTTGGAGTTTATGGTCTTTTAGGAATCTTAATTTCAATTTTCTCAAACAATCCTATTTTTGCGCCAATCATTGGAATCCAAACAGTTGGGTTTTTCTATATTTCCTATCTCAGTTTATCACATTCAAGATTTAAAAGAAATAAATCAAGTGGAACCCACGTTCAAACCAAGGAAGAAAGAATGGCTAATAATATTTACAAACTTGCAATGATTGGAATTGCAGGCATAATACTATTTGGGGCTTACTCGGCGTTTGTTGGATATCAAACTGATATTTATCCCCTTGACCTATCAAGAGGCCATTTGGAAGGAATTGGGGCATCTTCAGATCCACAAACAATTTTGGGACATCTTAAAGCAATAAAGGGATATTTGCCCGCCGAGGGAAACGCAGTATGGATTTTTCCAACTGAAACTACAAACTTTGCTAGAATACAAGCAGATTTAGATGTAATGATTGTAAGCGTTGAAAAAATTTCTACGGCGCCAAGAGACAGCTCTGCATTTCATACTGGAATGCTTGATGTAAAAGAAAGAGCAGAAATTATTCGAGAAAACATTATGGATGCCACACCTTACATGTACGTTAGTGCTTCCAACGTTCTTTTTAGTTCGATTTGGGTTGCCACCATTATAGCAATTTTTGCGATTCTTAAGAGAAAGAAAGAAAAATTAAAGGCATATGATGTTTCTGAAGACGTCTAGGAAATATTTAGCTCGTTTCTAATTTCATCAACAGCTCTAATTCCATAGATATCTCTCACCTGTTTTATTCTAATAGACTCCTTCAGCAAATCTCGACCAAGCTTATTTGTTAGGATGTTTAAAACATCTGAAAATCTAATTTCCCATTTGTCAGCACAATCAAATATTTTGCTTACAGCCCATTGCCGAACTTCATGAGGAATCGGCATTTTTTCTTGGGCCTCAATAGAAAGTTTATCAAACAAATTGATAATTTGCGTTGTTTGAGATGCCATGTTTTCAAGATCTTTGGTCTCACCATATTTTGATTCTGAATTCATTCTAATGTTTGACTGATATTCTGACAACTTCAAAAGGGCCATCATCTCCTTTGAGGTATCACTCGCTGCCTTATTTGTGACATTTTTGAGTCCTTGCAATTCCTGAAAAATATGGTCAGTTTTTTGGTGAAATTCTGAGGCTGAGGCATCATATCTTCTTACCAAATCAGAAATATTTGAGATCTTTTGTTCTATAGAATTAGTTTTAGCAGTAAGATTTTCAAGCGATTCTGATTTTGTCGATATTGTCTGAAACTGTTGTTTTAATCCTTCAATGACTCCATTTAGAGATTCTATTTGTACAGCCTTTTCAGAAATAGATGTAATTCTTCTTTTGATATCATCTAGATCTTTAGCAACTGAAGGCGAAGTTTGAGACTTTGCAGAGACCTTACGTAGATCATCTCTTACCTCATCGATTCTTTGTGATATTTTGATAATCATTTGGGAATTATTCTTTATAGAATCCATGCTTTGTGAAATCTTTTGAGAAATTTTTTCACTATCAGCTGCCTTTTGAGATTCTTTAAGATGATTAATCTGAACCTGTAATCTAGCAGTTTGATCATTAATCTTTGTAACTATGTTAGATTGTCCTCTAATCTGGTTTAAACCCGAGAAAAGCTTCTGAGTGTCTTCTTCTAGAATTTTTACTTGTCTTGACTGCTTTTGGATGTGTTCTAGAGTTGAAGTGAGTGAATCAATCATATTTTTCATTGATACCAAAATTTTTTGGTTGTCAGTGAAGATTTTTGTCATGGACCTGATCTCCTTTGATAATGTCTTCGTTGAATCTGAAACAGATGCAACCTTTTTCAGCAGTCCCGCAGGAGTCGGGTCTTTCTTAACAGTTTTTTTAGTTTTTGATGATTCTGTAGTTCGTCTTGCTCTACTTGGCATAGCATCTTGAGTATAAGGTACGGATAAAAAAGTTAGGAAAAAAAACTGAAACGGCTATTTGTTTATGGTCTTTGGCTCATGGAGCAACTCATGAAAAGTTTTTTCAACTAAACCATTCATGCTTTCCACGAAATTCCTTGTGCAATATCCACATTGAATCATTATGTTACGGTACAGTACCGTACTATTAATAATCAGGTAATTGTGACGTAACCAGATGATTTGCAGTCAGATACCCCAGGTGTCTTACATCATCAATCAGTTCACCTAATCATCACTCTGCACCAGAATCAAAGTCTAACTGTTTTTAAAGAATTTAGTATACCTGCGATCATATGCAAAATTATTTTTTACAAATTGACTCATCAAGTAGCATTCAAAGCACTCTGAGTCAAAGCGTTTCAACTATAATTGAGGAACTAACTCCTGAACTACCACAAACAACATTCGTCACTGATTTAGCTATAATCATGATATTGGCTTCGATTGTAACTCTAGCCTTCTTCAAAATTAGACAACCGCTTATTATCGGTTATCTTTTTGCAGGAATGCTGATTGGCCCTTTATCTCCACTGTGGGCTTGGCTCTTACCAGAAGGCGGTCCTCCATCTGAACCTATAGGGGGAATTGGGATCTTGTCTGATATCTCAGCATTGAATCTTTTTGCTGAAATTGGAGTAATATTGTTACTTTTTGTTATTGGAATAGAATTTCCATTTAATAAAATTCGCTCAATCGGAAAGGTGGCAATTGGTGTAGGAACAATTGGATTGATTACTACCTTAGTCGCGGTATTTTTTGTAGCTAACTCATTTGGAATGAACTTCATGGATTCATTATTCATCGCAGCTGCTCTATCTATTAGCAGTACTGCAATCATTGTGAAAATTTTAGAAGATGCTGGTAAAATTAAAAAAGAATCATCGATCCTTGTACTTGGTATTTTAATTGTTGAGGACGTTATAGCAGTTATTCTAATCTCTACTTTACAATCTATTGCCTTAGTTGGCACCATCTCGATTGAAAGCGTATTTGTGGTTGTAATAGTGGCTGCAGGTTTGATTATTGGAACATTTACAGTTGGAAGAAAAGTTATACCTCCACTTATTGATAAGGTTGCAGCTGCAGAAAACAGAGAAATTCTCTTACTAAGTGTGTTAGGTGTTTGTTTTGGTTATGCTTTACTAGCAAATATTGTGGGTCTTTCTGTAGCAATTGGAGCATTTTTGGCAGGAGTACTTGTGGCAGAATCTAAATCAGCAGAAGTTTCTAAACTCCTCTCCAGCCCAATAAAAGACATGTTTGTAGCAATTTTCTTCGTCTCGATAGGAGCACTAATGGATATTAGCCAACTTCAAAATTACATATTTCTCGCAATAGCCCTAATTCTAGTTGCGACAGGTATGAAATTTGGTGGAAACATGCTTGGTAATTTCATTTTCAGACAAAAACGTGGGAAATCACTAAGATCAGCATTTACTTTGGCAGCCCCCCGAGGAGAGTTCTCAATTGTTATTGTTAAAGTCGGAGTAGATTTGGGAGCGGTAAGCGCTTTTCTTTTCCCATTGATAGGAATTATTACTATAATCACTGCATTCATCTCACCATTTTTGATAAAAGCAAGCGACAAAGTAGTTCCAAAAATCAGGGAAGACTAGAACTTGTCAAATGAAGAATTAAAAAAATTGTTGGGAAAAGTACATCAAGGTATTACTTCCTTTGAATATAATTCCACCCAGGTACCGTGCATAATTTTATCAGAACAACGATTTGATGAAATAATGCAAAAGGTGGCGGGTAAACCAATATCTGTTGATACTAATCTGAATGTTCTACAAGATGGGTTAGGCCATGTTTTTGTAGAGGTAACTTTGACTTTTTCAGATGGCGGAATTCATGAAAAGGTGTTGTTAAACGCAAAAAAATCCTTTGATTTTTTTGAATCCTTAGCAAAAACATCAATGCTTGCTCTGTCCTCTCCTAACTCACAATTTGGAAAGAATAATGTCTTTATGATTCAGTTGCCAAAGCCTGAAAAAGCAGCTAACGCTCTAAACATTATTAAGAAAGCGTTAGGGTCCTGGACTGAAAATCATACATTAAATTGAAAACTCAAATTTTTTAAAAAAGAATGCAGTTGCCGGGATTTGAACCCGGGTCACGAACTTGGCAAGCTCGAATAATAACCAAACTGTACTACAACTGCCCATTCGATAAAGTTAGATTTTCTCTATTAAAGCGTACTGCTCTTTTCAACATTGTTTTTAATCAGAAAGTTTGTAGACATGCTGTGGATGAAAAACTAAGGGAAATAATGGACCAAAAAATTAATGATGCACTTTCAAATGTGGATGAAATTCAAACTATTGTAAAGTCACTTGATAAATCATCTTCGGAGAATAGCACATTTTCTTATGGGATTGTTATAGGAAGACTCTACAACTCATTTTACTACCAATGCAGGCGAGTTTTGAAGCGAGGTCCTACTGAACAAGAATTTTTGGAATTTCTAAGTATTCTGAAACAAAAAGAAGGAGAAATCCTTGAAAAACTAGAGTTTAACAAAAAGTGATTATTTTAAAGAAATAACAGTAATCCGCGGCGTTCCTGGCAATTTTACACAAGAATCCTTTAGTGACTTTTTTGCAAGTTCAAGATGTTCCTTTTTTACATGTATCTCCATAATACATTGACCACTTTTTACGCGCGCTCCCAAGCTTACGGCCTTTCCAAACGCCCTCCTCATTCCTTCCTGCAATCTATCTGCCCCCGCAGTTGCAATCATTTTATTTTCTCTAAGTAACACATGAGGGTAAATCCTCAATCTGGAAAAAAAACCTGTTTCACCTGCAACCTTTTCAACAGGTTTGTTTGCCGCCAGTCTAGCTGATTCTATTGCCATATGTGTGATCTGAATTTTTTCATTAACCGATAATTGAACACAATAATCAAAATCTCCTGGCTTTCCACTTTGGAATTTTGCTATTTTAGATTGTGGCTTACCTTTGATGTATTCCTTCCTTGTATATGGCTGCCCATTTCCTCTTCTATAGTTTGCACCGTGCATTGTATCACTATTTATAACTACAATTTTCTGCCCATATTTTAACGGTAGTACGAACCCACTTTAATTCAAGCATTTTTTTGAATTTGAATCATGAATTTGACGTATGCTTATATTGAAAGCACGGACTAATTTTTGCTACAATGGAATTGGAAGAAGCGCCTCAGGTGGAGGGAGATTTAGTAAAAGATCATACGCTAATTTCTGTAAAGGATATGCAGCAAGCTTTAGAATTAAAAGGATATGGCGAAGTTACACAGAAAAAATTTTTCTTAAAACCATTTGAATCACTTTATCTCTTGTTTACTGATAAACTCAAATTAAAAAAAGGGAAAAAAACCATTTATTTTGACTCGTTAATGAAAATCTGCAAAAAATATGATAAAAACATTCTAACGAAATTTCTGATTTACCGTGATTTGCGAAACAGAGGATACGTTGTCAAGGATGGATTTGGTTTTGGCTCTGATTTTCGCGTATATGAAAGAGGCCATTTTGGAGAAAAGGGTGCAAAATATCTGATTTTTGGAATGAACGAAGGAACACAAGAAAAAATCATACACCTTCAAAAAAAGATCGAGCAAATCACTCAGATGGGAAAAGAACCAACCATCGCTGTCATTGAGCGAAGGGGTGAAGTAATTTATTACAAAATTTCACGAATTAATTTTTTGGAAAATAAAGAAAAGATCAATTTACAAAGTTTCAAGTAATATCTATTGCCCACTGTGTAGCATATTTGAGTAGATTATTTTTTTCAGCAAAATTAAAATCATAAACCTCGACGAACTTTGTTTTATTTTCCCATAATTCCTCAAAATCTTTAATTTTTGTTTCAACTCTAGATTTATCGTTCCATGAAGTAAAAACATCTACAGATTCAAAATTTCTATTCTGCGCATCAAATGTCTGATTAGACGTTCCAGAAAACGCCACTACATCATCATGCTCATCTAGAAATATACCAATTGTTTCTGTAAACGACCCCACAATCTCTTCAGAATTTGGAATTGCAATTCTAATTTCTAATTTATGGTTATCTACAAGTTCCTTTAACATCCTGATTTTACTATCTCGAATAAATGACCCATTAAATCTAAAATCACTATTGTGGTTAGCAAACAATTTAGTCAAATAATTGAGGTCTGAGGCTCTGAACCTGTGACCAGAAATGATTCTCATTTTTGCTTTATTATTTGCAAAATTTTCAAAACCTAATGCAAGTGTAGTAAGACTTTTCACGGAAACATATTCTATACATCGGTCATATTCTATACAATGACTCAAACATGGAACAAATAATTCTGAAATAATGTCATCCCTATCAGAACGATATTCTTGTTTAAGAGAAAGAGCTCGTAATCCCATTATTACCAAATACCAATTTTCTTATTTAAAGTAAAATTAGAGTAGACCAGTATCATTAATTCGCATTTCATATATACCCAAACGAAATTTTTAATCTTATGAACAAAGTTGTAAGTATAGCAGCAATTACTGGAGTTATTCTAGTACTTGCATTGGCTGTAAATCTTACACCTGCAGATAATCAAGCCACAGCAGAAACAACTCCTTTTCCATCACGAGAGAAGGTAATTTCCGTTACAGGAACAGCAACTGCTTCTGTTGAACCTGACTTGCTTATCATAACGTTTGGTGTTGAAACACAAGAAAAAACAGCTAAACAGGCTTTAGAAAAAAATTCA
>SDBU01006683.1_pt1 | contig 13496 bp, 29 predicted proteins | sample 2277071 | NCBI WGS metagenome assembly SDBU01 (sample SAMN10397929, study PRJNA504765) | marine sediment metagenome | isolation source: marine sediment core GS08_GC12, 126 cmbsf | place: Arctic Ocean: Gakkel Ridge, Loki's castle | collected 2008
GACTATTATATAGATTGCCCTGTTATCCTGATGTGCGACTTGCTTGTCTGAGTAAATCTTGTCCATCTTGTTTAATAAATCGATTGCCTGTGTGGGGCTGTGTAGTTTGACCTTAATTATAACAGAGTCCTTTTCATCTATCCTTGAAGTTATCTCGCTTATTGCCCGGGTATTGGGTGACTCTTTCCCTATATTAAGATACCCCCCATCAGCACCTACTTCTTGATAGTCTATTAAATTCCCTCTTGTTATCTCAGTTAGTATCTGCTTGCGCTCTTTAGGAGAGGCAATAGTCTCATCTTCCATCTTCTCAAGTAACTCTTTGTAATATGCTTGAATCTTATCAGTTTTTAGCAATCGGGAAGCACAGGCATCAGCAACAGACATTGACTTTACCTTATAGTGATTCATATAAGCCCGCCCGGGTTTGACTTCTTTTATAACATCTAAAACAAAGCCTCTTCGCTTCTGTGTTAGTTTCATCTGTCCTTACCTACTATATGTAGTGGGGCTAAGCCAAGGGCAGGTACGCCGCTAGTTGCTACACTAATCCTTAGCCTTACAGATGTTATCCTGATAGACTTGGCGAGGGGTGCTCCTGCCTTACCCCGACTCGTCAGCCTAACCCCACATACATATCTTATTCCCAGCCAGTAGCCCCTATGCTGGCTCGGCTTTAGAAGTTCCGCTCAATTCAGCCGATAGTTTTACGAGACACCAGCATCTCTCTGGGATATTCTATTTAGGCCATATCTTCTTCATTATAACCTCTTTGGTACGGCAAAAGCCGATGAGATAATAATCATCTATTTAGTTAAACCGAGTCGTACACAAAGACACGTCAGACCATTCCTTTCCGTTCCAGGTCTTATCGTATCTCTCCTTCATTACAAAAGCTAACCAGAGTTGTTCCCAGGAGAAGAAGATGGTAGGTATGCCATTCTCATCCCAGTAATCATAAAAGACGTTCAACTCACGAATCATCTTATGGTCTGTTCCGCTTGTATTACTAAATGCCATCTCCTGTAACTGGTCTTGACGTGGTAGCCAGGTACCACTTGGTGTTCGGAAGTCGCTACCGTCTAGTAGATATGCTGTATCCTGCTGCATCTCCTCACAATCACACATCTTGATATAGGTTTCGCTAATGTCCATTATTCTCCTTTACAGCTATCGCCCACCCTTTTAATGCTGTATTTATACCCACCGACTTAACGGTTCACCTATTCTATCAATGGCTTCCATGCTACATAGCCAGCCTTGAGCATTAAGCTTTTCCCTTTCTCTATTCCGTTACAGTGCATTAGAAATACATCCATATCAGTAGCGGTTTCATCACTGTCAAATTGAGAAGGCAACTCTCCACTTGAATCATATGGTGTATCAGGCAACCCCCTATCTACCTTTATCACTACACCTTGAGAGTGGAGATAAGCAAAGAGTATATCTACTGCATCAGAAGAAAGGTGCCCGAAGTTAAAATGCAGTGCTGTTATCCCTTCCCTTATCTCTTCCTTAGTCATTCCTTACCTCTACAAAGGTTGCCAAAGCCTCGTTGTAAAACTCTACCCCATCCATATCATAACCACAAGCGTAACAAGGGTCTGACCTTGAGATTACTTGATGCCACCATGGCGACTCATAACCGCATTTAGGACATTTCATTCTTTTACCTCTTCATCAGTCAATTGCATCATAATCCTATTATACACCCATCCAATTAAATTGTCAAGTCAATCAATTAGAACAACCGTTCGAGCCAAAGGTATCATCTTTCTAGGCTTTTCTCAAAATGGCTGTAGAATACTTGACACACACACAATAAGGTGCTAATCTGTAGCTAATTAAATAAAAAGGAGTTAGACAGATGGCAACTAGAATATCAAACAGATATGGTCTCAGAAACACAAAAATAGAATTGGTGCATCACGGAGAGGATTACTGGAAGTTAGAGGTAGGCGGCGTAGAAAATGAAATTGGTGAGTTTGAAGGTAATGTTATCAAGGAATTGCTACGCAGGCTAGGGGACAACGCAAATACTAACTGTTAGGGGTTAAGTTAGTATATCGGCAACCGCTCATTAAGTTAGACCTCTTAATGGGCGGTAACGGGTAGACTAAATAAATATGAAGCTGATGGAACACCAAAGGAAACAAGGATTAGCTAATATATTATAGGAGATAGTATGAATAGAGAGATTACCTTATGTATGTGTAAGCGGTGTTCTTATAGATGGATACCACGTTCTCTGAATAGACCTGCTCGGTGCCCTAAATGCCAAAGTAGGTCGTGGAATAAACCTAAAGGGGGATAAAATGACTATAGAAAGTTGGAAGCAAGAATTTGACAGGAAGTACCGCAAGTTAATGAACTCTGGGGACACTGCTAAAATGGATGCAGCTAACGAAGTCGTAACTGATGCAATTTGTAAGCTTGACCAGATTCCCAAAATACTGCATAGTCAAAGCCAACAAGGCTAGTCTAATTAAACACAAGGAGGGGTGACAATGAAAATAATAAGAGCCAGCAAGAAGGTTGAAAAGGCGATAGATGCCCTTATAGAACTCAAGGAAGATTACGGGGAAGAGGTTGAAGCGGCAAAGGTTAATTACGACTTAGAGATAACAATAGACAGCTTGAACAGATTAAGCACAGCCATAGAGATGTTGCAGTAAACCATAGATAGTTTATTATAGATAAAGGGGGTTAGGAATGAAGGTTGCCGATATGTCGATAAAGGAATACAAAAATTTCTATAATCTCGGCGAGTTGCAAAGAAGGCTTAGATTTATGGAGTTGGATGGGTTGGGCTTGAGATACCTAGACCCCCTAAGAAATGAAATAGATGCCCGATTACAAGAATACTACAAAAGGGATAAAGTATAGCTAGTATATTATAGGTAAATAACCCAACAAGTTATAAGGAGGAAAGATATGAGAATAACAATAACGGTAGAGGAAGTTCTAGATAGATGTCTCTGGGACAAGGTATGCGCCCTCAAGGGTATCAATATTTGGGCTGTTAATGAGGGAATGATGGAGTTGACTGAAGAGATACAACTAACACCTTTGGAAGCTGAAGAGCTGGGGTTAACAAACAGGAAGGAGTTATAAGGGGGTAACTAATGGCAGTAAATAAGAACTATGATAAGATAATACTGGATTTGTGTGGTGGGACAGGAGCCTGGAGTGAACCCTATAAAGAAGCGGGATATGAGACCTATATTATAGACATACTGGAAGATGTCAGGCTGCTTGAAAAGTGGAAGCGACCCGTTTATGGAATCTTGGCGGCTCCACCTTGTACGCACTTCGCTGGAAGTGGGGCTAGGTGGTGGTCAAACAAAGGTGATGATGCTTTGCTAGAAGGGCTATCCGTAGTGGATGCTTGCCTGAGATTCGCAATAGTAAATAAGCCTGTGTTTTGGTGCTTGGAGAATCCAGTGGGTAGATTAGTTCGCTACTTGGGTAAGCCCGTAATGTATTTTCAGCCCTATGAATATGGAGACCCCTACACCAAGAAAACCTGTCTTTGGGGGGACTTTAATGCACCCACCAAGAATCCCGTTGAACCAACAGAGGGTGGGAAGATATGGCGTATGCCCCCATCAGAGGACAGGTCAATGCTCAGAAGTATAACACCGCCTGGATTTGCCAAGGCATTTTATGAAGCGAATAAGTAATGGCAGTATATCAACTCATAAGGAGGATAAATGAACATATACCAAGCAGTAAGATGCAGTGCCGATATGATGATACAAACAGCCCCAGATGCTAAGGGGCATATATTCATAGACTTCAGGTGTCGAGTAAGCTGCGAGTTCAGGTCTATGTGCCTGAAAATACGCAAGGTAGCAGAAAGTAAGTTAAATGGAGGGTTGAAATGATTACTGAAGGGGAATGGAAAGTATTTGAGAGATTAGATGGAACAATAGCAATCTGTGTTGACAAACCGCCAATATATCAGAGGATTGCTACAATCTTTTCAAATGAAGAACATAATATAGCCAATGCCCAACTCATAGCATCTGCCCCACTTCAGAATAAGGCTTTAATCTTTGTTGCTGAATGGTTAGGAATAAGGCAACCTGATGGAGAAAAACCTAATCGTGCTGATGTGGTTAGAATAGTCAATGAAGCACTAGCCAAAGTTGAGAAGAAGAATGATTAAGAAGCCAATCTGTCCCGTATGTGGCTCAAGCAATGTCTATTATAGGATAACAACTCACGACTTTCAGTGTAGAAGATGTGGACACGCTTTCCCCAGGGAGGATTAACCCTTAATGTCCGACCAATCAAACTCTATGCCTAATGTAGAGAATAAGAGTTCAGCCAATCCCTCCGATATTCTTTCAATATCATTATCCTCCAGCCTCATACCCGTATGCCTCTCAATGATATGTATGTATTCGTGTAGAAAGATTTGGTCAGTTTCACTCTTTGACATATGGTCTTTATCTAGTAAAATGTCTTGATAGATATGTCTTGTTACACCACTCACGCCCATAGAATTTAAAGCTGTGCTGTCGAATCTTACCTGATATTTATGTGTTAGATATTTTACTTCTCTTGGTATCTTTACTTTCATTCGCACCAATTCTCCTTTACATATTCCTCAAGAACCACTTTCGTAGAGTCCTTGATAGCTTTTTATCATAGAACTCACCTTGTGGGTCTGACAAGTCTTCAATACATACGCTAAAGGGACACTGTGGATACTCCTCATTTCCAAGACATGAGGGCCAGAGTTCACATCCATTATCCTCATAGTGGGGGACACGAACTTCCAATCCCAGCTTTGCTATATGGTCATCCTTTGTTGCGATAATTCAGCCTCCAATTCACGAATACGCTTTTGCCAAAGCTGTTTAAGAGTTTGTAAAGGGTGATTGGCCCTTGTTACAAGAGCCAAGTTTTCTTTTCTATTATCGTCTGTAATCCCATTAAGATGATGAACAATCTCGTGCCGTTCAAGGTATCGCCCTAATACCTCCTCCATTACAAGGCGGTGCTCAAATACATAACCCTTACTAGTAGCATAAGGATGCTCTTTCCTCATAAGATAAACATAACCACGAAGTACCTTTCTACCACCCTTCCAAAAGGTAGCATTTGCCCCAGTATATTTCCCCACACGCTCTATGTATCCGCACGGAAGACACAAATCGGAGCGAGGACTTTCCCCTATCAATCTTACCCATCTTTCCTTACCACAATCCTTACAAGCGTGCCAGACATATTTCTGGTTCTGTGTATATCCTATTTCCCTTCCGTGCTTAAACTCTCCTATTTCTGGCATAACACACCTCCACCCACATTATACCATATATAGATTAGAGTCGCAAGGCCAAGCGCACAACCCCTATCAGGATATGCTTCTGGTTTTATTCCTTCTATTTCTTTCATAATCGCCCTCTTTTGGGTATAGGGTTATGTAGAACTTTCCCTTTGCATATAAGAAAACACCAGGAAATTTATAGCATCTAAAATATCATCATTTATCTTTGGCTCACTAGGTTGAAGTAGTGTTGCCCTTCTCGCTTTATACGCTGCAATACTTACCAATTCGTGGTAACTCATCTTTTCCCACATATCTCCGTAGGGCGATGCTTGGTGAATGGCAAACGCTCTTTCACACACTTCTAAGAACTTATCTTTTTCCATATCCCCTCCTTTTGGGTCGCACTAGATATGATTTATATAATACATAGAATGTTCCCTCTGCTTCAACCGAACTCATAGGATGGATTTTGTCCGACAGTGGCTGTGGTAACAATGCCCAGTCGTCCGTATTATCCATAAGGTCTCTAGCCTCTGTTGCCAATAATATATTGTCAGCATGCTTAACTTCAATAATCCCTTGCTGATAGATAGGAACAAACTTTTCGAATATAGCCTCAAGGATTTTGTTTTCTATCATCTTAAACTTTGGTATCTCAGCTTTCTCAGGTCTAGGCAAATCAGGTATGTATGCCTCTGAGGCATCGTGTAATAAGGCGTGAAGCTTATACTCTTGCGGAACTATCCTAGCCATTCTAATAGAGTGTTCTGCCACTGAATAAAACTCCCTACATGCTCCTGCGAACCTACAAACAAGCGATAGATGGTGAGCTATATCAACCATGTCTATCTCTTCGGGTTGTGGGTCAAGGAAATGGAACTTTTTACCTGTATATGTAGTAATCCAATGTCCACCATATTCATTTGGTTCGTTCATTATGCCAGTCTTGCCCCCTTAACAACAAGATAAATAACGCATAACCAGATAATAATCCCTATCACAATTGATGCTACATGCGGTTCATTCATCAAAATCCATCCTTCCCTTCTAATTTCTCCTTGCACCTATCAATCGCTCTCTTACACCCACTCTCATAGACTTCTGTAAAATCTAACCCCAACATACTACAGAGCAACTGCGACATAGCTAGAACATCCCCCAATGATACCTTTGCTTGACTTAGGTAAAGGCTTCTTATATCGGGGTAATCCTCCATTCTAATCATGTCCCTCAAAACATCCCCCGCCTCATAACATATAATATCTGCTATCTTTCTAGGGGGTTCTTCCCCATAAGCCTTTAATGACAGACCTGTTAATTCCTTGTCAGGTTTCATTTACATTCCTTCCTTCCACAATTATTTACTTTAACCATTCGTGAATGTATAATAGGTTGCTTACACTTACAATAGGTTATCTCATACCCGGGATGGCTTGATACCCTGCCATCCTCATTTCTCTCCATGTGTGGTATTCTTTCACTATCTCTTATATCTTCTTTCATATTCCTGCCACAGTTTGATTGAGCATTTATCAGGTGTATAGATGGTGGATAGACTATGTGCCTTTTGTAGCCATTCTAAGAACTTCGCCCAACTTTTATCTGTTAGCTTCATATCTTTAACTCCATAACCGATTGACTACACCTTTTGGCAGCAATCTCACAATACTTCTCTTCTATCTCTATGCCGATACATTTGCGGTTTAATTTCTTGGCACAGTAGGCGGTTGTCCCTGAACCGAGGAATGGGTCTAGAATAATATCATTAGAGACTGACCACAAATCTATAATCCAAGCAACCATATTCTCGTTATCGGGACAAGGATGTTTTCTCTCGTAGCCACGCTTAAAACATTGGCTATCATAAACAACAACATCTCTGGTTAGTCGCTTCTTAGGTTTAGCAAAGCAAAGTAGCGGTTCCCAACAATTAAATCCCCCAAATTTATTGTAACTTGGTGCCGATGGCTTGGAGATGGCCACTACCCACAAGGGATTACCATAGCGGCCTACATTCTTACAGCCAGGAGTAATTAGTATTCTCTCTGTTAGAGTTGATACTTTATTAAACCAGTCTTCACAGAATATTTGGTATTCATCCTCACTTAACCTATCCGAAGATAAATGTCTGTCCTCATAATTTCTATTACTGGGACCCATACCATCTTGGGTATTAAAGGGAGGGTCTGCGTATACCAAATCCACCTTCTCTAAAGTAGGCAGTATCTCCCGACAATCCCCGTGATATATCTTTACATAAGAGTCTTGATAGTATGGTTTAATCATTGGCTTCTCCTTACGTCACATTGACCTGTTGAGGCGTTTATATCAAAGACTGGACATCCTATGACCGTTGGAGGATATGCCCTCGTCTCACCATAACTAGCTATAACCCCTTGAGTGTAAGTCCTGAACCACGACCCCGTAACAGAGCCCACAGATTCAAGCGCTTTGATTTTACTCTGCCCAAACGATTGAGAAGTTACAGTCATATAAGGTTTAGAGTCAGTGATTAAGTCGTGCATATGAGCATAGCCATATATGTGAGCTTCAAAGTCATTCATAAATCTGCGAAGTTTATTCAGTTTCGCACCCTTCGTAATCGCCCAACCACTGCCGTGAGTGAAGGCTCCTTTAATAATATACGACTCATTGCTATTCTCTCTCCTGAAGAATAATCTAACAAAACAAGAGTAACCCAGGTTATCCACTTCAAGAGCATCACAGATATTCTGCTGAACATTCTCGTGATTGTAAATACGCATAGAGTTTTCGTGATTACCATAAAGCAGACCGATACACTTCTTTCTAATAGGCTTAAAGAGATTAACAATCCACTCAGTCTGGCAGTGTCCAAGATTATCAGTCTTAACCCATTCAGCAATAGACTTCTGAGAGGGGTCAAACCGCTTGTCTCTGGGAGTAATGAACTCAGCATAATCCCCCATCCCTATCCAGTAAGCGTTCTTCTCCTTAGATATTTGGGATACCTTGTCTCTTACCTCATCCTCTACACAGTGTATCGTGCCAGCGTGAATATCACCTAAACAGTAGAGCTTAAACTCAGATTGCGAGGTCTTGTAGGGTATTATTATATCTTTAATCTGCATCGTTTATCCCCCATTCTTTCTTCTGGACTTTCACTAGTCTTTTAACCAATGCGTCTAACTGACCCTCATATATCACACCCTTAACCCCCCAATCATCTTCCCACATTTTATCCTTAATGGCTTGTATCAATTCGGGTATCCACTCCACCACTTCCCTTATCCCTACCTGCTTTTGCGCATTCAATTCTTCCCTAGCTATCCTTAGAATTTCTGGATTTGTTTCTAGCTCCTTCTTGGCACTATCCCACCCCTCTTGCCATCCTGCCTTGAAGGATACTTCGGCTTGCTCATTCCTGGCTTGCTTTAGGGCTAGAATAATTGAGCGATTAGGTTTCTCCTTTTCACCTTCAAGGATTGACCACAATCGCAGTTCATCCATTCGTGTCTCTTTAGCTTCCATTATCTACCCTCCTCTAATAGTTTTATTTTTTCTAATAAATCAGCCTCCGTTTCAGTGTCATTCCTTTTCTTATAAGTATTAGCCCGTTTCGTTAGCTCCTCAAACCCTTTCTGCCCTAACCTTTCAATCATATACTCAGTATAATCACCACGCTCTTCACCTTCCCATTTTCTATGACAGGGTAGGTTGCACAATAAAGTTACATTGTCATCATCATAGCGTGTGTTCTCCCTGCTTCTTCCGTAGTAATGGGACACGCCTAGATTATAGAGGGGCTTATCCTCGTTATATTTCCTGCCACATTTTTGACAAGTATAGTCAAACCTGAAACGCTGTATTCTGGTAAATAGTTTATCTGACTTCCGTAGTTTTATCTTCATAACTCCCTCTCTACTTCGCTAACCTATAAGACTTATTTTCAGGGCGTTCTAAAAACTGCTCCCAAGTCATTCCGTGAAAGATATGGTGTTGATTAGCCCACCTTGCTAAAGGAATATATTGCCTATCTCGTTTGTATCGTTGGACATAAGCATTTTGGTTGCGTTCTTTAAGAAAATTTAACCTGTCTAAATCTTCCTGAAATGTGGTATCAAAGCCTACCAATACATACCAAGTTGACCGATTTATACCACCATCTTGGAGTAGCCCAATAGCCCTTTTAACTGACGGCAAATATCGTGGATCATCGAAAGCAAAATGGTATTCTGTATGGCTTACTTTCCTTAACCAATTTACCATCAGACCAGTTAAAGTCCGATGATCTATTCCCTGTGTAATATCTAGGGTGATACTATGGTTTATAGCTTGCTCACAGACCATCACCAAATGTTCAAAGGACGCCGAAATACTATTGTCTAACAATCGCACTACTTTAGATACGCCATCCCATAATTCTAATAAACCGCCAATAGCGTGCCAGAATCCCTCTTTACGTCTGACGATACAAAATGAACAATTACGAATACAACCCCTAGATGTATAGCCAAAGTTCAGGTGAGGCTTAATGTCCTCAATTTCAGGTGGCAAGACAGTGGTTAAGTCAAACCCAGAACCACCACAAACAGCACCTTGGGGTACTATCTGCTTTTTAGTAAAAGTGAAGATACTTGAGGCATACACCTTATCGTAACTACACAAAGCAAAGTAATTTTCCACCTCATCGCCTTGTTGCTGATGATAAATCCGCAGTTTCTCAATGGCTAGGTTTTTATATTTCGGCTCAAGGTTTAATAATCCTATCTTCATAACTCACTCTCTACTTCAGCTTTCTATGGAGAGCGGAATGGCAATTCCCGCATAGCCACACTATTAGCAACGGTTCATTATAATTTGGGTGGTGCATCTGACTATTGCCCTTGCCACACTCCGCACAAGACTGCTTCTCTATTAGTCCATTTTTTAACATCCGATTTGCATACCACCTTGCCAAATAAATAACTCGTAGTCTTGGATCTTGGCGTTGCTTCCTTTGATAATCTCTGTAGTAACCCTCATCCCTTAATCTCTCGTAAGTTCTAGTGTGGTTTGCTTTTGCGTCTGGTCGTTTGTCATACTCCCGCTTGTATTCTCTCTTACAATCCTTACACCAAGTCTGATAGACATAGGTCTTATGAGCATAAAACTCGGTTACCTCCTTTATCTGTAGGCACTTTTTACATATTCTAGTTTTCATTATCGCCCTCCCTATTCTCCATTATACCACAAGTAGAAAGGCGTTACAAGTCATTTGATACACTCTAGCAACTCCTGAATAAACTCGCCCATCTTCTTATGGAACATCCCCTCATCAGGTAGGTTATAAATAGACTGTAACTTATTAAGTATCTTCTTGGCTTGGGCTTTGTTTGCTTGCTTAACAAGTATATGGCGATTTGTCTCACCTGAAAAGTGGAAATCTGTAACTAAGCTAATTATCTTTTCCTCAGCTAGTAATATACTCATTCCTTAGCCCCTGTGAAAGCCTGCCAAGCCTCGTGGTCTGGTGTAATTGTCCAACCACATTCTATACAATCGTGCCTAAATTGCATCAGCCATTCTATATCGGCTTTGTGCATAGCATCAGCACCAGCTTCAAATATCTTGCCATCTTTTGATAAATGCCTCACGTAGTTTTCTTGTTTTTCATCTGGTCTCAAGAGTGTTGGATATGGATTCTTCCAACCACTTTTAGGTCTCCAGTTACTCATTTGATACCTCCTTATGCCATCCAGCTTTCTTACTTATCAACATACCCCGTTTTATTACAATCTTCACAGGGGATACTTGTATTGCCCGCCTTCTTCCACTTCTTGCCGTGACAAATATTACATCTGACAATCTCTCTGAAGTTAGTAATCCTCACACCCTTAAACATACCAAAGGCAAACTTCCTACCCATCACAGGCTTGGTATATTCCTTAACCTTGCCTATTGTGAGCATACTTTCGGACTCGGTAAATTTATCAATGAGCAATTCGCAATCAATGAAATCCTTGGTGAACTGACCACCCCTAGCCATATCCCCCTCTCCCTTTTGGAGAACAATAATACCTATACCCCTACCTAGTTCAGCCTTGATGCTTTCTTCCACCTCGCTTATGTCGTATAGCCTATCGGCTTTTAGGTTAATCCAGTCTATAATGTTTATCTTATCTTTGACTATATGCTCGGCATAATCTTCCTTAACAGGTAACAAGGTAAAAGCATCGCTGCCATCGCCATTAGTCCACTGAACCCAGTCCATATTATCCAACCTATTAAGAAACCTGGGAGTCGGTTCAAACTCATCCGTATCGCCCACCCTAGTTGTATATTCATTGCCCATTAAAATCGGATTATATTTTATGTTCTCGCCACAGAACTGAAGTGCCAAGCAGGTTTTACCATAATTAGACTGCCCTCCTATCTCGACTAAGTCTCCTTCCCTAATTACTATGTCTTCCGCGAAGTCCATTTCTACCTCTCTACTAGAATCTTTAGGGAAAAATAACTCAAAGGGTGGTCGGCGTTCACGGTTTTTATCAAACACCCTCACAGGTTTAACTTGGGCAACCACCTTATAAATACCATCGTTTCTACCAGATGGTCTTACTACCTTTTCCTTAGCAAGCCTCCACATCTCAACTCTAAGATTTTCCCATTCAGGTTTTTCGGGATTTATCTTTAACTCAGACCTCAAATACGATAGACTAACATCTTTGCCCTGAGCAGTCTTCAAAAATTCCTTCAACCTATCTACTAATCTTATATCCACTCTAACTCCTGTAACGCTTGTAACGGATGAAACGCTTGTAATTCTGTGTAACGCTAGCCATAGCTAGTTTGTAACGGTTGTAACGCTATTACTCTTGCGTTACTCTCCCCTTATTAAGGTGTATATTTATTATATCTATTAGTCTTTCGTTTAGAGGCATTCGCCCTCATTTCATTTACCTTATTAGAGAGAAAAAGAACTTGTGCCTTTAACTGTTGAACCGTATCCCATTGTCTTTTAGTCCAAGGCTTTTCTGAATCTATGTTGACAATAGGGGTCTCTTGTGTTGACAATGGCATATTCATCATCATCTCTTCTTTTAGGCAATCCATCATACCTTCCATCTGATACTCTGGATGCTCCCTTAATGCCTCGTTGTGATACTTCCACATACTATACATCTCTATCCTTCTTCTAACCCTTGAAGGGCTTGCCCCTTTATCCTTTCAAGGCAATCAAAGCAAGTTTTGTTATGGTCAAATCTCGTGGCAATTTGGGGTAAGAACATTAGTATCCTCTCCCTCTCCTCACGCTTGGCTTCTTCTATATTTGCTTCAAGGATTACCAGTCCGTCCCCTCTACCCTTGAAGTATGCTTCTGTGATAGCAACCGAGCTTTTATCTATATCAGGAATGAGGGCTAGGATTTGGTCAACATCTTTAGGACAAAGTGCTCTTCGCCTAGGAGGTTCACAATCATAACCACAGTCAATACAAGGAAACATCCCCAGGTTTGTTAGCTTCTCCCTCAACTCAGGGCTATCCAACCTCTTCTGTTTAGACATTATTCACCCCCTGTTAGTATCCTATGGAGTTGGTCGGCTTGCTCGTAAGCTCTTTCTGTTTCAGCTTTCTTTGCCTCACTCCACGATGTAGAAGAAGTTAAGTAATTACAATTAAAGCATAGTTCTGCCACCTTCTCCCTATCCCATTTCACATAGCCTTCGGCTATCATCGCTGCCTTGGCAACCCCAAAGGCAGCTTCATTAACAGACAACCCAAATTCAGCTACTTCTTCTAGTGATTTCCAGCCCCTAGCCTTGAGTTTGGCTACTTGAGCATCACACATAAAGATAGCAGAAACTATTTCCATAGAGCCAGCTTGGGGGGCAGGTCTTGGTTCATACCCTAGAATCCTGTTTATTTCCTTATCAGTAAGTCTCTCTTCCCCTAGTTCCTGTTCATTAGTAGCCATTAGACTTCTCCTCCTTTGATAGCACCTTGACCCAGTTTCCCTTTTTCTTGAAGTCTTCTATTGCTCTTTGATAAACTTCTTGATTTGTCCTTGCCCCATAGGGATTAGCGGGCAGGATTTGGTCAAGGTCTTTAATAAGCAATTCAGGGATGGCGAGGATTCCCTTAATCAATTCATCCCTACTTGTGCCACTAATATAAGTTTGGATTCCCTCGCCACCCTTTGAACCTCTCAGACAGCTAATAGGTATAAATAGAGCGCCATCTAGTTTTCTCCTTA
>SDBU01006684.1_pt1 | contig 13495 bp, 10 predicted proteins | sample 2277071 | NCBI WGS metagenome assembly SDBU01 (sample SAMN10397929, study PRJNA504765) | marine sediment metagenome | isolation source: marine sediment core GS08_GC12, 126 cmbsf | place: Arctic Ocean: Gakkel Ridge, Loki's castle | collected 2008
AGCACGGCAGTGAGGACAGATACGGCGAACCATCCGTTGGGCGACAATACCAACCAGTGTCGAGGAGATAAGATACGGCTCGACACCCAGGTCTATCAGCCGGAAAAGCACACCAACGGCATCATTGGCATGAACTGAAGAAAATACCAGGTGCCCGGTGAGAGCGGCTTGAACTGCCGTCGTTGCCGTGTCTTTGTCCCGTATCTCACCTACCAGAATAACATCAGGGTCATGACGCATGATAGCCCTCAGACCGCTGGCAAAGGTAATACCAGCCTTCGCGTTAACCTGGGTTTGGTTGATGTCCATGAAACGGTACTCAATGGGATCCTCAATTGTCAGGATATTACGCTCGTTTTGTTCGAGCTGGGCAATCGATGCATAGAGGGTAGTCGTTTTACCTGAGCCGGTAGGGCCGCCCACCAGTATCAGACCGAAGGGACTCTTCATCACTGCCCGGTACTTTTTGAGAGCCTCAGCCAAGAAACCTAGCTCAGGCAAGGTAAAAAGGGCCAGGGACCTATCCAGAATTCGTAGTGCCACCCTCTCCCCATGTGCCGTTTCCATGGTGGCAACACGAATATCAACCTCCTTATCCCCCGCCTTGATTGAGAATTGACCATCCTGAGGGCGCCTTTGCTCGGCAATGTTCATCTCAGCCAGGATCTTAACCCTGGACACCAGTGGTGTGTGAGCACTCAGTGGCAGGGAAAACATATCATGCAGAATGCCATCGATGCGGTAGCGAATCCGCAGCCTACTTTCCTGTGGCTCAATGTGGACATCCGAGGCTCTATCCCGTACTGCTTGCGCCATAAGCAGGTCAAGGGTTTGAGCAATAGGTGTCCTGGCAATGAGCTCTGAGGTAACCTCAGCCTCTTCCTCAACGGGAGGTGCAAACTGGCTTACTTGCTTCTCTATTTCACCACTAGACCTGTAGTTAAGGTCAATTGCCCGCTCAATATCAGAAGGAATACCGAGTGCTACCTCAACCCTCATCTTCGCCTGGGCTTTAATATCCTCGATGGCACGGAGGTCCTCCGGGTCAGCCATAACCACTACTAGCGCATCACCGACCACATCAAGCGGGATAAGGGTATGTTTTCGGGCAATATCTTCAGGGATTAACCGCAGTGCGTTAGGTTGAACCATGTGCCTCTTCAGGTCAATTAGGGGCACGTTTAGCTGAACACTGAGCACTGCTGCTAAATCTTCAGCTTTGACCAGCCCTTGGTTTACCAAGACCTCGCTGAGTTTCCCCCCTTGCCTCCGCTGCAGTTCCACGGCGTTGTCTAATTGTTCAGCGGTAAGGAGGTTCTCCTCAACCAGCATTTCGCCCAGGCTTTTTCTGGCTGCTCTATCAATGGACGTTTCCGCTTTATCTATGGCCACGCTCTTCCTCCTGAGCAATAATATGTTGAGCCATCTCTCTTATTGCCCAGGCCATTGGGCAGTTGGGGTTAGAGAGTATTACCGGTGCGCTGCCGGGCACTAAGTTCGAGGGAGGCCTTAGTATCATAGGGTATGATTCCCAATAAGCTAACCCCGGTGCTGGCTTCTATAGTGGGTTTCATCTTGGAGAGCTCCACCTCGGGAAATATAGCATCCCGGTCGATAATCACTGCGCCCACTCGTTCCTTTGAGATACCCGAGAGGCCTAAAAGGGCAGCGGTGGACTTAACGTCAGGTAGAGCACCAGCTTTGGAGTCGGTCACAATGATAACAAAGTCACACTTGGTGAATGCCACCTTCCCTGAATCGGAGAGTTGAGATGGTAAGTCTACCAGAAGATAATCGGTCACCTCCCGGAGCCTCTCAAGTAGCAAATCAACGTCAGAGGGTGAAATCTCTTCATGCTCTCTAGAAGGCTGAGAGACGGCCAATACCCTTACGCCCGTTTGGTGAGCTGGCAATGCTGCCTCCAAGTCCCGACGGTTAAATGTATCTATGGGTTTCACTAGAAGCTCCGTAATAGTGAGCTCAGGCTTAAGTCCAAGGTGCTCCGCAATGCTGCCATCGCTGAGGGAAAGGTCAACTACAATAACTCGTTTACCCTTTTGCGATAGAGCAATGGCTACATTGACTACCATTGTAGTTGTTCCTACCCCTCCTTTTGAGCCAAGGAAAGAGACCATTTTTGATGTGGCAGCAGTCTTTCGTGCCAGCAGAGTCTCCACCCGGCTTACTATCTCTGAGGGGTCTGCTGGCTTGGTGAGATAGTCATCTGCCCCCACCTTGAGCCCGGTGGCTTTATCTACTTCCTGAACCTTGGCCGAGAGCATCAAAACGGGTAGCTGGGCAGTTTGGGGTTCAGTCCGCAAGCGATGACAAATCTCGAAGCCGTCTATACCTGGCAACATGATATCCAGAACGATGAGGTCTGGCTCTTCATTTTGGGCTTTCCTGATTCCTACTAGCCCATTAGTCGCAGCGAGCACCTGGTAACCCTCTTGTTCTAGAGTGTACTCTATAAACCTCAAGGCACTCGGGTCATCTTCAATAATTAATATCTTCTTATTATTCATAGGAGCTACCTCCTCTAAAATTTGGAGCTCGGACCGCACTCTTTCGTTCCAACAGTGTTGTTATCTTGGTCACCAGTTCAAAACGGCGCCACGGCTTGCTCACATAATCATCAGCTCCAACCTTCAGCCCGGTGGCTTTATCTACTTCCTGAGCCTTGGCTGAGAGCATCAAAATGGGTAGTTGGGCAGTTTGAGCTTCAGTCCGCAGGCGATGGCAAACCTCAAAGCCATCCATACCTGGCAGCATAACATCTAGGATGACAAGGTCTGGCTCTTCTTTCACAGCTTTTCTCAATCCTTCCAGACCATTAGCTGCGGTGAGTACCTGATAGCCCTCGTGCTGGATGGAATATACTATGAGTCTTAAGCTACCTGGGTCATCCTCAATAATTAATATCTTCTTATTCAGGCGAATCACCTCCAGATTGATTCAAAGGTAGGGTGAAACTAAAAGTACTTCCTTCTCCTACCTTACTTTCCGCCCAGATACGCCCACCGTGTGCCTCAATAATCTGCTTTGAAATATAAAGCCCCAGACCAGCCCCACCTCTGGCCATTGAGTCCTGGGCTCGATAGAACCTCTCAAAGAGGTGCGGCATAGCTTCCTTGGGGATACCTATACCGCGGTCGGTGACCTGCACCAGCAGTTCACTATCGTTGACATTGCCCTTTACAGTGACGCTACCACCATCATTGCTGAACTTGATGGCGTTACTGAGCAGATTGACCATCACCTGCCTCACCCGTTCCCCATCGGCCTCTATCTCAGGTAGTGTTGCCGGAATATCCTCGTTGATTACGGTACCCTTCTCGCTGACTAGAGTGTAAAAACTCCCTACCGTCTCGTGGATTATGTCCTTTATCGGCAGGCGTTGCTTCTGAATCCGAAATCTGCCGGATTCAAGGCGTGACATATCAAGCAAGCTGTCAATCAGCTTACCAAGGCGCTCACTCTGCTTATCTATAGTGCTCAGGAATTCCTTCTGGGTTTCAGGGTCAGGCACCTTACCCCCCAGCATCAATTTAGTAAAGCCTCTAATTGAGTGAAGGGGAGTACGCAGCTCGTGCGAGATATTGGCAATAAATTCAGATTTCATACGGTCGAGTTCATGCAACTTTTCCTCTGCCCGCTTGCGCTCGGTTATATCTCGTAGCGATGCCAGGTGGGCAATTTCTCTCTCCCACTCAGTTTCCACCACCCGCATTTCGGCCACGGCTGTTTTGCCACCCTTCTGCATAATATCAAGCTCCGTTGTTTCACCTGCCACAGCCAAATCCAATTCGGAGGGTGCGATGTGGAGGTTCTCTACATCTGTCTCCAGTATCACCTGGGTTATCGGCACACCCTCATAGCCGTCACACTGGTCTAAAACCGCATCGTACATGGAGTATTTCAGTGTTAATGTTTCAATACCCAAACCTGATGTCGCATTGGCTTGAGGGTCAAAATCCACCACCAGCACCTTGCTGCCGCTTTTCGCTAAGTAGCCGGCAATGCTCAGGCAAGAAGTAGTTTTTCCCGTGCCACCCTTGCAATTAGCGAAAACAACGCATTCTGCTACTGTTGACATTTTCTTAGCTTGCCCCTTTCCTTGTTTTTTTAAGGAGTCTTCCTCCACGACTGACTCTGTTAGCCTCGGATTTGATTCTGTTTACATCGCCCTGGGTAAATAGTCTCCACCCTTTTCTGTCCCTACGCATTAAGTCCTCAAGGATACCCATCTTAAACCAGCGGAAGAGCGTAGCTCTGCTTATGCCAGCCCTTTGACAAGCCTCTGAGGTTCTATAGTAAGTCTGATTATTGATTCTTATTGCCACGTCTTAAATCCCCTTGAGACGTCTCAATTTGCTGGTTATATACACCATCCCCCTGTCATTCTCATGTCAACGACTTAAACTTCCCATCCTTCTGGTTCTGGTCAGTCCAGTGGCCGCTGCACCTCTGTCATTAACACCGGTTATGTATCAGACTAGAAACGAAACTACTAGTAACCTGTGGACGTTTGCGAAACCACCCCGGCAGAAGTACCGGTATAGGTGCCATTGGTTGTTGACTTCCGCAAATAGGTGGACAGAGGGTAGGTCGCATCAGGGAAGCTAGCCATATTGTTGGTTGCTGTGGTAACCGCAGTGACTGTAGTTTTCTCTTCCTTCGCCATCATCGCATCCATGGCTGACTGGACAGCGCTTAACTCGGCCTCTGCTGCCGTTGTCTCGCTATGCCCAATGAGCCCGGTCAAATTGGGCACCGCCACAGCTGCCAGTACTCCCATAATGGCAACAACAATGAGCATCTCCATCAAGGTGAAGCCCTTATTGCCCCGGTGGATCCTCTTCAAAAACCGTTTCATGATTTTACCTCCTTGTTCTACCTTCATTATTCTTTGTTTCTGGATTTGCCGATTTCATCATTCCTTTCCTAGGATACCTTCTCCAAGCGTGAGAAGTTTTGACATGGCTTAAGCATACATAAGTCAAATCACGACCACATCACAAAATACGGGCAAAACCTCACAAAAATATCACAGTTGGAACCTAGTTTCAGATACTCTGTTCGCGGGGAATAGAAAGGAGCCTCTTTAATAACTACGTAGTGCTAAAGTCAACACGTGGCTGTGGATGGTCAGCATGCCTAAAGAGGATGCGGAGTTAACATTATTAGAGTTGTGTAAATGTGCTCGTAACAAGCGGCCAAAGTATATCGATTGTAGATTTATCTATGTGGAGGAATCCTTGATAGATGCCGAGTACAAAATACTAAGTAAGGAAAAGACGCGATTGAGGAAATTTGCGAAGCCAGAAGGCAGGGGGCTGCTATTACGGTACGAGCATAAGTTTGCTTCGTATCCCGTTGGTTCGGGCAACTTTGTATCTGGTCAAGTTCAGAAAAGGCAAAATTGCTCCCCGAGCGGGGGGAAAGTCGAAATTTCTTGAATTCAATAGCGAATTTCTCTCCGATTAGCTACAGTGCTTTTTCGTATGCCTGCGTTAGTAGTTGGTACATGTCCATAGCATACTTATCTGTCATACCTGATATGTAGTCTCCGACGACTGTTGCAAGCTTCTGCTTTCCGACTTCGCTTTTTCTCTTCCTCTCTGCCATAGCGAAGTAATCGGCTAGTCGAGCTTGGGTTATCTTAGGAAGTGCTTCTGGTTCATCCATAAAGGTATGGAAAAGAACCTCCACTATTCTTTTTGCTTTTTGCATCATTATCATCACTCTCGGTTCTAGATAGACATGCTTGAGCAGAACCATTTTTACTAATTTTTCTACCTGTTTCCAGACATCATCAGGGAAGACTACTACTGAAGATTTCTGTCCCCTTACATCTACCCAATTGTCTTTCTTATCATTTGCTAGTGCAGTTTTGTTTAACTCAGTTTGCTGGCATACTACCCTTATCAAATAACCTATGATTAACCGCGATAGTGTTCGAGTCCTCAGCTTTTGGATAGTTTCATCGGTAGCATGTAGATCGCGCTTCTTATACTCATTTATGTGTTCTTCTAATGTTTCTTCTATAATTTGTTCTACGAATGTAATCGCTTGTTCCCTTATTCTTGTTTTGAACTTTTCCCAGCTTATTAAGCCTACTGCCAAGGCATCCTCAATGTCGTGGGCTGCATAAGCAATAGTGTCTGCTACATTAACTATTTGTGTCTCAGCGCTGGGAGATGGACTACTACCTAGATAATGTAATGTCTCTTTTTTTATCTCTTTGGGAATATTATTTCGGATGTCCTTCTCTGGGTCGAATAGGGTGCGATGTCTGAGTATGCCCTCCAATGTAGCATGTGTTAGATTAAGTCCCTTAAAACGAGAATATCTTTCTTCCAGACCTGTTACTATCCTGTAGGATTGAATATTGTGGTCAAAAGGTATTTTATAGCTAGATAGGAGTTCTTGTAATTCGTCTCCTCCTATATGCCCAAACGGGGCATGCCCTAAGTCGTGTGCTAGCGATATTGCTTCAGCTAAATCAATATCCGCTTTCAGAAGCCGAGCTAATCCCCCCGCTACTTGAGCAACTTCTAGCGAATGGGTCAGCCGTGTCCTATATAAATCCCCTTCATGAATTACATATACTTGTGTTTTATATGATAGACGTCTAAAAGCGGTGGAATGTAGAATCCTATCTTTATCGTGTTGGAAAGGTGTTCTGTTATCATCTGTCTGGGGTTCATCCTCGTGAACTCTCTCTGCCCATTGACTATCACATGGGGTAGCTATTGTTCCCATGTTGCCCTCCTTTCCCTTTTCTTATCTCGGTTCTCTGAGCGGCGCACCAGCCTAGCTCCATTCAGCGCCTTTTTGCCAGAATCGGGCTAGCTCCCTAGCTAGAGGACGATGCTCAGGCTTATCTAAGCCGGGGTCTTTTTCAAATAGCCTTATTGCCTCACTGCGAGCCATCTCCAGTAGTGCCACGTCGGAGAGCTTAGCCATACGGAGGTCAGGCAAGCCGCTTTGCCTAGTGCCAAAGAACTCTCCTGGACCGCGGAGTTTTAAGTCCTCTTCAGCCAATTGAAAGCCATCCTGAATCCTCTCTATTATGTCCAAACGCTGTCTACCTACCTCTGAAGGATTCTGGGCTAGTAGCATACAATAACTCTGCTCTTGTCCCCTTCCTACCCTACCCCGAAACTGGTGCAACTGCGACAGACCAAAGCGGTCAGCACTCTCCACCAGCATTACCGTAGCATTAGGCACATCTATACCAACCTCTACTACCGGAGTTGAAACCAGAATATCCAGCTCACCAGAGCGAAAGCGGTGCATTACCTTATCCTTCTCAACCGCCGGCATGCGTCCATGAAGCAAGCCCAATCTCAGGTCGGGGAAGACCTCTTGAGATAGACGCTGGTATTCAGCTACTGCCGCCTTTGCCTCGATAATCTCCGACTCCTCAACAAAGGGACAGATAATAAATGCCTGACCACCGCTAGCTACCTGACGACGCAAGAAGGCATAGGCGCTATCCCTTTGTCCCGGTTTAAGCCATTTTGTCTTCACTATCTGTCTCCCGGGGGGGAGCTGGTCTATAACCGAGAGGTCAAGGTCGCCATATAAGGTCAAGGCTAGGGTTCGTGGTATAGGTGTAGCCGTCATTACCAAGATGTGAGGGTTACCCCCTTTTTGCCGCAGTGCTGAGCGCTGGGTAACCCCAAATCGGTGCTGCTCATCCACCACAGCTAGCCCCAATCGGTGAAACTCTACCCCTTTCTGAATAAGAGCATGGGTTCCGATAACAATATCTATGTCTCCATCCAAGATACGCTGCTGGAGTTCCTGCTTCTTGACCTGGCTAATATCACCGATAAGTAGCGCCACAGTGAGCGGATGGGACAAAAGCCCTGAGTAAGTATGCAGGTAGTCCTCCCCATCCTCCTGATGCCCCGCTCTAGATAGGAGCTGACAGATAGTAGCAAAATGCTGTTCAGCCAGAATCTCGGTAGGTGCCATAAATGCCCCCTGATAGCCATTGGCAGCCGCTACTAGTAAGGCTGACGTTGCTACTACCGTCTTGCCACTGCCTACCTCCCCTTGCAGTAATCGGGACATTGGTCGCGGTTTTTGTAAATCAGTTAGTAGCTCCTCTAATACCCTTTGCTGAGCCGGAGTTAGCTGAAAGGGTAAAGACTTTAGGAAAGCATCTAGCCCCGATGTCTCAGCAGTAAAAGGACTGCCCGGCTGACCCTCCTGCCAGTCACGTTTCTTGCTCAGCACGCCTAACTGGAGGATGAAGAGCTCGTCAAAAGCCAGGCGAACCCTTGCCCTGTCCTTTATTTCTTCAGCTTCGGGATAGTGAGCCTGACTTATAGCTTGGGGTAGCTCCAAAAGGTTACAATGCCTTTTTACCTCGTGGGGCAAAAAGTCTTCTAACTGCCCTGCCCACTGGTCTATAACCGCTTTCATCAGTTTTCTTACCTGGCGAGGTCGCAATCCCTGAGTAAGAGGATAGAGGGGGACCAGCCGTCCGGTGTGAATCAGCTCCCTATCCTCTATTAGCTCCCACTCCGGAGACTCAAACACATGTCGCCCGCCAAATAAGCTCACCTTACCACTGAGAACTACCCTAGTGTTAGTAGTTAGTTTCTTAGCCAGGTAGGGTTGATTAAACCATACTACCCTGACGTTGCCTGTCTCATCGCCCACAATGGCTTCGGTACCGCGCCTACCACCCAGCATGGTCTCCTGAGCCTGCCACACATTGGCGATAATGGTCTGGTCCTCCCTCTCGCTAAGTTGCGAGATAGATTTCGTTTGGCTGTAGTCAAGGTGTCGGTGTGGGAAGAAATAGAGCAAGTCCCGAACTGTCTTTACCCCCAAACGGTTAAACTTAGCAGCCAGGCTTGAGCTGATGCCCCTAATAATAGTAATGGGTGAATCGATGGATTGTTTAGCTACTACACTGGGTCGTCTTGGTCCGGGAGAGAGCTTACCAACTAGTGGGGTTGGCTTTGCTTTACCCTTTTCCTCTTCCCGGCGCTCTGTCTCAGCTAAGAGGTGCAGCGCATTATTTACCCATTCTTTACGCTGCTGCTTGGTCAAGGAGGCATAATTGAGGTTAACAAGGTGAAGTTTATAAAAACAGCTTAGGAGTTGGGGGCTAGTTATCGACTCTGTAGCCTGACCGGCCCAATTGCGGAGGAATCTGTCTAGGCCACCGATTACTGCCGAATCTACATAGCCCTTTTTATGCTCAAGCTCAAGAATCTTACGCAGAGGCTCAATATTTATCGACAAGGTTTGCCTCCAAGCTCACCTGAGGATACCAAATCCTTGAAAAATACCGGTAGCAACCATAAGGCCAAGCAGAAAACCTGTTGTCAATTGCAGGGGAGTATGTTCACCAAGATAGTACCTTGACACTCCCAGTAGTAAGATAAAGGGTACCACAGCCAGCGAGGGAAGGCCAAAGATAATGGCTAGAGGAACTGTGGCGCTGGTGAAAAGGGCTAGGTGGAAGCTTGCCCGATAAACTCGATTGACCAGAGCAATCAGGAGGGCGGTGGCTGCTACCCCAACTAGGGTGGCTATGAGGCTGGATGGGTAGCTTAGGAAATATAGTAGGGCTGCACTGGGTATTCCAAAGACACATGCCAAGAGTGCCATCTCATTAGGCTGCTCACGGAAAAAGTAGCGGAGGTTCACTTGTCTCCCAGAGGTGTGGGTTGTGATGTAAATCCTTGCCCGCATATATATTAGTGGAAAGGCATAAGCTGACAGCAGGGTAATCACCGTCCATTGAGCCCAAACTCCCACGCCAGGACTCTCCTGATAGGCAATTACTGCTACCACCAGAGATAAAAACAAATAGGGATGAAGTATATTAGATATTATTTTAGCTATGTCTCTGGTAATCATAACTACCATAGGAAACAATCTCTTGCCTTAGTTTAATGGCTACTCCCTGTCTCCCAAAGCAAACACACTAGGGGATGGCACCGCCGTAGTCGGTAGGGTTTTGCTGTGCTGTAGTTTCTCGTAGAACTGCTCAGTGGTCAGGTCAATGCCATCGCGGTAAACCTCTTCGCCGAAGCGAACATTCAGTGGAACTACTGTAATTCCCAGCTTTTCAACGACCTGAGATGGTAAATCAGCGGTACTATCAGTAACAATTTTGACCGCCATAGCCCAAATTCCCCTTACTATTCTATGGAGACAATATAGTTGTAGTGAGGCTGCCCACCTTCAACTACTTCAACCTGAAGCTCAGGATGCTGTTGACGAATTGTGGCACTAACTGGTTCCGCCTCAGCCAGTGTAGTATCAGCCCCGCAGTAGATGGTAATTACCTCGGCTTCATCTAAATCGATTCTAGCTAAGACTTCATTAACAACATCAGCGGTATCATCACCCACAGCTACTAGGTCCCCATCCAGAAAACCGATAGCCTGTTTCCTCTTAATCTTAAGCCCACCTAGCTGGGTGGAGCGTACCGCTCGAGTAATCTCAATAGTCTTTACTTGAGAGGTTGCCCTTTTCATAATCTGAGTGTTTGTTTCCAAGTCTGCCTCATAATCAAAAGCCAAAAGGGCAGCCACCCCCTGTGGAATTGTTTTCGTAGGCACTACCTCAATGCTTTTTGCTGTCAAAGATTGAACCTGCTCGGCAGTAAGCACAATATTTTTATTGTTGGGTAAGATAATGACCTTATCTGGAATTACTGAGTTTACTGCTTGGAGCAAGTCCTTGGTGCTTGGATTCATTGTCTGTCCACCAGGGACAATAGCCGTTGCCCCCAGGCTAGTAAAAACATCACTAAGCCCATCACCAGAGACCACAGCAATAATAGCCATATCAACTGTTGGTGCTCTCTCCTTCTGCATCTCCAGGTAGTCCCGGTGCTGCTCATCCATATTCCGAATTGATACCTGATGCAGAGTGCCCAAGGAGGTAGCATAGCGAATAGCACTACCCGGGTCTAGGGTATGGATATGAACCCTAATCGTAGATTCATCACCGACTACAATTAGCGACTCTCCTTTCTTATCCAATTTTGTTCTAAGCTTATCTGGGTCAAGCCCTTCTCCTTTAAGCATAAACTCAGTGCAATATCCATAAGGCACCTCTTCCGTTGCCGCCATCTGTAGCGGCCGGGCAGCTAGCGGTATACTGCTGGCAATCATCCAGGGCTTGCGTAGCTGCATTTGCTCTACCTCACCTCTAAGGCAGTAGAGGGCACCCTCCAGAATAGTATATAGACCTTGCCCCCCGGCATCCACTACCCCGGCATCCATCAATACCTGCAGAAGGCTGGGGGTATTAGCCACTGACTCTTTGGCGGCACTAACTGTAGCCTCCATAACCGATGTCAGGTCGTTACTGCTAGCGGCTTGCGCTTGAGCTGCCAGTGCTGCTTCTCTAATTACGGTAAGGATAGTTCCCTCCACGGGATTACTTAACCCCTTATAAGCCATTGTTGATGCCTGGGATAAAGCAGCAGCCAGGTCGCTGCCAGTAAATGATTCCTTTCCGGCTAAACCCTGTGCCAGACCCCGCCAAATCTGTGATAGGATTACCCCACTATTACCTCGAGCTCCCATTAGTGCCCCCTTAGCCATAGCCTCAGCCATGGCTGAAGCACTCCGGTCAGGAGCCCGATAGGCCTCCTCAATAGAGGAACGCATAGTCAGCAGCATATTAGTCCCAGTATCACCATCAGGCACAGGAAAGACATTCAAAGCATCAATATCTGGAGCACTCTTCTCTAGCCAGCTAGTAGCGGCAGCAAACATTTCTCTTAATTCTTGCCCGGTGATAGATTCAACTTGCCTCATTTTTCCCCACCTTGCCAAACTTGCCTGGCTATGATAGTATTATTAATGACATTTTACAATAAGTTTGCTTGACAGTCAAAGGAGAAGAGATATTGAAGTGCGATTTATGTGGTAAATCACCTCAATTCGGTCATAATGTGAGCCACTCCAAGCGCCACACCAAGCGTCGCTGGGTGCCCAATATTCACCCAGCTACTATTACTATAAATGGTAAGCTAAAACGACTTAATCTGTGCACCAGATGCCTGCGCACTCAGCACAAGGTTGCCAGAAAGCTAGTTTCTAGCCCAAGCTAGTCCTTATCTTTCCTAGAGCTTCAGCTACACTTTGCCTTGAGTTAAACACGGCTGCCCCACCTACTAGCACCCGAGCCCCTGCCTTAACTACCCTGGGGGCAACCTCAGCGTTGATGCCCCCATCTACCTCGAGCTCGGTAGCCAAATTCATTCTGTCCAACTCGGCACGCAAATGAGCTATCTTGTCTAGCATACCTTCAATAAAAACCTGTCCACCAAAGCCGGGATTAACCGTCATAACCAGGACTAAATCTAGAAAGGGAAGAATCTCCTCAAGCATATCCATAGGTGTGCCTGGGTTGAGAGAAACCCCAGCCTTAACCCCCAAATCTTTAATCGTTTGAACTACCCGGTGAATATGGGGACAGGCTTCTATATGAACGGTGATAATATCTGCTCCAGCATCAGCAAATTGATTAATATGATGCTCCGGTGCCTCAATCATAAGATGGACATCCAGAGGTAGGTTAGTAGAGTGACGAATAGCCGCTACTACTGGGGCGCCAACGGTTATATTGGGCACAAAATGCCCATCCATGACATCAATATGAATATAATCAGCACCAGCTCTAGTGGCTTCAGCAACCTGCTCACCAAGACGACCGAAATCAGCAGATAGAATGGAAGGGGCAATTTTTATTCTCTGTTTAACTTCTTCAGGCATCGCATCTCTTTATAGTTTCCACCACCTTCGCTATTTTATCCTCCCGCCGTGATGTGGACGGAGGCATGAGAGGCATCTAATCACGAATGCCGAATAATTAAATCTGTAAAATCTTTCTGAAGTTTCTCCTTTGCACTGTCCAGATTAGACAATTGTCTACCTAAAACATCTGAAAACCGAGCTAAGTAGTGTCTGTTAATTTCGGTCTGGTCACGAAATACGGCGATGCTGTGGAATTGTTCATCCCACTTTTCCCATTGGAGTAAGACAATAGTCGCAGTTTGGCATTGGTCATCGTTTCCAACGGCGAACATCAAGACTTGTTGCGATGTTACGCCATTCAGTCTAGCATCGACAGGGTAATTTCCTTGAGGGTCTTTAACTGGATGTGTATAACCGAAAGTGATGTTTTGGATGCCAGCTTCCCTCGCTTTTTCTGACACTAGTGTATTGAAATCCTCACGGAATGTGCTCTTAACCGTCGCTCGATCTAGGAATGTCATATCAGTAATTCGAGTAATAGCTTGAACGAAGGTGAAGAGAGCATCCCCATAGCGACCCGAAGGTATGGTCAATGCCAGTTCACCGTCCCTATTCTCGATTTGATATGAAGTCAGCACCTCGTCAATTATTTTTCGTCTATTCCCCGCTTCAAATTCCTTCTCACGCAGTTCATAAGACAAATGCATGAAGGTGTGTCCTTCATCGGATAGAATCCACTTTTGCCC
>SDBU01006685.1_pt1 | contig 13495 bp, 10 predicted proteins | sample 2277071 | NCBI WGS metagenome assembly SDBU01 (sample SAMN10397929, study PRJNA504765) | marine sediment metagenome | isolation source: marine sediment core GS08_GC12, 126 cmbsf | place: Arctic Ocean: Gakkel Ridge, Loki's castle | collected 2008
CTCCTTTACAGGCTGCCATCGTTATTGGAGCAAGTCCGAACATAGGTTTTACCGCGGCAGCGAATATTACTTACGGTGTTGACGAATATGCGGTTGCTGGTGGTATTGCTGGCGCGCCGGTGGAGTTAGTAAAGTGCAAGACAGTGGATATCGAGGTCCCGGCTAGTGCGGAGATAGTGCTGGAAGGGGAGATCCCCACAGATTTCATGGAGCGGGAAGCGCCTTTTGGAGAATTCACTGGATATATGGGGAGTGAAGTGGACGGCCCGTGTTTCAATATTACCTGCATTACCCACCGAAGTAATGCCATTTTTAATGTATTCATCGGCCAGTTTAATCCGAGTGAGGAGAGCAAACTAAAGTCATTTGGGGCTTCGGCCAATTGGTACAAATTCCTAAAATATGACCTAAATATCCCTAGCATAATGGATTGTGCCTTCCATGAGAGTGGCGGTGGTTCAGCATTTTTGGTAATCCAAATGACAAAGGCGCATCCTGCTAAAGCATTACAGGCTCTATATGCAGCTACCAGTCGTTCTTCAAGCTGGCCCAAGATTGCTATAGCGGTTAACGAGGATATCGATCCGTGGGATCCCGATGCAGTTAATTGGGCTCTGGGTTTCAGAATGCAGCCGCATCGAGACATCCACATAGTCCCAGGCAAAGCCTTTCTGCTAGACCCTTCAGGCGCCCCCCCATCGGCCACCAGTGAGGAACGATTGTATTCTCCACCCAGTGGCAGCTCAGCATTACTAATAGACGCCACCATGAAATGGGCTTATCCCCCGGTTTCTCTTCCCAAGAAGCAATTTATGGAAAGGGCGAGGGATATCTGGGTGAAGGAAGGACTACCCAAGCTCCATACGAAGGAGCCTTGGTATGGATATTCCCTTGGCTTCTGGACAGAAGAAAATAAAGAGGAGGCTGAGCTTGCCCTTAAAGGGGAGCATTACCAGACAGGGGAAAAACTAGCCAGACAAAGGGTTAGGTTTTGATTATATAACCTCGCTAGCTTTAGTATTTGTTTTGAGGAAGAGAAAGCAAACTTGATAAATGAACTACAGATATCCACTATAATGGACCCATTATTTCCGGAGTTTCCATCCAGTGCACTTCTACCCCTTCTTTATTCAATAGCTCGGCATAGCTCTCAAGGGTTCTTTGCAATCTATCTAGGTCCAGCTTTTCTCTTCTCAACAGGAAGAAGTCTCGGTTTCTTTCCCATAGAGGATTAATTTCATACTCGGTAGGTTTGGCTAGGGCTACTTCCCTTAGTTTGCCGATTCCCTAGGCTCCCCAGTTTTAACCCCAGATTCTTTCCAGCTCACCCAAATAGCTTATCTCTTCCAAGACTCCTGTTTTGGGAACTTCTCTAGGCTCGCAATTAGGGTAGTTTTCTAGTGGATAATCTTCGATTTTACCTTGATATTCTTTTTGGGGATTTTTAAATATCATTATATTCCTCCCTAACAGAATTACAACTAATCCTGGATCAGGGTAACACTATTAATTATAACACCTATTTTTGACCGGCCTTCTTTATCTCATCAAGGTCAAGCTTGATGATTCTAGCTGCGTTTCTATAGCACATCAGGTCAACCTCTTCCTGACTAAAGTCATAACCATATTGAGCAGCAATCGCCGGTAGGTTCTTGAATAGGTCACACCATTCCTTAAGCACTTCAACCGGATAAGTGGGCATATCAGTGCCAAAAATAATGTTGGCGCAGCCACCGATTAGCATGTTACGCATGATATCAAGCATATCAATAAACTGTGGTATGTGGTCCTTGTATTTACCTTTATTCCCGCGAAATCCTCCCCTGATTACCGTCGGCGCCACCTGGGCAAGTTCAAGATTAATGTTTGGCACATATCTGGCAACGGTACACATCTCTTCCCAGAGCTCACCAATGCCGCCGCCGGCATGTGCGGCAATAAACTCCAAGTCACGGCGGAAATCCATGGCTGGCTGCTCCAGGTGAATGGGATGGGCATATTTCGAGTATCTGAAAGTGCCAGCTCCCGTATGGATGTTAACTGGCACTCCAAGTTCAGCACACTTTTCATAGAGGGGATAGCATATCCGGTCGCTCGGGTAGAAGCCGGTATGAGGAAGGAGTTTCAGACCTCTGGCTCCCCATTGTTTAACCCCCTTCTCCAGAAGCTCAACAGCAGCCTTACCCCTCAGGGGATTTACGCCAATAAATGTGTAAAACTTCCCCTTCAGCCTCTTGGCCCACTCGCAGTATTCCTGATTAATCTCCTTTATTGACATAGGAGCTTCGTCACCAGCAAACCCCTCAGCACCACCGAGATCGTTTGGGACGTTAACACAGGCGTCGATACCACAATCTTCCATTACCTTAAGCCATCTTTCCGCCCCTGGATCCCAGTATTGCGGTCGAGACTTTTCGAGCCACTCTTCAACAGTACCAAAGGGCAATTCTTTCCTGGCTTCTCTCCAGGCCATTGACCGCAAGAACCAATTCGGTATCATCTCACGAATCCAAACATGCACATGAGCGTCAATAAGCATCTTCCTATCTCCTTTCCTTTACTAAGATATCATGAATTTAATTGACTTCACCTCAGGTGCAGCTACTATTTTAGTGGTATGTAGGTGAGAAGTAATTCGCTAAATGGCCTATTTATTTTTATGTAAATCACACGATTAAGAGCACAGCCTCGCGGAAAATAACCGATAACTTAATCACTGACCGTAAGGATATTGCTTGACAAAAAACTAAACAGTTATTAGTTGGGATTTCCCATTTCAACTCGCGATGGGGTATCCTGATCCCTCATCGCTCTTGTCACCAATAATATATCCACGGTACCTGGTTGTCAATCTCCATGTGCCGAAGGTCGGACTCGAACCTACACGGAGGTTACCCCTCAACAGTTTTTGAGACTGCCGCGTCTACCTATTCCGCCACTTCGGCTCATTTCTTTAAGTGGAGCAGAAGACGAGATTCGAACTTATGACCTCCTCCTTGGTAAGGCGGCATTCCACCATTGAACTATTTTCACTCGCTCTTCTGGTGCCGAGGCCCAGAATTGAACTGGGGACAGGCTGATTTTCAGTCCGTTGCTCTACCGACTGAGCTACCTCGGCACAGGAAGTATTGTATCGGTTAGCAGGATGAGTGCCAAGTAACTCCCCCAACTCCCTTTATGTAATCGGTAGAGAGATTCTGTCTAGGTGGATACATGGCACTTGACAAATAGGGAGTAATGTGATAACCTTGCCCTTCACCCTCAGAAATTAACTGGTACGAATATCGTTTGTGTTTTTTATCTAATGGCGAAATATATTGTTCCTCGTATTGGGCAGAAGCGAGTGATGAACACTTTGTAAGGTTGATGAAATTCGCTTGAAGTAAGAATATTTAGCTGAAGGAGGTGGTAAAATGTGAAAATAGGACTGATACCCAGGGGATAAAAATATTTATTTGGAGGAACAGAGGAATAAAATGAAAAGGAAGTTAGTAGTTTTCGGTTTAATTCTAGCATTGGTGGCAATACCTCTGGCAGCCTGTGCTCAAGAAGCTCCGGCTCCAGCCCCAGCTCCGGCTCCGGCCCCAGCTCCTACTCCTACTGAGATACGTGTTCTGGCGGGTACTGGACCGCCCTTTTGGTCTATCTATCCTGCTGTAATTGGAGTACTTGACATGATCTCTCGAAAGTCCAACCTGGATGTGACAGTCAGGTCATATGATGGGGCCATGGCGGTTGTCGCGGCTACCCTCGCCAGAGAGATTGATTTAGGTCTCGGCCCTAAAGATGCTAGCTGGGCTCAAGCTTACGGGGGTTACGGTGATTACGAAGGCAATCCTGCCAAAAACCTAAGGGCGATTCTTGCCATAAAGAACCTGTTAGATATCCTGGTGGTACCAGCTAAGAGTGGCATAGAGTCATTCGCTGAGCTCAAAGGGAAGCGGATAGCCTTTTATACGACCGAGAGTAATGAGTGGACAGAAGCCCTTTTACGTGTCCACGGTGTAGATCCGGATAATGACATTATAAAGGTTCCGGTTCCAGATTACCAGGCAGCGGTCAACGAGATAATCATGGGCAGAGTTGATGCTGCCGAGTTGACTCTGGGAGGAACGCTTGTGCTTGAGCTGAGTGAGGCGGTCGGCCCGCTACGCCTCCTGCCGGTGCTCCCGGACAAATATGACCAGCTGGTGGAGGACTACCAGAAACTGTTCCGTGGATCTGCTCTGATGTATGTGGCATCTGGCTACTACCCGAGTGTAGAGGAGACTGGCAAAACGATCCCGCAATTTATCTTCCCCTCCGTGGCTGGCACCCGAGAAGACGTGTCTGAAGACATCGTATACACCTATACCAAGACTTGGCTGGATAACATGAGCGAGGTCAGATTAGTAGGTGGAGCGGTGGCTAACTACGGCCCCGAAACTGTCAAGGTAGTCTCAGCCCTGCCTTATCACCCCGGGGCGATAAAGGCTCTGAAAGAAGCCAACTTATGGACTGATGCCATGGAGAAAGGGCACCAGGCAGCCTTGGGTCAGTGAAAGACCGGAACACGAGTTCGGCGAAATAGCAATATTTAGTAGAACATGATAGAGGCAAAGGCTTCGGCAGAAGAGGCAAGGAATTTCAGACAATTCAGGGGACTGCCAGTTATCCTGATAAAGGCTCTCGGTGTTGGTAGTGGACTGTTTTTTATCCTTTACCTTGCCGGAGCCTTTGCCTACTATAGAATATTTTTCCTGCCAAACGAGTATAACGCCATTTTCATGGCTGCTGTGCTGACCCTGACCTTCATTCTGGTGCCAGCCGGTAAAAAAGCGCCCCGCGATAGAGTGCCCTGGTATGATTTCCTGTTTATCTTGGGCGGCCTCATTGGAACCCTCTACATCATCGTCAATGCCCAAAAGCTTGCCTACTTCGGTACAATTGGAGCCACACCGTTAGAAGTAGGACTTGGTGTTGTTACAGTTCTGGTATTGATGGAAGCGGTGCGGCGAACTTTCGGCTGGGCTATGATTTTTATCACCACTACCTTTATCCTCTATGTCAAGTTCGGCTATCTAATGCCTGGTGCACTAAAGCTATATTACTTCGACTGGTCAATGCTTGTTTCAGATGTTTACCTGTCCTTCAATGGTATCTTTGGTTTTCTTACCAGTATAGCCAGCGGCATCATCATTGCCTTTATCACCTTTGGTGTATTTTTTATCGCGGCTGGCGGTGGCGAATTCTTCCTCAATCTCGCCCTCGCCGTCACCGGCACGACGAAAGGTGGCCCCGCCAAGGCAGCAATAATCGGCAGTGCTCTATTTGGCACCATTTCTGGAAGTCCTTCCTCCAATGTGGTAGTAACCGGTTCAATAACCATTCCTCTAATGAAATCCATCGGCTATAAAGCCCACTACGCCGGTGCTGTGGAAGCAGTGGCCTCCACAGGAGGCGCCATTACACCGCCAATAATGTCAGGGGTAGCCTTTATTATGGCTATGATGGTGGGGAAGTCCTATCGCTATATCGCCACCATTGCAGCCTTGCCTGCGTTTCTCTATTTCCTCAGCTTGTTTTCCCAGGTTCACGCGCACGCGGCCAAGCAGGGACTCCAAGGTTTACCACGCGAGCAGCTACCCTCGCTTAAGACCACGCTCAAACAAGGCTGGGAATTCCTGATACCATTCTTAGTGCTGGTAGCCCTTTTGTTCGGGTTGCGCTATCCACCAGTAACGTCGGCACTGTATACCATTGTGTCTCTAATAATTGCAAGCATGTTCCGACGGAAGCATAGGATCAACCTGAAGCGTTTCATAGACAGCGTAGAAGGAGGCATCCGTAGCACACTGTCCGTAGCCAATATTATTGCCTTAGCCGGAATTATCATGGCTATGCTATCCGTAAGCGGTTTAGGACCCAAGCTTTCGGCAATGTTGGTGACAGCTTTTGGCAATAACGCAGTGCTGTTAATTATTGCAGCAGGCGTTGCTTGCTATATTATGGGTATGGGGATATCATTCACTGCCGCCTACGTACTGGTAGCTTCCTTAATAGCTCCAACCCTATTTAAGCTCGGCATACCCGTAATCGTATCCCATTTCTTCGTTATGTATATGGTGCTGGCAACCAACTTTACCCCCCCCTACTGTACAGCAGCCTATGTTGCCAGCCCGATCGCCCAAGCTCATCCCTTCCGGATCGGCTTCCAGGCAATGCGACTTGGTATTGTCACCTTCCTGGTGCCTTTTATCATCGTCTTCAATCCGGCTCTACTGTTAATGGGCTCCCCTATGGAAGTTGCCCTAGCCGCAGCTAGTGCCATTTTAGGTGTCTTGGGGTTGTCGTTCGGTATTGAAGGTTACTTGTTCTCTAAGACAAACTGGTCCCAACGAGCCCTTCTCATTATCGGCGGAGTAATGATGGTTGTTCCCGGGTTCACAACTGATCTCCTTGGCTTAGGTCTTCTAGCGCTGACTGCCTTTTGGCATTGGTATATCTCGAAAAAGCCCGGACGGCAGATGGAGTAAAGGTATGAGCGGATCAGGCTTGCCCGCAAACCGGAGGGTTTCAAGCTCTACTGGTAATAATAACGAGCTAGAACTACGGGTAAGTAGCAATACTAACGACCCGTGCGAGCAGACTTGCGCTTATACGGCTTGTGCCAAGTAGGCGTTTATCATGTGAGAAAAAAATAATAGGCTAGGAGGAGAACCTATGGTTGAGAAAAAGGTAATCCATGTGCAAGTTTATCGAAGTCCTTCTCAAGATCGGGAGGATGGAGCTCAAGAGGGCAACTATAAGGAATACGAAGTCCCTCATGAAGAACGGATGACCGTCCTCAACGTATTAGATTACATCCACGAAGATTACGATAGATCTCTAGCTTATTATAAGTCATGCCGGATAGGGAGATGTAGTGGCTGTCTGGTGGAAGTTAACGGGAAGAATAAACTCTCCTGTTCTACTTTGGCTGAGAATGGAATGAAGATAGGTCCCGCCCAAAAGCGCAAAGTGATTAGAGACCTTGTCGTAGAGGAATTTCCTCATTAATGAAGTAATACAAATACAAAATTGATAGGAGGCTTACAGTGTCACCAGTACAGAAAGTAATCGAGACAGATGTACTAATCGTGGGCAGTGGGGGGGCCGGTTCTAGGGCCGCTATTGAAGTGGCCAGGAATGGTTTAAAGGTCCTTGTGGCTACCAAAGGTACCTTTACTAAATGTGGTGCCACGGTAACCGCCGGTATGGATATTAATGTCCCCAGCCGGGATGCAAAAGAGTTGTTTGGCCTTAACGGAGACATGGCAGATACGGTAGAGAATTTTGCTCAGGATATGTTCGAGGAAGGCAAGTACATAAATAATGAGGAGGTTGTTCTTGCCCATTGCTCTAATGCGGCCAAATATGTTAAAGAGCTTGCCGATTGGGGTATGAAAATAGAGTCACTTACCCAATCGCCCGGGCATCGCTATCCAAGGGGAATTTGGTCCACTGGTCGCTCCATGATGACGGCTCTGAAAAGAGGGATAAAGCCCTACAAGATAGCTTTTACTGAGCACACTATGGTCACCAACCTGCTCACTAAAAACGGGAGGATAGTTGGTGCCGTGGGGACTGACATACTGACCGGAGATTTTCTGGTGGTTAAGGCTAAGGCGATAATTTTAGCCACTGGCGGCGCGATGAGACTGTATCCTATCACTACTGCCCCTGAAGAACTCACTGGTGATGGGCTCTATATGGCCTATCAGGTGGGAGCCGAGCTTGTGGACATGGAATTTCCCTTGTTTCTCCCCTGCTGTCTTTATTGGCCTAAAAGCATGCTCGGCCATTCTATGTACGACATTTCAAACCAAGCAAGTGGCTGGTGGCTTAACCGATTTGGTGTACGTTTTATGGAAAAATGGGACCCGTCAAGGATGGAAATAGGAACCACCCGGGACGTAGCCGCAATTGCCATGGCCACTGAAATCCGCGAAGGTAGAGGCAGTCCACATGGCGGTGTTTTCCTATCGTTCAAGCATATCCCTAGCGAGATTTTAGACATTACTTCTAAGGCGTCCGCACACCTACACGACTTATTTTTCGGGAATTTCGCACTGGCTAAATTCAACATGGAGCCAGGAAAGGTTGCCTATGAAGTGGGCCCGGCGGCCCATTACTGGAATGGTGGTATCAAGGTCAACGGAAAAGGTGAGACCAATGTACCTGGACTCTACGCTGCTGGAGAAGTGCAGGGAGGCACCATGGGAGCCAACCGTCTTTCGGGCAATGCGGTAACCGAGTGTCTGGTATTTGGCGCCTTAGCCGGTAGCAGTGCCGCCAATTATGTCAAAAGTGCGCCGTCTCCTGAGCCCGATAAGGAGCAGGTGGATATGTATCACGAGCAAGTTTTTGGGCCGCTTACGCAAAAGGATGGTTATGACGTGCTTGAGACACGAAAGAAGCTTCAGGATATCGCTTCTACATACGTAGGCCCACTTCGAGACGAAACTGGCCTCACTACCTGCCTTAAGGAAGTTTCGAAAATGCAGAAAGAAGTGCTGCCCAGCCTGGCGACAAAGACCAAGTTGAAGGTTTATAATCGTGAGTGGATGGCAGCTTTGGAAAACCGAGCCATGACGCAAGTTCTAGAAATTATTGCTCGTGCTTCCCTAATGAGAAAGGAAAGCCGAGGGGCCATGTACCGTCGGGACTATCCCGATACCGATAACAAGGATTGGCTGAAAAACATAATTGTGAAGAATAGGGCTGATCAAGTTAGCCTAGAAACAAAACCGGTAGTAACCGCCAAAATGATATTGCCTGAGCGAGAGAAGATACCCTACATGATACCCACCTGGAAGTTCGATAAAAAAATGTAAGGATAGGTTAGACAGGGATTAAGAGATTATGGGGAGGAGATTCTATTATGAGTGTTCCGGAGTATATGCGGTTTCCCGTGGAAGAGTATAAGAGGCGACACGGTAAAGCCCGTGATATGATGGAAAAGACAGGCCTCAAAGGTCTGTTCATTACTGAGGGGGGAAATTATACCTATTTCAGCGGAGGAACCAGAGATTTTTCCTTCAGCCGCCCACATACTATGTTGCTTCCCCAAAAGGGTGACCCCGTTATTGTAATCCACCGCCTCTACAGTGCAATCGGAAAGAAAGAAAACTGGGTTGATGATATTCGGGTTTACGATATTATGCTCGGCCTTCCATTGGAAATGGTGGTCGAGGCGATGAAGGAGCTGGGGATGGGCGAGGGCCGTGTCGGAGCAGAGCTTGGCTATGAGCAGAGATTAGGGATTTCTCCAAACGATTTTTCTAAACTAAAGGAGTTGCTTCCCAAAGTGGAGTTTGTGGATGCCGCTGATATTTTTTGGGGTGTTCGTATGATAAAGTCCCCGGAAGAGATAGAGCGCCATCGGCGAGCCTGTCAAATAACAGTTCAAGCCTATAACTCACTTTTCCCAAGCCTTTATGAAGGAATGAGCGAAATGGAGATAGTAGATATGTTTGCAAAACTACAGATTGCTATGGGAGGGAGTGCTCCTTGGGCTTTTATTAATTCCGGCCCGGAAAATTATTCTGCCCTTGGTAGTGGGCTTGCTAATCGTAAGATTCAAAAAGGGACCCAAGTATGGATAGATGGGGGGTGCTCCTATCGCGAGTATGCAAGCGATTTTTGCTGTGCGGGAACGGTGGGGCCACCCTCAGACGAGCAACGGAAAACACAAAAAGTGGTCGCTGAAATAACTAGAGCACTATTTGATGCAGTGCGCCCGGGAATGAGGGCTTGCGATATTGATGCGCTTAACAACTCTGAATGGGAAAAACGAGGCTATGACTATTCTAAAATCAATCGGGGTGCGGGAAGGATTGGGCATGGCCTAGGGTGGGGTGGCTGTTTGACCGAGCCACCCCATATAGCCAGCTACGATAGGACTGAAATCCGGCCAGGCATGGTCTTCACTCTTGAACCAGGGGTTGTTACCAAGTTCGGCCGCTATACCACGGAGTTGGATATCGCGGTTACCGGAGATGGTTGCGAAATACTCAATGAAATGGAGCGGGAGTTACGCATTATACCCATATAACAATATATAACATGTGAGTTAGAGTGGGGATTCGCTTGCTTTACGCAACTGGTATAGCCGGCTTATTTTGTGGGTTCTAAATGACTGGGTTCAAGAAAATGCTGATACCTTAACCGATGAGGTTGCTAGAAATCGATTAGCTGACAGAATCACTGAGGCATACCTCAATAACAGGCTAAAGTAGTCTGGTTTTTACTTCCCACTCCCTGTAATTGGCTCTCTAACAAAGGTTGACCTAGTGTCTTCATACCTTGGACACAATAGACACAAAATTGCAGCTAGGTGGTCAGTTCAAGTACAGATTACCAGCGCAAAGAAATAGGGGTTATAGTTACAACTTTGAAGAGTAACGAGGTGTCTGTTTGTTATCTGGTGGCAACTTCCCCTTATTATTACTTCCACTCCTATTCAATTGCCCCAAGGATAAGTGCCAGTAGTGCCATGCGTATGAGCATGCCATTATACGCCTCAAACCAGTAACCGGCGTGGCGTGTATCATCTACATCAGTGGGCAACTGCTCACCCATACGTGGCAACGAGTGCAGTACAATGGCGCCCCGTTTGCCCTTATTCAGTATTTCGCGCGTCACGCAGTAGTCAGCTGGGGCCCGGACGTGATCACCCGTAGCATCCACGTGAGGTTTAGTATAATCGGGCTGGATTACGCCCCCCATATAGACGACGTCGGCATCGGCGATAGCTTCCTTTGTGCTTTCACGCTCGTCAAACTTCACATTATGCGCGTGCAATTCCTGCTTAAACTCCTCAGTAAGAGTACTATCCGGCGGTGCTACGAAGGTAGCCGTGATGTCAAACTTGGAAATGGCATAGCACATGGAGTTCATATTGCGTAAGCTCATATCACCCACCAACAGGAAGTGCAACCCGTCAAGGGTGCCTTTCTCGCGCCAGATGGTGAGCATGTCACCGATGACCTGAGTCGGATGCTCCCCCCCACCGTCCCCACAGTTGATGACTGGCACGCTAGCCCATTTGGCTGCCTCGTGGGGCGCGCCTTGCTGAAAATGGCGCATGGCGATTACGTCGCCGTAGTATTCGAGCATTCGAACAGTATCTTTGATTGATTCCTGAAAAAAATCACCGGCACGCATTGTCTTGGCATCAGAAAAACCAATGACATGCCCGCCCAAGCGATGCATAGCTCCTTCCATGCTTAGGCGTGTACGCGTGCTGGTCTGGTAGAAGGCGACTACTAGTGTCTTGTCTTTCAGTAGATCGCCATTGTGCCGATCACGCGCGTAAGGCTCCAGGTCTTGGGCAACTTGAAAGACGCGCATGAAGTCTTGCCGCTCAAAATCTTTAAGCGATAGTATATCCCTACCCAGAAAACTTTTCATAAGAACCCTCCTAAATAGTAACTGATTTTGAATTCATAAGCTGAGCTAGAATTCTCTTGCAAACTTTCTGCTCTAGTTGATTAAGCATCGTAAACTTTACCCGGTTCGTGGGCATACGCATGGCAGCTACACTTGGATTTGGTTTTGTACTTAGTGGTTTTGAATTATATTCCTCCATAATACTTACCTACTGCAACTCGAACATGTCTTTTAACATAATAGATTACAATGTACTGTTAATATATAATCATATTTCAATAAAGTCAACATAATTATGCTTCAAATCGTACACCAAGAGCATTGTTGAGACCTTGACTGAGGTTTAATGGGTCGTTTACCAGAGGAGACTGTGAACTAACTGCTCTCAACTTTACCTTCTTTTTCCTGCATCCGATCCATCGGTGAGTATTTGTGGTGCTGAGAGGTAATCTGGGAACTGGTGAAGTGGAGATAATGATTCACCATCTCAAGGGTTGTATGACCGAGGATCTCCCGCAAAGAGAAGATATCACCGCCATTCAGCAGATAATTAATAGCGAATGTATGACGACATAAATGAGCGTGCAATCGGTTTACCCCCGAATTCTTGGCTATCCTGGAAAACACTAGTTTTACAGTATTAACCGTTATTGGTTTACCACCCCGTGAGAGAAATAGCTTATCGTAGTCGCCATAATAAGGCTGAGGTCTTACCTTTTCGATATAATGCAGAAGTTCCATCTGAACAAACTTGCCAACAGGAACAATACGCTCCTTATTTCCTTTACCCATTACCTTCAGGTACCCCTCATCCATATGAACATCGTCCATCTTCAAATTAACAAGTTCTCCTATTCGTAGCCCGGTATCAAGCAGAATCATAAATAAGGTCTGATTCCTGGCATCAGAGGGTGATATACTGAAAGTGTTGAGGATGGCCCCTATTTCTTCATCTGACAGCGTAGAAACGACTTTCCTGATGACCTTTGGTGGCTTTAAATCTTTAGCGGAGTTGTTTTGAGCCAGCCCTTCTACTACTAACCAGTTAAAGAAAGCACGTAGGGTTCTGACATGACCATGCACTGTTGCTGCTGATAGCAGCTCTGTCTTCGCCGGTGTATAAGGATGATTTTCGTACCTTGTTTTCTTCAGCAGGTAAAGGACATACTCGCGGAGCAGTTTTGTATCGATAGTATCTAGTAAATCGGGAAGATGCCTGTTCTTCAGATAGTTACGGAAGCTCTTTAGGTTTGCTGAATACCATGAGATGGTTTTCGGGCTTTTGCCTTCGGCTCTATTACAGACCTCGTAGTATTCTATGAGTTCAAATAGCTTATGAGTCTTTTCTTGGGTATTTATATGGGTTGTCATGCTGGATCTTTACCTCACTTATTGTATTTTGTCGGTTTAGACCCAGCGCTTGAATAATCAGGGTGTTAAAACGAGTCAGGGTGTCAAGGCAAATCAGGGTGTCGAAAATACTGTTTTCACCTCCTTTCGTGCCTAAACTAACACTCCATGACTTTTAATCAGGGTGTCACAGGTTCGAGACATGTACGGCCTACCATAGCTGGAAAGCCTTCCCTATCGGGGAGTTTTTGAAAGAATCGGGGTGTCAAGACACTAGTGAACTACAAAGTTGCCCACCGGGCTATATCTCTTATGAGCCTCCAAAGCACCATAGCATCCCACTGCCTAACAATAACTGACCTGCCCCCCTAAGAAGCTATCCAGTTATAATTTTGGGCTAAGGCTTGAGAGAGCGTAACAATTAGCCAAAATGTGAAGCACGCTGTGTCATAGGAAGATTGCGTCTAACTTGATTTCCAAAGTATAATTAACTAACGAGCAATCAATCTATGAGCCGTAGCAAAAGGTCAAGAAACCAGATAGTATAAGGTTGCAGAGATCCTATGAACCAGGAATTCACCTACCGAGTGCAGGCAGTAGTTGATAATATTCGTCAGGTGGTGGTAGCCAGTCCGGATGTTATCAAAATGAGTTTACTGGGACTGCTGTGCCAGGGTCATGTTCTGCTGGATGATTTTCCGGGTGTAGGCAAGACATTACTGGCCAAGGCACT
>SDBU01006686.1_pt1 | contig 13493 bp, 17 predicted proteins | sample 2277071 | NCBI WGS metagenome assembly SDBU01 (sample SAMN10397929, study PRJNA504765) | marine sediment metagenome | isolation source: marine sediment core GS08_GC12, 126 cmbsf | place: Arctic Ocean: Gakkel Ridge, Loki's castle | collected 2008
ATATCTACTAAACCCAGAATCGCTACTTTCTTGTGGTTTATGATTTTTGAAACATTCTCTGCAATAAACTGGTCTGTCATATTTTGGCTTGAATGGTATTTGACATTCATTTCCACAGTCACCGCAAGTTACATTGTGCATTTCTCCGAGTCTATTATCTTCTGAGCCTCGATTAAATCTAGGACCTCTATCATTTCTGCTAAACCTAGAACTTACACTTCTTGAATCTCTATTGTATCTAGAACCTTTATCATATCTACTAAACCCAGAATCGCTACTTTCTTGTGGTTTATGATCTTTGAAACATTCTCTGCAATAAACTGGTCTGTCATATTTTGGCTTGAATGGTATCTCACATCGGGTTCCACAGTCACCGCAAGTTGCTTCGAACATTTCTACGCGTCGATTATCTTCTGAACCTCGATTAAATCTAGGGCCTCTATCATTTCTGCCAAACCTAGAATCTACACTTCTTGAATCTCTATTGTATCTAGAACCACCTCTTCCTGAACCCAGTTCACCTTTTTGATTCCTGTCATTTCTTGAGTTCCTGTAGGATCTTTTTGCAAATTGTGCTTTACGAAATTCCATTGTTATTATTTTAATTCCAAGGTCTTCAATAAGAATTCATAGTCTCTGAAACAAGAGTAAAAATATTAAATTACGAACAAATTTGGAACCAAAAATTAAACTGATATCAACATGGAAACCATCCTGACCAGTAAAATTCATTTAGAATACAGAATAGAAAACAATATTGAAAATTATCTTATTAATTCTATTATTTGGTATTTGTTCAATTGGGTTTGCAACTGCTTATTCTCAGTTTCCTGGAACAGTAAAGGCATTCAAGTACAAACCAACTATGGTTCCATACGTTTGTGGGGATGAGCTCATTGAAGGTATAGATTGTCTAGCTAGAATTTCTCCTCTAATGCAGTACAAACAAGGAATTACATCTGAAAAAATTAGTTGCAAAAAAGGTCTAGAGCTTGTTTTGAAAAATTCAAACAATTCTCCTGCTTGTATTAAATCATCTAGTGCAAAAATCCTAGTAGATAGGGGATGGGCCAGCATAATTTCTTCTAAAACTGATTTACAAGTACCAACAGATCCTATAATCATTTCAAAAATACGTGATATTGGTGCCATGCCTCTTGTTTTAGCAAATGAGAATTTTGTTATGAGAGATCATACCCCAAATATCTCCATTACTCTATCAGAAGTTTATGGATGGGATATCATGGACTTTAAGGGAACTGGATTTCGAGGATTGCATGTGATAGATATCATAATATCAAATGATCAAGGATTTGAAGTAGAATTAAAAACGAAAACATCTCAAATTACTGGAAACTTGGATATGCCTTGGATAATCCCTTCAACACTAAAATCCGGAGACTATGATGTAGAAATCACAGACCAGGTAAGCTCTCACCATCTAAAAATAAACTTGCAAAGATAAAATATGAATTTAGATACATTATAGATAAAAAAATATAGAGACAGGATTTTACTTAACAAGTATGACAGAAGATTGTGAACATTTTAGCCAAGCCGTAGATGGCATAAATCCAAAGACCAAAGGATGCGAAGAGTGTGAAAAAGAAAAAACTCCATGGGTTGCCATTAGACAGTGCCTTACCTGTGGCCATGTAGGTTGTTGTGATTCATCAGTGGGCCTGCATGCAACAAAACACTTTGAGGAAACTGGTCATCCAGTAATGATAGCTCTTCAAGATCATCCCTGGAAATGGTGCTATGTTCACAAGGAATATTATTGATATTTTAAAGGCCTATACTTTTTGAATGAAAATGACAAAATACGTTACTGGGAAATGGGACCTTTCAGGATTAGTTTCAAATCCAAAAAGTCCTGCCTTTGCAAAACAAATACTACAAGTAGAAAATAAATCAAGACAGTTTGAAAAAATTAAAACTAAATTAGATCCAAAAATTTCAGTAAAAAAATTTCTTGAAATTTTAAAGCAATTAGAAGATATTTACGAAAAAATGAGCTATATTGGGGGTTATGCGTCCCTAAAATATGCTGCAGACACTCAATCTGATGAAGCAACATCTCTTGTAACAAAAATGAATAAACTTGGAGCCGATATTTCTAACCAGACATTATTTTTTGACTTGTGGTGGAAAAGAGTAATTGATGAAAAAAATGCAAAACGTTTGATTAAAGAATCAGGACAACTTTCAGAATATTTGAGATACAAACGTCTTGTTGCAAAATATTCTCTAACTGAACCTGAAGAAAAAATAATCAACATCTTAGATGTTACAGGTAGCTCTGCACTCGTAAAATTATATGATAAGATAACTAATGGTTTTGAATATGAAGTGCTAATCAATGGTAAAAAAAAGAAACTAACCAGAGAAGAACTCTCTGTTCTTGTCCGAAGTACTAAACCTAAGATTAGAGAGCAAGCATACAAAGTTCTTTTAAAAAAATTTTCAATCAATAAAGGAGTACTTGGAGAATTTTATCAAAACATTGTGTTAAATTGGAGAGATGAAGGAATTGAATTAAGAGGATTTTCATCACCAATTTCAATTCGAAATATTGGAAATGACGTAGATGACAAAACAATTAATTCCCTGCTTGAGGTTTGTGAAAAAAATGTCTCAGTATTTCAAAAATTCTTTTTATTGAAAGCAAAAATGATTGGAATGAAAAAACTTCGGCGTTACGATCTTTATGCACCATCAGCTTCAAAAATTAAGGAAAAAAATTATCCATATGACAAATCTGTTAGGTTGGTTTTTGAGTCCCTCGAAAAATTTAGCCCCAAACTATCTCAATTTGCAAAAAAAGTCTTCAAAGAAAACCACATTGATTCTTCAATAAGACCTGGTAAAAGGGATGGTGCATTTTGCAGTACTCTTTCTCCTAAGATGACACCCTATGTTTTGGTAAACTTTACTGGAAAATCAAAAGATGTTTTTACTTTAGCACATGAGTTGGGACATTCCATACATAGCCAAGCAGCATCAGACAAATCCATACTTGTTTCAGAAGCCCCACTTCCTTTGGCTGAAACTGCATCAACTTTTTCAGAATTACTACTGTATGACAATTTATCAGAAAAAATTAATGATGATGAAAAAAAAGTTATGTTGGCTGAACAGATCGATGATTTGTATGCAACAATAATTAGACAAGCGTTTTTTACAATATTTGAAAAAAATGCTCATCAAAAAATTGGTAATATGACAACTGTTGATGAGATCTCAAAAACATATCTAAAAAATCTTCAGAAACAATTTGGCAATTCAATATCTCTTACAAATGATTTTGCTTTGGAGTGGAGTTGCATCCCACATTTTTTCCATTCACCTTTTTACTGTTATGCATATTCATTTGGAAATCTTTTGGCATTATCCTTATTTCAAAGATATAAGAAAGAAGGAAAAGATTTTGTTCCATCATACATCAGTATTTTGGCAGCTGGTGGTTCACAGAAACCTGAAAAATTACTTAGGGAGTATGGAATAGACATTACTGCAAAAAGTTTTTGGCAAGATGGTTTTGACTATGTAATTGATCAGATAAAGTCCCTTTCTGCATTAACAAAATAACGACTGACAGTCATTAAACGCATCAATGACTGCCAGTCTTGTTCCCCTTCGGTTTGAACCGATGTCAAAAGTAAAAAATTAAGTACTAAATTTAAACTTTTGAAAATATTTTATCATGTATTACGTTTCTATAATGTTTGAAAGATTCAAGATGCTGCAAAAATGATCCAAAATATCGAATTACTTATGATTGTGGACCAGAAAAAAATCAAACGATTCTTGTTTGTGAAAAACATTATTCGGAAGAACCGTTTAATAGATTCGTTTTAACCATTGAAAAATTAGGGGAGTAACCTTAATAGTTTCAAACTAAAAATGAGCAGTTTGTGTATAAAATAATAATTATTCTTCTAATTTTTGCGATATTTCTTCAGAGTCAAAATGAAGCTGAAGGCCAAGAACCAAAGCTTGCTACTTTTCAAGAAATTTCTCAAGTAATAATTGACAAACAATTATCAAATAATGTAACTGCATCAATTACTCTTCAGAGTTCAAGTAATCAAGAAATTAGGATACCAACTGAATTATTAAAAAACATTCGTGATTCTGAACGAGTTTTGGCTGTAATTATTACCAATGAAGAACAATGTGTTCTTGGCGTACCTATTGATGAAGCGTGTGTTATGATTAATTTTTCAGGTGAAGGAGTGGAAGGAGAAGAAGGAATAATTTTTGCAATTCAAGATTTAGGTAAAGAAATTGGTGAATCTTTAATAGGCAATATTAACGAGGCTTTTAAAATTAATCCAGATTTTCATTCTGTTTATGTTCATCATAGAGATGAATTAACTCTTGCGTTAAATACTTCTGGAGTAATATCAGGAAAAGGAACTGTTTCAATAGTTTACACTATGCCAAAAGAAGACACGTACTCTATGTATGAAAAATTTTCTGCAATTCTTATTCCAAAAACTATTAGAGATGCTGGGGGGTTCTACGACGTAGCTAAAAATTTATCCACTGATGATGATTCTCAAATGACTGTTTCAATAATTCCTCAAGATGATATTACTCTTCTTCAACTTAAATTATCAATAGACTATCCTAATGAAGCATTAAAGATAGATGATGTTTCTCCGCTAGAATTTCTTAAAGTTAACAATTTAGAAAGATCCGATTATTTTTCTGATGATTTTTATCCGTTAAATTCACTTCTTAAAGTCATAGTTTTGTCCTCAGAACCAATCAAGGTAAACTCTGTCAACACAAATCTTGTGCCCACAGTACAAAGTGGAAATGAAACATTGCCAGATTTTAGAAATGATGGTTGGTTTTTTGAACAAGAAGAAGGAAACAAGATAGATGGCACTTATCTCTTTGGAAAAAAATTCACAGTTAGTAAAAATGATCTTGTTTTCACATTATCTTCTCTAAACGATACGGGTTCTGTTAAAAATGGTTCTTCAATTGAAATAAGAGATACAGATTATACTCAAATTCTAGTTTTAATAGGAATTGTAATTGCAGGTGCAGGTGCAATAATCTATTTTTTTAAAGGGTTTAAAACAAAATCCTAGACTAGTAAGACTGCTGCTGCAAAGACAGTTGTCCATCGTCCTTGTTTATCACCAATAGCAGTTTGAGTAATGTTAGCTGTTTTGTAAATTTCCCCTGAAATTATCCACTGCTGTCGCTTTTCATCCCAACTTTTGTCTATATCAAATGGAATTCCTAAAGATGATGCAAGCATTTGGGCAGCAATGTCTTCTGCATAATCACCAGCTTCTTTTTCTGTCTGTCCAAATGAGTCGTACTCTGAAAGATAACCATAATGACGTGAATCTTTAGGTTGGGCAACACCTACTGAGGCCGCAGTTAACCTATGAGGTTCGTTAGTTTGATTTCGAGAATAAATCGAAAAAAGAATCTGGCCAGAATTGATTAACTTTAGTCCCTCTTTTCTAGAAATGAATTTAGCTTCTGGTGGAAATATGCTAGAAATTAAAACCAAATTTGTTCCAGCAATACCAGCATCTCTTAATGCATATTCAAAACTTGTTAGTCTATCTTCGTGGATTCCTTTTCCTCTAGTTAAAAATAATTTTTTTGCAACTAAATCTAACAATTCTCCAATTTTTCAAAGTTATTTAATATTTATAGTTTGATTAGACAACTAAAAACTATAAATCTTTGAGGGAATTTGCAATTTCCTTTCCATGGTTTTCAACATCAAAGTTTCTAAGGATTTTTTTGATTAAACCCTGCTTGTCTATAATAAAAGTAGAACGTTTTGCTAACCCAGCAAGATTCAAACCAGCATATTTTTTGCATGTTTCCTTTGTAGTATCACTCAAGTGAAGATATGGGATGTCGTATTCCTCAACAAATTTTCTTTGATCCTCAACAGTATCTATTGAAATTGCAAATAAGACACTATCAGTGGAGACAATATCGGAGTATTCTGAGAGAACACTTTTTGCCATTTTGAAAACCTTCTTTGAAGGGCAAGCAAAAAGATGATTTTTCGGATAAAAACACAATACAACATTTTTTTTATTTTTAAAAGAATCAAGGCTGACAGTGTTTCCTTCATTTGATTGGAGTTCAAAGTTTGGTGCAAAATCTCCTTCGTTCACGTTATTTTTTAGTGTGTCAGACATATGACTATTTACCAGAAAAATTGGGGTAAACACAAAAACTAGTCTATTTATAGAATAAATTTGATTAATTTTTGATTTGGAATTTTCAGTTTTTCAATCCGATGAATTTGTAATTGGATATTATGTATTCACTGTAGCGGCGTCTCTTCTTTTAATCAAAGAAACGAAAAAACGATTATCTGATTTAAAAAAAGGCCTAACTGCAATCAAGTATGCTCCTCTTTCATTTGGCATACTAGCAGCTTATGTGCTATTTGCCTTTGACTATGTAGATACAATTCCAATTTTAAATTGGAGTTGGTTAGGATACAATATAGCCTTAGGCCCATTTGTTGATCAAGGAGCATGGGGAGTTTTGCCTTTAATTCCACTTCTCATTTACATGTTTATTCACATAAATTATTTTGAAGAACTTTATTTTAGAAAATCAAAAAAAATGGTAATAGTTTGGGCTTTAATTCACATCCTTATGGGAGTTAAATTACATATGGCACTAATTTTAATTCCAATAGGATTTTTGTTCAAGTATATTTATGACAAAAAAGGATTGAATCAAGCATATGCAATGCATTTTGCTACAAACATTCTTGTTGTAAGTACTTTATTGTTTTCTTTTATCCCTTAATTTTGGTACTTGAGTAAAGAATAGCCAACCGACAAAACCTCCAAGACAAATATTAATTACACCTAAAAGAGTGAGATAGAAAACTTCTTGCCATAGTCCCATTGTAATACCCCATATTCCTGTTCCAAAAAACAAAATCAACAGTACTTTGAGTTTAGTTGGTTTAACGTATCTCATGTTCGTTGCTCTTGTTTAGACTTTATTAAAGATTGGCGGTTTTTTCATCAAAAAATATCATTTGTATTTGAGAACATTTTAAACCGTGAAAATTTCTTATTTATCTTATGCCAATGTAGCTCAGCCTGGCTAGAGCATTCGCCTTGTAAGCGAAAGGTCGAGGGTTCAAATTCCTCCATTGGCTTTGTTTCATTTCAAAAACTAGAAAGCTCGGGTATTTTTAACAAGGGTTTATTAGACCTAAAAAAATCACAGAAAATATAGGAATAATGACGGATAGGCATGACCTTTTTCTGTCATTGCTATAGATTGAAAAAAAATGACAACGTTTGAAGAATTAGGAATTAAAAAATCCATAATTGATGGTATAAAGGAAATGGGATTCAAAGAAGTTTTTCCCATACAAGAAGCCGCAATACCAGTTTTACTTTCTGGAAGAGATGTTGTAGGTCAAGCTCATACAGGAACTGGAAAAACAGCTGCATTTGCTATTTCTATGCTACAAAAGATTACTCCAAAGTTAGGAATTCAGGGCCTAGTTATGGCACCAACACGAGAACTTGCCATACAGATTACTAATGAAACAAGAAGATTTGCCAAATTCACAGGAATTAATTGTGCGACGATTTATGGGGGGCAAGGTATGGGGATTCAATTAGGTGCTCTTGAAAGAGGCGTTGAAATTGTTGTGGCTACTCCTGGCAGACTAATTGATCATTTGAAGAGGGGTTCAATTAGTCTTGATGATGTATCTCACTTAGTTCTAGATGAAGCAGACACAATGCTTGATATGGGATTTATTGACGATATTGAATTCATTTTGGGACTTGCTCCAAAAGAAAAGGTAATGTCTTTGTTTTCAGCAACAATGCCCCCAGAAATTTTGAGATTAGCTGAGAATTATTTGAACAATCCAAAACAATTCTTGTTGGATGCTGATGAGCTTAGTGGAGAAGGAATTGAACAGGCATTTCTAGTAATTAAAGATAGAGACAAACCAAAACATCTCATTAATTTTATCAAAGAAAAAGGAAAAGGGCAAACAATTGTATTTTGTTCTACAAAGATAAGAACTAGAGAAGTAGCCCATATGCTTTACAAAAGTGATTACAGTGTTGTAGCAATTGAAGGAGATATGTCACAACACAGACGTGAACAGAACATGTCAAGATTTCGAAGAGGAAAGGCAGATGTGCTTGTTGCAACCGATGTTGCTGCAAGAGGAATTGATGTACCTCAAGTTGCACTAGTAGTAAATTATGATATTCCAAATCAAGAATTGCTTTACTTTCATAGAATAGGAAGAACTGCAAGAGCAGGGGCTAAAGGTAGGGCAATCACTCTAGTTTCATATTCATCTATTGGAGATTGGAAGTTGATTCAACAGCGAACCAAAATAAAGATAAAGGATCTTAATGAAGAATTAGGAATTGAAGTAAAACTTCCAGATCCTCTAAAAAGAGAACTAAGATCCCGTAGTACAGGATACAGAAATTTTTCTAATAGAAGAAAGTCTGGGGGCTCCTTTAAAGGAAGACATGGAGCTGCAAGAGATCAATATGCTAGAGGAAAAAGAAGTGACAGGGATAAAAAAAAGGGTAGCAGTTATTACGGATTGCGAAGTCGTTGGTAATGAAAGAAATTTTCGTAACTCATAAAGTTAAGTATGAAAAAAATAGTGTGATGAATACATAATGCATATTGGCTACGTTTTATTGAATTGTGATCTTGGAGCAGAGGAATACATTATAGATGAACTTAAAAGAATTCCTGAAGTAAAAAAAGCATATCTTACTTTTGGTGCCTACGATATAATTACCGAAGTACATGGCCAGACTCAAGAGGATTTTGAAAAAATAGTTGGTAAAAAAATTAGAAGGCTTGCCAGAGTTGTTAGTACTATGACGCTAAATGTAGTTAATCCCGAATGATTGTTATATAACATATCAATTTTTTTAATAAATTGGAAAAAATTGAGTATAATGGAACGGTATGGGTAATTGATCATAATAACCCAAAACCATTAGTTGAGCATTCTGTAAAAAAATTGCAAGAATATGGAATCAATAAAGAAGATATTGTTCTTACAGATGCTCCAGAAAATGTCAAGGTAGAAGCAATAGTAGTTGAAATATGGCCGCATCACTTGGAGGTAGGTCGAGTTAGAACAATTCGAAATGAATCCTTTATCAGTGGTACTGTGATGACTATAGAATTAAAAACAGATGCTAAAGGAAATTACATTTAGGTTTGAGAAAAAAACAAAAACAAAGAATAATTCTTGGAATTATTTCAGTTTCATTAATTGCAGCTACAATATCTTACTTTTATTCATCTGATCAAGTTAAAATCCAAGGATTTGCTTTTGGCAATAATTTGAAAAGCATTCAAGACGAGTTGAAATCATTGCAAATAGAATTTATTTCAAAATCAACATCTTTGAAGGAAGGAGACATTACAAAGGAAGAATTTTTAGGATTTGCAGAAATACACCTCAAAAAAGTTGAAAATATAGTTATAAGATATGATGAACTTTCACCACCCCCATCATTTGCCGGCTCTGTTGAATTATTGAAATTATCTACAAAGAGCCAGATTGAGAGTTTTAAAGAAACCATCGAATGGATCAAAACTGATGATGAAAGTGCAAAAATTCGTTCTGAATCATTTTTACAAGAAGCATTTGAATTTGAATTAGCCGGTTTAGCAGAATTCAACTCTGCGAAATCTGGTATAAATCCATAACTTATTTAAAAATGTAAAATAAATTAAGTTATTGGAAAAATATCTAATATTTCTTTTTCCATTAATACTGGGATTCTCAAATGCATCAGCAGAGATCGTAATACAAAATGATCAAGCATATTTTGGAGACAATGGAGCGATGCACATTGTTGGAGAAATAAGAAATGATTTCAATGTACCGTTAAATCAAATTGAAATTCTTGCTTCTTTGTATTCAAACGGTGAAATAATCGACCAAACTAGTGCAACATCTCTAATCAACACCATTATGCCAGGAATGAAAAGCCCATTTGATATTATAATTTTTGGAGAAAAAGCAAAAACTATAGAGTCTTATTCTCTAGAATTGAATTATCAAATAACAAATCCTAAACACCAAGTAATTGAAATTACATCATCAGAATTTAGTATGGATAATTTAGATAATCTGTTTATTATCGGAACAGTAGCAAACCAAGGTGAAATAACTGCAAATACAATTGTCGTAGTAGCCACTCTTTACGATCGTGATGGCAAGGTGGCAGCAGTATCTAAAACTCATACAAGGCCAGACTATCTTAGAGCAGCAGATGAAACATTTTTCTTAGTTACAATTCCTGATAAGCTCCAAGCAAAAACTGTGGTAGATTATTCACTTGTTGCTGAATCAGAAGAATATGCACCTGTTCCTGAATTTCCACTAGGAACTAGCCTATTGCTTGCATCATCTGTTTCTTTGTATGTTATTTTTACAAGATATTCAAGTAAGCTTATAACAAACCATGATTCTGCATCAAATCCAAAGTAGGCTCAATTTCTTTCAAAATAGAATTCTTTTCAAGGGGTAAAGGAGGATTAAATTTTACAGGAAAAGTAATGCTTAGCATATCATGATCAGTATGGGAAACCTGAATATAGTGAAAATCATTATCTGATTCTGAAATAAAATTTTTCCATTTTGATAAACGTTCTTTTGCATTATCAATGAGGTCTTGTAATTGATGAAAATTCATTTGGTTATCAGCCTCAAATATTCCAAATTTTACCATTGGTACCATCAAAAAACCACCAGGAATTTTGTCATGATTTTTATGCATTTTTTCAATTAATTCTTGCTCTTGTTCCTTAGGAAACAATTCACCAAAATCAGGATCAAAATAACCAGCTATGTCTTTTTTTGAATCATATATTCTAAAATAATCATCTTCACGGTCAAGTTTCCACATAAGGAAACAACTAGGTGTAACAAATTTACACTTTATGCAAGATCTCAAAAAAAATTAACATTATTAATCACTTAAAGAGATATAAAAAAATGGCACTTTCAAAATATACGAAAGAATTTTTGGACAGTCAAATTGATTACTACATTAGTGAAGCTCAATCTTACAAACAAATTGCAGAAAGTTATGTTCCAGAGGTAGAGTCAGTTTCCGATACAGCATTTGGAATCATTGCAGGATGTGTATATTCTGGATTTCTTCAAGCATATACTAACCAAAAACAAGTTCCTAGTTTGGAAGACCTACAAGAATTTACTAAAATCATTAAAGATAGGGCACCTTTAATCAAAAAAGCCATGATTGAAAATTAATCATAGAGAGAAATTATTTACAAAAAGAATTAGTGTCTAGCAAAAATTTGACTGAGATATACTTGTTTAGCTTAACTTGATTGTTCCAAGTCTTACCAAATGTTCGATTCCATCAAAAAATACTTTGTCACTGATTCTTTTTTCTGCCCACAATAAAGCTCGAGTTTTGAACCAATTTGGGAATTCTTCTGTATCAGTATTGGTATCTTGATCAACTATATTATAAGAAATATGTTTAAACAATGTTTCTAAATTTTTTTCTGGATTGGTAGGATAAAGATATTCATCCCACTTTATATCCGGATTTTTTGCTTCTTCAAAAATTACAAAGCCATTTGGAATTTGAAAATCGACGTAAGATGTATTTGTATAATTTTCTACTGGGGGATCAACCAAGTGCTCCACGGTGGTCATATAAGCATCATCATTGATTGAACCTAACAACCATAAACTGACTAATTCACGATGTAAATCTAATGTACTAGAATCAAGGTCATTAGGTACGAATTTAATTAAATTATTTCCTACAGCATTTTCATATGGTTTCATTACAACAAAGTCTCTTGCAACATTTTCTGTTCTAGTAGTTAGTTTGATTCCAGTACAATCATCATCTACGCTAAATTCTGCTACACAACTATCATATTGATTTTCAATTGAATGTATTGCCTCTTGAATTGTAAGTTTGTTAAATCCCTTGTATGAAAGAACAAAATGTGAGAGTTCGTGAGATAATACCCAAGGAGTCAGTGCTGATTCAAAACTAGCCTTACCTTCAGAACAATCACACACAACTACAGTATGATTGTTTAATCTGTTGTTACCAACTTGCACATATACACCATCAAGATCATTTGATTGTAAGAATTTTTTTCCGAGTTCCTCATCGTAGATTAAAATTAATAAATTTACAGGTTCACTAGTTTTGAAATTTTCATAATTAGCTTCTGTAATACATGTTGGTTCAAGACCTACGTTTTCTAATTCATATAATTCTAAATACGTTGTTGTTAGCTCTGAATACATTGTTGCGACCTGCGTATCAGTAGGATGGCAAATGTTGGCCTTTATGTATACTAATTGCCATACCACATCAAAACTTTCTTGGGCGTAAGTTTGTGTAATGGTTAATGGAGCCATTAGAAGCAACGCTATAACAAAAATAGGAATAATCATGAAAATTGATTTTATTCGAATCATTTTGAAAACACCATCACTAATTCAGGAACATTGGAGTTGGATTCTCTGGCAGCAAAATTTATTCTTCCTGATGAATCTTCATTACTTTTTTTGATTATCCAACCATGATTGGGAGAACCTAAAAGGAAATTATTGACATCTTCAGTTACATCAAACGTTATCCAATATCCATCTTGGAGATGGTTTGAAATGAAAACTGAATCAGTAGGAGTATCGATATAGTGTCCACCATTCCATTTTGATACACAGCTGCTACCATCTGAGGAACAATTCCAACTCACTCCATTTTGTATCCCCACAAAATCTGCTAGAGGGGCATTACTCTCATTTCCTTCCAACCATTCAGTGGTAAGTTGGTGAATTGTTACATGTTGTCCATTTTCCCATTTTCCGTCGTTACTTATAATGAAAAGTTTTAGTGTAGCAGATTCTAGTTGCTTACTTTCTGAAACAGATTCAATTTCATCTTGACTAAATTGAACTACAGCTCGATTGTTGGTAGGACCGCTGCCCATTACTCTTAAAATTTCGTTTGAACCTTCGTTTGAAAACTTGATTCCTTCACGAATAAAACTATCTTTTTCTGAAAATAATGTTGCTTTATTTCCATAAAGTTGGTAATCCTTTTGTGGAACAGTATTTTTTTCAAACTTTATGTCTGTAAAAACTTCATTTGTGGTGTCAATCATGACAGTTGATGATGCAACCTCAGACTGTTGAACAAATGATGGAATAGAGTTTTTTTCTACCATTACACTAGTTTTTGGTATAGAATCTGCCATTCCGAATCCATCGCTAAGAACATAACCAGAAAGTCCTGAAAATGCAAAACCTGTAACGACTAGTAAACTCAAAAGTTTCTTTCCCTCAAATTCACTATGGGTTTTTTGTTTCAATTTAACCAGCAACCTCCATTTGAGTCAAAAATTCTGCGTTAGCTTGTCCATAACCCATGGCATTATCATATTCAGTTTGCAGTGAA
>SDBU01006687.1_pt1 | contig 13492 bp, 10 predicted proteins | sample 2277071 | NCBI WGS metagenome assembly SDBU01 (sample SAMN10397929, study PRJNA504765) | marine sediment metagenome | isolation source: marine sediment core GS08_GC12, 126 cmbsf | place: Arctic Ocean: Gakkel Ridge, Loki's castle | collected 2008
TCAATGGATCACAGCTCGGATTCGGACAGATGTGGCGAGCCTTTAGGAAGGCGGAAGTCATTAAAGACCTTTCCTGGGAGGAAATCCTCGGCTGGAAATTAGAGGCGAGCAGCTGGGGGTTATTAAATCAACTCAACCGATTTGCGGAATCGGTTAAGGAGGTTGGTATCGGTGATCTGGTAAGTCGTGTTGTGAAAGGTGAGATCAGTGTTGGTGAGTTAAGGACGGCCATGAGATTGACACTTCGATATGATGCCTCCTTTGAGGAGGCTCTGGTGCGTATTGGTGAGGGGGCATCTCAGGGTGAGCTTGGACAGTTTTACAAACTCGCTCAAGATTTGGAAATTGATCCCACGGAGCTGGATGGTTATCTGACGGATGGAGCGAGCCTGACTGAGGTTCGACACGCTTCTAAACTTTCCGACCGAACCGGAACCGAACTTGATGTAATCTTGGCAGTCCACAATGGGGGGAGTGGCTGGGGAGAGATTAGTAAAGCACAACGCCTCGCGGATGAAGGTATTGATGTTGCATCGATCCTGGCCATAGGGGTGAACGAGTATCGAAAACAACTTCGTGAAGAAGGTCGCTTGGAGCTGCTAACCGAGCGTGATGAGCGAATGACCGACCGCGAGGAGCGAATCGCAAATCAATTTAGCGAAAAATATGGTGCTTCCCCAGAGGAAGTCATGGATGTGTACAAGGGAGAATGCGAATGGAAATGGTCGTGTGTTAGAGCGGTTTTACGAAATCGAGCTGCAGAAAATGCTTCCAGTGATGGAGATAACCGAACACTGGTTAAAATTGCAAATCAATATGGTGTGAGTGAGGCGGAAGTTTCGGCTCAACTCGATGCTTGTAGCGATGATTGGAGTTGCGTTCGAGCTCATTTCAGAGAAGGGGCAAAGCCAGATCGGGGAAATAAGTAGGATAATTTTGTACAGGTAGATATGCTGGAAACCCTCCCGGTTGATAATTGCACAGGGAGGGTTTTTCGTGCGAAGAATAACGCCTGGCGATTAATGTTCCGCCTCGAAAACTTTCTCCCCTGCTCGAATGGGGACTTTGATTCTGTTCTCGGCGGGAGTGATGGGGCAGGAGTACAGTTCGTTGTAAGCGCAGTAAGGGTTGTAGGCGAGATTGAAATTCACATGAAAGCTGCCGTCTGCACTGCGTTCTGGTTCAATGTATCGCCCAGCACCGTAAGTCTCTACTCCAGCAAGAGAGTCGGCAAAGGGAAGAAAGTATCCATTTTCGTTCGCATAAACGGTTAAATCAACCTCTTCCCCATCAATCTGAAAATTTATTTTTCCGAAACGTGTGTATGTCTGAACATCTCCGGTAGTTGTCTGAATTTGGACGTGTTCTTCTTCTTCGAATCGCTCCATGTCAAGGAGTAAATCTAGGTCCGTATTCTCCGGAAAGTAATTCAGACCGGTAAAAGCTCGTTTCTGATCCGCGGTGAGAGGACTGTGATGATCGGTTTTGAAAAATTCGTCCTTCATGTGGCGGAAGCTATCAAGTTCACTCATTTGTTCTCCTAATCATAATTAGCGTATAGCGTGAGATTAGATTATAAGGCTGGAGGGATAACCATACATCTTGATGTGGTAGAGGGGAGGAATCTTACTAGGTATCCTAAATATTGAACTTGAACATATTTCGAATTGAAAAGGGAGTCTTGCGGCTCATGCCCGATGCACTCCATATGCTCTCGCCATCGATTAAATTCTTTTCACAGCAATAGGTAGGGGCGCAATTTTATTGCGCCCGGACGCAGCATGCTGCGTCCCCACGAAAATTTCAGAGTATGACTAGATGCTTTTAACCTAGCAGCATCAACAGCATCAGAACTTGTGTCTTCGCCATGATACTGTGAGGCAGATTGGGCGGCATATGAACCCAGGTGCCTTCTTGGGCGAAAGCGGAATCATCCCCCAAAAGTAGATCAGCTTCACCTGAGAGGAAATATAGTATTGCAGGTTTTGCGGCGGTGTGTTCAGAGAGCTCCTGGCCCGCTGCAAAAGCGAAGAGGATGGATTTCATATGGTCATCCTCATAGAAGGTCCTGCTGACGATGGTGTCTGGAGGAACCTCCTTAACCAGCTCTGCGATGTTTGGAATGTGTGTGTATTCATTTCCCATTAGATTTCCATCCTCGAATATGAATTAAATAAACCACGGCGATAGTAAATTTAGTCGATTGTAACAATAAAGGAAAGCAGATTACCTTGATTTGAGAAGATGTTTGAGGCGAGGAATGAGACGGGGGACTTCTTTCTGATAATCCTCGTAGGTTTGCCCAAACTCACGCAAGAGACGGCGTTCCTCGAAGATGCTTCCAATGAATATGTAGCCTGTCAATCCAAAATTCAATGCCAGCAAGCTGGTGGTCATGACCGGGGACAACCAAATAAAAAGCAGTCCCGCGGAATAGAGTGGATGTCGGACCCACCGATAAAGACCCTTTATCACCAATTCAGTTTCCGTTTTACTCTTCTGTGACAATGCTTGTCGGAGACCAAGAAAATGAAGCGCACCTGTTTGAAAGAGTCCAATGATCAGGATAAGAATAGCGATCGATTGCCCAGCAATGGTGAGGATCAATAATGGACCGGATAGCTGATAGAGCTGATCCCCAGGGGTCAAAGCCGGGATGGCAAGTACAGGGAGCAGAGTGATCACACTGATCAAGTTGTAACTCAGGCGATATCCCCGAGCGGCGATTGCACCCAACCGGTCTTCGAGCGCTCGTTTCACCTCAGACCTTGCCATGAGGCTGTGGAAAACGCCGTATATTGCAACTGCAATTAGTGTGTAGATGGGTCCTTCGATTTCAAGCCTCCAAAGGAATTCATACGCTAACCTCGAAAGATCGAAACATACCATCGATGATTAAGTCCCTGATGAGAAAATGAGTTTAAGAGCTTAGAACCTAAAAAGCGGGGAACGCCAAGAGAGGCAGCTCAATTGGCACAGCCATTGAGGGCGATGATTAAAATTGCTCGGGGAGGGCTACTATAGTTGCATGAGTTGGTTGATGGCGTTGCGTCCATTGTCCTTGGAAAGCCAAAATATTATCGTGATGATGACGGCTGAACTCAGACACCAAGCGCATGTGGCCCCAATCACAAAGGGCTCCAGGAAGGTGAGGTAGATAGAGAAAAACAATCCAACTGCTGCCATGCCGAAGAGCGATAACTCCGCCAATGTGGATAACGGATTCGATCTCAAATTGGAGATCAGCCATGATCCGAGAATTAACACATATCCGACCAATCCCAATACGCCTATGGGGATGAGCCCGAACAGGTTCGCGTAGGAGCTTTGTTGTACGGTGTTGCAGTCGCCGACAGGGCCACACACTGCTAACCCACCGCTCGTCTCAACATAACTTAGATAGCTGGCAACCCCCATCCCTATTATGCATAATAGCGGGATTAACCAAGTTGTCTTCCGTTCTACGATCTCTTTAGCAGGGGTTAAGAATTGGACTGCAGCAGATACGAGTACTGCCAGCATTCCGAACAGTACAAGTATCGACAAAGTGTTTCCCACTGGGTCTAACCGAATTCGATCGAGAATCGAGAGTTCTGTCACTGTGGGAGGGAGGATGGGTGCTGATGTTGGAGTAATTTCAGCCGCACTCTTGGCAGCTTCCTCACTGGTTTGTGTGCTGGATGGAACCTTGGTTTCGGTCACAACTGCTTCAGATTCTGATGTAGTCTCTGCTTGTGGAGCCAAGATCAATTTATCAATTGCGTCCGGCAAGCTGGGGAGATCGGGCCAATCGATTCCCCCATATTCGATAGCCAAATTGACCAGTTCCATAAATTAGTCGGGGATCTCACCACTTCCAACCAAAACCGTTTCGCTGATGATCATCGTCGGCACTGCCTGTCGCTCTCCCGGGATTTCATAGCGAACAATCGCTTCACGAAACAGCGTCTGACCCAGATCTGTAATCGTATTGATGTAGAGGATTTCGATCATCTCACCGTACATTCCAAGCACAGAGGGTCCGTAGGGTTCTTCTTCGGGAGGTGGTGGGATGGTATAGACATTTGGTGTACCGCCGTATGCGCTAAGCATAGGAGGTAGATCTTCGTTAATCACTTGATGGCAATGCGGACATGTGGGGGAAAAGAAGAGCAGTATCCGGACAATATCGTTCTGAGCTTCGACCCTCAGTGGATTAATGATTGTAAGGAATAGTGTGATCACTATTAGCCAGTGCAGCTTTGGAATTCTCAACCACTGAAACATACATTTCTCCATCGATGATATTCGCAATTATCTATTTTTTAATACAGCGACCAGAGCCTATCAAAAGCCTCGCTCAATCGATCTCCTAGTCCCTTTCCTCCCTGAGAAGTGACATCGTCTTCATTTTCAAATACGATGAAAGGAATTTGATGATTACGAATGCTAATAAAATTTGGATTTGATGAAGTGAGCGTTGCCCAATCATCTTCCCGGTAGAGTCTAATCATTTTTTCATCTTCAAGTGAGTGCTCCAGTATGCTATCAGGGTGATCTGGGTTGCTTCGTGCCCGGTTTTTTCGGAGCGATTCCTCAAATGAGACATTCACATACAGGGTTGCGCCACTGCTGAGAATCTGATCGCTGAGGTGTTCGTAAGCCGCATTGTAGCCGCCATGCTCAATTCCTCGGGAAAACTCGATAATACACGTATGCCCTTCGGGAGCATCCTTCACCCATTTTGCGTATTCTAGGTTTAGTCGTTCGATTAAAAGATTCCAATAGACCCTATCCAGGAAGTAACGATCAGAGGTGCTATGTAACCGGGATCGACCGAAGACGTTCTCAAGTAAATCATCCTCCTCGAACCATGCCCAGAGCATTGGGAAATCGTCCAGCGAGTTTATCGGGCCAATGTGAAAACGCTGGAGGCGTTCATGCAGTGGAACGCTTTCTAGATACTGGATAATCTCGCTTTTTCCAGCTGCAGGACGGGCATTGAGTATCAAGATAGGGAAGATGGATGCCATTTTTGTTCACTCGCATTTTTATTGGGGGATTTTGACATCCCTAGCAATCTTCGTCAAGAGCCCCAACCAGCACTATCATAGCGCCAAAAGAGCATGTTGGATCCTCCTTGCGAGTGAATTGGCCAACTGTGGTATTCCCCACATATACTCCTCGGCTCGCTTCGAGCGTGTTTTTTTCAGTGCACTCGTAGCAATCAAATTCTGGATTCCATCTGATGGAGCTTGAGACATATTCCCACATGGTAGAATCTTTTTCTAGATTCTTATTTGGCTGAATGATGAGCTCTCTTTGATGGAGACTCCATGTTAGTAGATCCGAACTGTATTTTCTGCAAGATTGTGGCAGGAGAAGCTGAAGCGAGTGTTGTATATCAAGATCAGTACGTCACAGTTTTTATGGATATTCGCCCAGTAGTCCAGGGACACACGCTTGTTGTCCCGAATATCCATTCCCCGGATCTCAGTTCTCTCGACCAAGCACATGCACAGCATATGTTTACCACTGCACAAAATATTGCTCAGGCGATACGAGCTTCAGAATTAAACTGTGAGGGTATAAACTTGTTCATGGCGGATGGAAGTGTCGCAGGTCAAACCGTTTTGCACAATCACCTGCACATCATTCCGCGTTATATTGGTGATGGATTCAGCCCTAGATTTCATATAAGTTATATTGAGCCACAATCCAGGGAAGAGCTTAATCAAGTTGCTGACCAAATCAAAGAATCACTGCCAAAAGAGGGTGGTCAGAAGGTTTAAGATGGGCGCAACCAAACTCGAGGACTCATATTCACCCTCGGGGGCAGCATAAGTCCTTGGTGAGAGCCTTTGACCACTTCCCATGCATTCGTGAAAGGTAACTCGGGAGGAATTAGATGAACGCGGCACAATTTTTTGATCATTGGAACACAGTCCATCGAGATCTTCTCCACGCTGTGGCTGTTTTAAATAACAAGGATCTGGAATTTCAACCTGCAGAACGCTATGAAAGGACAGTTGGGGGGATCATTCGCCACATAATAAATCTAGAGAGGGGTTGGATACATTTCGTCGTAAACAGGACGCTGGATGACTGGCCTGAAGAGGATGCCGCTCGGTTGAACACTGTTGATAAATTGCGCCAGGAATTGGAAAGTGTTTTTAGCCAGACGATGAATTTCCTGGCAACTATCCCGGTGGAGGATTTCAATCGAGTGGTCCAAGTTCCGGGTGATGGGGTTCCAAAATTGAGTTGGATATTATGGCACGTCTTTGAACAAGAGATTCATCATCGGGGGGAATTATTCCTTTGCTTGAGTTTACTAGGAAAAGAGAGACCTAAGATCGATCGCCCCGGGTAGAACCTCAATTGTTTCGAGACGAATGGTTAATCATATTTCATGATGTCTGAACCTATTCGCGTTTTGCATTTCGCCGATGTCCACATCGGTATGGAGAACTATGGTCGCTTAGACCCGAGCACGGGCACTTCAACACGTGTGCGGGATTTTCTTGATCGATTGGATGAGGTTATCGATTATGGCTTGGAAAATGAAGCTGACCTTGCGGTCTTTGCAGGTGACGCCTTCAAGACTCGCGATCCTGATCCTACACAGCAACGAGAATTCGCCCAACGTATAAAACGACTAGCAGATGCAATGCCCACATTGTTGGTAGTTGGGAATCATGACATGCCTGGCATGGCTGCCAGAGCGAGCACTGTGGATATTTTTCAAGCGCTCTCGGTACCGGGTGTAATCGTAGGGAATAAACCGGGCGGCTCTGTGATCCAGACGAAACGCGGACCTGTATTCCTCGCTTGGATGCCCTACCCGATGCGCAACCGTCTTTTGGTCAAGGATGAGCATCAAGGTAAAACGATTGAAGAACTTGAGCTTGCGCTGCGAGAGGTGGTTTCCACTATCTTGCAAGATCTTGCTAATCAAGCGGGTGAACATGATATGCCGTGCTTGTTAGCAGGGCATTTCACTGTGGAGAAGGCGCGCTTTGGTTCCGAACGCAGTGTAATGTTGGGGAAGGATGTAGCTGTTTTTGCCTCAACGTTATCTGATCCGGCTTGGGATTATGTTGGCTTGGGACATATACATAGACACCAGGATTTAAGTGATGGTGGGCGCCCCGCTGTGGTCTACAGTGGATCTCTGGAGCGAATTGATTTCGGAGAAGAATCGGAGGTAAAAGGATTTTGTTGGGTTGAATTGCTTCGCCAACAAACCAAATGGACCTTTGTTCCGGTGGCCGCGCGACCCTTTCAGACGATCCGTGTCGATGCCAGAGGTGAAGACGATCCGACCTCCATCGTGTTGGAGCAGATTAAAAAAATTTCCACTAAGGAAGCCATAGTTCGGGTACAGGTACAACTAAGAAGCGATCAACAAGCAGCATTTCGAGAACGGGAGATTGAAAAATCGTTACAGGAATCTGCCAGTGTGATCATATCCTCTGAAGTTGAGGCAGAGGTACGAACCAGGCTGGATGATCTATCACCAGAAACCTTGATTCCAATTGAGCTGATTGAGCTTTTTTTCCAATCCAAAGATGAACCCGAGGACAGAGTTCGTGCACTTCTGGAAAAAGCTGAGGGAATTTTAAGTGGTCCCAATTAAGTTGGAGTTGCATAACTTCTTAGCTTATCGTGATCCTGAGCCCTTACTTTTTGAAGGAATCCATGTTGCTTGCCTTGCAGGTCCGAATGGCGCAGGGAAATCATCTTTGCTGGATGCGATTACGTGGGTTTTGTGGGGAAAAGCTCGGACCAATACTCCAGATGAACTTATTCATCAAGGCCGGAGTGAGATGCGGGTGGAATTTACCTTCGATCATGGAGGTACTATCTACAAGGCGATTCGGCAGCGAAAATCTGGCAAGCGAGGATCTTCGATCCTCGAGCTGCAGACATGGGATTCTGACACAGAAAGTTGGCGAGGGTTGTCCGAAGCGACGATGCGCGCAACCCAAACTCGGATTAACACATTGCTTCGCCTCGATTATGAGACTTTTGTGAATTCAGCGTTTTTGGTTCAAGGCAAAGCGGATGAATTTACTACCAAAACCCCGAACCAGCGAAAGGAGGTTCTCGCAAGCATCTTAGGACTTGAAAAGTGGGATGTTTATGAGGATCGAGCGAAAGATAAGGTACGTGAGACTCGGGGAGAGATCCAGCGCCTGGAGGGACGCGTGAATGAGATTGAACGCGAGCTGAGTCGCCGGGGGGAGTATGAGCAAGAATACGCCCGGTCCGAAGAAGCTGCTAAGACTGCCTCAGGAGCTTTGCAGGAGGCGGAATCACAGTGGGCAAATCTAGAGCAAGCCCGCGCTCAGTTGGTAACACGTCAGCGCCAAATCGATGATCTCACAACCCGCATCCGCCGGGATGAGAAGGAGATTAAGCAAGCCACACAGGAAATGGAGCTGGTCTCTGTTAAAGCAGATATCGAGGCGATAACAGCGGCCTTATCTGAGGTCAGGGATGCCCTACGAGAGCTTGACCCAATTCAAGAAAAATATGATAGCTTGGTGGTACAGAGAGTCGAACTTTCAAATGAAGCTGCACACTTAGAGGGTCTCAATGCGGCTCTCGGACCCGCAACCGAGCCGATTAAAGTGCGGGTTGATACACTCCGATCTGCAACCGAACCACTCTGTCCAACATGCGGACAGGCATTAACTGAAGAACACCGTGAAGGCCTTGTAAGGGAACTCGGAGAGCAGGTTGAAACCAGGCGCGAGCAATTCAGGAAAAACCGAAAGCGCATCGCTGAATTGACCCATAACATCTCTGAGCTTGACCAAGAGTTGAGGCGCACATCTCAATTGCGATCTGATCGGAGTGAACTTGAAAGGAAGGTCGGGGAGTTGGAGAGTTCGAAAAGCCATGCGGGTGAAGCGGCACAGCGTGGAGTTAGCCTTGAAAAAATGATCGAGCGCTGGAGTAACAGCTTAGAGTTAGATTGTAAGGAACGCTTAGAGCTGGAAGAGTTAGCTGAAAAAAGTGAGTTAGAACTCAAGGCCGCCTCCCTTTCTAAAGAGGATCTTGAGAGCCTTCGTCTTGAGAAGCGGTTGGCAGATGAGGGTGTTGGCGGAGCACGCCAGCAATTGGCTGCATTGGAATCGCTCACCGAGCAAAAGCAAAAATTGTTGACGCAAAGGGACGCTGAAGCCGAGAATCAAGGATTGTATGAAGATCTGCAATTGGCATTTAGCAAACGCGGTGTTCCGGCAATGATCATTGAGACAGCCGTTCCAGAGTTAGAGCGAAGTGCCAATGAATTGCTCAGTCACATGACTGATGGCCGTATGGCAGTTAGGATAGAGACACAGCGTGAGATAAGGAGTGGTGAATTACGGGAAGCGCTTGATATTATTATCTCTGATGAACTTGGGACTCGCCCTTATGGAACGTATTCCGGGGGGGAAAGCTTCAGGATAAATTTTGCAATTCGAATTGCACTATCACGCTTATTGGCAAGGCGTGCAGGAGCTCAACTGAAGAGCTTATTCATCGATGAAGGATTTGGTTCTCAAGATGCGAGGGGAAGGGAGCAACTCGTAGCTGCGATCAACAGCATCCAGGATGATTTTGAGCTCATCCTTGTCATTACACACATCGATGAGATGAGAGATGCCTTTCCTACTCGAATAGAAGTCGAAAAAACACCACAGGGCTCTCGATTTCACCTATCGTGATTCTGTGGTTTTTGAGGGAAATGAGCCAATTATTGAAAAAGTGTTGGGCAGTTTTCCATACCTGCCCGATTTCTCGAGTTAGCCGGTCGGGTATGGAAAACTGCCCTCCGTTTTAAAAAAATACAAATGTGGATGGTGATTCCCCCCTCGAACTTAAAACCTGCTATTTCTCCGCCGGAAGCCAAACGCTGAATATTGAGCCTTCGCCAGGGACACCCGTGCTCTCGACCGTAATTTTTCCTCCATGGCGCTCAGTGATCTCCTTACAAATTGCCAGACCTAACCCAGTTCCAGCGACATTAGTGGGTTTTCCCGCATGCCCGCGGAAGAAACGTCGAAAAATGAGAGTTTGTTCTTTGGGTGGAATACCATATCCTGTGTCTTGGAATTCGGCGATGACCCAATCCCCAAGATTGTTGGATTGGCTTCGGGTCCGCAGTACCACATGTCCTCCTGCTGGTGTGTAATTAAGCGCATTGGTGAGTAAATTTGTGAACACCTGACCCAATAAGTTTTCATCACCCACTGTAGTTGGCAACTTGGCCTCGCATTCAATTCGCAAATCAAGACCTCGCTGGGCAGCAAGTCTTTCACGGTCTTCCGCTAATTCGCTAAGGATGCGGTTAATGTTAACTGGTCTTGAAGTGATGGGGACTGATTCGGTCTCTAGCCTGGATAGGCTCAACAGGTCCTCAATCAGAGTGGATAGTCTTTCGCTCTCGCGCGAAAGAGTGTCCATATATCGGGCAGCGCGTTGATCGTATTCCGTTTGACGGATAAGATCCAGATAAAGACGAATATTAGTAAGAGGTGTGCGCAATTCGTGTGAGACATCGGAGACAAATTGAGATTTTAATCTGTCTAGTTCCTTGAGAATGCTGATATCGTGTTGGACGCCAACAAAATTGACGATTTTTGCATCCTCATCAAGGACAGGTGTGATAGTGAGCGCGGCCTCGTAATTGGCTCCATCTTTTCTTTGATTAACGACTTCACCACTCCAGACATTTCCTGAAAGAATAGTTTCCCACATGGCTGAATAGAACTCTAATTCATGATAACCACTTCGCACAATGCTAGGGCTTTTTCTCAAAGCCTCCGCTGAAGTGTAGCCATTCAGTCGTTCCCATGCAGGATTCACAAATTCAATCATGCCTTCGGGATCTGTTACAACAACTGCATCTCCAACATTAGAGAGTATGGCACCGAGACGATCACTCTCTGTTCTAAGTGCCGCTTCTAAGGTCTTCCGCTGAGAGATGTCTAGTACCAATCCCGACACGCCATCCGGTTTTCCTTCCTCGTTCGTGATCAAACTGACAGCGAATATTACTGGAATTCGCCGACCGCTCCAGGAAAGAAGATTAACCTCATATACATCGGTTGGTGGGCCTTCGCCGCGAATTCTGGCCTGAGCGCGATCGATGACTTCGGAACGATTTTCAGGAGCTAAGAAATCTGCAACCGATCTCCCCTTTAGTTCTTCTGGCGATAATTCAATCATTTGGGCCAATTGTTCATTCACGTATCGAACCTTGGCTTGATTGTCTAACTGATAAATTCCCGTGAGCGAGTTTTCTACGAGGGATCGGTACCTCGCTTCAGAGAGGAACAGCTCATGGGTTCTAGCAGCAACAGTATCCTCTAATTGTTGGGCTTGTGATTCAATTTGCCCATAGAGCAGTGCGTTTTCGATGGCGACAGCTGCCTGGCTGGCAAATGCTGTGAGCAGACGTAGATCTGAAGAAGTAAAGGGACGCTCGTAACCATCACGCCTCGTGGTCATGACCCCGATAGTACGCTGGCGCCTAATAAGTGGGACAAGCGCCAGAACTTCTGCCTCATCTTCAGGTGTACCTGGAATTTGAACGGAATGAGGGTGTTCACCAGGTCGATTGACAAGGAGCGACTCGCCAGTTTTTAGAACATGTCCGGATAGGCCTTCTCCTGGCTCTAATTCAATCCCCATTACTTCTTCGAAATTGGGGTGGAGAGCGACCATACACCTCAGCACTCCGCTCACCGTATCGAGGATATGAATTCGACTGCCATCGGCTCGAAGCAGTTCTTTGGCTTGTTCTGCAATTTCGGTGAGAACTGCCTCATAATCGAGAGAAGAAGAAATTGCTATTGCCCCTTTTCGTAGCGCTTCGGCTTCTTCGGCGTTTCTGGTTGCTTCGGAAAATAATTGAGCGTTATAAATGACTCCGGCAGCTACTTGGGAAGCCGATATTGCGCATTTGAGGTGTTCTGGTGAGAATTCCCGCTTTGAACCTTTGATAAACAGGCCCATGGCCCCTATTGCCCTATCGCCGGTGATTAATGGCGCGCCAATGACAGCTTGGATACCTACTTTAACCCACTCGGGAATAGCGTTGGGTTCGGAGCCGTAAGCTGAGTAATGAATAGGTTGGCGGGTTTCAATTAATTGCCAAGTCAACCCCTGATCGCGTGGGATTAGCGATTCCCCTAACGCCTTGGGTAGGCCAATAAGATTGTGAAATCGAAGGGTTTCCCCTCCAGGTTCGATGAGGGCGATTGCGCCAGCATTAGCCCCTGTCGCGTCTGCAACTAAATTCAAAATCTGGTCTAGAATCTCAGATAGGTTGCGAGAGCTTCCTGCAACTTCGGCAATTTGTATCCGCAGTCTTTCTCGCTCCAATGCAAGCTCCATCTCTGCGTGAGTACGAATCTGGTTTAATGCGATGGCGATGTGGTCAGCAAGTGTCGCAACCATCGGGATATCATCGGATGTCAGCCACTCTGCACTGACGTTCATCACTCCAATGGGTTTCTCCCCGAAGATCAATGGTGCATAGATTAGCGGCTGCTCGCCCAGCAAGTCGGCAATTATGCCCACGAAAGGGTGAAGGGCTTCGGGAGTGATTTGCCGGATGATCGTTTGCCGGTCCATGGTGAAAAGCGGTTCCTTGGAGGTCAAAATCCTGTTATAGATTTCAACCTCTGTAGGATCAAATTCGTATCCGAGAATATCCCTCCCGGTTAATTTTTTTAGAGCGTTTTCTATTGCTGATGAGGTCGTTTCGACCTTCAATCGACCCTCAGGAGTGAGGAGCATGACGGCTCCATTAAATTTTAAACGGCGCAGCTCATCACTTACAGCTTGGAGTAGATCTCTCTCACTGAGGGTGGATTGGCGCGCAACAGCGACAGCTGCGCGCATAACTTCCGCCCAGATCGGCTTAGAGGATAATTTGGTTTCCGTAGGATCGAGCTGTGCCAACGTACGTACTCCAGAGGTGATGTTCTCGAAGTTTAGCATGGAACGAAATTTGGCACTCGGGGATGGGCTTGGCAGGACAGAGAATAGCGAGCAAGGATGCCAAGCTCGAGTTTTATCTTTACAGAGCATTCGACGCAAGGTAGACTCAGCAAATAATTAAGGTATCAAAGGAGTGAAGTTATGTCCTTAATCTCAAACTGGAAAGAGGTTCTGAATACCGCCAACCTTTCACCAGACAAAGAGATGGATACAGTGAGCAAGTGGTTAATAATTTCGCGTGCTGCGGTTTTCACGATGACTATTACCTCAGGACTTATTGGTGGGTTATTGGCGATATCACAGACCGATGAACCTAATTGGTTTAACCTGGTCTTGGCAGTTTTGGGATTGGTATTTGCACATGCATCAAACAATATGACCAATGATTACTTCGATATGGAAGTTGGTGTAGATACTGACGATTACGCAAGAGCGCTATATGCGCCGCACCCAATATTAAGCGGCCTGCTTTCAAAGCGTGAACTGCTGGTTGCCATCCTGGTTGTTAATC
>SDBU01006688.1_pt1 | contig 13491 bp, 17 predicted proteins | sample 2277071 | NCBI WGS metagenome assembly SDBU01 (sample SAMN10397929, study PRJNA504765) | marine sediment metagenome | isolation source: marine sediment core GS08_GC12, 126 cmbsf | place: Arctic Ocean: Gakkel Ridge, Loki's castle | collected 2008
GCGGTGGGCACGCTGCTCCGCCTGACCGACGAAAAGGCCGAAGGCGTCAACGCCGAGACCCGGCGAAAGGCCGCCGCCGACCTGCTGAAGTACGCCTTCTCCGACATGGCCAAGGCCGATCGCCCTTCGGCCGGGGAGAACCCCTTCCCCGGCCTGTCCGCCGAGGAATACGCCGACATCGCCGCCAAACGCGGGGGACCCAACGACTAAGCTGCGTGCAACAAAGATTGCACACAGCTTAGAGCAGGAGAGCAGGAGAGCAGGAGAAAGTAGACACGGCACCCGGGCCCCGCGGACCCTCACAGCCTGCCGTCGAGGGCAACCCGCTGCCCTGCGGTCCACTTACTACTTTCATAGCTGTGCACTGTGCAGGCTTTCATGACGCCAACTTAGTGTGGAACGGCCGCGGACCCGTCGACAGCTTTGGGGCTTCATCTCGGTTCACTTCGGGATCGATCTGCCGTGGAAGGTTTTCAGCCCCGGTCACAGCAGCCCGTTCGACTTCGTCGCGGAAGGCTTCTTCCATCCGCGGCGTGACGTGCTGGCCTGGGCCAACCGGCGGGGGATCAAGACGCTGGCGGCGAGCATCCTGGCGGCGATGGAGTACCGCTTCTTTGCCGCCCCGATCAAGGGGCGCGTGCTGGCCGGCAGCGAGGATCAGGCCCGAACGCTGTATGAGTATTGGCAACAGTGGTGCTGGGGCCTGCTCCGCGACCGGCTGACGGCCGACCCGGGGCGGCTGATCACCCGGCTGGATAACGGCGACTTCGAGATCCTCGCCGCCTCGCCCAAGCGGGTGCGCGGGCCGGGCATCCAACGGCTGTTCTGGGACGAGGTCGACGAGATCGACCCTTCGATCCTCTCGGCCAGCGTCGGCACGCTGACGAGCCTGCACGGGGTCGCCGCCCGCGTGGTGGGCACCTCCACCTGGCACCAGGCCCACGGGCCGATGGGCGAGCTGGTCGCCTCGGCCGAGGCGAAGGGCTTCTCCCTGCACAAGTGGAACATCTGGGAGTCCATCGCCCGCTGCCCCCCGGAGCGCCACGGCCACGGCCGTGAGTGCGAGGGGTGCAAGCTTGCCCCGGCGTGCCTGGGCAAGGCCCGGCAACTCGACCCGCGGGCGCGGGTGGGGGTGGCCTCGCGGGCGTGCGGGCTGTTCGCCGTCGACGACGCCGTCAAGCAGTATTCCCAGTGGTCCACCCAGCAGTGGGCCGCCGAGGCCGAATGCCAGCGGCCGTCGCTGGGCGGGCTGGTGTACCCGCAGTTCGACCGGCGGATGCACGTGGCCGGCGAGCTGGATTTCGACGAGAGCCTGCCGATCTTCCGGGCAATCGACTGGGGGCTGAACGACTTCGTCTGTCTGTGGCTCCAGGTCGACAAGCACGGCCGAACGCGCGTGGTGGACGAGTACTGGTCGACCCAGGCGACCGTCGCCCAGAACGCCCGGGCGGTTGTCGAGCGGGACGCGGGCATTCGCGTTGAGCTCACCCTCTGCGACCCGGCCGGGCGAAGCCGGAGCGATCAGACCGGCTACAGCGATATCGACGTCTTCGCCGCCCACGGCATCCGCTGCACCTACACGCTGGCCCCGTGGGCCAGGCAGGTCGGCGGGGGCATCAATCTGATTCGCGCCGCGCTGGCCCCGGCGGCCGGCCCGCCGCGGCTGCTGGTGGCGGGCGCGTGCAAGCAACTCATCAAGGCGTTCGAGTCGTACCGGCTGCGGCAGGTCAACGGGGAGTACCTCGACGAGCCGATCAAGCCGCAGGCGTGCGACCACCCGATGGACGCCCTGCGTTACTACTTCGTTAACCGCCACGGGCCCGTGCGGGCCCAGGCCAAACCGTTGGGATACACCGGATGACCGAGTTCGACCCTTTCCAGGCCAGCCCGCTCTACGACCGTCACGCCCCCCGCTGGCAGCTTGAGCTGGACGTCAGTGAGTTCACCCTCGATGTGGTGGCCTCCGGGGCGTACCTGCGGCGGTTCTCTGACGCCGAGCACCCCGACGATTACGCCTATCGCAGGAGCATGTGCTGCCCGTTGGACATGTGCCGCGACGGCGTGCGGATTCGGGTGGACAACCTGTGGCGCACCAGCCCCAAGCGCCACATCCGGCCGGGCAAGTACGCCGAGCTGCTCGCCCGCCTGGTGGCCGACGCCGACGGGGACGGGACGCCGCTGGACGCCTTCATGCAAGGGGCGTGCTGGGACATGTACGTCACCGGCGTCGACATCGTCACGCAGGTCACCGCGGCCGACGGGCGGCAACTCGAGACGGTCGCCGACGAACGGGCCGCGGGGCTGCGCCCGTACTTCATGCGGTTCGGCCCGCTGCAGCGGCCCGATTGGGCCGTCAACGGCTCGGGCAATTTCACCTGGGCCCGCTATTGCCTGGGCGCCCAGCCGAGGGCCGACGAACGCGACGCCGGCGAAGCTGTGGTGACCCATTTCCTGACGCTCGCCGCCGACCGCTGGCGCCGGTGGCGGGCCCGCCGCGCCGCCGATGGGGCGGGCAAGGCCGCCGTCGAGCTGGTCGCCACCGGAGCCAACCCGCTCGGCCGGCCGCCAATCATCAAGCTGTACTTCTCCGAGTCCCGCAAGGGCGGCCAAGGTGGCGTGCCGTTGTCGCTGCTGACGCGACCCGCCCTGGTGGCCAAGGTGGCGATGGACCTCAAGAGCCAGGCCGACGCCGACCTGCTGGCGGCCGTGACGCGGTGGATGCTCTCCGGGGCCGGCGCCGAGGAACTACCCGACACGTACGCCCCCGGGGTGGTGTGGAAGATTCCCAACCCCGAGGCCCGGCTCACCGTGGCCCAGGGCGACGTGGCCCACATCGCCGAGAAACGCCAGTGGCTGCTGCTGTATCTCGCCGAGATCCTCCGCCTGCTGAAGTTCCGCGGCGGCATGGCCGAGATCAACGCCACCGCCGGCTCGGGGCTGAAGCTGGCCATCGAGCGGACCGACCTGGACAACGAGCTCCGCGCCACGGCCGCCCGTATGGAGACGACCGAGCTGGAGATGATGCGTCAGGCCGTCTGCCTGGTCAAAGGCATCCACATCGCCCCCGAGCGGGCCGCCGAGGAGCTGGGCTACAGCGTCGGCTACAACCGCGACTTCGTCCTCGATCCGGTCGGCGAGATGCTCGAGAACATCGGCAAGTGGGTCCGTGGATGCTCGGCCGTGTCGACCGACGTTAAGCAGATCACCCGCGAGATGCTCCGCCAACTGACCAACATGCTCTGCCGCGACGGCACCGACGCCTACCGCGCCGCCATGGCCGAGATCGACGCGGCACCCCTGGCCGGCGAGACGCCCTCGCCGGGCTGAGCGCGATAGCGTGACCCGTGTGTTCCCTTTCCCGGCCCCACCGGGCCGCAGGAGATGCCACGTTCATGACGGATGAGACTGAAAGCACTGTCGCGCCGACCGGACGGGAGGCGCAGGAGCCGATCGACGTTTCCGCCCAGGCGGTCGCGGCGGCCGGCGGCTCGGATGAGCCGAATGAAGAGGCGCGGGAGGTCGTTTCCCGCGCGGAGTTGGCCAAGGTGATCGCCGAACGGCAGGCGGCGAAGGACCGCGCTCGCAAGGCCGAGCAGGCATTGACGGCACTGCGGGAACGGCCGGCCGCACCGGCCGAGACGACCACCGGGCAGGATCATCCCCTTGAGGAGGCGGCACCGGCCACGGCCGGCGCGGCCGACTCGCCCGGCGACGAGCTGTCGGCTGTTCGAAAACGGCTGCGAAGCCGGGAAGACCAGTTGGCCGGCATCCTGCGCGACCAGCGGCTTCGCACGGCCGCCGCCGGGGCCGGGGCGATCAACCCCGACCAGATGGTCGCCATGCTGCGGTCGCACGTGGTGATGGCCGAGGGAGCCGACGGGCAGTTCGCCCCGGGCATCCTCGATGGGTCCGGTCGGCCGTTGTTGGACGACAACGGCTCGCCGATGGGCCTGGAGACGTTCGTGGCCCGTTTTCTGTCGCAGCCGGATAACGCCAACCTTCTGCGGTCGTCGGCGGCCCCCGGCAGCGGCGCCAAGCCGGCCGGTGGCGCGACGGGCGCCGAGGTGGCCCCCCGCACGCTGGCCCAGTTCAACGCTCTGCCGCCCGAGCGGCGGCGGGCGATGGCCCTGGGTATGAGCCGGCAACAGCGCCAGGCCCTGCTGGGCCTCACGCCGTCGGCCGAGACGGGGTACCTGTAACCTAACCGCGACGGCCGCCCGAACGGGTGCCGCCGCTCTGGAAGCTTGAAAGGAATTGATCGAAGATGGCACAGACGACTACCTCTACGTTGCAGTATTCCCTGCCCACCGAGCACATCGTGGCTGCGGTGGTCACCGAGGCCAGGCCCTTCAACATCGTCGCCCCGCTGGTGCTCAACGAGATCCAGCCCAAGGGCGAGGGCAGCACGTGGCAGAAGGTGATCCTGCCGACCACCGCCGCCGCGGCGGTGGCCGAGGCCAGCGACATCACCGCCGGTGCGCGTACCGTCAGCCGGGTGTACACCCAGATCTCCGAGGTCGGGCTGTCCACCGAGCTGACCAAGCTGGCCGAGGAGACCTCCCGCCTGGAGAACCAGGTGCTGCTGTGGGCCGAAAGCCAGGGCCGGGCGATCGCCCAGAAGGTCACCGGTGACCTGTGCGCCCTGTTCGCCGACCTGAACGGCTCTTCGCCGGTGGGCACCTCGGGGACCGACATCGCCGTGGCGGACTTCGTCGAGGCGATGTATACCCTCGACAACAACAACGCCCCGGGCCAGAAGCGCTGCGTGCTGCACGCGCGCCAGGTGGCGGACCTGTTCACCGCGCTGAGCGGCAGTGGGGCGGTGTACCAGAACCTGCCCGAGCTGATCCGCCAGGGCGTCCTGCCCGAGGGCCAGCCGGCGGCCGGGTTCGTCGGCCAGCTCTTCGGCGTGCCGATTTACCAGACCACCGAGGTGGATCTGGTCAACACCAGCGCCGACCGCTGCGGCGCGATGTTCACGGCCCAGGCGATGGCCTTCGTGCAGCTTCGGCCGGTCACGGTCGAGTACGACTACGACGCCTCCAAGCGGGCGCGCGAGGTGGTGGTCACCGCCGCCTACGGCGTCTGCGAGGTCGTCGACGGCTACGGCGTCCCCATCGAGACCGACGCGTAGCGACCCCTTCCGGGCCGGCCGGGGCCTTTCGGTGCCCCGGTCGGACCCGGCACCGGTCGTGCCGCGCTTTCCCCCAACCACGGACTTCGCCCCTGCGCTATCCCGGAACCCACGAGAAAGGACCTCCATGCAGACCTACGAGCTGACCGAGCCGGAACGGGGACAACACGAGGAGATCACCGCCCGGATCACCACCCACGGCGGGTTGTACCACGTCGACCGAGACGACAACCTGCTGCTGGACGGGGCCGGCAACCCCGTGCTGCTGGACTACGTGGTGCTCCGCTCGCGGCGGTTCCTGGTGGACCCCGGCGGCGTGCTGTGGCGGTTCTTCGCCGAGGGCTCGGCAAAAGATCCGGGCGCTCCCGGCGGCGGGGGTGCCCCGTGGCGGAACAATCGCGTGGAGATGTGGACCGGCCGATGGCGAGCGGTGGTCGGCCCGGACGGTGCGGTCGGCTACGCCAAGCAGCTCACCGCCCGGCCGATCGACAAGCGGATCAATGGGCATCCGGGCATGTCGAACATCGACTGGTACCGCAACGTCAAAGGGTACAAGCATCCCTTCGACGCCCCGCACGCCCCGAGCGAACAGGATATCCGCCTGCTGCGGCGCCGGCGTGACGTGACCACCGGCGAGGTTCGCGCCCGCATGGACGGCGAGCTGGCCAAGGCCGGCCTGGCAGCCGCCCCGGCCTCCGGGGCCGCCCCTGCCGGCGAGGTCGTCGGAGGGCCCGCGGCGCCCAGCGCCGCCAAAACCAAGCGGAGGACCAACAAGCGTGCCGCTGAACAGAACAACGGTTGACAGGGCCGCCGGCGAGCACATCCGTCACCTGCAGCAGACCCGCCATGTCTCCGACAGCGAGAAACGAGCCCTGCGCCGGATGCACGAGCGGGCGGCGAAGAAGGTGGCCGACAAAGCCGCCCGTTGACGGCCTGGTCGATCGGCCGGCGTTCATTTTGGGCAACGGCCCTTCGCTGCCGCGAGAGGCGTTACGCCGCTTGGACGGGCAGTTCACCGTCGGGGTCAACCGCATTCTGCTGTCGGGCTTCACGCCCACGGTGCTGCTGTGGGTGGACGGCTCGGTCTACCGCGACGATCCGGCCTACGAAGAGATGATGGACGCCTCCGAGGCGCTGCTGGTGTGCGACCGGTCGGTGGCGAGCCGTCCGTTTCATGTTGGCCTCAAGACGCATGTAGGCGACGCGGCCATCGCTCGACGAAGCACGCCCACCGAGTTGTGCGTGAACGCCAATACCGGCTGTTGTGCGGCGCGCTGGGCACTGGCCCTCGGCTGTCGCCCCGTGTATCTGCTGGGCATGGCCGCGGTCTACGACGGGGAGCAGACGGACTTCTACGGGGTCAACCCGCGGCATCATCCGGGCCTGACACTGCACGGGATGCGGCGGGAACTGACGCGGCTGGATGTGGACTTTCCCGGTGCGACCCAGGCGATACCTGACGGCATGACGTTGCGGGAAGTCACCGTGCCGTGGCCGTCCGTGGACCAGGGCGAGTTGCGGCAGGCCCTCCGGGCCGCCCTGGCGGCCCTGCGACCCAACACCTGAGAGCCGAGGAGCAGGCGTGAGCAAACCGAAGCGACAACGTCTCGTCAAGCACACCGTCAGCATCGACGAGGCCGGGTGCCGGCAAGTGGCCGAGGGGCTCGCCAGCGCCTTGGCCAACCTGGCCCCGCTGGCATCCGTGTGGCCGCACCTGGACCGGGCAAAACGGACAGCCGTTCTGACCCAATGCCCTGACCTCCAGGCCCTGGCGACGGCCTGCCGGACCTTTACGGAGACGTTCCATGCCGACGTATGAGCGTCAGAACTTCGCCCAGGCCGAGCCGAACACGCCGATCCACGTCGGGCAGACGGGCAACGTCTACCGCCGATGCAACCTGACCAACTGCCGGGTGCCCGACGACGCGGCGATCGAGACGTGTCAGATCAGCCAGGCGATCCGCTGGACCGAGACGGTTGAGATCGACCTCGACGGCGTGACGGTGACCGTCGAGCAGCCGATGTCCGCCTGGGTCGGTCGGGGCGTCAAGGGAGAAGTCTCCGGAGCATCCGTCGAGGCCGGGGCGGCGGAACTGGGGGTGGCGTGATGACCACGTACTACTGCGATCTCGGTGAGAGCACGTTCGCCGACGTCGTCGGCGACACCAACAATCCCTACACCGGCCCGGCCGGCCTTCAGGCGGCCGTTCGCGGCACGGGCAACGCCACATCCCTGACGGGGAGCGACACGCTCAAATGCAAGGGCACCGGTGACCTGAGCCGCCTGGTCTTGCTGCATTGCCCGTCCGACGTGTCGGCCTGGGCCCCCGGCGACGCGGTCGGTAACGACGTCGGCGATGGCGACGATTGGACCGGCGTGGTCGTGCAGGCCAACGATGATCCCGTCGGTCAGCTTGGCGACGACGGCCTACTGTTGGTCTGGCTTGACGGCGACACCTACAGCCTGATCGATCTCGCCGATGGCGTCGAGAACACCACCGCCGCCGACAGCTCCGGGCCTCTCGATGGCAAGTCCTGCCCCGGCGTTACGATCGACACCAACTCCGGCAGTATGAGCGGCGGCACGCCGGTCCGCGTGATCGGCACGGACAGCACCTGGGACGTGAGCCCCGCCGGCCGGGCGGAGCTGGACGGCAGTTCGGTGGCGACGTGCTGCATTACGATCGATGACATCGACGGCTGGGCCCTGGAGCACCTGGAGGTCTACAACGCCGTCGACGCGGGAATCGGCTATACCGACGCCGACAATCTCCGCTCGTGGGACTTCATCGACTGTCACTCCTACAACAACGACATGGGCATCGGGCCGGTCAGCGGGTCGTCGAAACTGATGCTCTACGCCCTCCTCGTCGGGTGCGACATCTACAACAACACCACCGCCGCGATGGGGCAGGCGTATTACAGCCAACTCGATCTGTGCTCGGTTCGCGGTAACGGCAACGGCATCGCGGCAGGTACGGGGACCGGTGTCCACGCCTGCGCTGTGTACGCTAACACCGGCTACGGCATCAGGGGCCTGGGCGGGGCCATCATCGTCGATCAATCCGTAATCGACGACAACGCCGTCGCCGGCATTTGGTGCGGCGACTCGACCATCGTACAGGCCTGCCGGCTTACCAATAACGGAACCTACGGTATCCAGGCTTCCAGCGCTTTCGTGCTTGACCTGTGGAACGTCTACCAAGGCAACGCCTCGGGCAACGTCACCGGCTCGGTCATCAGCGCCGGCTGGCAGGGCGGCACCGCCCGCATCGACGCCACCGCCGACGGCTACGAAGACCAGGCGGCCGACAAGTTCACGCTCAACCTCGGCGCCGAAGGTTATCGACAGGCCATGACCATGCCCGACGGGCTCTCCGTCGCCCGCTTCGCCGCCGGCCTGCCGACGATGCCACGGGTTGGAGTTAGAGGATAAACCGATGAGCGCAGCGATCCGCAAAGGCTCGACCGACGTGTCCCTGGCGATGGGGCTGATCGACCCGACCACCAACGGGCCGCTGGCCGGGGCGACGATCACCAGCCTCGATCTGACCTACTGCCGACCTGGGGCGGCCGCGGTAACCGCCGGCGCGACGGTCCTGACCGCCGTGGACGACCCCCATGCCGACAACAAGGTCTTCGAGATCGACTCGACCAACGCCAAGGGCGAATATCGCGTCGACTGGCCCGACGCGGCCTTCGCTTCGGGGGTCGAGGCCGTGACGTTGATCATCGCCGACGGCAGCGCCAACCAGGTCGGCCGACTCGACTTGTCGCTTATCGAGGCCGTCCAGGGCTCCGGGGCGGTTACCTACACGGTGACCATCCAGGACGGGGGCAGCCAGCCGATCGACGGCGTGGAGGTGTGGGTCACCTCCGACGCGGCCGGGAATTCCATCGTGGCGGGTACGCTGACCACCGACGCCGACGGCAAAGCGGTGTTCATGCTCGATGCGGCGACCTACTACCTCTGGAAACAGCACAACGGCTACAACTTCACGAATCCCGAGACCATCACGGTGAGCAGCTAATGGCGACTTCCTCCACTCATACCGGCACGGCCGTTACCGGCACCTCGCCCTACACACGTAGATGGGAGTCGATCATCCCTTACGAGGACCGCAGTGACTACCACACCTCCCGCTGGCGTCTGGCCGGGGTCAAGACCAAGGAAGCCGCCGAGAACACCGACAGCGGCGTCCTGTGGTTGCAGATGACCAAGAGCGGCGATACCGTGACAGCCAACCTGTACAAGGACGACGGCCTCGATGCTTCCGAAAAGGTCGCCACCGGCACCGCCGACGTTTCCGGCTGTGACGGCACGGGGGACAACGCCGCCGAGGTCATCCTGTCGGCCGCCAACTCCAGCGGCATTTCCGGCTCGTTCTGGGTCCATAAGTACGACGCAGACGCCAACTGTCCGGTGCAGGTGGCTCTGTGCGTGGATGAAGACCTCGACGCCCTGTGGGACGCCATCGACGACCTGAACGGCTACGACAGCACCTACGGCATGGCCGAGTTCATCCGCTTCGCCGGGGAAGACGTGCTGGGGGCGGTGGCCAGGATCTTCAAGGACGAACTGGGCGGCCACGGGGCGGGTGAGGCGTGGTTCATCGCCGACGCCTCTCGCCACTACCCCGACCTCCGCTGCATCGCCAACCCGGGTCAGCTTCGCATCGCCTGTGCCCACCGCGCGCTGGCTATCGCCCTGGGCCGGGAGCACCAGCGGGCGTCCGAGACGGCCTACAGCGAACTGCGGGACCACCACAACGCCGAGTACGAGCGGGCGCTGGCATCGCTGGTGCTGGCCTTCAAGAGCGGCTCGGGCGACACCGCCGGCCGCGGCGGCGCCACCAGCAGCTACCGGGCCGCCAGAGCGTAGGCCCAGTTGCGATCGGGGCGCACCGGACTCTAAGCGGGATCACCTTTATGACAGCGATCACCATAGCCAACAAGGACTGGGACATCATTGACGAGATCAGCACGGCGCTGGCCGGCGCGACCGTCGACGGGGCGACTGTGTTCAAGCAGGTCACCGTCGCCGTCGGGGCCGAGGAGGCGAAGGAAACCCAGTTCCGCGGCGACCACCCCATCGCGATCGTGCGTTACGTCGATAGTGTCGAAGATGAATCCCCCGAGGGCCTCCGCGGGTGCGCGGTCACCGTGGAGTTGATCCTCGCGGCGAAGGTGGGCCCCCGTGGCGCCGACCAGGCCGACCGCATCCGCGAGGCCCTGCGTCTGGCCAGCGCGGCCAAGAACGCCATCGAGGCTTCTCCGCCGGCCGACGCTCACTATTGGGGCGACGGCAATCGCTGGCGTGACAAGCTCAAGTGGGGGTCCCCGCATATCGATACCGGCGAGGCCGCCCCCTGGGTTGTCGTCGCCCTGCCGCTCACCGTGTCCTACACGTTAGCTGACGGAACATCGCACTGACTCGCTCGCCGAACGCCGGCAAGGAGTTTCTCCATGGCATTCAACGTCTACCACAACCCCAAGTCCGTCCAGATCGGCAGCACGCCCATCACCGGCGTGACGTCGGTCACGGTCGCCCAGCGGTTCGGCGAGGTCCATGCCGCGGCCGACGACGACACGCACGAGAGCGTGGCCCGCTACACCACCGGCCGCACCGGCGGCACCATCACGCTGGTGGACCCCACACAGGCCGTCGCGGCCGCCGGCAGCAGTGGCACCCTCAGCTTCGTCTGGCAGGACGTCAAGGCGGCCGCCGACAAGACGGTCACCATCGCCGACTGCTCCATCGGCCCGTGGGACGGCGTCGTCGGCCGCGATGCCGCCTCGGCCGCGACGCTGTCGTTCATCGCCGAGTCGGCCCCGCAGGTCAGTTGATGCACGCGGCCGAGCTGCAGCGGCTGAAGGAACTGGAGGCAACACGCCGGCGCGGCGACGCCACACATCCCGATGCGTGCCCCAAGCTGAACCTCGGCGGCGTCCCTTTCGGTATCCCTCCGCGGCGGGAGGGCTGGATCACCTTCCGGTTCGACTCAGGCGGCGCCCACGTCCAGCCAGTGCAGGGGGAAACCTGGCCGGAGGCCCGGGCCGTCGTCGATGGCGCTGCCGTCGGCGAGAAGACCTGCCGCACCTGCGGCCGACCGGTCGGAGCTACCCTCACCGTGGAGGCCCGGCGCGACGCGGTCTTCCTCGGGCGATGCGCCACGCTGGCGGCAAGGCTGCTCGTCCGGCAGTACGAGTTGAGCGATCAGGAAATCGCCGGGTTGCTCCGGTTCGATCCCGGCCGTCTGCCGGAATGGATCCCGCAGATCGTGCAGTGGGCCCACACCGGCCACACCGACCTGCCGGCTGAAGGCGCCGAGATCGCATTCCCCCGCCGGCCGGCGCGAGCCAAGCGGTGGTGGCAGTTCTGGAGATCGCCATGAGCAAGCAACTGCACGCAGACCTTTCCTCGTCGGTCGCCGAGACCCGCCGGGTCGGACTCGACTCCGGAGGCACGCTTGGCGCCGCGGCGCGGCTTGGCTCGATCCGCCACGCCGTGCGGTCGATCCTGTCGGCCCCGCCGCCGGCGCCGCCAGAGGCGGCCCCCTCCATGGCCGCCTCGACCGACGACGAGGGGCCCGGCGCCCGGGGGGCCACGGAAATCGAGACGCCAGGGCTGGCCGATGATCCCGCCACCGCGCCGCCACCGCTGCTGACGGCGCCCGCCGGAGACCTCGCCGATGCTCGCCCGGTCACGGCCCCGGTAGCGCCTGCGCCAACGCGGGCCGACATGGCCGCGCCGCCGGGTTCTCCCGCCGCCATGAACATCATCCACATCGGCGTGCAGTACATGACCACGCCCGCCGACCGGGCCGGCAACGCCGCCTCACGCATCGGCCGACTGTAGGGACACGAGATGGCCAACCCCACCTTCGACAGCACGGCGCTGACCTCCTCCGCCCCGCACCATCGCATCGGCTGCCGGGAGGTGCGGGCCTACACCGAGGCCGTCCCCGGCTGCAACGGGCTCTACGTCCAGCCCCACGGCACCGGCGGGCGGGCCCTCGCCGCCGCCGGCCTGCTGACCGCCACCGGCGCCTCCGCCACGGCCGCCAGGACCGCTGTCATGAACGCCTTCCGCCAGCGCGAAGCCCTGGCCGACGGGGCCACCGTGGCCACCTTCACCGGTACCGATGGGGAAGATTACGACAACTGCATCCTCCAGGCCTACACGCACGGGGTGGTGCGAATCGCCCGAACGGGTGAAACCGAGTACACCGCGTACCTGCCCGTTCACGCCCAGATTCTTCAACTGGTGCCATGAGCTACACTGAGACCGGTATCACCGTTCTGGCCGTCGCGCCGTATGACGGCGGGGTGGTGTTGCGCGTGGCCAACGCCAACACCGACAAGCTGCTGCAGTGCTACGTCAATGGAAGGCTCACGGCCTCCCAAGCGGGCATCGCCGACCGGTGGACCGTCACGCTGCCGAGCATGGACCCGAGCGACGTACTGTTCCTGCTGGCGGTGGACGCCGACAACGCCCGCACCGACTATTTCACCGAGGCCTTCCCCGACTCCACGGCCAACCGCTTGCGGGTCCGCATGGCCCAGACCATCGTGCCGTTCCTGCCCGGCGACCGCTGGCGGGTGTACCGGGGCAACGCGGGGGACGGCACGGCGACGATCCTGGCCCATGACCAACTCGTCCGCCAGGGCGGACGCGGCGTTGGCTTCGGCTACAATTTCGGCTGCGGGGGCTTCGGCTTCGACGGCTGCGCCTCCAAGGGCTTCGGCTACAACTTCGGCCTTGGCGAGTTCGGCTATGACTGCGAAATGCTCGAATGGACCTCCAAGCCGCTCCCGCCGGGTTCGTATCCTGTCAAGGGGACCATCGTGGACGCCGCCGGGAATGAGTCCACCGCCAGCACGGCCGGCATCACGCTGAACAACTACCCGCGCCCGGCCCGCGACCTCGCCGTGGACAGCTACACGAAGGGAACCGACACGCTGGTTCTCTCATTCACCGAATCAGAGGACACCACATAATGGCAGAAACAGCACTATCGACCGCCGTCGCCGACGCGCTGAGCGGCACGACCGACTCCGATACGGACGTCGTGTACCCGACCATCGGAGAATCGACGTATTACACGACCATGTACCGCATGCTGCAGCGGATGCTGGAGGTGGAGAAGCTCGTCAACGAACTCCGCGTCTACCAGGACGGGGCGCTGACCTTCGGCGTGCGTGCGGGCAAGGCATCCCACGGGAACAACGTCTACACCTACGCCGGGGCGACCGCGCAGGCCCTCACCGACGACACCACCAACTACATCTGGCTCCAGGTCGATTCCGGGGCGCTGACGCTGCAGGTCAACACCTCGGCCTTCCCCGACCCGTCG
>SDBU01006689.1_pt1 | contig 13489 bp, 10 predicted proteins | sample 2277071 | NCBI WGS metagenome assembly SDBU01 (sample SAMN10397929, study PRJNA504765) | marine sediment metagenome | isolation source: marine sediment core GS08_GC12, 126 cmbsf | place: Arctic Ocean: Gakkel Ridge, Loki's castle | collected 2008
GATGAGACCGTCTTCCTTCGATGATTTTGTCGGGCAGGAGCACCTGGTAGGTAGGGGACATGTGTTGAGGAAAGCCGTTGAAGCCGATCAGCTGCCATCGATTATCCTCTGGGGTCCGCCGGGCAGCGGTAAAACTACATTATCTTATATTATTGCTAATATCACTGATTCTCACTTCAGCGCGATAAGTGCGGTCAGCGCTGGTGTGACTGACCTGCGCCGCATAATAGGGGAGGCCCGGGAACGGCGCAAAATGTACCAGAAGAAAACCATCCTGTTCATAGACGAGATTCATCGCTTTAATAAAGCTCAGCAGGACGTCATTCTACCCTTCGTTGAAGATGGCACCATCACCTTAATTGGCGCCACCACCGAAAATCCCTCCTTCGAGGTTATCTCCCCTCTCCTCTCCCGGTGCCAGACTTTGACCCTGAATCCTCTCACCGCTGATGAAATTCACATCATAATCCTGAGAGCGCTGAAAGACAGCCTGAAAGGTCTTGGAGCATTAAACATAGAGCTGGCTGATGATGCCCTGAGCCACCTTATCAGGATGTCAAATAATGATGCCCGGGTTGCCCTTAATGCCCTGGAGTTGGCAGCCCTGACTACACCGCCTGACGCTGAAGAGAAGCGCCATATCTCACTGCCTACTATCGAGGATGCCGTCCAGCACCGGGCTTTGCGTTACGACAAAGCGGGAGAGCAACACTATGACCTTATCTCAGCCCTTCACAAGTCGATGCGAGGCTCAGACCCGAATGCCTCCCTTTACTGGCTGGCGAGGATGCTGGAGGCAGGAGAAGACCCCCTCTATATTGCCCGTCGGTTAGTTCGCTTTGCCGCCGAGGATATAGGCATGGCTGACCCTCAGGCACTGGTATTAACTATGTCAGCTCAGCAGGCTGTCCACTTCATTGGCATGCCTGAGGGTAACCTGGCCCTGGCTGAGGCAGCCGTCTACCTGGCTACAGCTCCAAAAAGCAACTCCTTATACAAGGCGTACTCCCTGGTTCAGGAGGAGGTTAAACGCGGCTCCAATGAGCCGGTGCCACTACACTTGCGCAACCCGGTGACGCCGTTAATGACAGCCATGGGTTATGGCAATGGATACAAATATGCTCATAATTACCCCGGGCACTTTGTTGAGCAACAGAACCTGCCCGATTCTCTTCAGGGCAAACATTTCTATACCCCGAGTGACCAGGGGTATGAGAAGCAGGTCATAGCTCGACTCAAAGCCTGGCGGCAGAAAAGAGGAAAGGAAGATTGAGTCAGGTTCATATCACATTTCCCTGCGGAGACATTTCATTAGAGGGGATATGGCATTTTCCTCAAGTTGCTGGCTCTTTCCCGGCAGTTATAGTCTGCCACCCTCACTCTCTCTATGGTGGGAATATGTCAAACAGTATTGTCATGGCTATTTGCCAGGCGCTGGCTCAGCAGTCGATTACCGCCTTTCGCTTTAACTTCCGGGGAGTAGGTAAAAGTGGAGGCACATTTGGCGGGGGAATTGCCGAGCAAGAAGATGTTAAGGCAGCGTTAACTCTTGTCTCGTCCACACCGGATATTGACCTCGAAAGAATAGGGCTGGCAGGGTACTCCTTTGGCGCCAGTGTAGCTTTACCGGCTGCGATTCACGAAGAGCAAGTCAAACTACTGGCACTTGTGTCACCACCATTGTCTGACGCTGGATGGGAGCAGCTAAAGGAATATCCCAAGCCAAAGTTTATTATTAGTGGTGATGAGGATTCCGTCATACCACAATCACGGTTGCAGCAATACATCAAGGATAGTCCTGCCCCCTGCGATTGCCGGATTATATCCGGGGCTGACCACTTCTGGATGGGATACGAAACACAGGCTGCTCAGGCAGTAGCTCAATTCTTTCTCGCCGGCTTCAGCCAGGTCTAACCTGGTTACTACCCCGGCTTGCGCTTTTCTCAGAGGCTATGGCTAATTGAAATTCGGGAAAACTCCCAAGCAACTTGACATAAACTAAACATTTTCTCACCGAGTAGATTATACCTGAGATAGGGTGGGGGAAAGAGCAAGCTTATAAACAAGCCAGGAATTAAGCATTGGAAAACACCCGATAGAGCTGCTTTAACCTGAGGGTGAAGGGTTGTGGGCCTCCTTTGAAAATCTGACTAACTTCCAGACTATTGTTTCACAAAGCACATGTATATCTTCAGTAGAAAGATACTCAGAAACGGTGCTATCAAACAGAATATTTCCCGATGCGGTAAGTTCTTCATCACCTTGCCATAAGACCAGAGTAATGGGCACATGTCTAAAAGCGTTAATGGTCACAGCTACATCCCCATAATCTGCCTTACGACCGCCTAGTTTTTCGGCGACGTCTATTAGCCGGCAAGGTTCTTTCTCAAAGTGGTCTAAGAGGGGCTTTATAGCTCTCTTGGAGAATGTGGGGAGATAGATATCCACTCCTGCCAGTTCCTTGTAGGCTATCATCTTGTTGGTGATGGGGCTACCCTTTGCCATGGTCAAATAGTGGAGTATCAGTAGCTTTTCCCGCATTGGCACTTCCTGCTCACTGTCTATCAATGAAATGTCAATATCAGGAAAGATGATTTTATACGATTGATTTAGATATTCAAGGATGATAACTTTTTTGGAGTCTATCACCTGGTATCGAGCACCGCTTCTGAGGCAAAGCTGCTCTATATCATCAATCTTAATTAGTTGCTCACAGGCAAGCTTATAGGCAAGCTCATAAGCATATTCAAAATTACGCTGCTTTGGTAACGGTAAATGTCTACTTTCCATATAGACAGTGGCTATTATACCTCAAGCCAGGAGTCTGAATAGAGTGATTCACCGGTAAGAACCCTGAATGTCTTTACGTGCTCTATCTCCTCTTTGCTTAACGAGGTCATATCAGGTTTCTCGCCGTCCATTAACCGATGAACCAGGTTAACAATTTCAGGCTTCTCACCTCTAACTATCTTTATCAGTTCAATGTCAAAGGCATCAACTATGGCTGAATACAGACCGTACTTCATAAGCATAATCAAATAAGTCCGATTAAGGTAAGGTCTGAGGTGAGCAGGGGCACCATTGGAGACATTGGATAGACCCACCGTAGATTTACATCCGGGAGCAATATCCCCCAGCATACTCATAAACTCCACGCAGGATTTCACCTGATTGATTTCCACAGACACCGGGGTAGCAATGGGGTCTATCCAGATATCTTCACTAGGGATACCCATTTCATTGGCTTTATAGATAAGGTCAACGGCAAGCATGCACCTTTCGTTGGCATCTCGGGGCATTCCTTCTAGGCCCCATAGCAATCCTATCATAGAAGAATTATATTTTTTGACCAGGGGAAACTCCACATCCGTCCTGGCCGGGGGTATAGAATTAATCAATGCCTTGCCCTTGTGTACCTTCAGTCCAGCCTCCATAGCCACTGGATTGGTCGTATCCAGAGATAGCGGTAAATCAGTGACCTCTTGCACCGTATTAACCACCCACTCCATCAATTCATCCCCTCTCTTTCGGGCAGGACCAATGTTGAGGTCAAGATAATCCATACCAGCCTCAACCTCACGTTTAGCTAGTTCTTGAACAGGCCCGGGGTCCCTCTCTTTTAGGGCTGGGCCGATAGTTTTTGACATAATATTTATATGTTCCCCGATAAGAATCATCGTTTACTCCTTATGGTTTCCATGTCTTAAGATAGGCTGGGATGTGAGACCCTTCTCTGGGACCAACCTGAATTTCCCAGCCTGGTAACTCCTCTTCCAGACCACCACTTTCAGCGGCAGCATGGCCTGGAATTGTTAATTTGTGGTGTTTGACCTTATCCGCAATACCACACTTTTTAACAAAGGGGGCAATAGCATCGGCCACAAATTTGCCTGCTGCCCAACCTGTCATAACCGAAAGTCCCTCGGTGTCTTTAACTAGAAGCCAGCTAGGCACCTTGCTAGTTTCTATTTCACCGGAGACAATGAAGTAGGTAAGCGAGAAGTTAGAGGTAACAAGCACCGGCGAGTTTTCGTCAGGACTACCAATCTCATAGATTCCCTCAGTGGTAGCCAGTGGTCGCTGCGGGTCAGTATAGATGTTCATCCTTTCCACCAGCAGTGGGAAAAGGCCCTCTCCTTGCAAATCGGAGAGAACAATAATGCCACCATATTTAGCCACAAAGATGGAGGCAATTATTACTTCTTTCATCGGGTCATCAGTCATCTCACAGGGGAAAACGATGGTAGGGAAGCCTAACGGACGAAACTTTTTATTTAAGGCAGCGCTCCTGATGATTATCTGGTCGTCAAGTGCCTGGCGAAGGGTTCTTGACCCGGAATCAAGAATAATGTTCTTTACTCCAGCCTCAGTTAATTTAGTAGTTAATTCAGCAAGTTCCTCAAGGTTGGAGGCTTTAGCTACTACTGGGCATGAATTCTCTTTGGCCAGATTGCCCACACTGTCCAGATTATCTTTAGTAGCCGCACAGAGTAGTGGTTTTTGGTCGGCACAAGCCTTTACACCAGCGGCCAGAATATCAGGATTACTACTCATCAGGATAATACCGCCATCACTATTTTGCTTAACTTTATTGACCAGGGCACTAAATTTACCGGCGTCTCCTGAATCATCCTTTACCGCTACCAGTTCGGGACGAAGGGTTAGCCCCACCCTCTCATATTGGAGCTGCTTGAATCTTTCTAGCCTGGTATCAACCTCAGACTCCTCCATAGTATCGCTAATAAGGATGGCTAAGCCGGGAGGGTTTTCAAATCTTTTCTCATGGCGGAACATAACTGTCTCACCGCCAACCTTCAATGCCTTATCGCCGACACCGATAGTAACCGGTAAAATTGGGGGTGCTGATGCCTCCTCTAGTTGGGCTTTTACCTCATCAGAAACATAGGGGCAGGCACTTAATTCTGCCTTCCCCGTCGCCAGATTCATAGCAAAGGCAAGGCAAGTAGGCACCCCACATTCCTTACAGTTCGTCTTGGGGAGTAATTTAAATATCTCTATTCCAGTAAGCGGCATTGGGCAAACTCCTTTCTATCCTATAGTATTGATTCCATAGTAAGGGCTGGGTGCCCCTTCTCTTGCAAGAAGGGAAGAATCTCCTCCTCGGTAATACCGACCGTCTCATCAGCAATCATATCAAGCAGGTTAGGCACGCCCATTTCAGCTGCCCTGGCATTAAACCGCTCGGCAATCTCCTCTTTTAGTATCTTGGGCATCCAGACCATTCTTAATAAGCCACCATCACCGATAAGGAATTTCCTCTGGCAGATATTATACTTGCCGTGACCAACAAAGCCGGGGGTGCTCAGACCGCCGCCGATAGTCCCGGCCAGCGTAGTAAATCTCATCCCACAAGGGGTCTCGCCTGTGTACTCACGGCTTACCGTCATTATCCCATTACACAGGGGAAGGATAGCGGCAATGCACTCACAGCAACCGCAGGTAGTCATCGGATCATTTACTAAGCTGTAGAAGTTATAATGGTCTATCTTCTGGCGGGAAATCTTAAACACAAACTCGTTTACCCCTTTCCACTGCCCAAGCTTGGCGTCAATGATTTCTCCTTTTTCTACCGGCTGATTAGGTCCGGTAGGGCTAATCTCATAGGCGGCTTTGCAGTCCATCCAGTTATAGGAGCCACAAAGACCGGTTCTCTCCGGGCTAATCACACAAACATGGCTGGGGGCAAAGGACTGACATAGGGTACATGAGTAGTATGTATCAGTAGTTTCATCGGTCATCCCTTCAATTCGGGCATCCCGAGCTCCGTATACCGCTCTGGCTTTTTCCACTATCTCCCTTACCTTGTCCTCCTCGGTATAGATTTTCACCTGTAGTTTATCAAATATCCGACCAAAATCCTGGTGGAGCTTAGCATGAAGGGCAGCACCAACATGATATAACTTAAGTCCCTTTTCTACGCCTGTTTTACTGAATCGTATCCAGGCAATATCCCTCTGCCCTTGGTGGAATATCCCTTGAGTGTAGTTTGTAAGGTGGTGAATTTGTCGCTCCATGATAGGCTCGTAGTCCTCCTGCATCTCCCTGCCAGCGACCTCAACCACTATAGCTAAAGGTAATTGGGATTCGTCAGGAACATCGGTTATCTCGGGACCAATTACTTCAATCTTTCCATCCTCTACCTCGTCCATTCGTTTGGAGGTAACCCACTCAACCATAGGTGTTCTACCACCACCGCACTCCAGATACCACTCTCCTTTTCGAACCCTCTCGCCCTCAAAGGCAGGACCATAGGCTACCGGAACCGGCACCTCAGCCACACTAACCTTCAGTCCTCTTACCTCTACTGCTTTAGCCACTATTTTATCGTGGGGAATATTGGAGACAACATGCTCGTAGGTGCAAATTCCGGTAGGTAAAACTTCAGGTATTGGGGTATCAGCGATAGTAGGGAATCCCCAGTTAATTGCCCCAGCAGCATTAGCATACCACTCATCGCTAACATACCCCAGGGGCAGGACAAAAGCAAAAATACGGTCTTTGTTATAGATAAGGATCTTTCGGTAATCGCCAGGATCAATGCCACCAAAGGACATAGCCGCTCTGGTAGCAAAGCCCATAGCAAATACAGCAGCCGAAATATCAGGACCGAAGGAGACCAGACGAACTGGCCAACCAATCTGCACCCCTGCTTCCACAAGTTGTTCGGAAAAGCTCTTCCCCTCATGCTGGGCACACATAAAGATATACTGGTTCACTTTTTGAAGTTCAAGGGCGATGTTCACTGCTATCTCATTGGTAGGAGCAGCACCACAAATGGCGGCAAAGCCGGGGGCAGTGCCATCAACAAATTCAACCCCTCTCTTTCTCAGGATTACATCATCAGCGGCACCTAACCAGATGTTGTTATCGGTGATATCTTCTTGTTTAGTATAGAAGTCAGGCTCTTCCAGATACCTTATGGCTTCAATAATCTCCTCAGCGAAGAAGGTTGCCATCCCGGCATCAAGGGCTGGCGCCAGGTAGGGTAAAGGACATGTCTCTCTCACCGGCGGTGGGATCAGGGACTTGCACCTCTTTATTACAGCCTCCATATCACCCAGCTTTTCTACCTTGAGACCTAGAATCCCATAGATTACTGGCAGATAATAGGCAGTGTTAGGAAAGCCCACTGGTTCATTGGCTCCCCATTTATCCATTGCCTGCTGCCACTTCTTCTCGGTTCGGTCTAGAATTTTGTAACCACCTCTAATAGCCGCTGACGCAATTATTTTTGACATATCTCAAATTCTCCTCTCTTTCTACTAGCCCTGAGGCTTAAACCATCTCCCGTCTCATCTCCATATCGTAGAGTATCCTCTCCCTAGCCTTGTCAATACCCAGGGCTTTGCGCTTCTTGTCAATATGCGCAATCATAAGGTGGGCTGCTCTAATCGGGTCTGGCTCAAAAGCCCACATTCCGCCATAGATATCTTCGAAATCCTGGAACAACAATTTGGTAACCTCGTCACTACCCAGGGTAGGCCAGTTAACACCAAACACAGTGAATACCCCTGAGCCAACAAAGTATTGACCGATGGAGATTGCCTTCTCACTCATCCACTCGGGGGCAGCTCCGGCCACCGGCAGGTCGCTGAGGTCATCGCCCAAGCCGCCATCCTTTACCATAGCGGTGGCTGCCATCAGGATTCGGCTGTTATCAATACAGGAACCGAGGTGCAATACCGGGGGAATACCTACTGCTTCACATACTGAAGCCAATCCCTCACCAGCATACTTTGCCGCTGCCTCCGGGGTCAGTAATCCAGCCTTGGCAGCAGCCATAGCACTGCAACCGGTTTGAAGAACTAATACATCGTTCCTGATGAGTTCCTTAATCATGGTGAGGTGAATATCGTCGTGCTTAACCCGGGGATTATTGCAGCCAACTACACCGGCTACCCCTCTAATCCTACCATTAATTATGTTGTCATTTAATGGTCGGTAGGAAGCTCGAAAGACACCGCCTAAGAGATAATTAATCGTTTCGTGGCTGAATCCAGCAACCAGGTCACTTTGCTCCTCAGGGATATCAATACTCTGTCCCCGGTTGGGGAAATTCTCAACCGCGGTTCTGACTATGGCTTTAGCTGACTCCATAGCATTACGCTCGTCAAACTCGATATGGGTAGCGCCGGTAATCTTAGCCTTGGGTGAGGTGGTGATAATCTTACTGTGGTAACATTGGGCTATATCGGGCAGGGACTGCATGATGCATTGAACATCTACTACCATAGCCTCCACTGCCCCGGTAACCAGGGCTAGCTCTTGTTGCAGGAAATTACCAGCCAGAGGTATCCCGTGGCGCATCAGTATCTCATTAGCTGTGCAGCATAGGCCAGCCAGGTTTATCCCGTTAGCCCCTTTAGATTTAGCCAGTTCTATCATCTCAGAGTCTTGAGTAGCAACGACAATCATCTCCGAGAGCAAGGGGTCATGACCATGGATGATAATATTTACCTCATCTTGCTTAAGCACCCCTAAATTTACCCTGCCCAGGATTGGTGTCGGGGTGCCAAAGAGGACGTCTTGGAGTTCGGTAGCAATCATGCTACCACCCCAGCCATCAGCTAGAGATGCCCTCACTCCTTGTCGAAGCAGATTGTGATAGTCCTGGTCAACCCCCATATGGGTTCGGTGCATTATCTCTACCACTTCCCTATCTATACCTCGAGGGGCAACCCCCTCCCGCCGCCATAGCTCCTGGCGCTTTAGGGGTGCCCTTCTCAGGAATAGGAGTTCACCCTCCTGCTTCCCAAACTCAGCTAGAGCTATTTTACCAATATCAATGGCTATTTCGTTATTGCTGCGGTCTCCGACTTCGATATCCCAGTCCAGCGCCAGCTGCAGTAATTTCTGCTCATCTTTAATTTCGTAGCCCGGTGCTTCCCCTTTAGCTACTGCCAAGAATAATTCGGCTACCCCTCGAGCATGGTCGGAATGAGCCGCTGCTCCACCAGCTATCGTCCGGATGAAATTACGGGCGGCAATGGTCTCAGCAGTAGCTCCACAGATGCCCCTTCTCTTTTGCTTCTCCTGCGGGGTTTCCGTTCTCGATTTAGGTAGCGGCACCCGGCATGGTCCCATTCCGCAATTAGTACAGCAACTGCCAACAGCCCCTATAGGGCAGGGCTTCATTTTTTCTGCCCTATCGAAAGCGGTATTAACACCATCATCAGCCGCTTTTTTTATCATTTTAATACTGGCTGTATCAATGCTCTTAGTTTCTGCTTCTGCCATCTTACTATCCCGCCTTTCAATCCTTAATTATTTTAAGAAGTTGTCAGCTCAGCCATTGTGCCTTGGACTAATTTTATTGCCTCTGGGTGTCTCATGATTAACACATCACCCCCAGCCAAAAGCATAATCATGGCTGACATTGCCTCTGTCAGAATACCCCTTTTCTTGGCATTCCCCATATTGAGCTCATTATCTGCCATATGCACTTCCTTGGTCTTCCATACCTCTTTAGCTATATTACAAATGATAGGGAATTGAAGCTTTTCATCTTGCTGGGTTAACCCTGCCATCCTCATTCTCTCTATTACTGAGTAGCAATACTCAATACCATAGCCTATACTACTGACGGTAGGGTCTACCACAATCTGCTCATCGGGAATGCCAAGATTGCCCAGCAGGATATTAAGTTGCTTGGCTAGGTTTATATCTATAGGTGTTGATGAAATCACCGTATGGTGATAGCCAATAGCCGTGGCGCCAATCTTTTTATGGTCTCCTTCCTCAACTGGTCCGATAATCAGGTTCTTCCCTTGGCAAACCTCGGACACTAATCTTAGCACCTCGGTATCTTTATCGTGATTAGCCGTACCCCAAACAATTAAGGGAACATCGATGGCATCAGCCACCTTCTTGACCACTTGAGCGGCTTCCTCAGCCCCTCGGTCAAGTCCGTTAGGGTCGGTGCTCACCAGTTGCAAGCAAATCATCTCAGCCCCATAATCGTTAATACATTTCTTTGCCCAGGCAACAGGGTCATCGGTCACCCCGGCGAACGGCTCCAGGGCAGCCTCAGCCCACTCCTCAGGTGGACAGTCCCAAATCTCCATAGCTATTTTGGGCAGGTGGGGCATCTCACCTTCAAATAAATAAAAGGGATAAGCTGTCTCACCACCAACTGTAATAGCTTTATCCCCTTTGCCCAGTGTTATCTCTTTTATTTTGCCGCTATAGGGTGTCTTAGGAATTTCAAATACCATTCTTTACCTTCCTTACTTAAGCTGGATTCTTTCTCTTTTCACTGCCATACCAGTCCTTTCCGTACCAATACCTTTCACCAGTTTGTAAATATTTGAGTTTTTCCTCCCTACTGTCTAGTTTCTGCCGCCATTTCCCTAGTTCTGTGTCCTCGGGTTTACCCTCTTCAAAGGTTGCTCCCAGCACCTCTACCTTCCCCCTACCCGGGGCATCCTTCTTCTCAACTTTATCTTTCATTCTTTCCCCTCCTGTCTTAGGCTAGCCCAGCCGCTAATTTTGCCGCTCTTACTGTATTCATCATAAGCATGGTTATGGTCATTGGCCCAACACCACCAGGCACTGGAGTAATGGCACTAGCCTTTTCTTTAATTGCTTCGAAATCGACATCACCACATAGAATGTTTTTGCCTGATTCGCTTTTTCCTATGCGATTGACACCGACATCAATCACCACTACCCCATCTTTAACCATATCAGCGGTAATAGCCTTTGGTCTTCCTGCAGCCACGATCAGTATATCAGCCCGCTTGGTATGGAAAGCAATGTCCTTGGTTCGAGTGTGGCATATAGTTACGGTAGCATTAGCCCCGTCTTTCTTTTGGAGGAGGATATTGGCTATGGGTTTACCCACGATATTACTTCTACCTACAACCACTACCTCAGCCCCTTCAATCTTAACTCCTGCCCTGATTAGAAGCTGTTGGATTCCGTGAGGGGTGCAAGGTAAATAATCTGGTTCGCCTATCATCAATTTACCCACATTCACCGGGTGGAAGCCGTCAACATCCTTCTTGGGGTCAATGGCAATAAGAACATTGCCTTCATTAATATGCTTGGGTAAGGGTAGCTGAACCAGAATTCCATTAATCTTGGCGTCTTTATTTAACTTATCAATTAGAGCCAGTAGGTCTTCTTCACTTGTATCAGCCGACAGGTCATACCTTTCCGAGTAAATACCCAAGTTTTCACATGTTTTTACCTTGCTCCGAACATAAACCTGTGACGCCGGGTCCTCACCCACCAGAACAGTGACTAATCCCGGTACAACGTTATGTTTCTCTTTGAGTTCGGCAATTTCTTGTGCTAGCTCTTCGCGAATCTGCTTGGCAACCTCGGTGCCACTAATAATTTGTGCTGGCATTTTTCTCCCCCTTATACATTATTATAACAATAATCCAACAAATATCCCAAGCCTAAAAACAGCTCGTATTAGTAACCCCGGACTAATTCCTCCGGTATTATGCTAGCTAATTCAAATCGTCCTTCCCTTATAAGTTTTTTAGCGGTCTTTGAGGAGCTTAGCCATCAAATCGTTAACTACCCTTACTGCTTTAGAAGTCTCAGGGAGGTCAAGGAGCGGCTTGAGCTCGAGGTCATATTTACATATCTCCTCGTCTTCAGGAATTATAGCCGTTGGCTCGATTCCCAGCCTGGACAATTCTTCACTGACCAGGGGGTCTAGCTCGGTGGGGGCAAAATTAATTATTACCGATTGCCTTTTCACCACCAGTTTGAGCTCAGAGACCAAATCTCTTATCCGGGCAGCAGTCCGCACACCCTTGACTGAATGGTTAGAGATTATCAACAGCTCATCAACATTCTGGGTGGTTCTTCGGCTCAGATGCTCCATTCCGGCCTCATTATCCATAACCATATAAGCATAGTTATCAGCCAGGGTATCGGCAAACTTCTTCAGGATGAGATTGGGGTAGCAATAACACTCTGGACCTTCACCCCTGCCCATCGTTACCAGGTCAAGCTCTTTGCTTTCAACAACGATTTGATTTAACTTATACTGGAGATAAACCTCCTTGGTCATTCCCGCGGGAATATTTATTTTATCCCCCTGAAACTCATCAAGCATCGACCCGACTGTCTGTTCCGCTTCAAGCCCTAAGCTTTCCCCCAGGTTAGCATTAGGGTCGGCATCAACTGCCAGAATCGCTCCCGAGCCATTCTTTTTCAGGTAGCGAATGACAAGACTAGCAATAGACGTCTTACCAGTACCGCCCTTTCCAGCCACAGCAATATTAAAACTCAAACAGTTATCCTCCACACGAAAGAGCTACTAAAAGATACCAGAGACCTTTCCTGTTTTTACATCTACATCAACCCCTCTATAGGCAGGATTGGAAGAGGTTCCCGGCATTAAGCTGATAGCACCGGCGCAAGGACACAGGAATTTGGCTCCGGAGTAAATCAATACGTCACGGATGGGCAGTGTCCACCCTTTAGGTACGCCCTTAAGTACCGGGTTATGAGTCAGGCTCAGATGGGTCTTCACCATCATAGTGGCGTAATCATCATATTGAGAATCGGACTCAAGCCTTTTGGCCTTGGCCTCAGCTTCAGGTGACCAAGTAACGCCATCAGCTCCATAGACCTCTTTAGCAATCTTGTCGACCCTATCCCTTAGTTTCATTTCCAAGGGATACAGGAAGTCGAACTCGCTCTTCTCTTCGCAGGCTTCCTTAACCGCATCGGCTAGTTCCAGGGCACCATCGCCGCCGTTAGCCCAATGGCTAGATGCGGCACAGCGTGCCCCAGCTGCCTCGGCTGCCTTCCTAATCATAGCAACCTCAGCATCAGTGTCAGTGTGGAAGGAATTGACGCACACCACCGGGTTGATGCCAGATTTTCTGATGACATCAATAAAATGGAGCATGTTGGGTAGACCTTTCTCCAAGAGCCCCAGGTTCTCTTTAGTGTATTCGTCGGAAAGGGGTAGGCCAGCTACTACTCTGGGTCCACCACCGTGCATCTTCAGCGCCCTGATAGTAGTGGTGAGCACTGACACATGCGGTTTGAGACCACTTAAGCGGCACTTGACATTCCAAAACTTCTCAAAGCCGATGTCAGCGGCGAAGCCGCTCTCAGTAACATGATAGTCAAACAGCTTCAATCCAACGCGGTCGCCAATGATGGATGACTGACCGACAGCAATATTGGCAAACGGACCGGCATGCACCATGCAAGGCTGATATTCTGCGGTACACATCAGGGTGGGGTTAATGGTGTTGCGCATCCAGGCGGTCATTGCGCCGCCCACCTCCAGGTCGCCGGTGGTAACCGGGTTGCCCTTCTTATCAAAGGCAACAGTAATATTATTCATTCTCTCCCGCAGGTCAGCCAAGTCCCTGACGATTGATAAAATAGCCATAAGCTCAGAGCCGACAGCAATACCGAACTTGGACTGCATAGTATAGCCATCCATACGTCCGCCGAGACCTATGATAATATTGCGAAGGCTCTGGGC
>SDBU01006690.1_pt1 | contig 13489 bp, 12 predicted proteins | sample 2277071 | NCBI WGS metagenome assembly SDBU01 (sample SAMN10397929, study PRJNA504765) | marine sediment metagenome | isolation source: marine sediment core GS08_GC12, 126 cmbsf | place: Arctic Ocean: Gakkel Ridge, Loki's castle | collected 2008
GTCATGGGAGAGCATGACATCCATGAACACACTGATAATGCTACCCTTACTGATAAAGATGGTAAGACATACAAATACTGCCGGGTCTGCGGGAAAAAACAGCGCCTGTTCGGATATGGTATCGGCGGCATCTTTCAGGGAGCGGCCGGGTTCGGAATCGGAGAGATTGGTATCCTCTCCATGATATTCACCAAAATCCCAATCCGGGTTGCCATAGGAACAAGCCACATGATTGTTGCCGCTACCGCAATTATCGCGTCAGCAACACATGTTTTACAGTCAGCAGCCAGCGACCTCGTGACACCCTGGAACATACTTATCATGACCGTCCCGGCTGTTATTATCGGGGGTCAGGTGGCTCCCTATATTTCTTCACGCTTAAAAACGTCAATTTTAGAATCTTTTGTCGCTATTCTGTTCATTATTCTTTCTCTGGCGTTACTCTGGATATCATTATCAGAATTTATTTAAGCTCGGCACCGTTTATGATACCGTCAATTCCGACGATTTCCGGTGAATCAAAACCCCCTATTCGGCGACGAATCTCCTCGGATCGGTATCGATATCGACGATCACCGGCTGATGCGATGAGAGCGCTTTCTCCACGGCACCTTCCAGCTCATGCGAGTGCGTGACCTTAAGCCCCAGACCGCCATTGCTCTGCGCATAGGCCGCGAAATCACAATTATACAGGTCGGTCTGCCAGTTCGGATAGTTCTCAACCCGCTGCTCCTGCATTATCATGGCGAGCTGCCTGTTGTTAAACAGGAAAATTTTAACCGGCAGCTTGTGCTTCACCGCGGTGAGGAAATCGCCGAGAACCATGGTTAACCCGCCGTCCCCGGTAATACAGACAACCTGCTTCTCGGGAAAAGCGAGCTGTGCTGCTAAAGCTCCAGGCAAACCGGTACCCATAGAAGCCAGGTAACCGGACATCACCAGTTTCTGTGTCTGCTTCATGAAGAAGTTCCTGCCAAACCACCAGCCATTATCGCCTATGTCCAGCGAGATGACGGCATCACTGGCTATCTTATCCTGCAACACCTTGATGATATACTGCGGCCTTAGCGGACTTCGAGACGGGTCCGCTTCTCTGGCCAGTAAGTCAATCCAGTCTTTTTTCAATCTGGATATTTCCGCCAGGTAGGTACTGTTCCGCTTCTCTTTCACCGCCCCGGCCAGTTTCGGCAGTATTTCAGCGCTATTGCCCCAGAGCCCAACCTCTACCGGATAGTTCTTGGCGATCATCATGGGGTCGATATCAATCTGTATAGTTTTCCTGGGCGGAATCTTGGTCATATCGGAAAATGAAGAGCCGACTACAATCAAGATGTCACTGCTGCGCACCAGCTCAGCGGCCGCCGTCGAGCCGATAGTGCCGTGGCTGCCGACATAAAGCTCATCATCCTCATCGATAACTCCCTTGCCCCTGAATGTAGTCACCAGCGGAGCGGAAATCTTGCGTGCCAGTGCCAGTATTTTCTCGCCCTGGTGCAGCGCGCCAAAGCCGGAGATGATTACCGGCCTTTTCGCCTGATTTATCACCAGCGCCGCCCGGTCGATGAGATGGTCGCACTGGGTGATATTGCGATTGGGGATTCTGCCTTCCATGGGTAGAATGTCTGCCTCATAAGGCAGATGCTGAATATCATTGGGGATACTGAGATTAGAAACGCCCCGGTCAATCAGGGCATGCTTGATTGCCAGAGTGGTCAGCGTGGTTGTCTGCTCCTCCGACATCAAGACCTTATTGAAGACACATATCGGATCAAAGAAGGCATGCTGGTCGATTTCCTGAAACGAACCGGACCCAATCGATTGCCTTTTTACCAGCCCGGTCAGAGCGAGAACCGGAGAATGGTCCAGCTTGGCATCGTACAACCCGGTGGCCAGGTTGGTAGCGCCGGGTCCGGCGATAGTGGAACAAGCCGCTATATGTCCCGTCAGCTTGCCGTAGGCCGAGGCCATGAAGGCCGCAGTCTGCTCGTGGCGTACCTGGATATATCTCAGCCTGTCGTTTTTTCTTATCGCTTCCACCAGGCCCAGTGCCGATGTTCCCGGGATACCAAAAACGTACCTTATTCCCCATTCGGCCATTTGCTCCACCAGGACATCAGAGACAGTCCTGGTACCTTTTGATTTTGCTCTGGTCTCCTCGGATAACACGACAAAGGCGCTTTTAGGCGCGTTACATACCGGACACCGCCAGCCGTCAGGTAATTCTGCGAACGCTTTACCTTCCTTTGCCTCGTCATAGATATAGTTACAAACGGTGCATCTCAGCTTTGCCATGGCGCTACCTCCCCGATTGCTCAATCACAACCGTACAAACATCATAATACTACTCTGGGTCGATTGCCAGTGCTATTGATTTATTAGTAGATATGCATCAATATCTAAAATACCGTGTTAATTGATTGAAGGAGACCTTACTTTGATATCACGGGGGAAGCATAAATATTTCTACGGCTATGTTGTGGCTGCATCTGGCTTCGTCATCCAGGCAGTAGGCACGGGGGCGTACTCTACCTATGGTGTTTTTTTTAATTCATTTTTAATGGATTTTGGCTGGTCGAGAACACTCATATCTGGCGCCTCTGCCTTAAGTTTCTTTTTGTTCGGCTTATTTGGAATTTTAGCAGGGAGACTCAACGATAAGATGGGGCCACGGATTACCATGGCTACTTGTGGTGTTGTTTTTGCTATAGGCTATACTTTAATGTCACAAGTTCATTCTGCCTGGCAATTATATTTGTTTTACGGTCTGGTAATAGCTGTGGGCTTTAGCGCCGTGGAGGTTTCCACGTTATCTACTATAGCAAGGTGGTTTGTTAAGAGAAGAGGCATGATGAGCGGTATCATCAAAGCTGGCGCTGGTTTAGGGATAATGCTTATGCCTCTGGCAGCCAACTTGCTAATATCAAGCTATGGCTGGCGCACTGCCTACGTTATCATAGGTAGTATCGTATTGGTATTTGTTGTGTTATCTTCTCAGTTTCTTAAACGTGACCCATCTCAGATGGGATTACTGCCATATGGTGCAAAGAAATCAGGTATTGGCCATTCCGATTCAAAAGGGAGTGGGTTTTCTCTTAAAGAAGCTATTCATACCAGGCAATTCTTAATGCTATGTGCTACTTATTTACTCTTCGGTTTCTGTGCGCAAGTTGTCTTTGTACACTCCATCCCCCATGCAATAGACCTCGGGGCTTCGCCGACAACTGCTGCCAGTATTCTTTCGATTGTGGGAGGAGTTAGTATTGCTGGTAGATTTATCATGGGTAGCGCCAGCGATAGACTAGGAAGCAAATTGACTCAGGTTAGCTGCTTTATTTTCATACTGATCGCGTTTATCTGTCTTACTGCTACTAATGAGTCATGGACGTTATACTTATTTGCGGTATTGTACGGTTTTGCACACGGTGGTCTTTATGCACTGCTGTCACCTATGGTGGCTGAGATAGTCGGATTGAGTTCGCATGGTGCCCTCTTTGGGGTTGTATATTTTAGTTTTACCATTGGGGGTACAGTCGGGGGCGTTCTATCAGGATGGATGTTTGATACGACAGGTAGTTACCAATTGGTATTCTTAATTTGTGTTATGCTCAGCATTATAGCTATCGTATTGACGTTATTATTGAAACCAATCGCTGAAAAGCACTGAGATAACAGGCTTCTTCGGTTATGCCCAGACAAGGCTGAATAAGAGTCAGTTCATCCAGATGATTTTATATTCTCAGACTTGGAAGGTCAGTCTATCAATCCGAATACCGTTACGCCAGCTTTCAACAAGATAGCCACTGCGAACAGGACTTAAGTTCAGATTACATGATTTGAGGCATACCCACGCTACGTCTGGGCTTCAAATTCTCGCAGCCATTTGTTAATCTCATCTAACGCCGGTGGCGCTATATAAAATACCTCTATTTCTGGAGGAAATGATATCTGATGTCCTTCTCTCATAAACAGTATCCCAGTCTCCTCTGCCTTAAGGGTCTCATCAATGTGTTTGGCGATGAACTCATTTCTTTTTTTGCCTGCCTCAGTATAGTTTTCGTATACCTTTCCTAATACATTCTGATTCTGTAACCCTATAGCCAGACATTTGCTCCAGTCCATGAATTCTGTCAACAACTCTGCATCTTCAGTTGCTTCAAGCTTTGAACCTTTGTTGACTCTGCTTTCTATCACATGGTGGCTCTTTTCATTCAGATCTTTCAGTGCCTTGAGCCCTTCTTCTCCGGATGACGGTATCAACTCATGGTAAATCTTACTGGCAATGCCGAGCTTCAGCTCCAGCTCATCTATCTGGCCTGCAGCCTGTTTCCAGTACTTATCAAATTTCTCCATGTACCCGGCGGGAGCTTCTTTACTCCCATAAATTAGGGGAACGAAGTAAAGTTTACGCCCCTTTCCATAATCCGCTACTGATGGTTTTTCTATCTTGCCAAGCTCCTCTGACATATCACCTCTCCAATGTTTATGCTTACGATCCGAAGGTCGTTGGTTCAAACCCAACCCCCGCTACCCATTTGGCCCATTCAGTCTTCATTTTAATTGACGGAAATCTCTAGTTGCAACAAGGTAAATAGAGATTAACAAGACAGGAATTCCAGCAACTATGAATGCAAGAGATGGATTTACCTCAGCTATAGCACCGGTTAGAACAAAGGATATCGGTGATAAAATTAAAGCAGCCGAGTTGTTGAGACCCATCATGCGTCCCATCATATGCGGCTCTGTTATTTTTTGAAGCCAGGAAAAACTTAAAACGCTAAAAAAACCACTCCCAATACCTATCAGTCCAGCCAATAATGAAGCTAATATTACATCCTGTGCGAAGCCCATGGCCACGAGACCGACTCCAAATGATGCTGTTATGGAGCTAAGTAATAGACCACGATGTTTAAACACCACCGAGCCAGCAATGATTGTTCCCAGCAGAGCACCACCACCAAAGCAAGATCGTACTATTCCAAAGTCAGTAACCCCTCCGGCAAATTCGCTGTTTGCCAGTGCTGCCAGACCAACAATAAAAGGTCCAGTAAAAGAAAGATGGATAACAGAGACAGTCAAAAAAAGTGCTCGAAATGCTGGTCTGCGCCAGGCATAACCCAGCCCGTCTTTAATATCCCCCAAAGCACTGGAGGCCGTGAAGCGATTCGCCGGCCTAGATACCACATTATCGCTTGTTGATGCGGAAGATATAACCTCGGCCATTAACCACAACACTATGGCAGCAAGAAGAAAGAAAAGAGCATCAACTCCGAATGTGGCTGCAATGCCTATAGCTGGTATCAGAAAGCCTGCTGGGGCTGAACCGATAAAGGTACTTGCTTGCATTGCTCCACGTACAAGCGCATTGCCCGCCTCTATCCTATTATTTTCTAAAAGCCTTGGTACTGCGGTCATAAGCGCGGGGCTGAACAGAGCATCCGCCACACCTATTATTAACGTAAATAGATATAGGTGCCAAATCGCTATAGCTTCGTTGAAAACAAGAAAGGCAATACCGGCAGCAATGGCTGCACGTGCCAAATTTGAGATCAGCATTAATCGCTTCAATGAAAAACGATCACTTAAAGCACCGCCAAAAAGCATAAAGAAAGCTTTGGGAATGGCTGCTGTCATTAACACAAAACCCAGTGTCAGTGGGGAGCCCGTTAATTGGAGAGCAAGCCAAGCTATTACAATAAAATGAACTTGACTCCCCAGCAGGAAAATGACTTCACCCAGCAAAAGCAGCCGAAAGTTGCGCCTGCCAAGTGGTTGGAAAACAGAGAATCGGTTTTTCATATTATTTTACTTCGGTCTGCCCCCTAAAAAGGAGCCCTTTTAAAAATATCCGTTAGTAAAAGATTAGCAAAATCAGAAAAGCCCTCCGGTTTGCGATTCACCAGATGGCCTTTTAGCCTCAAAAAGTGGTACCCCTGGTGCGACTCGAACGCACGACACGCGGTTTAGGAAACCGCTTACTACACTCAAATTGCTTAACAAACTGTCAGTCTCTAGACTCACAGAGTTAAGTAATTTTAGCAAAGCATATATTTCTCAGGTTAAACATGGCAAGCGACCACCTTCGCCAAAACTACTCAGCCTTCTCGAGCAATACGGCAAGCCACAGCAACCTGACAAAGACTACTATACACTATTCATGCAATCACGACTAGTTAAAGAGGTATCTCCCACTACCATACGGTTCTACAAAGTAAAGCTTGGCAGATTTCTGGATGAAAACGATACAGATAAAGCCAAACAGCATCAAATCGAGCGATTATTACTACAATTCCCCAATCCAGGCAATCGCCACGGTTACTATCAAGTCATAAAGACTTTCTATATCTGGCGAGAGCGAACGTTTGGTTTGCGAAATCCCATTAAAAACATGCCTGCCCCAAGGGTCGGTAAACTGATTTTCCCCAGTTTAACTATTGAACAAGTTAAATTTCTCCTTGATGCGGTAGAAAACAAGAGGGATAGAGCAATAATAGCTTTGCTAACTGAAAGTGGGCTTAGGCTTTCAGAGCTAACGAACATAAAGCCCCAGGATATAGACTGGGACGCTCACACGATAAGAGTTATAGGTAAAGGTAGAAAAGAGGCGTATGCTCCATTTGGTACGCTCTCAGAGGGTTATCTAAAAGAGTGACTAACCCAATTCATTCCTAACGGCAATATATGGGGTATTAATGAATGGGGTATAAGCATCATGTTGAGACGATTGAAAGTTAAGACTGGCCTACCATGTAATCCTCACACATTCAGAAGAACCTTTGCCTGTCTATTAAGAAAAGCTGGCATAGATACAATGACGATAAAGGACTTAGGTAGATGGGAGTCTTTAGAGATGGTACAGAGATATACAAGGTCAGTCAGCTTTCAAGATAGCTTAAAGTTCTATAAAGCACCTTTGGGTTAGTGGGATTTGAATAATAAGGCAAAGCTGTTATGTCTCTTGCTGTTCAAACTCATCTCGTGACATTGCCGTGAATATGGTAGCTAATATACCAAAAATCTGTGAGCCAAAGATAGCAGCGATTGAGCCAGTTAGGGCTAATCCCCATTTCCTTCTTTGGAGTGCATATATTCCCCCCACCAAGGACAAAGCTCCAATAACAAATGTGTATACAGCTAAAATAATGATTGCTGTAGGCGCAAACCACGCTGCAGAATAAGCCTCCATCCCAGGAATAACTGTGATGCCGCTAGTAAAACATAGATAACCGATAACAAGGAGAATAGATCCAATCAACATCAGGGAGCCAGTTATTACGTTTAATATCCCCGACACTGTAGGCTTCCACGTCTTTCCCATCTTTATAGCTCCTTTATCCTGATTCTGTTGCTAGGGTTGGCTTAGATAGCAGAGTAGAGTTTAATCCTGTGGGAGGAGGTTGTCAATGCTCTGTAGGGGACTAGCAATCCGTTGCACAATTATGCTTGTTGCGATAGAACGACACACGAGGCCAGTCAGCTTTCGGGACAGTTTGAAGTTCTATAAAGCACCTTAATGTCAGTGAGATTTGTAGATAGTTTGAAGCTGTATTCTGCTATTTGTAGATTAAATCCTAACTAGGGATTTACCAGTACTGGCAGGCCATATTCATCAACAAAGTATTGGAGAATCTGCTCTTTTGATTGACCCTGAGCTAACTTCTGCTCAATCAAAGCATTCCACTCAGGAGCCAACGGACACTCGTTGGCATTGCAAGCATTCAAAATATTACCGCAGCCACACAGACACTTAATCTCACCAGCTATATCACTTGCCGGAACGGAGTCTGAGCCAGAACAGGCAACAAACAACGGAACCAGAACTATGAGTGCTAATACTAAAAACCTTTGTACAGACTTGTTAATAATGACGCTCTCCCTCTAAGTCATTATATTGGAAGTTGTTTAATTCTGTAAAGAGGAAGGGAGTCTTTAGAGATGGTGCAAAGGTATATTGGGTCAGTGAATTCTATGGACGGCTATAAACAAATGTCCTAAATTAGGTTTAACTTAAGACACTCACTGATTTGTAATTTGTGCTTCCTCAATTGAATCCGAAGATGAAATGGATTTAGCTAACTTTGGGAGGTCACGGCTAAAAGAGCACTGGATACATTCTTCATGCCAACCGTAAGATAAGTCTTTTTCAATTAGCAAATCTCCTCCACAACGGGGGCAGCCCTTTAATTTCCACATATTTACACTAGTTACTCCTGACTACACACGAGTCTGTTTCTTCTGTAGCATCACCTAGTCAGCCTTATTATATGCTGCTATTTCACTATAATATATGACCTATATCATGTTTCAGGACAGCTTGAAGTTCTATAAGTCACCTTTGGGTTAGTGAATCGTCCTACCAGCTAGTAGTCTTATAGGGTACAATTAGGAAACTAAACACAATATTTGAGCGTATCTATTCTATATATGGCAATACGCCATATATTAGATTAACATACCGTAACTTACCTGTATTATGTGTTTAAATATCAGCTTTCTTCAGAATCAGCCTGATGTTCTAGACACGTGCAATATACCTGTTCACCATCGCACAACTCCGCATCGTCCAGTTCACATAAACTTTCATCACATGCACAGGTACCCCCCGTATCAAAGGTACACCCAGTGGAATCACACAGACATGCAACACATGATGCGCTAGGCGGTGGTTCTGCATTTTTATGGTGCGCAGAGTTCTCGTTGGCGTGGGCAGCACCGTTTGAGGACTTGGCGTTGGGGATTCCCCCCTCATCGGCGAATGCTACGCTGACACTCGCAAAAACAAGAATAAGAGCGACAAGTGCTGTCAGAATTACTGTAAGGATTCTCCTTTTAAACATTTACGCTCCCTTTGTTCATATCCCCCTCTGTCCATATAGAACTACAGATTAAAATAAGTATATCGATTGTTACGCATTTGGCATAGAGGAAGTAATACCCGATAATTACCTAGAGAATAACCGTTTTTTGCGAGAATGAAGACTAGAATAGTGATTAGACTACCCTGAAAATAGAGTTATGTGTAAACTAGTTCGGTCAGATTTGGGAATATTTTTGCCCCATAACATAATCTGTGAACTCCAATGCCTAAGTAGCAGGGGTACACTCATTCAGTCAGTTTTCAAGATAGCTTGAAGCTGTATTCTGCTATTGTGGATTGAGAGTAATAAATCCTTGGATGTGAGTGATTCTATACCTAGACCTCTTCTTTACCTCCGCCCTGGTCATCTCCACCATCATCTCCTCCACTATCACCACCAGCGTCTTCCACCTGAGTCTCGGCAAGCCTTACCTTAACTGCTGAGGGACGGCCATCCTGCCCCTGACCCTTCTCAAATTCCACTTCCTGCCCTTCTCTCAGACTATTAAATTCCACTCCTTCAAGTACGGTACTGTGGAAGAAGAGGTCTTTTTCATCCCCTGTGCTGATAAACCCGAAACCACGGTCCATAAGCTTTTTGATTGTGCCTTTCGGCATAGGACACCTCCTTTGTAGATTTGCGGAAGATTAGCATATCTCTCAGACGCTGTCAATATATAGATAGCTGTGCTTACCACTCAGAGGATTATCAATCCACTGGTCATAGCTAAATTGGTAAGCACCTAGCTATGGTTTTGTCTTTGTCAGTAACCTTTCAAGATAGCTTAAAGTTCTATAAAGCACCTTTGGGTTAGTAAAGTTTGGGGATAGCGCGATACTTTATCTTCCTCAAGTGCTCACAGTCTTCTCTCTATTTTGCTCAGCAGTATATTTCTGAAAGCATTCTGGGCACATTCCATGTGTAAACATAACCTGAGAACGTTTCGAGATATATTCTTCTACAGATTTCCAATAACCCCTGTCATCTTTAAGCTTCTTACACCAAGCACAAGTGGGTAGTAAGCCACTCAATATTTTGACGTTGGCCAGTGCCCTTTTAAGCTCATTGATGAGTCGCTTCTGCTTGGCGATTGAAAATTGTCTAGTGACAACAAACGCAAATATTATGGATGAAGCTGTTCCACGCATCCATATCTCATGTATGTCTGGACTGAATAATTCACCAGTATAAGAAGCGTTATGAAATACTACAACCATCATGGCGGATTCAATAATCCAGTAGAGTGCTACAAATACAATTCCAATTAATATAGGTTTTTGCAATGATTTTATTTGCTGCATTATGCACGTCCTCGCTCAACTAATACGTGGAGATTATAACTTATCAGTGGATTAATGTGCTACTAAAGTTATGGTCATCTTAGCTTCAAACAAGGTTAAACATCCCCAAGACAAACACAATTAAAACATTTCTACCCTTTCACATATTAGCTTCACTCTGTATTGATTATGTCTATATGTTAGCCTCAAATCAAGTGTGAAATAGCTTCCAGAAATACCGTGTATGCGAAGGATTGTATAGGGAGAAGTGCGTTATTTTATACTGTTCAACAAATTCTAGAAATACTTACTCTCGGGGTATTAAGTTATGTCTAGTAATTCAGCCTTGATTTATACGTGAATATGCATCATTATTGAAGTCATCGAACTCTTTATTTAAAGGACTGCTTGTGGTTAATTCGGATAGTAAACCCAGACTCTTCTATGGCTATATCATAGTTTTCGCTGCCTTCCTCATCATGGCTGTTACTTGGGGTACGGTATATAGCTATGGTGTCTTCTTTAAGCCATTATCAGCGGAATTTGGCTTGACCAGAGCAGTTACTTCAGGAGCATACTCACTTGTTTTCTTCCTAAATGGTGTTTTAAGCATTTTTGCAGGCAGGTTAAGTGATAGATTTGGTCCCAGAATAGTGATTACATTTTGTGGCTTATTTTTAGCATTAGGCTACTTATTAATGTCGCAGATTAGTGCCAGCTGGCAACTATATCTATTTTATGGAATGGTGGGTATTGGCTCGAGTGGTTCCTATGTTCCAACAATATCTGCTGTAGCAAGATGGTTTATCAAGAGAAGAGGAATGATGACAGGCATAGCTATGGCAGGCGCAGGTTTAGGTGTATTGATTATGCCACCGATAGCAAATTGGCTTATCTCTAGCTATGGATGGCGAACATCCTATATTGTCTTCGGTATTATAACCTTAGTCATTATTATCCTGGCAGCCCAGTTTCTCAAGCGTGACCCCAGTAAGATGGGACGGATGCCGTATGGAGGGGGTGAATTAGAACCAACAAGCTTAAACTTTGAAGGTGGAGGGTTCTCTTTGAAAGAAGTGATTCATACCAGGCAATTTTGGATGCTTGGAATGATGTTCTTCTTTTTTGCATGGTCTTTACAAAGTATATTGGTTCATATAGTCCCCTACACCACTGATTTGGAAATCTCATCAGCAAATGCAGCTACTATATTAGCTATCATCGGTGGGTGTAGCCTGGCTGGTAGAGTTATATTGGGTAGTGTCGCTGACAGAATTGGCAATAAACAGACTGTTACTATTTGTTTTAGCATGATGTTTTTTGCTCTACTTTGGTTATTATTTGCCAGGGATTTGAGGATGTTCTATCTGTTTGCTGTTATATTCGGTTTAGCCTATGGTGGTTGGGGAGCTCTGGTATCATTAATGGTAGCTGAGTTATTTGGATTGGCTTCACTCGGGGTGATTTTGGGAAGTGTTACGCTTGTGGAGTCCACTGGCCATGCTGTAGGTCCTATTCTGACAGGATGGATATTTGATTTTACGGGTAGCTATCAACTAGCTTTCTCTGTATGCGCTGCAATCAGCATGATATCTATTATCCTAGCATTACTCTTAAGGCCAATTGCTGATAAGCAGGTTAGCAACATGGTTAAACGAGCCTAGATTAGCTGGTAAGAGGCAAGATAACAAAGGCTAATGATACAAAAACTAGTGCTGCAGACGATATAAACAGGCCCATAATATCTTTTATCTGCACTATCCTTGTGTTGCCTTGGTGTTTATTCATGGAAACTGCTCCTTTTTTCTACCTTATTTAAGTTTACATTGGCTAGGTGACTATGCATATAGGTTATTGGTAGCAATCATTATGGGTAAATCTTCTTAATACGTCCTTCCAAAGCAGTGACTGCATGCGAGCCTAGATTAGGTCACTCCCACACCCCAGGGGGTACTACCCTTTGGATGGTGTATGGATATAGATTTAGTCACTCTCACTAAAATGTAAGAAATTATCGTTTTTGTATTAGGAATTGTTTTATAGGCATAGTAAACGTAGGGCTAATTGACAGCCTCCTTCCACAGGACATTTTACCTCTGCATTTCTTGATTTCTTTGCAAATATACACCATTATTGAAGTCACCGTACTCTTTATTTAAGGATTGCTTGTGATTAACTCGGATAAAGAACCCAGACTCTTCTATGGCTATATCATAGTTTTCGCTGCCTTTCTCATCATGGCTATTACTTGGGGTATGTTATACAGTTTTGGTGTCTTCTTTAAGCCACTGCTCAATGAACTCGGCTGGTCTCGGGCAATGACTTCAACTGCATTTTCACTCAGTATGCTGGGGTATGGTGCTCTTTCTATTGTTATGGGGAAGATGAATGATAAATATGGTCCCAGGATAGTGATTTCGATTTGTGGTCTTCTCTTAGGCTTGGGGTATCTGATGATGTCGCAGGTCAATGCTATTTGGCAATTCTATGTACTTTACGGGGTAATAATCGGTGTTGGCATGAGTGGTTGTTATGTTCCCTTGTTATCTACAGTAGCCAGATGGTTTGAACGAAGAAGGGGTATGATGACTGGCATTAGTGTTTCGGGAGTTGGTATTGGTACTGTTATTATTCCACTAATGACTGGCTGGTTTATTTCTGGTTATGGCTGGCGAACCTCGTATATTATCATCGGTACTATCATATTAGTATCTATTGTAGGAATTGCACAGTTTCTAAGCCGTGACCCAAGTAAGAGGAGATTATTACCACGAAGTGGTGAAATAGCGGGGATAGAGAGCCAAGTATTGGAAGTTGACAGATTTTCTTTTCGACAAGCACTTCATACGAGGCAATTCTGGCTTCTCTGCTCAATGCTCTTTTCCTTTGGTTTAATATTGCAGCTGATAACGGTACATATTGTTCCCCATGCTACCGACTTGGGAATATCAGATACCAGAGCTATTAGTATACTATCTATTATTGGCGGGGCAAGTATTGTTGGCAGAATAATAATGGGTAGTGTTAGCGATAGAATAGGCAATAAGTCAGCCCTTAATATTAGCTTCATGCTGTTATCAGTATCTCTATTTTGGCTTTTATTCAGCAAAGATTTATGGATGCTCTATGTGTTTGCTGTTGTCTTTGGTTTGGGTTATGGCGGTTTTGCGCCATTATCATCACTGATGGTAGCTCAAATATTCGGGCTAGATTCACACGGTACAATCCTAGGGGCCACTGAAATAATGTTTACAATTGGGTCAGCTATTGGGCCTGCTTTAGCAGGAAGCATATTTGATGTAACTGGTGACTATCAAGTAGCTTTTCTAGCGTGTGGCTTGTTGAGTGTTGTGC
>SDBU01006691.1_pt1 | contig 13488 bp, 12 predicted proteins | sample 2277071 | NCBI WGS metagenome assembly SDBU01 (sample SAMN10397929, study PRJNA504765) | marine sediment metagenome | isolation source: marine sediment core GS08_GC12, 126 cmbsf | place: Arctic Ocean: Gakkel Ridge, Loki's castle | collected 2008
TCGTCTCCATAGTTCCCCGCCGTAGCGGGCTGCGCCACCCAGTTCCTCTTCAATGCGCAGCAACTGGTTGTATTTGCAGATGCGGTCGGTTCGGGAAAGTGAGCCCGTCTTAATCTGGCCTGTTCCGGCAGCCACCACAATGTCCGCAATGGTCGTATCTTCGGTCTCTCCCGAACGATGGGAGACCACCGCGGTGAAGTCATTCCGCCGAGCCAGGTCGATGGCGGCAATCGTCTCCGTCAGGGTGCCAATCTGGTTGACCTTGATGAGAATGGAATTGCTCGCTCCCAGCTTAATGCCTTTCTCTAGGCGCTTGGTGTTGGTAACATAAAGGTCGTCGCCCACAATCTGAAGTCTATCGCCCAGCTTTGCGGTCAGCTTCTGCCAACCCTCCCAGTCGTCCTCCGCCAACGGGTCCTCCAGCGAGCACATGGGATACTTGCCGACCCACTCAGCATAGAAATCGACCATTTCGTCGGCCGTCTTCTCGGGGTTCTCCTCCGCCTGCAGGCTATATTTGTCATCGCTGTAGAAGGAGCTGGCGGCAGCATCAAGTGCCAGGAAGATGTCCTTGCCAGCCTCATAACCTGCCTTCTCGATGGCTTCGAGGATTACGTCAATGGCCTCCGCATTGCTGGCGAGATTGGGCGCAAAGCCGCCTTCGTCACCCACGCTGGTATTCATTCCCTTAGTCTTAAGCACGGCCTTCAAGTTGTGGAAGACCTCGGCGCCCATGCGCAGCGCCTCGCGGAAGCAATCGGCGCCCAAAGGCACAATCATAAACTCCTGGATATCGACGTTGTTGTCGGCATGTTCCCCACCATTCAGGATGTTCATCATGGGCACGGGCAGTACGTTGGCATCCGCCCCTCCCAGATAGCGATACAATGAAAACCCGGACGCTGCCGCTGCCGCCTTTGCCGTTGCCAGCGAAACGCCCAGGATGGCATTGGCACCCAGCCTGGATTTCACCTCCGTACCGTCCAGCTTTATCATGGCGTTATCAACAGCCTGCTGGTCACAGGCATCCATCCCCTTGACTCTAGGGGCGATGATGGTGTTGACGTTCGCCACCGCCTTGAGGACGCCCTTGCCCAGATAGCGGCTCTTATCGCCATCACGCAGTTCCAGCGCCTCGTGGATGCCGGTGCTGGCGCCGGAGGGGACGGCAGCGCGCCCGAAGGCGCCGCCTTTCAACTTGACATCGACCTCGACGGTAGGATTGCCTCTGGAATCCAGTATCTCCCGTGCTCTCACATCGATAATGGTAGTCATTCGCTTTGCCTCCTTAGGCGCAGGTGCGCATTTCTATATCGTCCCGTCTCTCTTCGTGCCTTTAGGGAAAACAGTTCCCACAAGACGCGGCCCTGATACGACCACTTGGTCGTATGACAACAACCCATTATTTTAATCATCTTGTCCTCAGCACGCAAGACTTAGTCGTCGGTTGCTGCGCTTAAAAAGCTTGACTTGTCGGCAAAATCATCGTAATTAAATCCTTCCTGAGCCGATAATATTTGGGGCACAACGATGAAATATCAGCGTCATCTGCAATTACTGAAGCTGCTGCCTTCTCTGGCAGCGGGGTGTATGGTCGCCCTCCTTCTGACAGGGAGCGCCAGCCAGGCGGCGCCCGGATGGGTAACGAGTGGGGAACTGGCCAGGAAGTTTGCGCTCGAAGAAAGGCGCGAGGGGCTTTCGGGCCGCGTCATCCTCAGAGGTCATGCGCTTGAGCTTGTCATCTGCCCGGGCATGCAATTAGCCAGCCTCAATGGCGAGACCATCACCCTCTCCGAGAGGGTGCGTTACCGGGATGAAGAAGTGCTCATCCCCGCCGACATCTTGAGCCAGGTCAGTCACATTATTTCTCCTCCTCCACTAAGAATTATATCTCGCACAGTCAGGCTGTCGTTAAGGGTGGTGCTGGATGCAGGTCACGGGGGAGCTGACCCCGGCGCCATCGGCCCCACGGGTGTGCGGGAAAAGGACGTGAACCTGGCTATCACCAGGAAGTTAGCGCGACTGCTGGAAGCCAAAGGCGTGGAGGTCATTCTTACGCGCGAGGATGACCACTACATTACCCTGGAGGAGCGCTCCAACATCGCTAACCGGGATCAGCCTGACTTTTTCGTTTCCATTCATTGCAACGCCTTTACAGACCGCTATGTCGAGGGCTTCGAGTGCTACACCCTCTCCGAGGAGTTCTTACAGACTAGGAATGTATCCGGATTTATGGGTAGCTCCGGCGAGCACTACGACTACCAGGCAGGCCGCTACGACGACGGCAAACGGGCGCAAATTGCTGCTCGGCACCACTCCCCCCCGGCTCGAGATGTGGGAGAGTTTTCGGGGGATGCACTTTCGCGGCTGGTGCTCTGGAACCTGCTCCTGGAGGAGTACCGTCAGGAGAGCCGGCGCCTGGCCGCCTCCATCCAGAACCATCTCGCTCGCCGACTGAACTCGACCACAGACAGAGGAGTCAAGACCGCAGGTTTCTCGGTGCTCAAGTGGACGTATGTGCCCGCGGTACTGGTGGAAGTGGGCTTCCTTTCTCACCGGCGCTGGGAAAGCTGGCTTAACTCCGGCTGGATGCAGGACACCATTGCCGAGGCGCTGTGTCAAGCAGTGCTGGAGGCGGCAGGTCATCCGCCATCCGGCGGGTTGGTGCGGCCTTAGCTTCATTACAGATACATAAGCTGGTCTGGGAGTGCGCCATTGACAGGCACCAACGGGAAAAGTGACGTGACAGGACAGGGGCTTCAGCCAGCCGCCAACATCGCCTCGGCGCTTCTGATGGTCCTCGCCTCTGCCGCCTGTGGTTGTCAGGGCCTGCACGAGTTGGGGTTTGAAACCAGCAAGGCGGTACATCGTACCATCGACCGTCCTGACGTGGCCGCTGCCGCCAAGCGCGTGCAAAGCCCCGACCCCGACATCAGGCGAGAGGCAGTGCTGGAACTGGGCCGTGGCGGGGTTCGTGATGTCGAAACGCTCAAGAAGGTGTTAGAGCTTCTGACAGCGGTGCTTCAGGAGGACGAAGAGCCGCTGATGCGGGCTGCTGCCGCCGCCAGCCTGGGCAACCGGAAACAACGAGCAGCCACCATCAACCTGGTGGCAGCGCTTAAGGATGACTCCCCGCTGGTAAGACAGGAGGTTTTGCGGGCGCTGGTCAAGATTCATGACCCGGATGCGGTGCCTGCCCTGGTTCTCACCTTAGAAATGGACCCGGCGCCTGAGGTGCGCACCGAAGCTGCCACTGCGCTGGGCCAATTCGAGGGCGCCACTATCCCACCCACCTTGGTGAAAGCTCTCGACGACAAGAGTCTTTCGGTCAGGTCTGCTGCTTCCGAGGCACTGCAAGAGATCAGTGGCAAGAGTTACGGGCTGGACAAGGAACGCTGGCAGCAGTGGTTAGTTGAGGACATACCCAACTCGAAGTGAGTTTCAGGAAGTGCAGTCCCGTGATGGGGCCTGGGGCCAGGGGGTTAGGAGGCAGCGGGTGAGGCATCGGGCGACTTTGAGGCCTTATTCGCTTGCAGGGCCTCCTTCAACTTTCCGACAAGCTTACAGACAGCCTCCTTTGCCTTCCCTACCTCGACGGCTTCTCTTTGCTCCTGGTCGCGCCTCTTGATCTCCACCTTGCCCTCCCGCAGGCTCTTCTTACCCACGGTGACTCGAACCGGAATCCCGATGAGGTCGGCATCCTTGAATTTGATACCGGCAGAAGTCTCGCGGTCGTCAAAGAGAACATCGGTCCCGGCTTCCTTGAGTTCCTGATAGAGCCCTTCAGCAGCGGACGTAATCTCGTCGTCCCTCATGTCAAGAGCCAGGATGATGACTTCATAGGGCGCGATGGAAATGGGCCAGATGATGCCTGCATCGTCGTGGGAAATCTCGATGGCTGCAGCCATGATGCGGTTCACACCTATACCATAGCACCCCATGAGCATGGGTCTGAGGTCGCCCTTCTCATCCTGGAAGGTAGCGCCGAAGATTTCGCTGTATTTGGTACCCAACTTGAAGACCTGTCCTGCCTCGATACCCCGGCGGATGAGAAGCTCGCTCTGACACTTCAGGCAACGGTCTCCTTCTTTTACGAAACGCAGGTCGGCCACCTGACTTATGCGGAAATCCCGTCCTGCATTGATCCCAACCAGATGAGCGTCCGCCTGGTTGGCGCCGGTGACGAAGTTGCGCAATACCTCAACTTCACAGTCTGCAATGATAGGCAATTTGACCCCCACCGGTCCGGCAAAGCCGACCGGCGCATTAGTCACTTGCATAACGGTCTCGTCGTCTGCCATGGCGAGCTCCTGGCAGCCCAGTGCCTGGGTAACTTTGACCTCATTCAGCGCATGGTCACCACGAATGAGAAGGAGCACCGGTTTCCCATCAGCCAGGTAAACCAGGCTCTTGACCAAGCGACTAGGTGGCACCTTCAGGAACTCGCTCACCTGGGTAATGGTTGAGGCGCCGGGTGTGTCCACCAGCTTCATTGGCGCCAGCGCTTCCCCAGAAGTTGCCGTTATCTGAGCCTGCGCCAGCCCCAGGGTGGCGGCATAGCCACAGCGGGAACAGGTGACGACCTCTTCTTCGCCTGTGGCGCAGGGGACTATGAACATCTCGCTGAAGTAACCTCCAATAGCTCCCGACTCAGCTTCGACGACGATATAATCCAGCCCGGCCCGCTCGAAGATGAGGCAGTATGCCTCGTACATGAGCTGGTAGCTCTGGCCCAGGCTGGCTTCGTCCACGTCGAAGCTGTAGGCATCCTTCATCAGGAACTCGCGGGTGCGCAGCACCCCGAAGCGGGGACGAATCTCGTCCCGGAACTTGGTCTGAATCTGATAGAGGTTAATGGGTAGCTGCCTATACGACTTGATATGGTTGCGGACTATTTCGGTGATGACCTCCTCGTGGGTGGGGCCCAGGACGCTTTCACGTCCGTGTTGATCGACCAGGCGCATCAACTCCTCGGCATAGACGGCAGTACGCCCACTCTCCTCCCAGAGCTCGATGGGCTGAAGCACGGGAAGGAGCACCTCGAGCGCCCCAGCAGCATCCATCTCCTCCCGCACAATCTGGGCCGCGCGGCGGAGCACCCGCAGGCCCAGCGGGAGGTAGGAATAGGCACCCGCGGTGAGCTTGCGTATCAGTCCGGCTCTGAGCATCAGCTTGTGACTGATGACCTCTGCCTGGGCCGGGTCTTCTCTAAGTGTAGGGATAAAAGTCTGTGTCCATCTCATGGGATTTGGTCGCTCGCTAAATCTTCGAGTAGTCGGACGGGTCAGCCCCTATACCGATTCCAGTGCACAAGCTCAGCCAGAGGCTTTTTCTCTTTGGGCGGCGGCACCACCTTCGCCTTTCCGATGGGAAGCATGATGAGCAGGTGGCGGTCGCCAGGCACTCCCAGAAGGTCCTTCACCCACTCCTCGTGGGGGGTGAGGGTCCCTTCCACCCAGACACTGGCGTAGCCCAGATCGACAATGGTCAACAACATGTTCTCAGCGGCGGCAGAGGCATCCTCCAGCCAGAACTTCGACACCTCAGGATGGGCCACGATGGTGATGATGGCAGATGCCTGTCCCACCGAGCGCTGCACCCGGCCCAGCTTGTTGATGAGCTCCTTGTCCGTAATGACCACATACTCAAGCGGCTGAAGATTGCCTCCCGACGGTGCCCGCCTGCCCGCGTCCAGGACCTTCTCCAGGTGTTCCCTGGGAATGTCAACCGGATCATACTCACGAACACTCCGCCGTTTCACGATGGCGTCAAGTAGTTCCATCTCTCACCCTTTCTCATCCGTGGTTGGAAACTGAAAATTGAGTTCCAAACATTGTAGCGAATCAGCCTCCTGAAGCAACCCTAAACCGCGACAGCGCGCAAGATGCGCGGGTGAAGTCCCCGGGAAGTTTGATAGACACATGCAACCACCGCAGCACGCGCCGTTTTGCAGTTGGCTCACAACAGGTGCCTCATTCATCCTGTGAAAAACAAGACAGGAGGTCATTAAGCAGCCGAAATTAAGCCTTTTGAGTGTCCGTTTAATGTTCGATATAATTTCATTTTTATCCTTGACAGCGGTTTTCGCCTGTCTATAATGGCTTCGGAAATCGAATTTTTCATTGCTGACAGGGGCCGTAAGTGTTTGGCTCATGAGTAGGACATTAGCCTTTAGTTAAGGAGTATATAGACGGGTATTCGGGTCTCGGGATTTTCAGTTAGTGAAAGGGAGGTGGCTACGAAGTGGCATAAGTGCTGGTGGCATCGAGTAGCGGTCGTCGAAACCGTCAAGGGTGCCGTCGTACCACTCGTTGTGAAATAAGTGAAGGGAGGGTGCAATGCCAGGTAAGAGGAAAAGGGCGTTTACGCTGGTTGAGCTGTTAGTGGTCATAAGCATTATTGGGATGCTGGCGGCAATACTGTTGCCCGCCTTGGCTGCGGCCAGGGAGCAAGCCAGACAAGCCAGGTGCACCAATAACCTCAGGCAGACTGTCACCGCCATAATCATGTACACGAATAACAACGACAATATGCTCCCGTACAACGTCAAGGCGCTTGGCGAGGATATGCGGGAGCGGTCCTCTAGCGCGGTCATTTGGCGGTATTCCGACCAGACGCCTGTAGGTCTGGGAATGCTCGCGTATAAACAGAAGTTTCTCACTGCCGATCTTTTCTTCTGTCCCTCTGACGATATCCACAATGCCGAGGAAGCAGACAACTTTGGCCAGCCCGCGCAGGTCGCTGGTTCTGCGGACCTGGACGAAAACAGGGTGTGGTGCAGTTATATCTACCGCTGCTATGCCCAGGGAATGGGTCCGCGCTGGGATTCGGAGGGCGAGAACGACAAAGGTCAGGCGGCCACGGCACTGGCTATGGACTTCAATTATGCGACCCTCACCGAAGGGAAACAGGCATCCTGTCATAGGGGCAGGTATATCCTGATTCTCTTCAAAGATGGCCGCGTGCAGAAATTCACCAACCGCTTCGGCTGGGACTACGACAGCTATTACGAAAGGTACAAATCGCCCTTCCTGATACAGACCATTTGGCCTGTTGATGAGATAGGGGAACTTTGGATGTCTGCGGACGCAACTGTATATGAGTAGGTCGCTCGCGTCTGTCCGCCTATGATTACTAGGCTGATTGCAGTACCTTAAGGGAGGCAGAGCCATATCAGGTTCTGTCTCCCTTTTCGTGCTCTCCTTTCGTGCTCTTCTCATGCAAGAAGTGATCTGGGTTGTCCTTCCCATATGCCCCGGGCAACCCGGGTGCCAGCTATGTCTCTTTACACGACAGGCGGGGCCGGGTTCTATTGATTGCCCCTGGCTGAAAGTGAGGGTACCGTGACTACCCGGTCAGAGTCGCATCCAGAGGAAGGCCCCCTGCTTTCAGTGGTAGTACCGGTCTTCAACGAAAAAGCCACCATTTCCCGCGTCATCGAAAGGCTTGCGGCCAGTCCGCTAGTGGAGGAAATCATTGTGGTTGATGATGCCTCCACTGATGGCAGTTGCGAGCTGCTCAAAGAGTTGGCGGCTCGATACCATTTCCACCTCCTGCTCCATGCTGGAAACCGTGGCAAAGGGGCCTCTCTACGAGACGGCTTCCGGAAAGCTACGGGCAAGTTCGTGGTGGTGCAGGACGCTGACCTGGAATACGACCCCCAGGACTTCCCCAAGCTTATGCGGCCGATTCTCGAGGGGAAGGTGGACGTGGTTTACGGTTCTCGTCTCCTGGGAGGAGGGCTCACGCAGCAATCGCGCTCATACTACCTGGCCAACCGCTTCCTGACCCTGGTGTTTAACCTCCTGACCGGCTGCCACCTGACAGATATGGAGACCTGTTACAAGATGTTCAGACGCCAGGTGCTTGCCTGCCTCGAACTCAGAGAAGACCGCTATGGCTTCGAACCGGAAGTAACCCTTGAGGTAGTCAAGAGGAAGTTTCGCATCCTCGAAATCCCCATCTCCTACCATCCCCGGACTAAAGCTCTGGGCAAAAAGATAGGCCTCAAGGACGGGCTGCGCTCTCTCTGGGTCATCCTTGCTCGAGCCTTTCGGCGCAAGTAGTCTCCGTATCCTCGCCATTTCTTACGTAACTTTCTCCGGAGGGCAACCCGGCCGTTCTTTCTCGACCGATATGCGGAAATACAGGGTTGAACGTTCGCCCCTCAAAGCCCGGCTATGACCACGCGGTTCCGTCCCTGTCTTTGGGCCTGGATGAGGGCCACCTGCGCCCGCCCGCAGAAGGGCTGCCGGGGTTTGTCCATGGTCCAATAGTGTCGCTATGCCTACACTCACAGTCGCCGCGACGGACTCTGCTCTCGGAAGCGTGCTTCCACTGCCTGCCTGGCCTGCTCCGCCACCTGCCTGGCCCACTCCCGGTCAGTGCGAGGCAGGTAAGCGATGATTTCGTCCCTGCCATAGAGCCCCACCACGTCGAAGACCCGCAGGTTATCCTTGACCGTCTGGGCCAGGTCGGCAAAGAGTTTCTCACCTGCCTCCAGCCCGTGCACCTCCGCGTATCTCTTGAAATTGTCCACGTCCAGGAGGAGCAGTGAACACTTCTGCTTCAGTGCTTTGGCGCGGTCAATCTCTTCTGTCAGTCGCTGATAGAAATACGAGTAGCTGTAACAGCAGCTCTTTTCGTCCTAAATGGCCAGCTCGCGATTGCGCGCATACATGTAGCCCTTATCGATAGCCAGGGCGACAAGATTTGCTATGAGTTGCAGGAACTCGAAATCGCGGCCACTGAAATGGGACGGCATGGGACTATCCACGAAAAGGTAGCCCTGGTTGCGGTTGTTAATGGTGATAGGCACACACCCGGCGGAGGCAAAATCGTGCTCCAATTTCAGGTCCGCATATTCGGCGCTGTCACGGTCGATGCTCCTCACGGGCAGCGAAAACCCACCCCAGATTACCTCGCCTATCACACCCGTGCCCGTGGTGCGGCGGAAGCGCTTGACGAAGGTGGCGCTCAATCCCCGGGAAGCCTTGACCCTTAAGTATTCGGTGTCCGGCTCGATGGTTACCACCGCCACCGTCTGACACTTGAGGACATTGTACAGCATCTGGACGGCGGCAGAAAGCCCCTCCTCAGCATAGAGCCTGTTGGCAATCTGCCCGGTCAGGTGCAGAAGCTGCTGCCAATCTCCGAGAGGCTGAATGGGTTTGGCTTTCCCCCGGGGTTCGTCCAAATCTTATGACTCCCATCCACGCGTTTAATCCGGTCGCTCTTCGTTCCGTGGCTCATCCTGTGAACGAAGCCTCTCACGGAAATTCTGCAGCAAGCGCTGGGCTTCCTTCCTTGTCCGCATGGCTTCCAGAATCCCTGTTACCAGCAGCGCCAGCGTCAATAGGGTCACAATCGACCAGTAGAATAGAAATAGCTTCGGATATGCCATCAGCCTCTTGGTAAGACAAAAACCCGTGACGGCCAGACCAGCCACCAACAAGAAGAGGTACAGGCTGACCCGGCTCCAGATGCCCTTGCAAGCCGGCTGAAACGAAAGTCCATGCTGAGAAATCGGGAGCTGCATTGGCTTTCTCCCTTAGAATCCTTGCCCTGCACACTGCCCGCGCCTTGGGCAGGCTCACGTGCTCGGCGCCGAGCTGTGGGTGGAATCCTCTCCAGCCTTGTAGTATTGCAGGATGTTGATGAGCCTGGTGGTGCTCAGGTAGCCCAGCTCCAGCAGTATCATACCCAAGAGCTTGGATTCCTCTCCCTGCTGGCGGAGGTCCTGCTGAATCTTTAGGCCCTCTTGAACCTGCTCGGCTGTAACGTATCCCAATTTGACTGCAATCTGACCGAACTGCTCTCTACCTGACATAACACCCTCCCCGGCCGTGCCACGCCACCCCTTCATGTACTCCCCTTCTGACGACAGGATTATGTCAGGCGGCTAGCATTATTGCAATCTTTTTTCAAATAGCCTTGCATCAGCGCGGTCCCACCAATGCCAGTCCACGTAAGACTCCCTCCTCTCCTAGAGTGGCACCGTTCGGACATCGCACTTGACGTCATCGCCACCACGGGCCACACGTACTCTTGACCCCCAAGGCATGACTGGTTACCATGGCTAGTGTCACAGGAGTTTGCTACAATCAAACCACTCACGGAGGAGTAGAACCGTGAAGAAAGCAGTGTGCCTGATGTTTGTCCTTCTGGTCACCTCCACCACGAGCGCGGTCTTCGCTGACCGGGGGTTCATACCCTTCGATCCAGAAGCAAAAATCTTCGAGCCTACCCAGCGCGCGCTTATTGCCTGGAATGGCAGCGAGCAGATTCTGCTCCTTTCCACCGACACCCACGCCAGCAAGAAGACCAGGGTGCTGGAGGTCCTGCCCCTGCCTGCCGAGCCTAAAGTGAAGAAGGGCGACCTGAAGGCCTTCGTGCGCGCCACTGAACTTATCAACCGCCGTAGCAGACAGTTTGCCCTGGGAAAGTCGCTGGACGCACGCGGCAGGCCCGCGCAAGAGAAGCCCGCCGGTGAAGTCACCTTCCACAAGAGAATTGGCCCCCACGACATCAGCGTCACTCACGTCAAGGATACATCAGGTTTTGTGGCCTGGGTAACCACGTATCTGGAGAAACAGGGCGTGGAGAAAGCGAAGGTCAGCCCGGCTTTCCGCAAGCTGGTGGAGACCTACTTGAATGACGGCTTCAAGTGGTTTGTCTTCGACATCGTGGAACTGTCCGCCGAGGTCAAGACCCTGACACCTATCCAGTATCGCTTCAAGACTGACCAACTCTTTTATCCCCTGCGCATCACTCGTCTAGCTCAGGGGAGAACACGCATCGAGCTGGTCGTCATGACCACGCGGCTATTGGCTTATTTCCCCGGCCTGCCCGCAGAGCGGGTCAAGTTGTTGCACCCGCCTTTCCGCATCACCAGGGACGAGATGTCCACAATCGACAAAGACATCGCTCGACTCTTCACTGATGAGGACCGGCCTTACCTCCGTCTTTGGCAGTGCGAGGGGGTCCTCTCCGAATTCCATGCCGACCTCATTGCGCGCGAACGGGCGCCGACAGTAGCAAGACCTTGAATAAAATGTCCACCATCAGGACCGAGACCGGCAACACCTATGCGCTGGTGGCGCTGGCGCTGCCCCTGCGCCGCCAGTTCCATTACTCGGTGCCCCCCCACCTTGCCGGACAACTTCAAGTAGGCATGCGCGTGCTGGTTCCCTTCGGCCCTTCCAACCGGCTGGAACTGGGATACTGTGTAGGCTTTGCCGACAAGGCTGACGTCCCCAGGGTAAAAGCCATTGCCGAGGTTGTGGATGAAGCCCCCCTCATCAACACCCAGATGCTCAAGCTGGCGCGCTGGGTGTCGGATTACTATCTCTCGAGCCTGGGCGAAACCTTACAGGCGCTGCTGCCCGGCGGTGTGCGCAGAGGCACCGTCGGCCGCTGGCTGGTGCACGTGAAGCTCAGAGTTCCCCGCCAGGAAGCCGAAAACCTCATTGCTGCCTACGACAGACGAAGACCCAAACAGGCGGACGTGCTGCGCATACTTCTGGATGCCTCCGATGAACTGACGCCCACCGAATTGGCTCAGGCCGCCGGCTCCTCGAGTGCGCCCATCGAGACGCTCCAGCGCGCAGGCACAGTTGAATTCGTGCGAGAAGTTAGGCTGAGCACACTATCCACCCGCCCCGTCCCCAGGGTCACGCCTCATGTCCTTAATGCCGAGCAGGCCGAAGCCTTCACGCATATCAAGCAGGCCCTCGATTCAGGCGCCTATAGGCCCCTGCTGCTATTCGGCGTCACCAGTAGCGGCAAGACCGAGCTTTACCTGCAGGCTATCAAGCAAGTTGTGCAAAGAGGCAAACAGGCCATCGTGCTGGTGCCCGAGATCTCGCTTACGCCGCAGACCATTCACCGCTTCGAGGAGCGCTTTGAGAAGGTGGCAGCTCTGCATAGCAAGCTATCGCCGGGGGAACGAAACCAGCAATGGCAGGCGGCGCGGCGGGGGGAGGCGGAGGTCATCGTTGGCGCCCGTTCCGCCGTCTTCGCGCCGGTCAAGAACTTGGGGCTTATCGTCATCGACGAGGAACACGCGCATACCTTCAAGCAGGACACGAGCCCTCGCTACCAGGCGCGGGAGGTGGCGCTCAAGCGGGCGCGGGAGGCCAGGGTGCCCATCATCCTGGGTTCCGCCACCCCGGCACTGGAAAGCTTCCGTGAGGCTATCGCAGGCAGCTACCAGCTTCTCACGTTGACCCAGCGAGTAGAAAGCAGGCCCCTGCCGCCGGTGGACATCATCGACATGCGGGAGGAGGTCAGTTCCCGCCGCGGCTTCCACCCCCTTTCCCGGCGATTGGAGTATCTCGTCCGCCAGGCCGTGGCGCGGGGCGAGCAGGTGATGCTGCTCTTGAACAGGCGGGGCTTCTCCACCTACATACACTGCCGCCGCTGTGGCTACGTGCTCAAGTGCGCCCGCTGTGACATTACCATGACCTTCCACCGTCAGACACAATCAACCTTGTGTCACTACTGTCACCGTCGGCTGGCACCACCGACGAGCTGTCCCGAATGTGGTGCGGATACCATGCGCTATCTGGGGATGGGCACCGAGAAGGTGGAGGAGAACCTGCACCAGCTTTGCCCCGCGGAAACCATTGCCCGCATGGACAGCGACAGCATGCGCAGCAAATCCGCCTATGCGCGGGTGTTGGGCGCTTTCCGCCGGGGAGAAATCGATATCCTGGTAGGCACCCAGATGATTGCCAAGGGCCTGGACTTCCCCAACGTGACGCTGGTGGGTGTGGTGTCGGCAGATAGCGCCCTCAACCTGCCCGACTTTCGCGCTTCCGAACGCACCTTTCAACTACTGACGCAGGTTGCCGGCCGCGCCGGCCGCGGCCCCAAGGGTGGGCGCGTGGTCATCCAGACCTTCAACCCGGGCAACTACAGCATCCAGTGCGCCCGCACCCATGACTACGTATCCTTCGCTCGCGAGGAGCTCAGGCACCGCCGCGAGCTTCACTACCCGCCTTACAGTCGCCTGGCGCGCATCCTCATAGAGGGCGCAGAACCCGATGGCGTGGCACGAAAGGCTAGAAGGCTCGCCGATATGCTCCAGGGGCCACCGCAGTTGGAGAACGTGGAAATGCTGGGGCCGGCACCGGCGCCCATATCCGTCATCAGGAACAAACACCGTTGGCACATCGTGCTCAAAGCCGCCAATGTCAAGGTGCTGCATCAGGTGCTGGCGCCGTTATCCCGCGAGCTGGGCAGGCGCAAAGAGCAGGTGATTGTCGATGTCGATCCCTCCTCGCTCTTCTAACATCCGGGAAGACAGTCAAAAAGCTCGCAGGAGTCCCTTGCGCCGTTGACGGCGCCACTGTCACATGCGCATCTCTAAGAAATTCTGGATAAGCCTGGGGCCTTCCAGGGTGAGGAAGCTTTCGGGGTGGAACTGCACCCCTTCCAGGATGAACTGCTTATGCCGAATGCCCATCAGTTCACCAATCTCGCTCC